>ERZ795056.3057-NODE-3057-length-18112-cov-5.450462_pt1 | contig 18112 bp, 14 predicted proteins | sample MGYA00375140_ERZ795056 | MGnify/ENA primary metagenome ERZ795056 (study PRJEB30185, sample SAMN05720227) | activated sludge metagenome | isolation source: Anaerobic digester | place: USA | collected 2015-03-09 ... | reverse complement strand
ATGGGTTAATGATCTTAAAAGGTAGTATATCATTAATATCGGTCTCTAATGTAAAAGATCCATTTTCTATACATTGCATAATGGCCAGGCCAATGACTGTTTTACTCACAGAACCAACCGGTTGGATGGTTTCAGGGGTATAAGGCGTTTTTTTCTTCCGGTCGGCATATCCATAGCCCTTTGAAAAAAGCACCTGGTCATCTTTTACCACTGCCACTGCAAAACCAGGCAGGTTTGAAATGGCCAGTACATTTTTTAATCTTTCATCGAGCCCGGGAACTGTCTTTTGGGCGTTGATGTTACCAGCCAGTGCAACAAAGACGAAAAGAAAAAATACACTGGCTATAATGGAGCATTTAGATCGAATCATTTTCAAGCTTATTTTCAACTAAAATACGATGTAAATCCTTTCCCTTTATTGAACCTCTTGATAATACTCAATATCACCCAACTTTGTTTATGTGCGCATACTTGTATAATTTTGCACCGCATTGCCCGATAGTATAATGGTAGTACTGCAGATTCTGATTCTGCCTGTCTTGGTTCGAATCCAGGTCGGGTAACCATTAAAAATCAAGAGCCCCGATTTCCGGGGCTTTTAATTTTAGGAAACTTTAATTTTGCGGGTCTTCGTTAAATATGGTTACCCAGGATTGAATAAGAATATTGTGAATCGGAATCCCATATTTTAACTTTACCGCCTGAAATCGGGTAATTATCCCAATTCTTTACTGCGTTTATTACAAAAAACAGCTAATTTTAAGCATCCGAATGTCGATATCCCTTCAAAATCATTCCTCTTTTCCTTTGATTGCCAGATAGTTTACCTAAAAGTTTTAACTGGTATGAGATGTATCCTTGTTTTAGTTTGTATATCAATCCAATTTTGCCAGGCCCAGCAATGGTTTGGCGAGGTAATGGTAGGTGTTGCCAGCTATAATGGCGATCTTACACAAAGTGCAGTTTCTCTCAAAAGATTGAAGCCCGCCATCCAGCTCAATTTAAAATACAATTCCGGAGATGTATTGAATATCCGGGCCGGCATTGGATTTGGACAATTGTACGGTGCAGACAGGTTGAACAGGGATACGGGTTTAAAAAGCCGGAACCTCGATTTTAAAACCAATATCATTGAATTTAATGTTTGCGGAGAATATAACCTGCTGGATCCCGAAATCTACACAGCGTATCCGTATGTATTTGGAGGTGTGGGAATATTTCATTTCAATCCATATACCTACGACAAAAACAACAATAAAACATTCCTGAGGCCACTCAGTACAGAAGGACAGGGACTGCCAGAATATCCTAACCGCAAAAAATATTCACTTTACCAGTTTTGCCTGCCGATCGGTGCAGGGTTTAAAGTGAACATTCGTCAAAATTGGGAATTGAGTTATGAATTTGGCTATCGGTTTACATTTACCGATTATATAGATGATGTCAGCAAAACATATGTTTCCCTGCAAACTTTGGAACAACAGCGGGGAGCCACGGCTGCCGAACTGGCCTACCGTAAAAGTTTACCATTCATGGAAGACGGAGAAGCCCGTGGCAATAAAAAAGTGAGGGATCTCTATTTTTTCAGTGGGTTAAAAGTGGCTGTAAAATTGGGTAATCCTAAAAAGTAAAGAGCTTGTTAAAATTTTTATTAAACCTTCCTGTTTTGCAAATTCTATCATGACATGCAGCTCAAATGATGTAGCTTTCTGATAGAAATTCCTGTGAAAAAACCTGTATAATTCCGTAAGTGATTTATTGAACCCTTTAAACTTACGTGTATGGATAACCTACATTTCTTCCGCCAATGCTGGATTTCGGAATATCCCCATACAATGCTGGCATTAAAAGCATTGCCTGGGCCGGATAAAACACAATACCGGCCTTCTTCCAAAAACAGGTCTGCCAAAGAACTTGCTGATCATATTGTATCCCATTCCCTGGAAATTATTGAAGCCCTTGAAACCGGTATTATCAACCTTCACGTGATGGCCGAATATGCCAGTACAGAATCAGCGATGGCAACGTTGGAATCGGCTTCTCCAAAAATAATTGATCTGTTGGATCGGATTGATCCTGCTCTTTGGGAAGAAAAGAAAATTCCTTTGTATGTCTTCGGACAAAAAAAATCTGAACGAACACTAAGTGAAACCTGCTGGACGATTTTATTCGATATTATTCACCATCGTGGCCAGCTTTCTGCTTACTACCGTCCAATGGGAGCAGTACAACCTTCAATTTACGGGCCAACTGCAGAAATGGTGGAAGACCTGATGGCGGAAATGATCAGTCATTGATTATCAGATTTATTGGCCGCAAATAAACATCATAACAACTTTAATAAAGCAGAATATCCAAAAGGTTCATCGATCGTTCATACCTGAATATTTCCATTCATCACATATATATGTGATGCCACTTTCCATTCATGCGTGAAATGTAACAGTTCATCCTCTTTGCTATTTTATACCTGTAACTTTTTTAATTGTTTTGCGTATCAATTAAAACATAATAGCAATGAGAAATTTTATTTTATGTGCAGTGTTGTTCGTGATGAGCGCTTTCAGTTCTGTTGCACAGAATGCCGGCAAGATTACCGGAACTGTGACGGATGCAAAAAACAAATCCCTGCCTTCTGTAACTGTTAGCCTTTTACAGGCTGCAGACAGTAGCTTAATCAAAACAGAGATCACCGATGCAAACGGGAACTTCGAATTCAATGTATCTAAAGCCGGTAGCTACTTGCTGACTTATTCACTGGTTGGATTTGAAAAGAAGTATTCATCTGTTATGAGTGTTACAGATGGACAAACCCTTGCATTGGATAAAGAATCCCTTGCTGCAAAAGCAGTAAGCCTGCAGGGAGTTACCGTAACGTCAAAGAAACCCATGATTGAAGTAAAGGCTGATAAAACTGTTTTCAATGTTGAGGCCAGCATCAATGCAACCGGAAGTAATGCACTTGAACTGCTGCAGAAAAGCCCTGGCATACAGGTAGATAACAATGACAACATCAGCATGAAAGGCAAAACCGGGGTGCGTGTATACGTAGACGGTAAAATGATGCAGTTAGATACCAAGGACCTTGCTGCTTATTTAAAAAGCATCAACAGCAACGACATTGAGGCCATTGAAATGATCAGCAACCCTAGTGCCAAATATGATGCGAGTGGTAATGCAGGTATCATCAACCTCCGCCTTAAAAAGAATAAGAAGTTTGGAACAAATGGTAGTGTGAACCTGGGTTTTGTTCAAGGCATCACGCCGAAAGGAAACGGGTCGGTAAACCTGAATTACCGTGATAAAAAAATCAATGTTTTTGGAAATGTTGGTGGCCATATCGGTCGTTACCAGAATACTCTTGATTTTTACCGTGTTCAAAAAGACAGTGTTTATAGCCAGAATAGTACCATGCGCAGCCGGGATAAAAGTGTGAATGTAAAAGCCGGTGCCGATTATTTTATCAACAGCAAAAATACAATTGGAGTAATGGCCACTACGAATTTCAGTAACAGTGACTGGAGCAGCCAGGGAACAACTGATATTTACTATAACCCCACCGGTGCATTTGTGAAAACGCTGGAAGCACTTAACACGGTTCCGGGTAAACGCACCAATGCCAATTTTAATATCAACTACCGCTACGCAGATACCAGCGGAAGAGAAATAAACTTTGATGCAGATTATGGCCTGTTTCGTGGAACCGGTCGCAGCTTCCAGCCTAATTATTATTATGGCCAGGATAAAAGTCTTTTGTACAGCATTACCAATCGTAACTATACCCCAACAGATATAGATATTTATACGGCTAAGTTAGATGCTGAACAAAGGTTGGGAAAGGGCAAATTAGGTTATGGTGCCAAAACATCGTTTGTAACAACAAAAAATACATTTGACTTTTTTAATGATGATGCCAATGGCAACCCGGTAAAAATACTGGACAGGAGCAACCGTTTTAAATATACAGAAAACGTAAATGCAGCATATGTGAATTACCAGCGCCAGTTGAACAGTAAATGGAGTATGCAAACGGGACTTCGGATGGAACAGACCAATAGTGAAGGAATTCTTTCAAGGGCCGATAACATCCTGCAAGGTGATAACGAAGTGAAAAGAAGTTATGTAGACTTTTTCCCTAGTGCTGCCTTAACGTGGAACATCAACCCGAAACATACCCTAAACCTGACGTATAGCCGAAGAATTGATCGCCCGACTTACCAGGACCTGAACCCGTTTGAAAATAAACTGGATGAACTTACCTATGAGAAAGGCAATGCATTCCTGAGGCCACAGTACACCGACAATGTGGAATTATCGCATACGTTCATGGGATTTATCAATACAACAGTTGGGTATAGCCATGTGAAAGACTATGCTACACAGGCTACTGATACGTTGAACAATGCAACCTTTGTACAACAAAAGAACCTGGCACAACAGCAGATACTCAGCTTTAATATCGGATCACCTTTGCCGATCAGAAAATGGTGGAATGGTTATGCCAATTTCTGGTACAATTACCAGATGTTCGATGGAAAGATCGGCGAAAACAAGGTAAATGTAAATGTTCCTTCTTACGGAGCATACATGCAACATAGTTTTACCTTAGGCCGCGACTATACTGCCGAAATAAGCGGATGGTATAATGGGCCAAGTGTTTGGGGTGGTACCTGGAAAACAAAACCACAGGGAGGGGTAGACGTAGGTTTGCAAAAACAGATACTTCAGAAAAGAGCAAGCATTAAAATTGCAGCTACCGATATCTTTCATACAGCACCATGGAAAGCCAGCAATGATTTTGGCGGTCTCTACATAAATGGTGGTGGTGCATGGGAAAGCCAGACGGTAAGGGTGAATTTCAGCTGGCGCTTTGGCAGCAACCAGATCAAAAATTCACGAGACAGAAAAACTGGTTTGGAAAGTGAATCCAGGAGGATCAAAGGAGGAAATTAGTAGTTAGTTGTTTGATAAAAAGAAAAGATCCCTGGGGAAACCCGGGGATCTTTATTGTATAGTCATGCAATCGTAATAATCGTATCACTCGTTTCTTGCGAAAGAAAGAAACAGGATTAACCTGGATTATCCCAGTAGCTCCAGCTTTCAACCACATAATTGGAATGAGCATTGGTGCCGGGCCAATGATGTTTGTCGAACCCAGGCGCATTTTTCAATGTTTCTTTTTTCTCGCTGAACCGAAAAACTTTCAGCTCAGGATCTACACGAAGCAACTGAAAAGGAATGGCAAAATACTTTTCGCCAATGCCCAGGAATCCGCCGAATTCAATAATATAATACTCGATCTTGCCATTGCGGATATCAAGCATCACATCCATAATCTTACCAAGATGCTCTCCCTCATCATTGATCACCTTATCGCCGATTACAGAAGAGGCAGTAAGAAATTTGAGCGGAATGTTGACATTGTAATCATCCTCATTCTCGCCGGTAAAATTGTCTTTGATAATTGGTTCCATACTTTTCTGTATTTTATTTAATAAAGGGCTGAAGAATTCACTCTTAATTTCTTTTCAATTTAATATTAATTCATTGATTAAACTAAACTGGTTGAATAAATTAATCAACCTTAGAAAAGTAAAATAACCGGATTTTCCGTTGAAATACCATGATTTTCATCATGCAGACAGCTGTTATTGATAACCTTTAAGAATGATACTATGTGGCTAAGATCAGTCTGGTTTAACTTCGTAAAATATATTTACCAGGTTATTCTGATCAAGACTGGTTTCAATGTTGAACGATTTTCTTTTTTTTCCATCAATGATCTCCAGTACTGAAGTGTTGGGTGGAATAGAGCCCAGGTTATCGGCAACGAATGTGATGGTATTGGGTCCCGGGTTCAATGTGACCTGGAGAAATTGGGGACTCTTCTTTACCGGGAATCCCTGGGCCACCCATTTTCCATTTATCCGAAGTGAAATACTGTCGCCATCTTCCACGGCATCATCCCAGAGTGCCAACGTTACGGTAGCCGACTTTGAAACGATATTGCCGATCACTTTCTCGTTTCGTTGCAAAAAACGTTCGCTGAAAAAAGGAACCGTACTGGTTTCAAATTTTGTATCGGCATCTTCGTCTTTGTCGTAATAGATCTTGGCCACAATAAACCCAGCTGCTATATCGGCTTTGTTATTGAAATCTGTTTTTACTTTCCGGTTTCCAAGCTCAAGGGTTACCTGTCCGTTATTGGGAGCCGATTTTGGAAAATTTTCTGCAAAGAATGTCAATATATTTAACCCCGTATCCAACAGTACTTCTTCTGGCTCTTTCCTTTTCCCGAGTTCAATATCATCAATGATCGATTTGCCATTCAACATCACGGAAGCATGATCATTTCCCGATTTTTTATTCCCGGAAAAAACAAGCCGGCCATCCCTCGTGGGAACATGTACAGTATCCATAATGCCAAAATAAATGGGTGAAAGCTGAGGCTGGGTAAGTTTTTCAGCATCATCATCCTGCCAGGCTTCCGCATTAATTTTTCGTAACCGGATATCAGCTTCTTTGAGAAATTTCATAAGGTCGGTTGCCGTTTGTCTGTGAGTTGCTTCTACGGTACTGCTGTTGGTAAGATCGATACCATACTTCTGGGCTAGCAGCCGGTTTACGGACAATACCGGTTCTCCTTTTCCATCGCGGGTATAGTCGAAGGTTCCATTCAATACGATCGTTGCATTTCCCAGGCTGAACGGCGTTTCAGTTCTTGGAAACTTATTCCTGCTGATGCCTAACTGGCGAAGGGTTTTTCTTACAAGTAATAACTCGTACACAGCGTTAAAAGAATCACATTGCAAGCGGATCCTGGCAGGGTAGAGCAGGTTCCTCTCGGGATGGCCTACCTGCAGTTCCATTCGAATGGTTGGATAATCCTGGTTCGGTTCTGCTTGCCAGGTTCCTGTATATGCATCTGTTTGCGCAACGCTGGCCAGCCAACTAAGTGAGAAGATGAAAAGAATGATGGGAAACCTTGGATTCATTAATAATTAAGAATTAATAATTAGTAGGTTATAAAAATCAATTGAATGAATTTGATTATTCAAAAAGTTCCAGCTTGTTCTTTGGTCTTCTTGCATCAAGCCATTGAAAATTTTTCAGGGTTTTAAGATCCGCCGGCACCTGCTTCAACGGGTACAATGTACCATCAACATCGTTTACAAATTTTATTTTATTCAGTTCCTTATTTACAAAATAAATATCGATCACATCGCCTTTGCTTCTGTTCATACCAATATAGGCGCTGTCATCATCCTGCGGGTAAAAAATGCTTTCTGCAGGCGAGCCTTTCACCCTGATATAGTCGATCGTTCCCTCTTTAAAAAATCCATTAATCGTTCTGCCACCCATCTGGTTGTAAAGCCCCTCTTTTGTTTTATTGATCACGATGCCATTGAAAAAAACATAAAGCCGCTTTGCTTTCTGATCCTCGGTAAACAGGTACATGGTATCGCCTTTAACCTGCGTTTGATCGTTCCAGAAAATGGGATTGCCAAATAATTTGAACGTTGAATCCTCCGTTGAATAATGCATACTGTCGCTTACTGCCTGCAGGGAATCATTAAAGATCCTTACATGGTGAAACCCGAGGAAATAACGGATGCTGTCTTTTGGCGTATTGTTGATGTTGATCGCAGTGGTGTTTTTCAGGGTATCCGTTACCGTATTTACAACCAGGGAATCTGCAGGTTTAATTATCGAATTCAAACTGTCGGCAATGCCTGTGCGGCTGCTGTCTGTTTTAGACAGGAATTTACCAGTAGAATCAGTAATGAGGCTATCAGTTTTTCCCGTAATGCTGGTCTCAGCTGCATCGTATTTCCGCAGCCCTGAAAAAAGCGTGTCTGCGGCAACGTAAGTACTGTCGTTGTCGCGGTAAAAGATCATCACCGGTTTACGTGTTGCAAGGAAAGAATTTTCCTTCCGGTTGATCAGGAGCTGATCTCCAAGTACAATAACATTATTAACGCTATCTACAAATTTACCGTTGCGCTCAATTTGTATGATCCCCGATTTTTCATCAAATGCTACTTTCTCGCCACTCATAAAATGGGTACTGTCCCTGAACACCGTACGGTCTAAAAATACCGCTTCGCCTGTTTCGAGGTTATAGGTACCCGAACGCGTATCGATGATACCATCCTTGCTGATAATATGTGTCTGTGAAATAAAATATGCTTCTTTGAATTCGGTATTATAACGCAGGCTGTCGGCACGCATATCATACTTCGGATCTACGAGGTGTACATCCCTTTTAAAAAAAACATCTTTTGTATCTGAATAATAGGTTGCATCGCGGCTCGTTAAAACTGTTTTACCGTTTACAACCCTTCCTCCATCCTTATACGTAGCAATGCCGGTGGCAAGGTTGTATTCCAGGTCTTCGGTTGTGAGTACGGCTTTGCCGTCGGTTAGCTTTACGCTTCGTTTCAGGTAAGCGATGCGGTCATTGCCCACATACTTCAGGTATTGAGCATAAGTATGTACACTATCGGCGTCGTTTACATGCACATTTCCAAAAACTTCGGCTACGCCTGTCTGTGGGTTTAGAACGATACTATCGCCACTCAATATCGTATTACCTTGTTTAACGCGTGCGTCGCCGGCAAGGGTCTGGAGTACTGTTCCTGAATCTACCGTGATCTGCCGGAGACTCCTGGCAAAAATGATCTGTATAACCTTACTGGTATCCTGTTGAAGCAACACCTGCTGCTGCCCATAGCTTTCACCCATGGAGAAAAAGAAGAATGCAATAAAAGATATTTTGTAAATAACTGGCAATGCTTATGTTGATTCAAATGATGCTGCAATTTGCATCATTTATTGATAAAGCAATCATAAACTTTGGCGGGTTAGTCCGCTTTTTTAATAATATATGGCGAACTAATGGTATCCGGAAGAGGAACCATCAATGGTTGATTGTTTTGCTTTTTACCGAAAATAGAAACAGACACATAACGCTTGGGGTTAACCCTTATGTCATCGAGGAGCAGGTTCAGCTTATTGGAAGTAGAAGCCAGGTTCTTATACAACGATGGATCATTGAATAAAAGCCCAAGTGTGCCATCATTGCTGTTGAATTTCCCGGTCAGCGATTTCAGGTTGTTTATCGTGGAATCAAGGGAAGAAAGCGTTTTTTGTAGATCAAGCTGTGCCAGTTTGGTAGTTGTTTTATCCAGGTTGGTTACTACGCTGTTTATCTTTTCATTATTTGAAGCCAGGTTGCCTGTAATGGAACTTACATTGTTCAATGTTTTGGCCAGGGCTCCAGACTGGGCATTCAGCAACTGTTCCAGGGCTGCTGTTGATACGATCATGGATGCGGTTACTTTATTCAGGTTCTCCAGGGTGGCGCCAATATTGTTCTTTGCCCTCGGATCTATCACGCTGTTTACATTGCCCAATAAAGTATCCAATGATGATACTGCTTTTTTCACTTCATACAATACCGGATCTACCTTCTTTAATATCTCATTAAAAATACCTGCATTGGCTTCAGTATACATGGTATCATTGTTCTTAAGATTTTTCAGGTCATCACCCAGTTTTATTTCTATGCTTGTTCCCCCGATCGGATTCTGCTTAATCATAGCGATCGAGTTGATTGGTATATTGATGTCTTTTGTAATGTTCATGTTCACCAATATCTGGCGCATATCCTTATCCGTGCTGATCTTATACACCGTACCTACCTGCAGCCCGTTGATCACGATCGGGTTGGAGGATGCAAGGCCCTGTACATTGCTGTATTTGGCATATAGCGTTGTGCTGCTGCTGAAAAAAGTTTTGCCCTTCAGAAAATTAAAACCCAATACTAAGAAAGTGATGGCTACGATGGCTACTGCGCCAACTTTAGTTTCATTTGATATTTTCACCTGGTAAATATATTTTCATGTTAAATCGTATAGTTGCCAACTTCATGCCATAAATGGGATAATGCTGACCTGGCAATTTAGCCGGGTACCTACCGGAGTTATATAAAAATACAGAAGTCCCGTTGATTAATAACACATAACGGTCATCAAATAAAACGATCTGCCTGGTATTGCTGATTAATTTCCGGTAGTATGAGGTGTTTCCAGCTGTGCTTTATACCGGATTACTGCCTGGGTAATGGCTTCTGCCAATTCCTGCTGGCCCTTGTCGCTATTGAGATACCGCTCATCTTCCGGGTTGTTTATGAAACCGGTTTCTATAAGGATGGCAGGCATGTTTGTGGCCTGCAAAACCCAGATTCCTTTCTGGCGCTGGTTGATGCCCAATGCAGGACGGCCTGTTTTATCCACCTCCTCATTTAAGAGCGTGGCAATGCGGTCACTTTTTTCCTGGTAACGTTTTGCATAAACCTGTGCGATGGCTTTACCTTCAGGTGTATTAAAATCAAAACTGCTATAAGTTGAATCAGAGCCTGCTTCAATTTCAAATTCACCTTCTTCTTTCATAATGGCTTTGAGCTTCTCACTGGTTTTATGAGCGGCGAAAATCCACACACTGGTTCCGTTGCGGGTAAGTGGCATTTTAAAATGCTCATAAACCGGTTCCACTACTTCGTAAGGCTTTGAAATTTTCTTGCGCTTTTTCCCCTTCCCTTTATAAGAAACATGATAGCGTGTAACCGTTCGCGTGCCAATTTGCCTCCTGCCGGTTTTCAGCGGTCCCGAATCTGCATGGATACATAAAAACAAGTCACCTTTATTTTCATTGGCGATATTGGCTTTTTCACGTGGATCCTGGTAAACATCCGAAGTTCTTGTAGCGATCGTATTCACTTCGGGTAATTGCTTTTTAAGTTCGGCCACAAGCTTCTTTGAAATAGCCAGGGTCACATCTTTTTCTTTTGAACGGAGTGAATTCTCATACTGACCAACGGCGCCATTGTCTGTACCTCCGTGCCCGGCATCAACGATGATCGTTTTAAGCCTTTTAGGAGTTTGTGCTGATGTAATATATGGTAAACCGGTACAGATCGACAGTAAAATAAAAACCGAATAAAAGGTATGCTTCAGCATAGTTAATGAGATTTATCGGGGGTTTTGCATTTATGTTATTATTCACAAATACATTGTGTTATAATGGTTATTTTTGCCAATCAGTGCTTATGAACCATCTCTACAAAGGTAAGGCAAAAAATATATTAGCTTGGCTATCTGCATCACTGTTGATTTTATTAACGTTTTATAATACCGCCCTTGGTACACGATCTTTTCAGTTTCACATTCATTTAACGGCCGATACCATTCCGGAAGTAAAAAAAACTCCGGTAAAAATGCAACTTGCAACGGATTCTGTTAACATCCTGGATACCATTCCCATTTCTAAAAAAGATAGCCTGGGCAGTAAGCCAAATGCCGATACAAGCATCGTGATGGTTACCGATACCATCTCTTTTAAATCATCAAAAGATTCCCTGGATGCACCCGTAACCTATCATGCCGATGACTCCATGATCTTTGATGTGCCTTCAAAAAAACTGATCCTCTATGGCACAGTATCCACGGTGAAATACAGTGATAATGAACTCACGGCTCCCCAAATTGAATTTGATCAAAAAACAAACCTGGTTAAAGCCGTACTAAAAAAGGACAGCCTGGGTAAAGTGATCGCTTATCCAACATTCAACCAGGCCGATTTTAAATCGATCAGTGATACCATCGTATTCAACATGAAAAATGGCAAGGGTATCACCAAGGGCACCTACACGCAACAGGGAGAGATGTTTGTTTATGGAGAAAAGATCAAGAAGATTAACCAGGATATTTTTTATGCACTCAATGGCAGGTTCACTACCTGCAACCTCGATACGCCTCACTTTGCTTTTGTGAGCAAAAAGATAAAATTCATAAATAAAAAAATGGCCTTTACGGGTCCGGTTCATCCCGAGATCGAAGGCGTTCCGTTACCAATTGTATTGCCCTTTGGTATTTACCCGTTGAGCCAGGGAAGACATTCAGGGCTTATAGCACCTTCTTTTACTTCGAACCAGCAACTAGGACTTGCCCTGGAAGGATTAGGATATTATAAAATACTAAGCGATAACTGGGATGTGGTAGCGTTGGGTACGTTGTATTCATATGGGGGATGGACGGCCAAGGTCAATCCAAGGTATTTCAGAAAGTACAGGTACCAGGGAAATTTTTCCCTCGATATGCAGAAATTTAAAAATGGATTCAAAGGTGATCCCGATTTCAGCACCACCAAAACATTCAATATTCTTTGGTCGCATAGTGCCGATACGAAGGCCAGGCCAGGTGTGTCTTTCAGTGCCAATGTAAATGCAGGAAGCAGTAAATTCAATTCACTCGTACCCAATAACCCAACCCGGAATTTTACCAACCAGCTCAGTTCTTCTATAACTTATGCAAAGGTTTGGAAAGACAAGCCATATAATATTTCTGTCAGTGCCAATCACAATCAGAACACCCTGCAGCGCCTGATCAACATCAATTTCCCTGATGTATCCTTTAACATGAATACCCAATATCCCTTCAGGCGTAAAGAAGCGGTGGGTAAAATATACTGGTATGAAAACATCGGGGTTGGATTGAACAGCAATGCCCGCAGCCTTACCTCTTTTTATGATACAGCGGGCAACATCACCCGGCAGATCACCGATAACCTGCAATGGGGTGCAACACACAGTGTGCCCATCAGTCTGTCGTTGCCATCCCTTGGACCACTGCAGGTAGCGCCTTCCGTTAGTTACCAGGAAAAATGGTACCAGGAAAAATTCATCCGGCGCTGGAATAGCACAACCCGGAAAATTGACACCAGCATCAACAAAGGATTTTATACCGCCCGTGACATGAGTTTCGGAGTCGGTCTTTCTACAAGGATATTTGGATCATTTACATTTGGTAAAAAAAGTAAAGTGCAGGCCATCAGGCATGAGATCAGGCCAAACCTGTCTATTTCGTACAAACCCGATTTCAACAAACAGAATTTTTACGAAACCGTTATTGATACATTTGGAAACAAAGCGACTTATTCGGTTTACGACAGGTCGATATTCGGTTCATTTTCCCAGGGAAAATTCGGTGGAATAAGTTTTGGCTTTGATAATAACATACAGATGAAAGTGCGTAACCGAAAAGACACTTCAGAAGGAGCTGTAAAAAAAGTAACATTGCTAGATGGTTTGAGCATTACCAGCCGATATAATTTTCTCAGGGATTCTTTCCGTTTGGATGTGATCAGCCTCAATGCCAGGAGCAGCCTGTTTGAAAAAATAAACATCACGGCCAATGCAACTTTTGATCCTTACATTACCAATGAACAGGGTAGGAGGATTGATAAACTCATCTGGACCAAAAAAGCCGCTACCCTTGGAACACTCACCAACGGGGGCATTTCATTGCAAAGCTCATTCCAGGGCGGCGACCAAACCAAGAAGCCCAATAACCAATCAGTGCTTAACAACGATCCGTCCATTAACGCCAACGGGTACCCGCTGGATGAGTACCAGCAGGAAGCTGCATACATCAGTAATAATCCCGGTGAATTCGCCGATTTTTCTATTCCCTGGAGTATAGATTTTTCTTATTCGCTTCGTTTTTCCAGGATTCCATCATCATCAAACCCCGGTAGTTTTTCAACCAGCCTGTTCCAGGATGTTAACTGGAACAGTTCGGCCAATCTCACACCCAAATGGAAGATCGGCGTAACCGGTTCATTCAATATTACAGAAAAGAAGATCGGCGTGTTAAGTATGTACCTGTCGCGTGATATGCATTGCTGGCAGATGGCTATCAACATTGCTCCTGTAGGTAACTTTAAATTTTTCACCATCAGCATCAGTCCAAAATCTGCTTTGTTGCGTGATCTGAAAGTGAACCGTACCAGGTCGTTCTATGATCAATAGGATCGTTTTACTTTTCATGCAAAACATAAAAATCCTTCATCTGCTCAAATACTTTTTGATTCAGGGCTTTTACTGCAATATGTTCAGATGAAACGGGCGGCAGGAAATGCATTTCAAGACGGGTAGGTAGCAGGTAGAAAGATTTATTGATCGGCATGGCCTTCCTGGTGCCAAGCAAAATACATGGCATGATCTCTTTCCCGGATTCAATGGCAAGTTTGAAAGCGCCGTCGTAGAAGGGTTTCAATGGTTCTTTTGATCTGTTGCGGGTACCTTCCGGATAAATGCACATATGCATGCCCGTTAGCAATACTTTTTTCATGGCATCAAGGCTTTTTATCCGGCTCTGTTCACTTTTACGATCAACCAGTACAGATCCTTTTGAATAGAACCATCCGAATAGCGGCACTTTTGCAAAGGAGGCTTTGGCAATGGTTTTATTGGCGCCAGGAACAAAAGGTGCAGATAAGGGCACATCGAGTAAAGCATTGTGGTTGAATACCACTACATAATTAGCGCCTTTACGAAAAAGGGCCCTTCCACGTACTTTAACCGGACAACCGATCAGTAGTAGCCAGATGCGCATCCAGATCCTGGATACAGTGATAAAGTACTGTTGCCCGCGGTTTCCGGGGATCAGGTATGAAATCATTGAAGGAATGAAGATGAGCAGGAATGTGGCAGCAAAACTGATCAGTCCCCAGGCAGCCCAGCACCTCGCAAATATGTTTTTAATAAATGTCATGTTGAAGGTAATTCAAGTTTCCAGTCGATCGGCTGAAGCCCTTTCTCCATCAATACCTGGTTTGTCTTAGAGAAATGCCTGCATCCAAAAAAACCTTTATCCGCAGAAAAAGGTGAGGGGTGGGCTGCTTTAAAAACGATGTGTTTGGTTTCATCTACCAGCACTTGCTTCTCCTGGGCAAATTTTCCCCATAATAAGAAAATAATGTCCTTTTTTTGATCAGATAGGGTTTCAATGACCTTATCGGTAAATTCGGCCCAACCGAATTTTGCATGACTGAATGGTTCACCAGCCCGAACAGTAAGTGCTGCGTTAAGTAATAAAACACCCTGTTTGGCCCATTTGGTAAGGTTTCCATAGTGGGCTGGCATTTCGATCCCGATGTCTTGCTGCACTTCTTTGAAAATATTCACGAGGGAAGGAGGTGGCTTGATGCCATCCTGGACCGAAAAGCTGAGCCCATGGGCCTGGCCGGGACCATGATAAGGATCCTGGCCTAAAATGACCACTTTTACTTCATCGAACCCCGTTTGTTCAAATGCATTGAAAATAAGCTTACCGGGTGGGTAAATGGTTTTACCCACTGCTTTTTCCGTTTTCAGGAAAGTAACCAGCTGTTGAAAATAAGGTTTGCTGAATTCATCCTTCAGTACTTCTTTCCAACGGGGATGAATATGAACATCCATAATTTGGGTTGAAAGGTTGTCTTAAGCAGCAACTGCCGCCTGGCACCCGTTAAAAAAAAGAGCGGATACTAAATACCCGCTTTGTGATCCGGATTGGATTCGAACCAATGACCCTCAGCTTAGAAGGCTGATGCTCTATCCAACTGAGCTACCGGACCGTTTTCCAGCCATACTGGAATTTGGGTGGCAAATATAAAGCATTATTCTTTTATTTGGCTTGCAGCTATTTATACAAATATGGTGTCCTTGTAACTGCACTATTTTACGACAAAAAATCATGGTAACAATAAAATAAAATTATAATATTGTTAAAAATACCTTGATTGGTATGTTTTTAGATAGTACATTTGCTTTTTCAAAAACACACATTAAATATTCTCTGTCTACCTAAGAGATAACTTTTTAAATTAAAATTTAGCATTTATGAAACAAAAACTTGTGTTTGCCCTATCCTTTCTGGCATTGGCCGTTGGTGCATCAGCGCAGACGAAAACATCTGCCCCAAAAAGGAGTTTATTTGGAATTCACATTAATTCAATGGATACCAGAACACCGCAGACCTGGAAAGATAACAGTGGCCCTAAAACACTGGCAGGATTTAAAGAACAGGATTTCGGATTTGGCTTGTCATGGTGGAAAGCATTGACATCTCACATTGATTTTTCTGCTAAGACGAATGTAATGATGCATGATTACGAATCAGGCGACAGGAATACCCCAACCATCAAATCTGAATTTGGTGTTGAACTGGAACCAACTTTGAATATCAAAGCATTTAAAGATGAGAATTTATTCAATATGTTTATTACTGCCGGTATCGGTGGTGGATACTACACTGGTAAATTTGGCGCTTATGCTCAAGCCGGCGTAGGTATCCAGGCTAATTTCAACGACCAGGCCTACATGTTGCTCCAGGCTCAATATCGTTTTACTTTGACCAAAGATGTTCAAAAAGATAATTTGTTCTATTCACTGGGTATTGCTCAGCGCATTGGACAAAAAGCTCCAAAAGTTGTTCCTCCTCCACCACCACCAGTTGTATTGGATCGTGATGGCGATGGCGTTATGGATGCTGATGATAAATGTCCTGACACTCCAGGTTTAGCTGCTTTACAAGGTTGTCCTGATAAAGATGGCGACGGTATTGCTGATGGAGATGATAAATGCCCGGATGTTGCTGGTATCGCTAAATATCAAGGTTGTCCAATTCCTGATACTGACGGAGATGGCATCAACGATGAAGAAGATAAATGCCCAACTGTTAAAGGTCTTGCCCGCTACCAAGGTTGCCCAATTCCTGATACAGACAATGATGGCGTAAACGACGAAGAAGATAAATGCCCAAGCCGTCCTGGTCCAGCAAGCAATCAAGGTTGCCCAGTGATCGCTAAAGAAGTGGTTGATAAAATCAACTTCGCTGCTAAGAATATCTTCTTTGCAACTGGTAGCACTAAATTGTTACCTAAATCATTCAAATCTCTTGATGAAGTTGCTACTTTGCTGAAAGCTGACGAGTCTCTGATGATCAACATTGATGGTCATACAGATACTACCGGCAAACGCGAGAAAAACATGACTTTGTCTGATGGCCGTGCAGGTTCAGTAAAAGCTTATCTTGCCAGCAAAGGTGTACCTGAAAGCAGGATGACTGCAACAGGATACGGACCGGATAAAGCAGTTGCTACCAACAAAACAGCTGCAGGACGTGCTAAGAACAGGAGAGTAGAAATGACTGTTAGGAATTTCTAATCATAAACCTTTTAATACAAAAGACCCCGGAATTCCGGGGTCTTTTTTTGTTTAATAAAGTCTAAAAAATGTAATAACGGGAGCTCTATTAAATCCTTAACTGATCTGCTTGATAAGGAATGATTCAATGGCACTGCAGGGTATAATAAACGGCTTGCTATGGATGATGATCTCCATGTTTTGGCCACTGGTTGTATAAGAACCCGCCAGGCTATTACCGAATACACTTACTTCAAAAGTCCCGGCTTGTGTAGTGCCCTCAAAGCGACCACCCTGGCCTTCTACAGCCGACCTGGCTTTATCCATGACAGATTCTGCGGTACCGGTAAATGGAATGTTGAATTGACAATCAGACATAATTTTGAGTTTTAATAAATAAAAAACAATCTCCGGGGAGATTGTACAAATATCGTTGATTGCTGATTAGATTTTTTATTCAGGGAATAACATTACTGCACCCTGCCATCTTTTTTATCTTTCTTCCTGCCGATGATATAACCACCTGTTGCCCCTATAACAGCACCAACGGCAGCTCCTTTAGCGTTTTTGCCAATGATGGCACCACCAATAGCTCCACCCACACCGCCAATGGTTGCACCCTGTGCTGCTTTACTCCATCCTTTCTTCTTCGTGCTGGTAGAGGCACTCGTTCCACTACCTGTATTGGAACTGGTAGAACCTGATGACTGGGTTCCGCCACCCGATGTGCCGGATGATTTAGCGGGTTTGCTGGTTGCAGTACCTCCTGCAGCGGCTTTTGCCGGTACCGCCTGTAACGGTACCATTTTAGCCGTGTCAGCAGCCTGGCTGTTTTTATATGCATTAAAAGAATCAATAGGTACCAACATTTGAGTAGGGTTTGCTTCTTTCTTATTTGAGCAGGCAGTAAATGCTGTAACCAACAATGCCATGCTTAAGATCTTTTTCATATGTTCAGGTTTTAGTTCATACAGGATAATAGGAAAATGATGCCATAATTAACGATTCCCTGGTAAAAGTTATAATTCGTTGATATTGGACACTATATGTTAACGAAATTTGACGATACCATCAATTTTTTAG
>ERZ795056.3051-NODE-3051-length-18124-cov-7.777464_pt1 | contig 18124 bp, 10 predicted proteins | sample MGYA00375140_ERZ795056 | MGnify/ENA primary metagenome ERZ795056 (study PRJEB30185, sample SAMN05720227) | activated sludge metagenome | isolation source: Anaerobic digester | place: USA | collected 2015-03-09 ... | reverse complement strand
TGACGGGGTAACGGTCGTCCGCGCCGGGGAGCGCGGCGAGGGAGACCTCGCGGGCGTAGGCGAGGCCGTTAATTGGAAACCATGTCTCTTTTTTCATGTTTCCCTCATCCCCTTGATCACCTGCCATACACGGGTGACGGAAACGGTTGCTAAAAGGAAGGACCGTCTTCCTTTTTTATGAGGTTGGGCGGCCTGAATTTCCCTTGGTCATAGTCTGACCAGAACTCATGGACATTGCCGTAATAGTTGATGCAACGGATGGAATCCTTTTCCCGCAAGATCTTTATGTCCCGATCCGAATAAGAGTCTTCGGCCGAGAAATATATCTCGCGCAAACGCCGTCCCAGATAGTCATAGGCGTTCGAGACGAGCGGCACGCCGTCGGCGTCTACGGCGCTCAACCGGTTTCCAGCGTCCCATGCATAGGCCCAGACGCCGTTCGTGAGCATGTTTCCGTCTGTGTCGTAGGCCGGCGAAACCGACTCCGCTCCCGTGATCGAGGCATACTGGTTGAGAGCGTTCGCGGCATACGTGTTGGTGGCGGCGCCCGCGGCTGAAAACAGCAGGTTGCCGATGCCGTCGTACCCGTAACCGTAGGCGGTCGGGCCGACCGTGGCGCCGGTCAGTTCCGAACGCGTGTTATAGGCGATGGCGTCGCCGTTGCGCGCGACGCGCCTGCCGAGCGCGTCATTCGTGTAGACGTACGATGCGACCAATGAAGAACCATGGAAATTGGTCACGGCGGCGATCAGGTTGCGGCCTCCCTCGTAGCTGCGGCCCCAGCCGCTCCCGCAGGAGTTGCTGGCTGACACCTGCATGCGTGTTTGCGGAAGATACGCGCACCCGAATGTGAGCCCGCCGAGGCTCACGTTTGTCAAGCGTATCAGATCGTCGTAAGCATAAGTAATGGCGGCATCGTTGTCGACAATGAACTCTGAAGGCATGCCCTGCGCGTCGTAGCGGCGCGTGATGACGGCCAGCGCGTTGGTCTCGGCGGCGAGCCGCCCCAGGGCGTCGTAGGCGAACGTGCGCGCGCCCGCGCCGTCCTCGACGCGAGTGAGGCGTCCGGCCAGATCGTAGGCGTTGGTGACGGAGGGCGTGCCGTCGGAATGGTCCGCGCTCTGGACGCGTCCGGCGGCGGTGTCCGCATAACCGTAGGCCGTCTCCACGCCGCGCGCCCACGTCCTCTGCGAGAGCCGCCCGTCGGGCAGGTAGGCGTACGCCGGGCCGAGGCCGTCGGCATAGACCTTGTTGGTGACGAGCCCCGACGCGAGGTCGTAATGCCAGCGGGTGGCGTCGGGCTGGCCGGCCTCGTCGCGCCATGTGCGCAGTTCCGCCTGACGGCCGTCGGCGTCCCTCGCCGTCGCGGTCGGGTAGACCGCGCCCCCGGAACGGTAGAGCGCGCCGTCGCCGGAATAGTGATTGGTCGTCACGTTCCCCAGCGGGTCGGCCGTTGTCACGAGGTAAGCGCCCGCGGGCGAGTCCAGATACTGCCGCACGGAATACGATGTGGCGTTGGTCGCCGCGCCGACCGCTTCCGCCGTGAACGCGACCGTGCCGTCGGCGTGGTAGCCGGTCAGGGTCCGGAGCGTGCGGCTCCCGGCGGTCTCTTCGGCGGAGGTCCGGCGGGCGAATCCGTCGTACAGGTGCGCGACCGCCGAGCCCAGGGCGTTGGTGCCGCCGGTCACGCGCCCCGCCACGGTCACGGAGGTCTCGTGTCCGGCTGTGGCCGTGTTCCGGAGCGTCGCGGTTTTCCGGGCGTTGGCCGCGTCGAGCGCTTCGGCCGTGATCGCGCTCACGCCGTCCGCGCCGGTCGTGACCGTGCGGGCGGTGCAGGCGGTGGAGAGCCCCGTGAGCTGCACGCGGGTGACGGATGTGGTGACCGCGCCCCGGCCGGGCAGGTGAGAGACGGACGCGGAGCAGTCCCACCAGGCCGTCGGCACGCCGTAGGCGGAAAGGCCGAGGTCGGACTCTTCTTTCCACGCGGGCGTCTCCTCGAGGACGTAGGCGTCCATCGCGATCACGCCCGCCAGCGTGAAGTCCTGCGGGTCGAAGTCGAGCGCTTGGGCGGGGCCGATCCTGACGGCGCCGGCCGTGTTGCCCAGCGCGTCGTAGGCGTAGACCGTCCGGGAACCGTCCGCAGCCCGCGTCATGACGGCGCGGCCGGCGCTGTCGTAGACATTCGAGGTGACGAGCATGACGCAGCCGACGCCGGCGCTGCGCGTCGCGACCGTGCGCCCGAGGCAGTCCCGTACCGTTTCGGATTCGGTCGTCCAGGCGCCTCCGTTGCGGCTGGCGGAGACGGAGACGACCTCGCATCCGTCCGCGTCCCACGACGTTTCGGTACGGGTCGCGCGGGACAGGAGCTGACCGGAGACGGGATCGGTCCAGAACCGCTCCTCCACCGTCGCGCCGCCGGCGTGGCGGACGGTGCGGTTGGTGACGCCGGGGGAGGACTGGGGCTTGTTGTCATTTTCTGGCCTCATTCATCCTCTCCGCTTCCGCTTCGCCGGTCCAGTTTGTACGTGTGTCCCGATTCGTCCCAGTAGCCGTCTTTTTACGAGCAAGATTACGATTACGAATCACGGATCCCAACAGAACTGCCATGCGCCCCGCATGCGGAACCCTTCATCCTTCATCCGACGATCCCGAACCGATTGCCCGAAACATTGCCACGGCAGCAGCGAAGGGGTATACTGTGGGCCTTAATACTTGAACCCCTTGTTGCGAAGGACATGTCATGCCGACGTTAACCATCAAACCTGCCGGCAGTTGCCGGTTCGATCAGATCTCCTTGGGTGAAATCATGCTGCGCCTGGATCCGGGCGACATGCGCATCAAAAACGCGCGGTCGTTCACGGTCTGGGAGGGCGGCGGCGAATACAACGTGGCGCGCGGCCTGCGCAAATGCTTCGGGCTCCGGACGGCCGTGGTGACCGCCTTTCCTGAAAACGACATCGGACGGCTGGTGGAGGATTTTGTGCTGCAGGGCGGCGTGGACACGTCGCTCATCAAGTGGGTGCCGTTCGACGGCATCGGGGTGGCCACGCGCGTCGGGCTCAATTTCACCGAGCGCGGCTTCGGCGTGCGCGGCGCGCTGGGCGTGAGCGACCGCGGCCACTCGGCGGCCTCGCAGCTCAAGCCCGGCGATGTCGATTGGGAGCGCATTTTCGGCACGCTGGGCGCTCGCTGGTTCCATACCGGCGGCATCTACGCGGCGCTCTCGGCCACCGCGCCGCTCGTGCTGGAAGAGGCGATGGCCGCCGCCCGCAAGCACGGCACGATCATCTCCTACGACCTCAATTACCGTCCGTCGCTGTGGAAGGCGTTCGGTGGGCAGAAGGCCTGCCGCGAGGTCAACCGGCGGCTCGCGCGGTATGTCGATGTCATGATCGGCAACGAGGAGGATTTCACGGCTTGCCTGGGGCTCGAAGTCGAGGGGGTGGACGAGAACCTCAGTGCCTTGCCGATCGACGGGTTCAAGCGCATGATCGAGCGCGCGGTCAAAGAGTTCCCCAACTTCAAGGTGGCCGCCACCACACTGCGCACGGTCAAGAGCGCGTCGGTCAACGACTGGAGCGCGATCTGCTGGTACGACGGCGCGTTCCATCAGGCGATGGCGATGAAAGATCTTGCGATCTACGACCGCGTCGGCGGCGGCGACAGTTTCGCCTCGGGGCTGGTCTACGGGTTCCTGGCCTTCAACGACGCGCAGAAGGCGGTGAACTACGGGTGTGCGCACGGCGCACTGGCGATGACGACGCCCGGCGACACCTCGATGGCGTCGAAGGCGGAAGTCGAGAAGTTGGTCGGCGGCGGCAGTGCGCGCGTGGTGCGCTAAATAAAACGGGCGGGTGTGTTCGAGGGGGATGATCGATGCGAATGAGACAGGTGGTCGGGGTGTTGGCGGGAGTTGTGTCGCTCGTGTGTGCGGCTGCGGCGGGGCCGTTGCGGCCGCCGTCGGTCCCGCTGGTGACGGTCGATCCGTTCTTTTCGGTCTGGTCGCCGGCGGACAGGTTGACCGACGCGCCGACCGAACATTGGTCGGGCGCGCGCCAGCCGATCAACGCCGTGTTGCGCGTGGACGGCAAGGCCTACCGGCTTCTGGGCACCGAGCCCGCCGACGCGCCGGCGTTGCCTCAGACCGGTGTCACGGTTTGGCCGTTGCGCACGGTCGCCACCTTCTCGGACGGCGCGGTCGAGGCGGAACTCGTGTTCGCCACGCCGCTGCTGACCGACAACCTGGATGTCTTTTCCCGCCCGGTCACCTATGTCACGTTCAAGGCGAAAGCGCGTGACGGCCGGTCGCGCGCGTTTCAGCTCGAGGTCGACGTCGCCGCCGCCATCGCGGTGGGCGACGACGCGCAGCCTGTCGTGTTCGGCGAGGCGCAGATCGCCGGGCTCGATGCCCGGAGCATGGGGCGCGATGTCCAGCCGGTGCTGGGGCGGTCGGGCGACCGTGTCCGCATTGACTGGGGGTACTTCTGGCTCGCCGCACCGACGGGTGGCCGCATCACCGCGCGCGACACGCGGCCGGCTCTCGTGTTCACGCGCGAGTTCGGCGCGGCGGCGACGGTCGAGACCCACCTGCTGCTGGCGTATGACGATGTCGAGTCGGTGATGTTCTTCAACCGGCCGCTCAAGGCATGGTGGCGGCGGCACGGACTCGCGTTCACCGACATGCTGGCGGCGGCCGAACGCGAGTACGCGGCGCTCGCCGCGCGCATGGCGGCGTTCGACGCGGAGCTGATGGCAGACCTCTCACGCGTCGGCGGCGAGAAATACGCCGCGCTGGCGGCGCTGGCTTACCGCCAGTCGTTCGCGGCCTGCAAGCTGGTCGCCGATCCGAACGGCCAGCCGCTCTATTTTTCCAAGGAGAACGCCAGCAACGGCTGCATGGGGACCGTCGATGTCTTCTATCCGCAACTGCCGCACCTCGCGCTGCTGAGCCCCACGCTGACGCGTGCCACGCTCGCGCCCATCCTGCTTTACGCCTCGGACGCGCGCTGGCCGTTCGACTTCGCGCCGCACGATATCGGCCAGTACCCGCTGGGCAACGGTCAGCGCTACGGGGGCGGCGAGCGGGGCGAGGAGAACCAGATGCCGGTCGAAGAGTGCGGCAACATGCTGATCTGTCTCGGCGCGCTCTCGCACGTCGAGAACCGCGCGGACTTTGCCGCACAGTGGTGGCCGACCGTCACGCGCTGGGCCGAGTATCTGGCGGCCAAAGGCTTCGATCCCGACAACCAGCTCTGCACCGACGATTTTGCCGGACATCTGGCGCACAACGCCAACCTGTCAATCAAGGCGATCATGGGGCTGGCCTGCTACGGCAAGATGGCGGCCCTCAACGGGGATGCCGCCGCAGCCGAGCGCTTCACGGCGCTGGCCAAATCGATGGTGCCGAAATGGATCGAGGCGGCCAAGGGAGGGTGCGGCGGCGCGTATCGACTGGCCTTCGACCAGCCGGACACGTGGTCGATGAAGTACAACCTGGTCTGGGACCGGGCGCTGGGCTTGAACCTGTTCCCGGCCGAGGTGGCCGCGACCGAGATGGCCTTTTACCGCACGGCGCTGCAGAAGTATGGCCTGCCGCTCGACAGCCGCAAGCTCTGGACCAAGGCCGACTGGCAGGTCTGGACCGCGACGCTGACCGGCCGCCGGGAAGATTTCGACGCGCTGATCGCGCCGCTGCACACGTTCTTGCACGAGACGCCGGACCGCATTCCGTTCGGCGACTGGTATGAAACGGACAGCGCCAAGCACTGTCATTTCCGGGCGCGCTCGGTGGTGGGCGGCGTCTTCATGCCCATGCTGCAGGAGGCGGCGCTCTGGCAGAAATACGCCGCGCGCGACACGGGGACGACGGGCCTCTACGCGCCGCTCGCGCCGAAGACTGCGGCGCAACCGTCGCCTTTCCGTATCGCGACCTTCAATATCCGGCTGGCCGGTGCCAGCGTGGCCAAGCCGGCTGACCGGCCGCCGAATTCGTGGACCTGCCGCGTGGACCGCGTGTGCGCGCTGATCGCGAAGCAGGGCTTTGACCTGATCGGCTTGCAGGAGGCGCAGGCGAATCAGATCGACGACATGCTGGCCCGCATGGGCGCGGCGTGGGCGTACGTCGGTGTCGGACGCGAGGACGGCCGTCGCGGCGGTGAGTATTCTTGCATTTTCTACCGGACCAACCGCTTCGCGGTGACACGCAGCGGCACCTTCTGGCTCTCCGAGACGCCCGAAGTGCCCGGCTCGAAATCGTGGGAGACCGCCTGCCCGCGCGTCTGCACGTGGGCCGACATGAAGGATCTGAAAACCGGTAAGACCTTCGTATGCTTCAACACCCATCTCGATCACATGAGCAAAGAGGCGCGGCGCAACGGCATGGCGCTGATCCTGGCCCGCATGGCGCGCGATGCGCAGGGCCGGCCGGTGCTCCTGACCGGCGACATGAACGCCACGCCCGAGAAGCGCCCTGTCGACGCTGCGGTCGTGCAGGCGGACTTCAAGCGCGCCGGGCCCAAAGAGCCGCACGCCGCCGGGGGGCCGTACGCAATCGCCACGGCCAACCTGCGCGACAGTTTCGATGCCACGCGGACGCCTCACGCCGGACCGATCAAAACGTTTTCCGGATTCAAATACGTGGAGCATCCCGAGGGCCAGCCGATCGACTACATCTTTGTTTCGGCGGGCATTGATGTGCTCACCCACGCCACGCTCAACGATTCAGAAAACCAGCTCTATCCTTCCGACCATTTCCCCGTTTCTGCGGATGTCTCGATCGAGTAGCCGTGCGACATGCCCCCGCATTGACTTGACGGAGCGAAAGGGGTACGATTGCCCGCAGAGTGTGGAACGTGGTGCGATGGTATGGGAGAGTGGCATGAATCGACGGAGCTTTTTGACGAAAACGGTTGCCGCTGCGGTGTCTCTGCCCGCCGCACCGTATCTACGGGCGCAGGGCGCGAACGACGCCATCCGGCTGGCCATTGTCGGCATGGGGTCGAGAGTCAAGATCGGCGGCATGGGGCGGAACGACATGAAGGGATGCCGTGACGTGCCGGGTGTCCGAATCGCGGCGCTCTGCGATGTCGATTCCGCCAATCTCGGCTACGCCCTTGAGGAGTGCGCCAAACACAACGAGAAGCCCGAGACCTTCACCGACTACCGGAAGCTGCTGGAGCGCAAGGATATCGACGCGATCTGGGTCACCACGCCGAACCACTGGCACGCGCTGGTGTGTATTCACGCCGCCCAGGCCGGCAAACATGTGTTCGTCCAGAAGCCGGTCTGCCACAACCTGTTCGAAGGCCGGAAAATGGTCGAGGCCGCCCGCGCCCACAACCGCGTCGTCTACTCGTCCACGCTGACCCGGTCGATGGCCGGTTTCCGCGAGGCCGCGCGCTTTGCTGTCGACGGCAACCTCGGCAAGCCGCTCTATATCCACGCGGTGCGTTATGGCGCGCGAACGAGCATCGGCAAGGTCTCCGCCGCGACGCCGATTCCCCCGACGCTCGACTACAATCTCTGGTGCGGTCCGGCGCCGATGAAGCCGCTCATGCGCCAGAACCTGCATTACGACTGGCACTGGGATTGGGACACCGGCAATGGTGAGCTCGGCAACTGGGGTATCCACCTGCTGGACGGCGCGCGCGAGGTCGCGGGCCAGGGCATGCCGAAAAGTGTGCTGAGCGTCGGCGGCCGGTTCGGCTATGACGACGACGGCCAGACGCCCAACACGCAGATCACATTCTTCGATTACGAGCCGCTGCCGATCATCTACGAGATGCGGGCCTTGCCGCGCGCCCGCAGCTCCTGGAAAAACAGCGCGTGGGGGCAGCAGGACATGGACGCGTTGCACGGCCAGTCGTACACGACCTCCGTCCAATGCGAAGACGGCTACACGGTCGGCAACAAGGCCTATGACAAGGCCGGCAAGCTGGTTAAGGAGTTCAAGCCGGTGTTGCGATCAGTGCGCTCGGCCTTTTTCGATGCCGTCCGCGGCGGACCGGGCATGCCGTATTACGATATCGCCGAAGCCCACGTGTCGACGAGCCTGGTGCATCTGGGCAATATCGCGCACCGCCTCGGCCGGCAGGCCGCGCCGGAACAGATCCGCGAACGTCTCGCCTTCAACGCCGACTTCCTCAAGACATGGGAACGGATGTCGGCCCATCTTGACGCGAACGGGATCGACCTCAGCAAAACGCCGCCGACGCTCGGCCCGTTCCTGCGCTTTGATCCGGCGGCGGAGCGGTTCACCGGCGACTTCGCCGACGAGGCTAACCGCCATCTCGGGCGCGAGTACCGCAAAGGCTTTGAAGTGCCGGACAAGGTTTAAGAGGAGGATGACGATGACACGACGCGAGTTTCTGAAGAGCGGCGGCGCGGCGTTGGCTGCGGCCCTGGCGGCGCCTGCGGCGCGGGCGCGCGAGGCGAAGAACGGGGTGCGGCTGGGCCTGACCACCTACCAGATCGGCAGCAAATGGACAGTTCCGGAACTGATCGAGGTCCTGCCTCGGTTCGGGCTGTTCGGGGTCGAGATCCGGACCGACATGAAATACGCGCACGGGCTGGAACTCGCCAGCGTCAAGGCCGCGCGCGCCGAGGCTGCGAAACGGTTTGCCGACAGTCCGGTCAAACTGGTCGGCGTCGCCTGCGGCGAGCGCTACGATTCGCCCGACGCCGCCAAACTCGCGCGGGCGGTCGAACGGACCCGGGAGCTGCTGCAGTTCTGCGCCGATCTCGGCGCGCCGGGACTGCGCGTCTTTCCGAACGATTTTCACAAAGAGGTGCCGCAGGAGAAGACGCTCGAACAGATTGCGGCGTCGCTCAAGCATTTGGCGCCCATCGCGGCCTCCCTTGGTGTCGAGTTGCGGCTTGAGGCGCACGGCAGCGCGGGGCTGCTGCCGCATCTGGCGACCCTCTGCAAAGCCGTGGACCATCCGGGCCTGCGCGTGATTCTCAACAGCGACTTCCGCGACACGCAGGGCGAGGGTCTGGCGGCCAACCTCGAAAAGGTCGGGCCGTATCTTGCCGGCACCGTTCACCTGCACGATCTCACGGCGAAGAATTACACCGAGGCGAAATTCTACGAGACGCAATGCGCCTTTCTGAAGCGCATCGGCTGGAACGGGTTCTGCCTGCTGGAGATCGGCGACAAGCCGGACAACGAGGCGCGTTTCAAGGAGATCGCCCGTCAGAAACAGCGGTGGGATGAAATCGCCGCGGCGGTTTAACGGGAGCGGCGCCCGCAGCACGAGCGGAACATCGGAAGGGTGGAAGAAGAACCATGAAAAAAACGAATGGATGTTTGGGCGCGTTCGCGCTGCTGGCCGGCCTGGCGCTGGCCGGAGATTTTCCCGCGTTTTCCGCGCCGCGCGCGATGACCTCCGGCCCGAAAGACCATCTCTTCGCGAGCTACTATGCGATCAACGCCTGGAGCGCGGACGGCCGGTACGCCACGGTGCTGGAAACCGAGGTCAAGAACCGCCTGCCCACCGAGCAGGACGCGGCCGTTTTGGGTGTGGTGGACGCGCAGGACAACAATCGCTTCATCCCGCTGACCGAGACGCGCTGCTGGAATTTCCAGGAAGCGGCCATGGCGCACTGGCTCGGCACCGCGCCCCGCACCCAGTTCATCTTCAACGACCTGGTGGACGGCCGGTTTGTCTCGGTCATCTTCGACATGGCGAACCGCACGCGGCGCGTGGTGCCGTTTCCGGTGAGCGCGGTCTCGCGGGACGGCCGTTGGGCGGTCAGCATCAACTACGCGCGGCTGCGGCTGACGCGGCCGGATTACGGCTACGGCGGCAACGGACAGAACGCGCGCGCCGATACGGTCTGGCCGGAGGATGACGGACTCTGGCTCGTGGATCTGGCGAGCGGCGAGGCGCGGCTGATCGTCACCATCGCCTCGGTGCGCGACCGCATGCCGGCCGTCAAAGATCCCAAGGCGCTGGCCTACTTCTGCCACACGGTGTTCAGCCGCGACGGGTCGAAGATCTTCTGGCTGGCGCGCACGGTGGAGAACCTCGTGGGCCAGAAAGTCGTTCGCAAGTGGGAGACCACATCGTTCACCTGCAACCGGGACGGCAGCGGCGTGCGCCGCTGCTTCCCGGACGGCTGGGGCGGATCGCACTTCAACTGGCTGGACGGCGACCGCCTGATGGTCACCGCCAAGTTCAAGGATGCCGTGTGGAGCCACGTGCTCTTCACGCCCGGCAAGGAGGATTACACGCGCCTGGGCCGGGGCCTGCTGGACTTCGACGGCCACGGCGTCTTCTCTGACGACGGACGCTGGATGGCGACCGACACCTACCCGGATAAATTGGGCGAACGCAAGCTCATGGTCATGCGCATGGCGGACCATGCGGTGCTGCCGCTCGGCGCGTTCTTTGTGCCGGAGCTGTACCGCGAGCAGTACTCGCGCTGCGACCTGCATCCGCGCTGGCGCCCGGACGGCAAGATGCTGGCGTTTAACTCGGTCCATGAAGGCTCGCGCCAGGTGTATGTGGTTGACGTGACGGCGAAGTGACGGCGTAACGGCGCTCGAAAAATCGATTCGCCGTTTGCCGAGGAAGGTGGCATACTCGCGACATCATGAAAAACAGCTTGCTGGCAGGGATCGTGTTGGGAGCGGTTGGGGCGTCGGCGTGGGGGCAGGACGCTTGGACCTTCGAAAAGCCGTACGTATGGGCGCGCGACAAAGATGCGGTGGCTCTGGAAAAACAGGAGGGCCGCTTTGTCGTCCGCCACACCGGACAGCGCGATTGGTGTATGGGCGGATTCCCGCGCATCGCCGTCAAGCCCGGTGACATCATCTAGCTGCGCTGCCGGGTCAAGGCGGTCTCCTCGGTCGCGGGGGTCGGTGTGTCGACCGGTGTGATCCTGCGCGACGGCGACGGTCGTGAAGTGAGCTGGATTTATGGCGGCACACAGGTGATGACGCCCTGCGATTGGACAGAGCTGACCTCGCGCTTTATCCCACCCACGAACGTTGTGACCATTGAGCCGCGCCTCACCGGCTACCAGCCTGTGACGGTCGAGGTGCAGCGCTATGTGGTGACGCGCGTAGGATCGGTGAACGATCGCGTCAAACCGGGTGCGCAGGAGTCGGCTCAGCTCGAGAACGGCCGCCTGCGTTTCAACGTTGACGGCTCATCCGCGCGCCTGTCGGTGACGGATCTGCGCACCGGCCGCGTCTGGTCGCAGGAGGGCGGCGCGGCGGGCTGGATGGTTCTCGCTTCCGAGGTGTCCGAAGACAAGCGCTCGCTCGCGCTGACGTTGCTGGATCCTGAGAGCGTGCGGGAGTTCAAGGCCGTGTTCACGCTGGAGGAAAAGGCCGCGGAGTTCTCGGTCGCGATCACGATGGACGGGCCGATGCTGCGTCCGCTCAATTTTCCGATGCCCTTCGCGACGCGCAAGGGTGACCGCCTGATCGTGCCGATGAACGAGGGGGTCGGGTATCCGGTTCACGAAGAGCATCAGGGGCTGCACCGGATGATCGCCTACGGCGGTCACGGGATCTGCATGGGGTTCTTCGGCGTGGCGGACGACGCGACCGGCGCCGGCTGGATGTGCGTGCTGGAAACGTCGGACGACGCGGCCATGGATGCCCGCAAGGGGGCTGACGGAATGTGGGTGGCCGGTCCGTCATGGGACGCGCAATGCGGCCAGTTCGGGTACACGCGCAAGGCGCGTTACGTGTTTTTCGAGGCGGGCGGGCATGTGGCGATGTGCAAGCGTTACCGTGCGCACGCCCGACAGACCGGCCTGCTCGTGCCTTTCTCCGAAAAGGTCAAGCGCATCCCGAATATCGACCGCCTGATCGGCGCCGCGAACATCTGGCGCATGGGCAAGGGGGCGGGCGATCCCGTGGCGTTGGTCAAAGAGATGCAGGCGCTCGGCATGCGCCGCCTGCTGTGGAGCGCGAACGGCTCGCCCGAGCAGATCCGGGCGCTGCGGGAACTGCCGGACGTGTTGGTGGGACGGTACGACATCTACCAGGACATCATGGATCCCGCCCATCATGAGAAGGTCGGCTACAAGCATGGCGATTGGGTGACCGAGGCCTTTCCTCACGACATCAACTGGGCCGGCCCGAGCGCGGCGCAGTGGCGGCGCGGCTGGCGTGTCAAGGCGAAGGACGGCGAGATGATCCCCTGCGCGGTGATCTGCGACTCGAAAGCCCTGCCTTACGCCCGCGCGCGGATCGCCAAAGACTTGCAGGCCAAGCCGTTCACCGCGCGCTTCATCGACACCACGGTCGCGGCGCCCTGGTTCGAGTGCTACCATCCCGACCACCCGATGACGCGCACGCAGAGCCGCCAGTATAAGATGGAACTGCTCAAGCTGATCGGCGAGTTCGGCCTGGTGTGCGGCAGCGAGACCGGCCATGAGGCGTCGGTGCCGTTCTGCGACTATTTCGAGGGCATGCTCAGCCTCGGCCCGTACCGTGTGCCGGATTCGGGCCGCGACATGCTGCGGGTGTGGGACGAGGTGCCGGAGCGCCTGGCCAAGTATCAGGTGGGCGAGGCGTACCGCCTGCCGCTCTGGGAGCTGGTGTATCACGATTGCGTGGTGGCGCAGTGGTATTGGGGCGACTACAACAACAAGCTGCCGAAGGTCTGGCGCAAACGCGACCTGTTCAACGCGCTCTACGGCACGCCGCCGATGTACCTGTTTGACGGCGCGCAGTGGGAGGCGAAGAAGGCGCAGTTCGCCGCCAGCTATCAGGTGGCCGCGCCGGTGGCGCGCGCGACCGGGTATCACGAGATGACCGACCACCAGATTCTGACGCCGGACCGCACCGTGCAGCGAACGGTCTTCGCCAACGGGGTGACGGTCACGGTGAATTTCGGCGAGCGCCCGCACCGCATGCCGGACGGCAGCGAGATCCCGGCTTTGGATGTGCGAAGCTCTGTGTTGACAACCACGTATGATTAAGCCTAGAGGCTCTTGCAAAACCCTTTGAGAAGACGACATGTCGGCTCACCGGGACGGTTCGCCCTACCCCAAACGCCCGAATCGGCAAGGTAGGGGGGAGGTGCGTATGCGTACGATGATATTGAGCTTGTGTGGTCTGATCGCGGCGGGCGTGTCGGCCGGGGCCGACGACGGCGGGCTGGTCAAACGGGTGGTGGAGGGCGGCCATGCGGAGGGACTCGCGCCGCTTGCGCCCGAACGCGCAGGGGCGTATGGGGCGGGCTTCACGCGCGAGGGCGCGGAGTACGTCTGCGACAATGGGGACCATGCCGCACAGCAGCGCGGTGTCGTGTGGAGCGTGGAGCTGAACCAGAGCCGGGCCGAGCCGGTGGTGGCGTCGGCCTGGGCGCGCGCGGAGCGGACGGAGGGTTCGCCCAACAGCGACTTCTCGCTCTATCTCGATCTCGTGTACGCCGACGGCACGCCGCTTTGGGGGCAGTCCGCGCCGTTCGAGCCTGATCCGGCGGCCGGGTGGCAGCGGCGCGAGGTGGTGGTCACCCCGGACCGGCCGATCCGCCGCATGAGCTGCTATCTGCTCTACCGCAACCGCGCCGGCCGGGTCCGTTTCAAGGACGCGCGCGTCGGGACGCTCGCCGCCGACGGCGTCCTGCGGTTTGACGGCGCGGTGACCGAGCAGGTCGCCGCGCCGCAGCGCGGCTTCCTGATGCGCGACGTGGCGCGGGAGTCGGGCTTCGTGTCGATTGCGCGCGAGGCGCTCGGGATCCGGCTGACGTCCCGCGAGCGCCGTGCCGCCGGCGTGACTTTTTATGACGTGTCGCTCGAAGACCTCACCGGCACGGACCGGGCCGTGACGCTCGTCTACACCCTGCCGCAGCCGGACGGTCCGTTGGTGTGGTTTCATGATCCGCGGCGGGCGCTTGAGTTGGACGGGTGTCTGGCGGAGGTGATGAACACCACGCGGCGGCCGGTCGGCGCGAACGGTCAGCTTTCGCGCTATCCGTTCGGCGCGGTGGCGGCCGGCGGGACGGGGTGCGCGGTCGGTCTCGACCTGGCGACGCCGCTCTATTTCCGGACCGGCTGCCAGCCGCGGACGCGCGAGCTGTTCCTGGCGTGCGATGTCGGGTTTGCCCCGGAGAAGCGGACGGCCGGCTTCCGGTTCTGCGTCTTCGACTTCAAGGCGGCGGACGGGTTCCGCGGTGCGCTGGCGCGCTACTATGACCTCTATCCCGATGCGTTCGCGACGCGCATCCGCCGGCAGGGGGTCTGGATGCCGTTCGCGGCCATCAGCAAAGTGGAGGGCTGGCAGGATTTCGGGTTCCGGTTCAAAGAGGGCGATAGCGAGACGGCATGGGACGACGCGCAGGATATCCTGACCTTCCGCTACACCGAGCCGATGACCTGGTGGATGGCGCTCAAAGGCGACGGCCCGCGCACGCTGGAACGTGGCATGGCGGAGGCGCGGCGGCTGGCGGCTGCCGGCAATGCCGCCGGGCTGGCCTGGGCGAGCAGCGCGTTCGAGGATGAGAAAGGACGGGCGCCGGGGCGCGTGCTGGACACGCCCTGGTGCAACGGGGGGGTCTGGAGCATGAACTGCGCGCCGGGCGTGCCGGGCGCGGTGACCGATTTTTCGAACAAGTGGAGTGCCGCGTATCTCGAACGCCAGTATGGTGCCGCGCGCAAGGCCGCTTGCGACGGCGAGTACATTGACTCCGCCGAGGCGTACGTGACCGACGAGCTGAACTTCAGGCGCAGCCATTTCGCGGGCGCGGAGCGTCCGCTCTGCTACGCGCTCGGCTCGCGCCGCGTGGGCATCTACAAGGGCATGATCGGCTTCGAGTATGTGCGGGCGCTGGCGCGCGACATGCATGCGCGCGGGCACTACATGATGGCCAACAGTACGCCGATCAGTTGGTGCTGGCTGGCGCCGCTGCTGGACGTGATGGGCACCGAGACCGATTGGAAGCACGGCGGGAAATGGCGGCCGATGGCCGACGAGGAGCTGCTCTACCGCCGCGCGCTGTGCAGGGGCAAGCCGTTCTGCTTTTTGATGAACACGGATTTCAGCGCCTTTTCGTATGAAGACTCGGAACGGTTCATGAAGCGGGCGCTGGCGTACGGCATGTTTCCCGGTTATTTCAGCGCCGACGCCTCGACCGGCCACTACTTCACGCGCCCTGAGCTGTACAACCGCGACCGCCCGCTCTTCAAGAAATATGTGCCGCTCTGCCGCCTGGTCGCCGAAGCGGGCTGGGAGCCGGTGACCGGCGCGCACTCGGACAACGCGGCCGTGACGCTGGAGCGGTTCGGCTGGCAGCCCGGCCTCTGCTATCTGACGGTCTTTAACCAGTCGGAGGTGCGCCAGCGGGCCGTGGTGACGCTGACCGCCCTCGCGCAGCCGTCGGCCTGCCGCGACCTCGTGCGGGACGCGGCGGTCATGTGGCAGGAGCGGCGTACAGCCGTCGAGTTGGATGCCGGCGACGTGTGCGTGCTGGCGTTCACGGGACCTTACGCCGGCGACGTGCTGGCCGAAGATGTGCGGGTCGACGAAGTGAAATAGCCCGGTGCCCCGTTAGACGCCCCAGCACCACCAGACCAGGGCGCAGCCGGCCAGCACCGCCGCGACCGTGAAGGGGATGCCGATCGACATGAAATCGCGGAAGGTGACGGTGTAGCCGCGTTTGCGCAGGATGCCGAGGGTCACGACATTGGCCGAGGCGCCGATCGGGGTGAGGTTGCCGCCGAGGCAGGCGCCGATCAGCAGGCCGTACATCATCAGCGGCATCGGGGCGTGGATCTGCTCGGCCACCTTTTGAGCCACAGGGATCATGACCAGCAGATAGGGGACGTTATCCACAAATCCGGAAACGATCACCGAAAAGACCACGATCATGGTGAAGGCGAGCGCCGCGCTGCCGCCCACGGAGTCGGCCATGAAGGCGGAAAGCTTGTCCATCCAGCCCGAATCGCTGAGCCCGCCGACCAGCACGAAAACGCCGATCAGGAAAAAGGTCGTGTCCCAGTCCAAGGCGGCGACCAGCTTGCGCGAGCTGCCCCAGCGCGCGACGAGGCGGAACCAGAGCAGCGCGGCCGCAGCCAGGACCAGCGTGTAGACGCCGGCGAACCAGGCGAACTCCGGATCGATCGTCGTGGCGAACGAAAGCCCCACAACGAGGAAGCCCAGCAGGATCGCAGGCACCCAGGAGCGCGCCTGTTCTTTGGGGATCAGCTCGGATTTCTCGCGGTGCTTGCGGAAGACGAGGCCGAGCACCGCCAGCGAGGCGAGCATGCCGATCTCGACGGCGAAGAAGATGCCGGGCTGACCCTGATACGCGAAGAAATCCCAGAAGCCCATGCGCAGGTGCCCGGCCAGGATCATGCTCGGCGGGTCGCCGATCATCGTGGCGGTCCCCTGCAGGTTGCTGCTGACCGCGATGCCGATCAAGAGCGGCACCGGACTGATCTTGAGCTTGTCCGCCAGGCTCAGCGCCACCGGCGCCACCAGCAGCACGACCGCGACATTCTCGACGAACATCGAGATGAGGCCGGAGAGCGCGCACAAGGACAGCATCGCGACGCGCGTGGACTTCGAGCGGTCGACCAGCCACTCTGCCAGCACGGCAGGCACGCGGGAGAGCAGGAACATCTCGGCGAGGATCAGCGTGCCGAAAAAGAGCCCCATCACGTTCCAACTGATCTTCTCGCCCAGCGCCTCCTGCCAGGTCAGCACGCCGGTCGCCACGGTCAGCAGGCCGCCGGCGCACGCGGTCCAGGAGCGGTGGTTCGGCAGAAGCACAAAAAGCGCGTAGCAGAGAACAAATACGGTCAGGCTGATCCAGGCGGGTGTCATAGTTGGATGTCGTAAACGTTTTGGGATGTGGTTGAGCTGTTATTCGGCGCGCAGCAGGAAGAAGCTCTTCTTGCCGCTGCGCAAGACGGCGAGGCGGCCTTCGATCAGGTCGGTCGGCGCGAAACAACGGTCGAGCCCGCCCGCCTTCACATTGTTGATGCTGAGACCGCCCTGCTGCACGAGGCGGCGCGCCTCGCCTTTGCTGGCGGCCATGCCGGCGGCGGCGATGACCTCGAAGGCCGGTTTCCCGAGCACCTCGGCGGCCGGCAGGGAGGCGGAGGGGACATTGGCGAAGATCGCTTCAAGGTCGGCGGCGGCAAGGCCGTCGAGCGAACCGCCGAAGAGAACTTGCGTGGCTTTCTTCGCCACGGCGAGGCCCTGCTCGCCGTGGACCGTGCGGGTCAGTTCTTCGGCCAGCACCTGCTGCGCCTCGCGCCGCTCGGGCGCGGCGGCGACCGCCTGCTCCAACTCCGCGATACGCGCCATCGGCAGGAAGGTGAAGATCTTGAGGTAGCGGATGACATCCGCGTCCATCGTGCGCAGGAAGAACTGGTAGAAGTCGTAGTAGGGGGTCTTGCGCGCGTCCAGAAAGATCGCGTTGCCCTCGCTCTTGCCGAACTTCTTGCCGGTGCTGTCGCACACCAGCGGGAAGGTCATGCCGAAGACCTCCTGGCCGCTGATTCGCCGCACCAGCTCGGTGCCGGCCGTGATGTTGCCCCACTGGTCCGAGCCGCCGAGCTGCAACGTGCAGCCGTAGGTCTTGTAGAGGTGGTAGAAGTCGTAGCCTTGCAGGATCTGGTAGCAGAACTCGGTGAAGCTCATGCCGTCGTCGGACTCCATGCGCTTCTTCACGCTGTCCTTGCTGAGCATGACGCCCATGCGGAAATAGCGGCCGATCTCGCGCAGCAGGTCGATAAAGGTGAACGACTTGAACCAGTCGTAGTTGTTGACCAGGATGGCCGGATTGGGGGATTGCGGGTTGAAGTCGATGAAGCGCGAGAGGTTCTCTTTAATGCCGACGAGGTTGCGCTCGACCTGTTCCGCGCTGAGGAGATTGCGCTCTTTGGATTTTCCGGAAGGATCGCCGATGAGACCGGTGGCGCCGCCGACGAGCGCGATGACCCTGTGGCCCGCGCGCTGCAGATGGGCCAGCGCCATGATGGTCACAAAGTTACCGGCCTGCAGGCTGTCGTTGGTGGGGTCGAAGCCCGCGTAGACGGTCAGCGGCGTGTCCAGCGCCTTGGCCAGTTCCGTGCTGGTCATGTCTTCGAACAGGTGACGGGCTTTAAAGGTGTCGAGGATATTGGACATGTTGTTTCCTACGGAAATGTGTGT
>ERZ795056.3046-NODE-3046-length-18136-cov-7.177369_pt1 | contig 18136 bp, 5 predicted proteins | sample MGYA00375140_ERZ795056 | MGnify/ENA primary metagenome ERZ795056 (study PRJEB30185, sample SAMN05720227) | activated sludge metagenome | isolation source: Anaerobic digester | place: USA | collected 2015-03-09 ... | reverse complement strand
GCCCTGCTCATCGACACGGCCGACAGGCAGGGCAACACCTATGCCGGACGCAACGACACCGTGACCAGCGTCTATGAGCTGCGTGATGTCGACACAGGGGCTGCACTGCTGCAGCGGTCGCTGGTGTTCGCCGACCTCACCCTGGACAGCCCGAGCGACGTGGACTGGTTCCGCTTCGAACTGGGCACAGCCGTACCGGCAGCCGCCCAGTTGCGTGTGCGCACCGAGGGTGCCGACGACCGCGTCTCTCTCACGCTTTATCGGCTGAGCCGGGACGCCAACGGCGTGGTGCTGGCCACGGGCACCGGCCGCAGCATCACCGCCGTGCCAAACGCGGCGGATGCGGCGCTGTCCATCGCCGGCCTCGGGCCGGGCGAGTACCTGGTGAAGGTTCTCGACGACCGCAAGCCGACCCGCTATCACCTGGCCTTCGACTTCGCCGATGGCGTCAACCTGGCCGACCGCACCACCATGCTGGGCCGAGTGGTGTCGCTGCTGCCACGGCGCGACCTCGCCTTCGGAGGTGCTGGCAACGACACGCTCATCGGCGGTGGCGGCGAGGACTACCTGTCGGGTGGCGACGGCAACGATGTGCTTTCGGGTGGTGCCGACCGCCAGGCCGTGGACGTGCTCGACGGCGGGCTCGGCGACGACACCTTCCAGATCTGGACCGACGCACCGGCCGTCAACCGCCTCAGCGGACTGCCGATCACCGAGCCGGGCTACAAGTCCGACGATCTGTTCATCGGCGGTTCGGGTACCGACCGCGTGTTGTTCCTGGGCACCGACGCGCCCGATTTTGCTGCGTTGGCCTACAACGCGCAGGCGGGTCGATACGCCCTGACGGCACGCACCTGGGATCTGGCCAACAACCGGTACCTGACGGACCCGACTGGCGCGTACAAGCTGGAATACGCGTTCTTCTCGCTGCGCGCGGTCGAGGCGATCCAGGCAGATCTGGGCGCAAGCGACGACGAGTTCCATGTCGAAAGCGGCTACCGCATGGCGGGCGATCCCGATCCGGGCCGTGAGTGGGGCATTGCGGCGTCTGCACGCCCGCTGGGCGCGCCGGTCGATGGCGTGACGATCTTCGGCGGCACCGGCAACGACCGGCTGTTCGGCGGCGCAGGCCGGGACTGGATCGACGGCGGTGCCGGGCGCGACCTGTTGGCAGGCGGCCAGGCCGACGATGAGCTGTATGGTGGCGATGGCGACGACCTGATCGCCGGCGACACACCTGGCGTGCTGCCCGACTCCTACGAGACCGGGCGCAGCAGTGATCGAAGCAACGACAACCTGGCCGATGCCCATGCCATCCGCCTGGTGTTCAACGCGACCGGCGTCGCCACGGTCGACGGCAGCTTCCATGCCGGCGACGGCGACGACTGGTACCTGGTCGAGGCGCCCTACGCCACCAGGGGGCACGGGCCATCCACCGCCAACCAGCCCGACCTGGAGCGTGCCGTGCTCAACCGGCGTGCCGTTTCGGTCGCCTCGCTGAGCGGGGCGCCGGTGGGCATGGAGTTCTTCGCCGCTCGCGTCGAGTTCGATGCCAGTGGGCAGGTGCTGACGGTCGACAAGGATGTCAACGACCAATTGGTGGCCCCCAGCCACTACCTGGTGCGGGTGTTCAACAGCACGCGCACGGCCGTCAATCCGTCGACGGCCACCTACCGTCTGTCGATCGACTTGTCCGAGAGCACGGCCGCCATCGACTTGTCCGATGCCGCCAATGTGCAGCAGATCACCCAGCCCAACGTGCTGAACCGCCTGCTGCCGGCCGGTGACCTGGACGGCGATGGCCGCACCGACTTCCTGGCCGGCTTGCGGGTCAACGTCGACCGATCGGAGATGCGCACGGTCACGGCAACGGCACCCGCTGCCGACACGCCGTGGCTGTCAAGCACCAGCTTCCTCGACATCACGCCGGCCACCGACTTCAACGCCAGCTTCAACGGGCCACTGGCCTTTGGCGTGGCAAACAACCGCACGCTCACGGTGCTGGAAGGCGGCAACTTCGACCGCTGGGATGCACGCAACCCGACCGGTCAGCTGGTGGAGAGCACCAGGGATGAAGTGCTCTGGGTCGAGACCACACTCGAGTCGACCGGCGACTACCGCACCCGGGTGTGGGTGTCCAAGACCACCTCTCCCTACGGCCTGAACCCGGTCAATGACAAGGACCGCCTGCAATTGGTGGGCGAGTTCCTCGGCGCACCGGTGGCAGCGGCCACGCTGGGTGACGTCGACCGCGATGCGTTCGTCGACGCACAGGGCATCGCGCGGGCTGGCGTGGACGACCTCGGCATCCTCGCCTTCAAGGACGGCCACGCCTGGCTGCACCTCTACTCGGGCCGAGGCCTCTGGACCAACAACGGCCTGGCCAGCAAGGCCGCCGCGGTGATCGACCTCGGCGTGGCCGATGCGCCACCGGCCAGCATGCGCTCCAGCACGACGGCCAACTTCCGCATCTTCGATGCCGGTGACGTGAACGGTGACGGTGTCGCCGGGGACTTCGTCATCAATACCTCGCACCAGACCTGGTTCCTGAAGGCATCGACCGGGTGGCAGAAGGCAGCCGGCGCACCCGTGCTGTCAGCACTGCCAACCGGCACGGTGCACAGCACGCTGGCCCAGGCGGGCAATCCGGAGATCTTCCGCATTGGCGACATCGACAGCGACGGTCGCCAGGACTATGTGCTGGTGTCCGGTGATGCCGGCGACACCAACCGTGGCTGGACGACGCTGCTCGGCAGCGCCATCACTGCAGGCAGCACCACCGTGCCCAGCCTGCTGAGCACCACGACCTGGCATGGCTCTGTCGACGTGGTGGCCCTGGGCAACTTCACCGGCAATGCGGCCGGCGACTTCGCCGTGGTCGGACGGGCGGCCGCCGGATCCCCCTACGTCGCGATCATCCACGACGGCAGTCAGGTGAGCAGCGCCGGTCCGGGCGAAGCCGCGCAGCAACTGTGGCTGGGCCTGGAGGCGGCCACCGACATGGGCGGCCCCGGAAGCCTTGGCCCGTTCGCGATCCGGCCTGCCAACGGCCTGCTGGCCAATTGGGTGGTGCCGCTGGGCGACGTGAACGGCGATGGACGCGCCGACCTGGTGGTTGCCACCGGTCGCGGCACTGCGGTGCCCTTGCTGCTGGGCAGTCCTGGCGGCGCACAGTCTGTCGTCACCACCGCCGCCGCAACCACTGTCACCGCGGCCAGGCCGCTGGCAGGCACCACCGCGTTGCCGCTGGCGCCTGTGCGCAGCACCCCAACGGCCTGGACCAGCACCTCGCTGGCTACGGCACCCACGGCCTATGGCAATGGCGAGTTCGGCGCCGAAGGCGCGCTGGCGCTCGACCCGCTGGGCTCACCGCCGTCGTTGGTGTTCGCGCAGCCGGTGGCCATCGGCGACCTGAACGGCGACGGCCAGGGAGACTTCCTGCTGCCGCATGGTGGCGGTGCCAACTCCGTCACCCGCATCGCATTCGGCCCGGTCACCAACCCGACCTGGGACGATCTGGACGACCTGGGCGACGTGCTGCTGCCAGGCAATGCGATTGCCACTCCCGACCACTGGGGCAATATCGACCGGGACGCCGCAGGCACCAACGACCTGGTTTGGGCCGTCAATGACGGCGGCTTTGTGCGGGTGAACGTGCGCTTCGGCGGCGGCAGCTTCGAAGGCCGCGAACTCACACGGGTCGACCGTTCGTTCCTGACCGAGTTCCGGTGGCAGGCACCGCAACCGACCACCAACGTGTTCGAAACGGGCCTGCGCACGCCCGGCACCCAGATCTCGGTGGGCGACTTCGACGGCGATGGCTGGGCCGACATCCTGGTCAAGGGCGACAGCAACACCTCGTCGATCTACCCGAACACGATGGCCATCTACAAGGGCCGTGTGATCGCCGAATCGCCGCAGCCCAGCTACTTCAGCGACAAGTTGCTGGACGTCAGCGCGCGACTACCGCCCTTCATCATCCCGCTGAACAATTTCAGCCTCTGGCGCTACAGCCTCGACGCACAGTTCGTCGGTGATGTCACCGGTGACGGACGTGTCGACCTGGTGGTGACCTCGCCGATCGATTTGCGCGACACCGGCAACATCGACCGCCGGCCGATCGGCGCGGCTTACCTGATCGCCGGGCGTGACTACGACTACACACACAGCCTCGCGTACCTGGACAGCGTCGCTCTCATCGCGTCGGGGCAGGGCGTGGGTGGCGGCGTGCACCGACTGGGCGATGTGAACGGCGACGGCATCGGCGACTTCGCGCTGTCGGCCTTCGCGCAGTTCCGCGAGTCGTCCGACCCCTTGAACAACTTCGGCCTGCAGCAGAACCAGGTCGAGGTGTACCTGGGCAGCGCCAACCAGGCCGATCTGGTGCAGAGCGACAGCAGCTTCATTGGCCAGTTCGGTTCGCCTGGCACCTTCTCGCAGAGCACGGTGACCACCGGCGACTTCAACGCCGACGGCGCGCTGGACCTGGCCATCGGCACGCCGCTGCGCTTCACCACGACCGATTCGGGCGGCTACCCGGGCACCTTCGGCCTGCTGGCGGTCGACCGCGACGGCCGGGTGGACGTGTTCTACGGCAACACCCGCGGCGACCTCTGGACGCTGGGGGCAGCCAATGCCAATCGCCCGCCATCGGTCAGCTTCAGCGGCCGCAGCGACGAATTGCTGGGTGTGCTGTGGAAGGGACCGGCGGCTGATGTCGATGGTGACAATGTCGCCGACCTGCTGATCGGCCGCCCCGGCGCCGACCGCACGGTGCCCGATTTCGTCGAAGACGCCGGCGGCTTCACGCTGCTGCGCGGCTTCGAGCGGCGGGCGTCGGTGGATGCGGCGAGCGGACTGCCAGCCAACCCGCTGGCGCTGCCGCTGGTCGCGGCAGGCGACTCCGTCTGGCACTTCGCGGCTGGACAGACCGAACTGTGGGCACGCGTGACCACCCAGGGCGACGGCATCGCGCCTGATGGGTTCACGCTGCTGCCGGCGGCGGGCAACGCGGCCCTCAACGTCACGCTGCTGCGCTTGTCGACCGACGGCAGCCGCGGCGCCGTGTTCACCAGCGGTGCGCATGCCTCACTGGCACGCCTGGCCGCCGGCGACTACCTGTTGCGCTTGCAGCGCACCGACGCCACCGCGGCGCTGGATGCCGTGCTCACGGCCGAACTGCCGCTGGCCGGCCGCAACCTGGTGGCCCTGCGCGACTCGGACCGCCTGTTCGGCCAGGCCGGCAACGACGGGCTGGTCGGCGGCGCCGACGTCGACCGCCTGTATGGCGGCCTCGGCAACGACCGCTTCAACCTGGCGTATGCCGCTGCCGGTGGCACCACGCGCGACCCGGCATCGTTCGAGGCGCGCGACCGCAACAGCCGCGACGACACTGCCCGCAGCTTCTCGGGCGGCACCAACACGCCGATCGGGCTCGCGCAACAGACCGATCCGATCGTCGACCCGGTGATCTGGTTTGGTTCATCGGCGCTGGGTGACGCCGTCAACGTTGCGCTCGGGCGGCCCGTGGGCAGCGAGTTGCGCCGCTCGCAGGTGCTGGCCCTGACCAGCCTCTCCGTGACCGTGCCCGCCACGGGTGCGCTGAACCTGTCCGGCCTGGAGACCCTGACGCAGTTGCGCCGGCTGACGATCACACCCAACGGCTTGCCCGGCGATGCCGGCTACAACGGATTGGCCTCGCTGGCCTGGACCGATGCGGCGGGTGTGCCGCATTCGATGCGTGAACTCACCCGGCTCGTGGAGTTGAGCCTGGCCAACAACGCGATCGACCGCGTCGATCTCAGCCAGTTGCCGGCCCGCCTGCAGCGGCTGGATCTCAGCGGGAACCGCCTGCAGTCGGTGCAGGGCCTCACCGGACATGCCGTCGCGGACGACCTCTTCGGCAGCAGTGCCTACACGGAGGCGCAGGGCGCCGTCTGGATGCTGGGGCGGCAAAGCCCGGCCATTGGCGGCGACTACCGCTTCACCGACGGCAGCGCTGCGTCGGCTGGCGCCGAAGCGGTGTGGCAGTTGCAGGATGCACTGACGGCGGGCAGCTACCGCCTGCATGTCACCTGGCCCGGCACACGCTTCAATGCGCTGCTGGAGGGCGACACCGGCTTCAACCAGGTGCTGGTGACGGTGGAGACACAAGGGGTGGTGCGCTACAGCACCAGCATCGACCAGGTGGCACTGGCAGCGCTGCAGGGTGCCAGCGGGCGCCCCTGGCTGTCGCTGGGCGATTTCAACCTGCCGACCGACGCCGCCCTGGGCCAGGCCGTGGTGCGCTTCCATCTGCAGGCAGGCACCACGATGGTGGCCGATGCGGTGATGCTGGAGCGTGTGGACCGGCCGTTGTCGCTGCCCGCCTTGCAGTACTTGAACCTATCGGGCAACCTGTTCGAAGCTGCGCAGATCGACGCGCAACGGGCGGTACTGATGCGCCAGATGACGGCCGCCAGTGCCGGTGGGACGGTGCAGTTGGTTTGGCCCGATGCGGCCACACCCACGGCCATCCTCAGCCTGCCAGGCTTCATCGAAGGGTCGGGCAGCGTGGCCAACTTCCCGACCGTGTCGCCGATCCAGACGACGGGCAGCGGCTATTCCAGCGTGCGCGGTGCACCGTATGTGTACCGCTGGGGCGTTCTCGATGGTTGGGCAGACGGCGTTGCGCTCGACCAAATTCAGTTCAACATGGCAGCACAAGGAGACGTGCTGTTTGAATTGGAGAGCTACACCGCTGCGGCGACCAACGGCAGCTATATCCGCGACGCCATGTTGCGCCTGTTCCGGCTGGAGCCCGATGGATCTGTGGTGGCTGTCACAACATTCGAGTTGGACGATGGCAACCCCACCTTCATCCGGGATACCCAGGTCAGCCTGCCATTGGACGCAGGGAACTACCGACTGTTCATCGGCAGCTTCAATCTGGATGGCTTTGACTATGACACGCTCAGCACCTTCAAGCCCGTTGGTCACACGAACACCTTCGCGCAGAAGTTGGGAGGCCTCCCGATCAATGATCCGGCAACCGACCGTGGCGCCTACAAGCTCTACCTCAGCGGGTCGAATGTGCGCTTGTTGAGCGCCCATGGCGCGGACGGCATGCCGTTAGAGGCCAACCTGGTCGCCTACCGGGGCCCAGGCCTGGCCCAAGGGCTCGACAACGAATTCCACGTCACCGCCGACGGCAGCCAGAGCGGCCTGGGCGAACTGGTATTCCGGGCGGACGACAACGGCGTCACGACCTTCGAGACCATCCGCACGGTCTTCAACAGCGATGCGCCGCAGCGCGGCATGGTCTATGGCACCGTGTTCCAGGACAGCGATGGCGACAGCCTGTTCGGTGCGGGCGAGTCGGGCAAGGAAGGCGTCTGGGTCGGCATCGACACCAATGGCGACGGCTCCCTGCAGGACGAGGCCCGGCGAGTGGGCGCCTGGACGGACTACGCGGGCCGCTACGCCATCGATCTGGCGCCGCTGGCGGCGGGCGGGCTGCCCGCGACATCCCGGGTGGTTGTCGAAGACCCACTCTGGCGCCAGTTGCCCACCAGCCGCCCGACCCTGACCGACACCCGCGGAGGCCTGTCGCTGACCGACGTGATCGGCCCGCGTGACCTGGGCGTGACCGAATGGGGCAACCTGCCGGCGGTGCTGAACGTGGCCGACGGGCAGTCCTTCCAGCTGGACGCACCTGCCGCGCTGGACGTGGGCGGCACCGTGCGCACAGATCTGGTCTACCAGTGGCGCCTTTACGCCGCCGAAGCCGCCAATCTGGCCACCGATCTGGGCGCCATCGCCCCGCTGTACACACTGCCGGGCGCGCAGTTCAGCGCCACGCTGCCGCACACGCCACTGGGCTATCGGCTGGTGCTGGCCGCATTCGACCCTGCAGCAGACACCAGCCTGCTGGCCAATGCGCTGATCACCACCAGTGTGGAAATCCACACCTCCCCCGTGCCCTGGGAGGTGACTCTGCCCGTTGCGCTCCTCGACGAAGGCCAGCCACTGCGCATCGACTGGCGCACACTGATGCCGGGCTACACGGTGCCGCCGGGACTGCCGCCCAGCTACGAGGTGGTGACCGACGGCCCCGCCACCGCGCTGGATGCCGCCAGGACCGGCTGGGTCTACAACCAGACCACATTGCCCAGCGGCAACTACGCCTTCACGGCAACGCTGCGCTCCGCAGCTGCGCCCGACGCGGTGTGGGCCGTCGTGCATGGCACGGCCCAGGTGAACAATCTGGCGCCGAAGCTCACCTTTGCCACGCCGGCGGGCACCTACCCGGAGGGCCGGGCCGTCAAGCTCACGCCCACCTCGTGGGACTCGGGTGGCGACACGCTGGCGTATCTCTGGACCGTGACCGGCCCGGCCGGGCAGTCCTACACCGGCACGACCAAATCGGTGGACTTCACGCCGCGGGACAACGGAAGTTACGTGATTACCTACACGGTGAGCGACGCGCCATCCGAAGGAGCAGACTCCGCTGCCGTTTCCCTCACCCGCACGATGACCGTGACGAATGCGGCCCCGACCGCGGCCGTGGTCACCGTCACGGGCCGCACCGAGGCGCAGCCCGTGCAGTTGCTGGCCACCATCACCGACCCTGGCCTGCTGGACACGCACCGGTTCAGCTGGACCGTGCGGGATGCAGCCAATGTCGTGCTGCTGAACCAGCCGCTGACCACCTCCAACGTGCTGACCTTCATCCCCCCGAAGGACGGGCTGTTCCGCTACGAGGTGGTCGCCACCGACAACGGCGGCGCCACATCGCGCCGGACTGGCACGTTCACGATCGACAACGCGCCTCCGGCGTTGCGCACCTACACGTTGCGCGATGGCACCGGTGTGGAGGGGCAACCCTTGTCCTTCACGGTGGATGCCGTCGATGTCGATGCGCTCACCTACCTGTGGCGCGCCACTCTGGGCACGGTGGAGGTGGCGCGCGGCACCGCCGCCAGCTTCAGCTTCACGCCGGCCGACCAGGGCGACTACCGGATCACGCTGGATGTGACCGACAACGTCGGTGCCAGGACGTCGCTGGCGGCCAATGTGCTGGTGGCCAATGCCGCGCCGCTGTTGGCGGGGATCGAAGGTGTGACGGCCACAGGTATCGTCAATGTGCCGACAGGCAACACGCCGCTGCAGTCCACCGAAGGCAGCGAGGTGTTCCTGCGCGTACCGGGCACCGACGTGGCGGCCGACCCGCTCAGCCACGCCTGGCAGTTGCTGGACGCTGGCGGCACCGTGGTGGCCACCTTCAATGGCGCCACGCCCTGGCAGTTGCCGCCACTGCAGGCAGGCCGCTACACCGCACGCGTCAGCGTGGCGGACGGGGACGGCGGTGTCACCATTTCCGAGCGTCTGGTCGAGATCCTCAACCTGCAACCCACCTGGGTGGCCGCGCCAGCCAATGTCACCGGCCTGGTGCTGGGTGCGGCACGGCTGCAGGGCAGCATCGAGCTGCGGACCCTCGGCACGGCACTGGAGCAGTTGAGCGGCGTCATCGACTATGGCGACGGTGTGGTGGAGTCGGTGATCCTGGTGGCAACGCCGGATGGCGTCAACACCCGATGGACCGGCACCTACGACCACACCTACACCCGGGCCGCCCCCAGCATCGACGGCTGGCAGGCCTCGATCACGGTGCGCGACGACGAGTCGGCCTTGGCGCCGAGCCTGTTCCGCGTGGGCGTGGTCGATGGCCCGCGCCTGGCACGCACCGGCGGCAATGCTCTGCCGAACCTGCTGGAAGGAAGCGCAAGTTCATGGACGTCGTACCGCATCACGTTGAGCGCCGCGCCCACGAGCGACGTGGTGATCGAGTTGTACAGCGCCAGCCTCGCCGACGCCGATGGGACGTTCGAGGTGGACGGCCAGCTGCAATTCTGGGACCGCAATCCGACGCTGGCAGGTGCAGTGGCCATCACGTCGGTGCGGTTCACGCCGACGTCCTGGAGCAGCGGCCGCACCGTGTACGTGACCGCACGCAACGACAACCGCAGCGAGGCCACCAGCATCCAGAGCCGCATCGTGCACCGCGTGGTCACTGCCGACGCACGTGTGAACTTCCAGATCAACGCACTCGGACGGGGCCTGGCCGATCTGGGCATCACCACGCTGGACAACTCGCCACCCGCAGCGCTACCCGCCACATTGTCGGCACAGTCTGCCGACGCCCCGGCAGCCGCTGAGGCACCACTGTTGATGGTCGTTGCGACCCCCGATCAGGCCACGCAGTTGCCAGCAACGCGGACGCCCGTCCCGCTGCTGCCGGTGCCGGCACCGCGCTCGGCGGCCCCTGGTGTTGCATCACTGCCATCGGGCGTCGTTCCATTGGTGCGGCTGGCCAATATCCAGGCCGACCCGACAATGGCAACCCGCGCCACTGTTCCGGCCCGGGTGGACCTGGCGTCGGTGCCTGCGGCAGCCGTCGCCAACCCGATCCTGGCATCGGGCAAGCGCCGGGCGTGGTTGTCCGACGCGCTGTCGTCGGGCAGGGATGCAGAAGACTGGGCCACACTTGGCGCGGCCGCGTCGGCGGTGCCTGGCCAGCTGGGGGGCGTGCCTGTGGCAGGCCTCGCCGCCCCTGGCACCACCGGGGACCCACGCCGCCTGTCCAGGCTGGCCCAGCGCTTGGCCGGCCTGGACGCCAAGGCATCCACCCCTCACCGCATCTGAATGGATCATCGCACCATGACCGCCCCAGCAGAGCCATCGCCGAGTGACGCCGTCCCGCCTGCAAGTCAGACCGAATTGCGCTGGGACACCTCGCAACTGAAGAGTTCCTACTGCAACGTCTGCCACGCCACAGCCACGCGGGAAGAAGTGGTGCTGAACTTTGCCGTCAACCAGAGCTGGGACCGCACCACCGACCCGATCGACCTCCAATTGCTGCACCGCATCACCCTGACACCGCACGCCGCACTGCGCCTGCACGACATCCTGGCCCGGCTGATCGCCGAGCATGAGCGACGCCACGGGTCGCTGCGGTGACAAAGCACCCGACTCGCAAAACGACCCCGTCGCCGCCGTGAGCACCAACGCGCCGATGGGCGCAGATGAAGCGTGGGCGGCGCTGGTTGGCAGCACCGGCACGCAACGGTTCTGCGCCGCCTGGCTGGCGATTCTGGCCGGACGCATCGACGATCTGCAGGGTGCCGTGTTGCTCACGGCCGGCGAAGGCGGCGTGTTCGGCCCGCTGGTGGCCTGGCCAGAGGGCGCCGATCTGTCGCCGCACGCAACAGCGGCTCAACAGTGCCTGGACAGCCGCGAGCTCGTCGAGCAGCCCGCGCCGGCCACCGGTGGCGGCGTGATCGCCTATCCCATCGAGTGCGAAGAGCGTCTGCTGGGCGCCCTGGTGCTGTCGATCAAGACCTGGACGCCTGCAGCACGACTCGGCGCGGTGCGCGAGGTGCACTGGGCGTCGTCCTGGCTGCAACTGACCCTGGCGCCACACGCCCAGGCCGCACCGGCAGGAGACACGGCAGCACTGGCAGGCCGCCAGGTGCTGGAGGCGGTACGCAGCCTGCATGGCCACACGCAGCTGGCCGATGCCGCGCTGGCACTGGCCAATCATCTGGCGCTGGGTCTGTCGGCCACGCGTGTGGCGGTCGGCCTCGAGCATCGGGGATCGGTGAAGCTGCGTGCCTTGTCCGGGTTTCCGGGCTTTGATCGCCGCTCCCGCGAAGTGGGGGCCATCGAAGACGCGATGGAAGAAGCCATCGAGCAACGCCGCAGTGTGGTGCAGCCGCCGCTGCCGGGTCAGCCGCCCGTCCTGTCGGTGGCCTTGGCAGCGTCGCTGGGCAGCGGGCGGTCGGGAGCTGTCGTGGTGCTGTCCGGCAGCACGGCACTGGGCCCGGGTGCCATCTGGATCGAGCGGCGGGACGATCTGCCCTTGTCCGCCACTGAACTGCTCCTGGTCGAGCAGATGGCCCGGTGGGCCGGACCCCAGCTGGAGCTCGCGGCGCTGAACAGCCGCTGGTTTGCTGGTCGGCCGGCGCACCTGATGGCGCTTCTGCGTCGGCGGCTGCAGGACCGCAGGCGCCCCGCACTGGCGGTGGGCCTCGGCCTGCTGGGCGTTGTCCTGCTGGCCTTGGTGGTTGTGCCCGTGGAGCGTCGGGTCACCGCCGATGCCGTGGTCGAAGGTGGGCGCGAACTGGCCATCACTGCGCCCTATGACGGCTATGTCAGCAAGTCGCTGGCCCGGGCCGGCCAGCGCGTGCCGGCTGGCGCCCCGCTGGCCGAACTCGACCAGCGCGATCTGCTGCTCGAGCGCGACCGTCAGAGCCAGGCACAGTTGCAGCAGGAGCGCCGTTACATCGAGTCGCTGGCACGGCGCGAGCCGGCCAAGTCGGGCATTGCCCTGGCCGCCATGCGCGAGGCCGCCGCAGAACTGGCGTTGACCGAACAGAGGCTGGGGCGCTCGGTGCTGACTGCCGAGGCGGAGTCGGTCGTGATCCAGGGTGACCTGTCCAACGAGATCGGGTCACCGGTCAAGCGTGGACAGGTGCTCTTCAAGCTGTCGCCGGTGGACCGGTTTCGCCTCGTGCTGAAGGTGGATGAACGGGATGTTCTGGAAGTGCAGCCCGGCCAGCAAGGCGTGGTGGTGTTGGCCGGCGCGACCGACCAGGGTCTTCGCTTCCGTGTGGTGCAAGTGGCCGATGCACAGAGCGCGGAGGGCCTGAACTATTTCCGGGTCGAGGCCCAGCTGCTCGACCCTGCAAAGCAGCTCAGGCCGGGCATGGAAGGCGTGGGCAAGATCCGCACCGGCGAGACGTCCACCCTGGGCGCCTGGAGTCGTCGCACGGTGCAGTGGCTGCAACTGGCATGGTTCCGGTGGAGGCCATGACCTCGCTTTCCGACCGCGATCATGGCTAAGGCCGCATTCTTCGATGACGCCTGGTACCGGGTGGCTGCGGTGCGCTGCGCCCTGCGTGGCGACGTGGTGGTGGCGCGTCAGCGATTCCGTGGGCAGCCTTGGTACGTCGTGCACGACCCGCTGGGCAACCGCAGCCACCGCGTCAGCACGCAGGCCTGGTGGCTGTTGTCGCAACTGGACGGCAGGCGCACCGTCGACGCCGTCTGGCAAGCTGCGCTCGCTGCGCTGGGCGACGACGCGCCGAGCCAGGTAGAGGTGGTTGACCTGCTCGGCCGCCTGCACGCGGCCGACCTGATTCGCAGCGACAGGCCGCTCGACGTCGGCCAACTCGGTCGCCGTCGCGCCAAGTTGCACAAGCCAACCTGGTTGCGCAATCTGGTCAGCCCCTTGTCGGTGCGGCTGCCGATGTGGGATTGCGACCTGTTCCTCGAACGCACGCAACACATGGTGCGGCCCCTGATGGGCAGCGTCGGTTGGCTGATGTGGTGCGCATGGGTTCTGCCGGCCGCGATGCTCGCCCTTGTCCACGGCCCCGAGCTGGCCGGCAACCTGTCTGACCGACTGCTGGCACCCGGCAATCTGCTCGGGCTGGGGCTGGTGTTCCTGGGCGTGAAGCTCGTCCACGAGCTTGCGCATGCCTATGCCGTCAAGGTGAATGGCGGTGCAGTGCATGAGCTGGGCGTGATGCTGCTCGTGCTGGCACCGGTGCCCTATGTCGACGCATCGGCGGCCCATGGCGTGCGTTCGCGCTGGCAGCGGGCCTTCATCGGCTTTGCCGGGATGTGGGCCGAACTGGCGCTCGCGGCCGGAGCGATGTACCTGTGGTGGCTGGTCGAGCCCGGGATACTGCGGGCCACATTGCACAACATCGTGCTCGTGGCGGGCCTGTCGACCGTGGTCTTCAACGGCAACCCACTGCTGAAGTTCGATGGCTATTTCATTCTCTGTGACCTGATTGGCATGCCCAACCTCGCCGGCCGCAGCAACGAGTGGTGGCTGGCCGGGATGCGGCGCCACCTGCTGCGCCAGCCCGATGTCAGGTTCGCGCCCGCCAGCCCGGGCGAGCGGCGCTGGCTTGCTGCCTATGCCCCGCTGTCGCTGCTGTACAGGCTGGGGGTGATGGTGGGCATCGCGCTGTTCGTGGCCAGCGAATACCCGCTCATCGGCGTGGCCCTCGCGGCGGTGGCCGTGTTCACTGCCGTGGCACTGCCTCTGCTCAAGGGTCTGGCCTATGTGGCGACCAGCCCGGCCGTGGCCCGCCACCGCCTGCGTGCCTGGCTCGGCGGCATCGGACTGCCGGTCTTGCTGGTGCTCCTGGCTGTCCTGGTGCCGGTGCCGACCTGGGTGACTGCCCAAGGCATTGTGTGGGTGCCCGAGTGTGCTGAGATCCGGGCCCTGGAGGCGGGCTTCGCGGACACCGTGCTGATCGCCAACGGCCAGCCCGCAGCGGCCTCGCAGCCCGTGTTGCGCCTGCGACAGGACGACTTGTCGGCCGAATTGCAGCGCCTGTCGGCACGGGTACGGCAACTGGACGTTCAGGCGGCCGACGAACGGCACCGCGACCGGCTGGCCGCGGCGCTCAGCGAAGGCTCGCTGGCGCGCGAGCAGGCGGCGCTGGACAACGCCATGCAGCGCGCGTCGCACCTGCATGCGGCAGCCTGCTTGCCGGGCACCGTGCGGCTGCTGGCACCACAAGACTTGCCCGGGCGTTACGTCGAACGCGGTGAACTGCTGGGTGTTGTCGAAGGCGTGGGCCCGGCCACCGTGCGCATGGCCGTCACGCAGCAGGACGTCGGCCTGGTGCGTGCCGCCCGTCACGACGTCGAAGTGCTGCTGGCTGACCGCCTGGGCCGCCCCCATGCCGGCCAGATCGTTCGCGAGGTCCCTGCCGGAGACCATCAATTGCCCAGTGCGGCGCTGGGCCTGCCCGCTGATGGCCCCGTGGCCGTGGACCCAGCCGACCCGCAAGGCCGCCGCACTGTCGACCGCGTCTTCCAGTTCGATGTGCTGCTGTCGGCGCCTGTGCCCGACGCGCGCGTGGGCCTGCGCAGCCATGTCAAGCTGCGCCCGCCATCCGAGCCTGTCGCCAGCCAGGTCTGGCGGCGCCTGCGCCAGTTGCTCCTGTCCCGGCTCGATGTCTAGGGCCACGCTGAACTGGTTGGGACGCGGTGCCGATTTCGGGCCGTGCCTGGAACGGCCCGCGCGGGCCGAGCAGGGTGTGGCCGACCGCCTGCTCACCGACTTGCTGGGACCGACCTTGCTGCGTGCGGCGGATCTGCGCATCGCCTGGCAGCGGCGCGCCTGGTACCGACGCCTGGCGGCTCACCAGGGAGCGGCATGTGCCGCGACGCCGGCCGATGTGGACCGCATGCGTGCACGGCTGCGTCTCGAAGGCCCGACCGCCGCAGCGGTGCGCGACGCGCTCCTGGTCGTGGCGCGCCTGGCCACGGAGACTCTGGGGCGCACCCCCTACCCCGAGCAGTTGCTGGGCGCGCACGAGATGATGCAGGGCCGGATCGTGGAGATGGCCACCGGCGAGGGCAAGACCCTCACGGCGGCACTCGCCGCGGGTGTGATGGCTTGCTGCGGCGTGCCGGTGGACATCTACACCGTCAATGACTACCTGGTGCAGCGCGACGTCGAAGCCATGGGTCCGCTGTACCGGGCGCTGGGCCTGCAGGTGGCAGGCATCCTCGGCACCGACGATCCGGCCGCACGCAGGCAGGCGCGCCGCTGCGACGTGATCTATGCCGTGGCAAAGGATTGCGTGTTCGACGACCTGCGCCAGCCCCGCCGCCAGGGTCGCGTGCCGTTGGACGGCCGCGGCCTCTACTTCGCCATCGTCGACGAGGCCGACAGCATCCTGATCGACGAGGCACGAACGCCCATGATCCTGGCACGTGAACGCACGGACGTGTCGGCCACGACCGACGCTGCCGGCCTGCTGGAAATCGCCCGGTCGCTGCGGCTCGACCAGGACTACCGGGCCTTCGCCGCACAGCGCCGCATCGAACTGCTGCCGGCCGGCCGTGCCGCCGCGGTCACCTGGCGCCAGCTGCAGCCAGGTGGCCCGAGGGAACCGACGCGAGTGGTCGAGGAACGGCTGGAGCAGGCGCTGGCTGCGCTGCATCTCTACCGCAATGGACGGGACTATGTCCTGGTCGATGGCCGCGTGCAGATCGTCGACGAATACACCGGCCGCATTCTGAAGGACCGCACGTGGCAGCGAGGTCTGCATCAATTGATCGAATGCAAGGAAGGCGGTGCGCCCAGTGCCGAGCGCGAGACGCTGGCCGGCACCACCTATCCACAATTCCTGTCGCGGTACCTTCGCTTTGCCGGCATGAGTGCCACAGTGGCTGAGACTGCTGGCGAACTGCGGCGGCACTACGGCGTGCAGGTGGTGCGGGTGCCGCCGCACCGCCGCAGCCGCCGCCGGCGCGCCCCGGCGCGGTTGTTGACCACCAGCGCCCAGCGCTGGGACGAAGTGGTGCAGGCCGCCCGGGCGTCCATCCAGCGTGGGCAGCCGGTGCTGATCGGCACCCGGTCGGTCCAGGCTTCGGAGGCGGTGGCCGACCGCCTGCGTGCAGCGGGCCTGCAGACAGCAGTGCTCAATGCCCGCCAGGACGCCGAGGAAGCATCGATCATTGCGATGGCGGGCCAGCCTGCACGGGTGACCGTGGCAACCAACATGGCGGGCCGCGGCACTGACATCGCCATCGATGATGGCGTGCGTGCAGCCGGCGGCCTGCACGTCATCATGACTGAATTCCATGACTCCCCTCGCATCGACCGGCAACTGGCTGGCCGATGTGCCCGGCAGGGTGATCCCGGCCTGCACACCTCTCTGGCCAGCCTCGACGACGACATGTTTCAACAGAACCTCTCTCCATTCCTGTTGCAACTGATGCAACGGTGCTCCCACCGGGGCGTGGTTCCGTCCTGGCTGGCTGGCGCCGCGGTCTGGCTGGCGCAGGGGCTCGCCTCCAGGCGCCAACGCATCGAACGTGACATGACGCTGCAACGGGCCACGTCGTTGAGCGAGCAACTGGGCTTTGCCGGAGATGGCGCATGAGCCGGCAAGGCAACCCCTGCGCACCCGTGCGTTTCGGCCACCTGCCACGCTGGTGTGGCGTGGCGGCGCTGTTGCCGCTTGCCGCCTGGTCAGGCAGCTTCGACTGCGTGGTCGAACCGCGCCAGGTGGTCGAAGTGCGCACTTCGGCGCCGGGCTTGATCCGCGACGTGCGCGTACGCCGCGGCGACCTGGTCAAGGCAGGACAGTTGGTGGTGGAGATCGATGCCACGGTCGACCGCGCCAGCCTGGCGCTGGCGGCCTACCGTGCGCAGATGGTTGCCGCCGAGCGCACGGCTCAGGCCCGCCTGGCCTTTGCCAACGCCAAGGCCGCCCGCATGAAGAACCTGGCCGGCGAGAACTTCGTCTCGGCGCAGGACCGCGACAGCGCACTGGCCGAGCAGCAACTGGCAGAGGCGCAACTCGTTGAAGCCCAGGAGAACCGCCGGCTGGCAGTGCTGGAGCATCAGCGCCAGGACGAGCAGGTTCGCCAGCGCAGCCTGCGCTCGCCGATCGACGGGGTGGTGGTCGACCGCGGCATGCACCCGGGCGAACTGGCCAGCAGCGATGACACGGCCAAGCCCATCCTCAAGCTGGCCGACCTGTCGGTCCTGCATGTGGAGGTGCTGCTGCCGACCGCTGCATGGAACAAGGTCAAGGTCGGGCAGCCCGTCGAGGTTGCAGCCGATGTGCCCGGCACCTCAAGGCGTACCGGCAAGGTGCTCGTCGTCGACCGGCTGATGGATGCGGCCAGTGCCACCTTCGGCGTACGGCTCGAATTGCGCAACCCGCAATTGGACTGGCCCGCTGGCGTGCGCTGCAAGGCCGAGTTCCCGGATGTCTCCGTGCCCGCCCGGTCCTTGCCGGCCCGGTGAGGCCAGCTCCTAGCGGCCCAACTCAGAAGCGCCCGCAGCCCGCGCCATCCACGGGCCTTGAACAGGACCCAGCGCCTCGCGCGCTGGCCCTGGGCACCAGGTCAGGCAGCCGCATGCAGCATGACAGGCGGTGTTGGGTTTGTCGTGAACAGCACAGCTGCACCTGCGCCGGCGGAATTCGCAAGTTGTTGATTCATTGAGGCTTTCAGCCTGGCACGGGTCTGGCAATGGGGGATGCAACCCCAACGCCACGAGGCCCCCGATGAGCAACACCGCGTTCGTTCAAATCGCCGATCTACGCAAAGG
>ERZ795056.3044-NODE-3044-length-18145-cov-4.890824_pt1 | contig 18145 bp, 18 predicted proteins | sample MGYA00375140_ERZ795056 | MGnify/ENA primary metagenome ERZ795056 (study PRJEB30185, sample SAMN05720227) | activated sludge metagenome | isolation source: Anaerobic digester | place: USA | collected 2015-03-09 ... | reverse complement strand
TGAAATTGAAAATGTTTTGATCCGGGCAAAAGGTGTGAAATAGTATCGTTTATATTTATTTTACCTTTTTGATGAAGAAGCATTATAGCCGCTGCTGTAAACACTTTGGTATTACTTGCAATCCTATAACGGTTCTTTTCATTTAATGTATTTTTGTTAATTGTCTTAAAGAACCGTTCTGCTCCTTTAATTGTAATGTAACACCCGATTCCGCAGCTATCAGGGATGTTATTCTTTTGAGAATAATCACTCCATGAACTATCTAAAAAATTTTGAATTAAATTAAACTTTGCTGTATAGTCTTGAGTATCAGTGGATACCGCGTCGTCATTACATGAATACAACAAAAAAGCTATAACCAAAACAGTAAATAACCTTATCATAATGTCCTCACAAAACTTAAAATTATTTATCCTTAACGCTTTAAAAGGAAGAATCCTATTGCTTCTTTAACTTAATAAGAATAATCTTCTCCGTACATTGTTTTAATAAAATTCACGGTGAGTGCTGTAAATGGATTATTTGGATAGAGCGTACAGTTGAAGCAAATAACTATTGTAGCATCTTTTTCTTTACTATGCCATATATTGGTTTGGTAGCCTGGTAAAGCACCTGTATGCCCATAAAAGGATCCAAATCGTTTAATGCCAAGTCCGTAGGAGATTATATCATCTTCTGCTGTAAAGTGTTCGCTTAACCTTTTTTCTTGCATTGCTTCAGATAACAATCCGCCTTTCACAAGAGCTTCAACGTATTTCACCAACTCCAGTGGAGTAGAATAAGCTGATCCTGCAGCCCACGCCCAAGATATATCGTAGCGGTTAGTGTGGTCATCATTTTCAATATAATCACCGTAGTAATAACCTTTTGCATTATTTCCGGGGAATGTTAAACCGGAGTTGAGCAAACCTGTATTTGTCAATTGTAACTTCTGAAATATGCGGGTATTTAGTTCTGCATCTAATTGGTTCCCGGTGATTTGTTCTATTATTAATCCGAGTATTATATAGTTTGTGTTACAATAATAATAGGATGTTCCGGGCGAAAAATCATAAGGGTGGCTGAAGGAAAGGTCTACAAGCTCTTGAGGTGTCCATACTTTTGTAGGATTACCACCACCAAACACAAGATGATTGAATAAAGAATCACTGGTATAACTGAAAATTCCGCTGCGCATATTCAATAGCATGAGTATTGTAACCGAATCTGCTTTAGGATATTGCGGAAAAAACTTTGAGAGTTTGTCGGTTAATGAAAGTTTTCCTTCATCAATTAATTGAAGGGCAACCGTAGCAACCATTGTTTTTGTAACACTACCTATTCTGAATGTATTCTCTAAAGAGAGTGGTTGCTTATCGGGGATACTTGCAAATCCCGCAGCATATGACCAGTTGAGTCCCTTTTTATGATCAATGACGACTGCACATATCCCGGACATTTCCGTATTCTCCATGAGAGAATCAGTAAAGAATTTAAGTTGGTTAATTATTTTTTCGTTTTCGGTTTGAGTAGTCTCAGCAGGATTATCATCCTTACAAGAAACAAAGAAAAGAGAGAGGAGAGCAAAACACAACAAGAAATAAATCTTTTTCATACTAGTGCCTTTTTATATAAGATAATACGTTTAGAACAATATCGGTTTATCTATGTATAACAAAAAAAATTAGAAAACCGAGGTAAACTTAAACACGATTAATCTTCAAAGTCAATAGGTACTGATTAGATTATTTGAACATAATCAAGAATACTTTTTGGTATTCCATACCAAAAAAAATACTGTTAAATGATCCACTTCTTTAGTTTACCTCAAAATATTTCTTTCTAACCAAAGCATTTTTGTTATTGAAGTCAAATGATTAGCGAGAATTGATAATAAATTGAAGTACCTCTAATTACCAAATCTCAAGGTTATCAATTATTATTGAATTTGAGATAGGGTAAATATCAGTTATATTTGCAGTTGGATAAACGAAATTGTTATAAAAACTTCAATTTTTTCCTGTTTTGGGGATTTAGGAAGAATGATTTCGCGTTATCTTAAAAAAAGTGTTTTGGGGTTCAAAATCCTCGTATAAATTAAAAAGAATCAGAATTAAAGCACTACTTGTTGAGGAAACGAAATATTATAGATTTTTGTTTATATTTATATAAACTAAGGAAAAGAAAATGGACGGAAATTTTTCAGATAGATTATCAGATGTAATTAGATTAAGTAGGGAAGAAGCTCTCCGGCTGGGGCATGATTATATCGGTACGGAGCATCTTCTTTTAGGGTTGATTCGTGAAGGACAGGGAGTCGCTGTTAGAATTCTTAGGAATTTGGAATGCGATCTTGTCCGGTTGAAAAAAGCAATTGAAGATACTGTTAGACCAACAGGCGGAACTTTGACAATTGGGAATATTCCGCTTACTAAACAAGCAGAAAAAGTTCTAAAGATAACGCAAATTGAAGCAAAAATTTATAAAGCGGACGTTATCGGAACGGAACATCTTCTTCTTTCTTTATTAAGGGATGAAGATAATATCGCTACGCAAATATTGCATCAGTTTAATATCGGGTATGACAACATACGTTCCGAATTGAACATAATGTTGTCCAACAGGGAATCGAAATCGCAGCAGAAAGCAACCGCTCCTCAGCCGATAATTGATCGGAAAGTTGAAAAAACAAAAACACCGGTTCTGGATAACTTTGGACGTGATTTAACAAAGCTCGCCCATGAAGATAAACTTGATCCAGTTGTTGGGCGTGAGAAGGAAATCGAACGGGTAGCACAAATTCTAAGCCGGCGTAAGAAGAATAATCCAGTACTTATCGGAGAACCTGGTGTAGGTAAAACTGCGATTGCAGAAGGACTTGCATTAAGAATAGTCCAGAAAAAAGTACCGAGAATTCTACACGAAAAAAGAGTTGTTACACTTGATCTTGCAGGTTTGGTTGCAGGAACAAAATATCGCGGGCAATTCGAAGAGAGAATGAAAGCATTAATGAATGAACTTGAAAAAGCAAAAGATGTAGTTCTTTTCATTGATGAATTGCACACCATAGTTGGTGCAGGCGGTGCTTCGGGCTCTCTCGATGCTTCGAACATGTTCAAACCGGCTCTCGCACGCGGTGATATTCAGTGTATCGGTGCAACTACAATGGATGAGTATAGAAAGTATATCGAAACAGACGGTGCTTTGGATAGAAGATTCCAAAAGGTACTTGTTGATCCACCGAACTACGAAGAGACACTTCAGATATTAAATAATATTAAATTCAGATATGAAGAGCATCATAGGGTTAGGTATACTCCAGAAGCTATCGAAGGTGCTGTTAAACTCAGCAACCGTTATATCTCCGACCGACATCTGCCAGATAAAGCAATTGACGTAATTGACGAAGCCGGTTCGAGAGTGCATATGGGAAATTATGAAGTCTCCCAGGAAATTTTAACTCTTGAAGATGAGATAGAAAAAATCAAAGCAGAGAAAGCTTCGGTTGTTAAAAGACAGGATTATGAAGAAGCTGCAAGACTGCGGGACAAAGAAAGAAGGCTTCAATCCGATCTTGAAATTGCAAAGCGTGAATGGGAAACCAAAACAAAAGATTTAATTCATGATGTTACGGAAGAAGATATTGCTACAGTTGTTGCTATGATGACAGGGATTCCCGTAAATAGAGTAGCACAAACCGAAAGTGATAAACTCTTGAATATGGAAGAGGTACTGAAAGGCTCTATTGTGGGACAGGATGAAGCGATTTCAAAACTTACAAAATCAATTCGCCGTGCAAGAGCAGGTTTGAAGAATCCGAAGAAACCTATTGGAAGTTTTATCTTTTTAGGTCAGACCGGGGTTGGAAAAACAGAACTATGTAAAGTACTTGCAAAATACCTCTTTGATTCTGATGCAGCATTAATTAAGATTGATATGAGCGAATACATGGAAAAGTTTGCTGTGTCAAGATTAGTCGGTGCACCTCCCGGGTATGTCGGATACGAAGAAGGTGGACAGTTGACAGAAAAAGTGAGAAGAAAACCTTACTCGGTTGTTCTTTTTGACGAAATTGAAAAAGCTCACCCGGACATTTTCGGAATCCTTCTCCAGGTTCTTGATGAAGGTTTGCTGACGGATAGTCTCGGTAGAAAAGTTGATTTTAAGAATACGATAATAATAATGACCTCGAATATCGGGGCAAGAGATATTAAACAGATCGGTTCTTTCGGTTTTTCGCAAGATGAAAGGAACGATGCTTATTCTTCAATGAAAAATACTGTTGAAGACGCAATGAAGAAACTATTCAGTCCTGAATTCTTAAACCGTCTTGATGAAGCGATTGTTTTCCGTAGCCTTGAAAAATCGGATATACTTCAGATAATCGATATCGAGCTTAAAGACTTACATACGAATCTTAAAGATCAGAATATGGTATTGATTTTAGATGACACTGCAAGAAATTTTATAGCAGATAAAGGTTTTGACCCGAAATTCGGTGCAAGACCGTTGCGAAGGGCAATTCAACATTATGTTGAAGACCCGCTTGCAGAGGAAATACTACGCGGTTCATTTAAAGATAAAAGCAGGATAGTCTGTAAACATTTTGAAAACACGGAACATCTTGTATTCTTAGAAGAAGAACCGGTAAAAGAGAGTCCTGAAGAGAAGAAGGAAGAATCCGAGAATCACATAAATGATTAAAGTATGAACAACAATTAACCCATACTTTTTATAAAATTAAACTAAAGGATGCTGTATCCAATATACAGCATCCTGCTTTTTAGATAAAACTAAAATTTAACTATCTACTTATCCTCATAATACAGAATTATTATGAATCGAATTTTTGCAACAACTACAATTAAATAAATAAGGAGTATTACCGTTATGCAAAGTTCCGAACGTATCCTAAACATTTTTGAAAAAACCGAAGCATTATTAAAAGGTCATTTCTTACTTACATCCGGCAGGCATAGTAACCAGTATTTTCAGTGCGCCAAGGTTTTGCAATATCCCCAGTATTGTGAAGAGATTTGTTCTATTATTGCAGACCATTTCAAACACTTTGAGATTGATACCGTTATTGCTCCGGCAATGGGAGGAATTGTAGTAGCCCAGGAAGTGGGCAGACAACTCGGTAAAAAAACAATTTTTGCTGAACGTGAAGAAAAAGTTTTAACTCTAAGAAGGGGTTTCGGAATAGAACCCGGCGAAAAGTGTTTGGTATGCGAAGATGTAGTTACAACCGGGGGATCTGTTTTTGAAGTTATTGAGATAGTAAAACAGAGTAAAGGGATTGTTGCCGGGGTTGGATATATCGTGGACAGAAGTAACGGAAAAGTTGATTTCGGGTTTCCCCAAAAAAGTACTGTCTCCCTTGAGGTTGTATCATATCTGCCTGGTGAATGTCCTTTGTGCAAGCAGAGTATTCCATTAGTAAAACCGGGTTCACGAAAGGTTAAATAATGAATTATATTTTTGAGTATGTACGGAGATTTATTCATAATGATCTTTTATACCAGGTTATAATTGCACTGATTATTATAATATTTTCATACCTATTTGCACATCTGCTGAGTTTTCTAATTAAAAAGATATTTAAACCGATTGCGAGTAGAACAGCGACCCAACTGGATGATGAAATTCTCTCTTTGGCAGGGAAAAGTGTATTTAAAGTTATAATAATTGCCGGGTCATTCTTTGCTCTTTCAGTTTTTACACAAGGATTCAATTTGGTTTCTCTTGATACCAATTCAAAACTAATTGATGAGTATCCTTACCTTGCTAAGCTGGTTTTAATTTTAGACTATGCTCTGTTCATTGTTCTTGTTTTTGTATTACTGATAATTTCGTTTCGAATTGTAACTATTGTGTTTAAATGGTATTCGGAAAAAATAAACGCGAATGAGAATAAAGACTTGAGCGGAAGTTTTTTCCCCTTATTAAATAAAGTGTCAAAAATTCTATTGTCTGCTCTTGCACTTGTAGTTATTCTGGCAAAATTTAAAATTGATATTAGCGCATTCATAGTGTCTCTTGGAGTTGGTTCTCTTGCTATTGCCCTTGCGGCTCAGGAAACAATTTCCAATATGATCTCAGGTTTTATTATAATGATCGACAGACCCTTTAGGATAGGTGATAGAATCAGAATAGGGACTGATATTTTAGGTGATGTTGTTGCTATTGGAATAAGAAGTACGAAAATAATGGACTTCGATAGAAATATCACCATTGTTCCGAATAATGATATTGTTAAGTCAAGAATTATTAACCTGACATATCCCAACATACTTACAAGGGTTCTTGTTGAAGTTGGTGTTGCTTACGGTTCGGACATTGACAAAGTAAAGGAAGTTATGCTTAAATGTGCACTGGAGAATTCATTAAGAAGTACGGATATTATGCCGGAAGTGAATTTTATGAAATTCGGTGATTCTTCTCTTGATTTCAGGCTGGATGTAAAAACCGATGATTATAAAGATGCTTTCACCCTCGGCTGCCAATTACGTGAAGCAATTTACAAAGCATTTGAAAAAGAAAAAATCGAAATACCTTTCCCGCAGAGGGTTGTTTACTTGAAAAATGAATCCTCAACAAAATAAACTTTAGGTAGAAAGCCAATTTTTCTATGGTAGTTCTAAAATCATCTTTATTGAATATGTTCCCGGAGATTTCATTCGGGTTTAGTACGAAATTAGGTCTTAACCGGAGACCTCCTTATCATTTTAATATGTCCCTCTCAGTTGATGATGATTCGCAATTGGTTAAAGAAAACAGGGCTGCTTTTTTTTCATCTTTAGGATTGTCTGAAGATAAAGTTGCATTTCAGAAACAGGTACATGAAGATGGGATAAGCATTGTAGATAAGGGGGGATTTTGCGGTGAAAGTGATGCAATTATTACAAGTCAACCGGGTGTTGGAATTGCAGTTAGCAGTGCTGATTGTCCCGCCATTTTTATTTACGATACATCCAACAAGATTATTGCCGGTGTCCATTCGGGGTGGAGAAGCAGCGAAAAGTTGATATTAAAAAAAACGCTGACTTTATTGAAGAATAGTTTTACTTCTAAACCGGAGAACCTTGTAGCATATCTTGCTCCATCAATAAGCGGGAAAAGTTATGAGGTCGGAAAAGAAGTAGCGGATAGATTTGATAAGAAATTCATTAGCTTAGTTGCCGAAAGATATTATCTTGATCTGCCTTTGTTTAATTATAATATTATGATTGAGTTCGGATTAAAAAAAGAGAACATACAGATTTCTAACGTCTGTACCTTCGAGAATAAAGAACTACTTCATTCATACAGAAGAGAAGGCTTGAAATCGGGACGGGCTTTAGGTGTTATTGCGATGAAAGGTAAAACTTGAACGATAACCTAAAAATAGGTTCATATTACTTAATTATTTGTTTGATATGGGGCTCAACCTGGATTGCTATTAGTATAGGATTGGAATCAATTCCGCCTTTTACGGGAGCCGGGTTTAGGTTTCTTGTAGCCTCTGTTGTTATCTATCTTCTAATGCGGTATAAAGCGATAAGAATCCAGACGGATAGAAATTCAATTGTACTCTATTTTGCAATGGGAATATTTTCTTTTGTTCTCCCTTTCGGATTGATTTACTGGGGACAACAATATGTCCCGTCCGGGTTAGCTTCAATTCTTTTTTCTATTCATCCTTTTTTCATTGCTCTCTTTCTAAAAATCTTTATACCGAAAGAGAGGTTGGGATTGATAAGAGTAATCGGTATTATAATAGGGTTTACCGGGATAGTTTTAATATTCTCGGATTCGTTTAATGGAGAAGTAAATAGTAATGTAATCGGAATGCTCGCCGTTCTTGCGAGTAGTGCATTACAGGCTTTTATTGTTGTTATAGTAAAAAAATGGGGTGGGCATTTAAACCCGCTCTCTATGAATTTTATCCCGATAACAATAGCAGCAATTGTATTGATCCCTTTCGGGCTGGCTATTGAAGGAACAGATAAGATAATTGTGGATTGGAAAGCTGTTATCCCGATTCTGTATCTTGGTGTGTTCGGGAGTGTTGTTACTTTTACGGCTTATTACTGGCTACTAAAAAGAATTAATGTTATAATGCTATCGCTGATTGCCTTTATTACTCCAATAATTGCACTTATACTGGGTTGGCTGATTGCAGGTGAAACTTTATTGCCGCATCAATTATTCGGAAGTATTATCGTACTGTTGAGTATACTTATTACTAATTTTGACAATGTAAAAACTTACTTTAAAAAGCGAAGTATATTAGGAGTTTCCAAATGAAAAATATTATTAGAATTAACAAAGCTTCATTTTATGCTTACCACGGGGTTTTCAGAGGGGAGCAGAATGTAGGCGGAAAGTTTGAAGCAGATATTGTTATCCATACAGACTTTACCGGTGCGGCAAAAACAGACAGGCTGAAACAAACAATAGATTACGAAGAAGTCTACAAACTGCTTACAAAACTTGCAATGAATAAAAAATTCTATCTTATTGAAGCACTTGCAGCTAAGATAGTTGAAGAGTTGTTCAGGAATTTTGTAAATATTTTAGAAGTTGAAGTACGTGTTCGGAAGAATAATCCCCCTATCGGAGGGGTTGTTGATTGTGTTGAAGTTGAAGTTTCAATGAATAGCGAGGAATTCAAGAACAAGTACTTAAACAACAAGCACAATCAGTAAAATGGATGGAAGCAAAACTGCATTTATCGGGCTTGGCTCAAACCTCGGCGATAAGTTTGAATTCATTAAATCGGCAGTTAGTTTAATTAACAATTCTCAGAAAAACCGGGTCGACAAAATCTCATCCATTTATGAATCTTATCCTTTGGGTGAAACATCGCAGGAAAACTATCTGAATGCGGTAATAAAAATATCAACATCGCTTTCACCTGAAGAGTTGTTTCATTTTCTTAAAGAAATTGAGGGGCAGCTTGGAAGGAAAAAGAGCAAGAAGTGGGATAGCAGGGAAATTGACCTGGATATATTATTCTATGATGATCAAGTAATAAAAACGGATTTGATTACAATACCGCACCAGCAGATATGTGCAAGAGACTTTGTATTAATCCCGATGAATGAAATTGAACCGGGATTAATTCACCCTGTTTTTAATCAAAAAATTTGTGATATTTGTAATAAAGATTTACAGAAATTCGTATTCGCAGTTTGCAAAAAGAAACTAATTATTTCGGAAGGAGAAATAGAAGAAGTTGAAAACGGAAATTAAATATATTGCCGTTGAAGGTGTTATCGGGGCAGGTAAAACTTCACTTGCAAAAAAATTATCGGAAAAATTATCTTCACAACTTATACTTGAACAATTTGAAGTCAACCCGTTTCTTGAAAAATTTTATAACGATAGAAGGAGATTCGCTTTTCAAACACAAATGTTTTTTCTTGTGAACCGCTTTAAACAGCAAGAACAGTTGAACCAGGAAAACCTTTTTACAGAGTTTATTGTATCGGACTATGTATTTGAAAAAGATAGAATCTTCGCATACCTCAACCTTGAGGGGGAAGAAATGAAACTTTATGAATCCGTTTTTCCTTTACTGCAAAAAAACCTTCGTAAACCAGACCTTGTTGTATATCTTCAATCAAGCGTTGATAGGTTAATGTACAACATAAAAAAACGGAGCCGAAGTATCGAGAAAAGTTTAACGAGAAGTTATATCGAAGAATTAAGTGAAGCATATAACAATTTCTTTTTTAAATATACAACCACACCTCTTCTTATCGTTGATACAACAGAAATAGATTTTGTAAATAGCCAGGGAGATTTCGATGAATTGTCCAAAGCTATGTTTAGGGAGGATAGGGGAGTGATTGAATATTTCCAACCTGAAACTAAGAGAATGCTATGAGATTGTTGACAACGATTTTTTGGGCGATAGTAATTTACATTTTCTACAAAATTATGAAGTTCTTTTTCAAATCGATTACTGCGCCGGAAAAAATTAAAACTAAGGTGAATAACCACAGTAATACTCGCCGTAATTATCCCGATATTGAAGACGCAAAGTATGAAGAGATCGTTACTGATAAATCGGAAAGAAAAGAGAATTAATGCGCCATGACGGAATTGTTCGTTTCGTTTCCCGCATATTAAAAGTTTTCCTTTCACTAAGAGAAAACAATTCTAAAATAATATCTACACATAAAAAAATCATAATAATCTGCCAGCATTTTTCGCTCGGTGAATTATTAGCTTGTGTCCCTGTTTTCAGAGCTTTAAAGGAAAAGTATCCCAATAGTGAACTCACAGTAATTACCAAAAACGATACAATAGATGCAGTAGTCAGTAACCCATTTGTAAATTCGGTTGCCGGAGTTAGTCGGAAAGACCTTTTAAATCCTATAAAGTTGGCAAAATTTCTACTGACACTTAGAAAGAATTACAACCTTGCTCTAATGCCGGTAATTGAGAATGTTTCAGCTTTGAGTTGTTTAATAACCAGGTTATCAAACGCAGATAGAAGAGTAGGTGCTAAATCATTAAATGGTAATACCAATTACTTTCAGTTTTGTTTTGACAGCAGGATAGACCTTGACTGGAGAAGACATCACGATTATCACATTACCGAAAGATGCCTCGAAATTGTCCGTCCTTTCGGGATAAATACAAATGATCTTAAATCAATTGTAACCTATGGCAAAAAAGAAACCGTTTATGCAAAGGAATACATATCTAAAATCAAACTGAATAAAAATGAATTGCTGATCGGGCTGAACCTGGGAGCCAATAATCCTGAAAATAGATGGTCTGTATATAGTTTCGTTTCACTGCTCGAACTATTAGAGAGAAAATATAAAGCAAAGTTTTATTTAACCGGGAATAAAAGAGATGAAAATCTTGTTGAACTTCTTGTAAGCAAGTTGTCATTCAATGTCAATCTTTTTATAAACCGGAGTGTCCCGGAAGTAGCTGCCATTGTATCGGTTTCGGACCTGTTTATTACAAACGATACAGGAATTATGCAAGTTGCAGGAACAACCGATACACCGTTAATAGCAATTTTCGGTGCATCAAATCCTTACAGCAGGCTGCCGGTGGGAAGCAAAAAGTTTTTTATCAGAAAATCGGATCTGATAGACGATGTTCAAGTTGTTGATGTTTTTAATCTTGCTTGCGAAGTTATAAACCCGCATCAAAGATGAAACTGCCTAAGGATTATTTTTGTTGGGATTAGTGAATCTTTAACCGTCAAAAATTATCTAATCGAAAAAAAAGGAGTGAAAATGTATTATAATTCAAAAACTGTAACAGTTACGTTTGATGAAGCAATTCAAAAAGTAACAACTGAACTTCAAAAAGAAGGTTTTGGTGTTTTAACAGAAATTGATGTTAAAGCAACGTTAAAGAAAAAGCTGGATGTCGATTTTCGTAATTATAAAATACTGGGTGCATGTAATCCCCCCTTTGCATATAAAGCTTTAAGTATGGAAGAAAATATTGGAGTATTAATGCCGTGCAATGTTGTTGTCCAGGAAAAAGAGAATGGCATAATTTCAATTTCAGCTGTGAATCCAATGGAATCAATGCAAGCTGTCGGTAATGCTGAACTTGCTGCTGTTGCGGGGGAAATTTCTGCAAAGCTAAAAAGAGTAATCGAAAACTTGTAGAGTTAAAATAAATTAGGAATTAAAATGAATGGAACCGTAATACTAAAAAGGAAAGAAGAATTACGTCTGCTTAAAGGGCATTTATGGATCTTTAGCAACGAAATTTTTTCAATTGACGGCAGCCCTGAAAACGGCGATCTCGTTAATGTTTATGATTCAAGAAACAACTTACTGGGATGCGGGTTTTTCAACAAGAACTCGTTAATAGCAGTCAGAATGATTTCTGCCGAACCGGTGGATAACATGTATTCACTTATTAAAGGCAGACTCCACTCAGCTTTTTCTTACCGGAAAAGCGTTTATCCTTTAAGAAATTCCTTTAGGATGGTGTTCAGTGAAAGCGATTTTCTTCCGGGGTTGATAATAGATAAGTTTAATGATACTTACGTTATTCAAATTAATTCATTCGGTATGGAAAAACATATTGAGCCTGTAGCTGAGATTTTAAAGACAGAGTACGGTGCTAAAAATATCTTTACAAAAAACGAAGCAAATTTCAGAACGATGGAAGGGCTGCCGGTTGAAGACTTTTTACTGTTCGGTGAGAAAGGGGAGGAAGTAATTGATGATGGAAAGTTGAAGTATAAAATTGATTTCAACAATAGCCAGAAGACAGGCTTATTCTTCGATCAATCAGATAACAGGTACTTTATTGAAATGCTATCTGAAGGGAAAAACGTACTTGATGGTTTTTGCAATTCAGGCGGATTCGGGCTCCATGCTCTAAGTGGAAATGCTGCTTCAGTAGATTTTGTCGATTCTTCCGAAAGCGAGATAAAAGCTGTTGAAAACAATTACCAGCTGAATCAATTTGAAACCGATTCCAACTTAATTCAATCCGATATGTTTGAATTTCTGCAGGATAAAACTGATTCGGATAAAAGATATGATTTAGTTATGATTGACCCTCCGGCTTTTATTAAAGGAAAGAAAAACCTTCACACTGGAATAAAAGGGTATGAAAAACTAAATCGGCTTGCCTTAAAGATAGTAGAAAAGGGAGGTTTCTTTGTTACGTCTTCATGTTCTCATCATCTCACAAGAGATTTGTTCCTGGATATTATAATTAACTCTGCACAAAAATCCGGACGGAGTATTATTAAAGTTTATGAAAACGGTGCTTCACTTGATCACCCGGTTCATCCTGCAATGCCGGAGACTTCGTACTTGAAGTTTTTTGTTTTTCGGGTAGTTGATTAAATACGGATTAAAGGATTTATTATAGGAGAATAGTGATTGTACAACAGTAACAACTACGGTTGAGCAATCACTATCATTACAGGATAAACAACCTTTCTCTTTCTCCTTTATCTTATTCTTTATTACCCCCTCCACTTTACCTTGTATAAAAAGTGCAACCTTTTTAATTTTGCACTCGTCTAAAAACTACTTTTATACAATTTTTAATAACGATAGGAATAATAGTGGATATTACTGCATTAAACGAGAAAATTAAGCAAGAGAGTGCGTTTATTGATTTGCTGATGACCGAAATAAGCCGGGTTATTATCGGACAGAAATCAATGCTTGAACGCCTGGTAATCGGGTTGCTTGGCAACGGTCATATTTTGTTGGAGGGTGTTCCGGGATTAGCAAAAACTCTGGCAATTAAGTCGCTTGCATCAGCAATGCAGGCTAAGTTCAGAAGAATTCAATTTACACCAGACCTCCTACCAGCAGACTTGATAGGAACACAGATTTACAACCAGAAAGAAGGGAATTTTTCAATTAGAAAAGGTCCTATATTTGCAAATTTCATTCTTGCGGATGAAATAAACCGTTCACCGGCTAAAGTTCAAAGTGCATTACTTGAAGCGATGCAGGAACGCCAGGTTACAATTGGTGAAGAGACATTTAAGTTGGAAGAACCGTTTTTAGTTCTTGCAACTCAAAACCCGATTGAACAGGAAGGCACTTATCCTTTACCGGAAGCCCAGGTTGATAGGTTTATGTTAAAAGTAAAGATTACTTATCCCACCCGCGATGAAGAATTAAAAATTATGAAGCTTAATCTTAACCAGGAGTTTGATAAAATTCAACGCGTGATTACACCGGCGGATATTCTTAAAGGGAGAGAATTGATTAATGAAATTTATGTTGATGAAAAGATAGATAGATATATTCTTGATATCGTTTTTGCAACACGAAACCCGAAAGAATTCAAATTAGAAAAATTAGCCGATATGATAGCATACGGTGCATCACCCCGTGCCACAATAAATTTGAACCTCGCTTCAAGAGCAATGGCATTCATAAAGAGACGCGGTTATGTAATCCCGGAAGATGTCCGCTCGGTTGCAATGGATGTGTTGCGGCACAGGGTTGCAGTTACATATGAAGCAGAAGCAGAAGAAATAAATTCCGAACACATTATCCAGGAAATCTTGAACGCTATTGAAGTACCTTAATCATTTTTTTACGAAGAGTTGATATTATTAAATGACTACAAAAGAAATACTTAAAAAAGTCAGGCAGATTGAAATTCGTACAAAAGGATTGGTGAACCAGGTCTTCGGAGGAGAATACCATTCGGTATTCAAAGGAAGGGGAATGGAGTTTTCCGAAGTACGTGAATACCAGCTTGGCGATGATATCAGAAATATTGACTGGAATGTAACCGCCAGGTTAGGGCATCCTTATATTAAGGTTTTTGAAGAGGAACGAGAGCTTACTGTTATTCTTCTGGTTGATCTTAGCGGCTCTCAATACTTCGGTACGGGGATTGCGACTAAACAACAGATCGCTGCTGAAATAAGCGCTATCCTTGCGTTTTCTGCTTTAAAGAATAACGATAAAGTCGGATTGATTTTGTTTACCGATAAAATCGAAAAGTTCGTTCCTCCGAAAAAATCGAAATCTCATATTTTAAGAATCATAAGAGAACTACTATCATTTGAACCGACAGGCAAAGGAACAAGCATTAAAACCGCATTGGAGTTTATGAATAATGCGATAAAGAAAAGAAGTATTCTCTTTTTGATTTCAGATTTCAACGATTCCGGTTATGATAAGATTTTAAGGATTGTTGGTAGGAAGCATGACCTTATCGGTATTACATTAGCTGATAAAAGAGAAGAAGCACTTCCACCTCTCGGTTTGATGAAGTTAGTTGACCCGGAATCCGGGAAAGAGATGGTTATCGATACTGGAAGCAAAAAGTTTCAATCGATGTACCGGAAGAAGAGAGAAGAATTTGAAAGAGTGAGAAAGTCGCTTTTCATTTCGAGCAGGCTTGATAGTGTTTACATTAACACAAATGAACCGTATATAAAATCTCTTGTCAGCTTTTTCAGAATGAGGGAAAGAAGATGGTAAAATATTTCTCTTCTCTATTTCTATTCTTGTTTTCGCTTGCCGTCTTCGGACAGAACATTGAGACAAAAGTATCGGTGGACACTACAGATTACTTAATCGGGGATTTCATCAACCTGAATATCAACGTGAACCATCCTAAAGCTATAGAAATCTTTTTCCCATCCATAAAGGATTCGTTAAAAAAACTTGAACTTGTATCCTCGTTGCCGGTAGATAGAACTGAAGATGAAAAGAATGTTTTTCTTACTTACAAATTTGTTTTAGCCGGTTACGATTCCGGAGCATTCATTGTTCCTTCGTTTACGATTCCTTATAAAACTAAAAATGATACTGCACTTCAATTGGTGCAAACAGATTCAATACTCCTTTTCATTCATACTATGGATGTTGATACAACTTCGGAGATAATGGATATTAAGCAGCCATTGACCATCCCGCTTGATTGGACATTCATAATAATTGTTGCACTGGCTGTTATTTTTGCAGGAATTATCGGTTACTACCTGATAGTTAAATATATGAAAAAGAAAAAAGGAACCGGGGAAGAAATAGTAATAAAGAAACTTCCGCATGAAGAAGCACTGGATTCGTTAAATGACCTAAAGGAGAAAAAACTGTGGCAGAAGGGATTCATTAAAGAATACCATACTGAAATAACAGGCATTATAAGGAAGTATTACGAAGAGAGATTCAATCTTCCCGCACTTGAATTAACAACCTCCGAAGTTCTTGATCATCTGAAGAACAGAGCCGAAACACAAGGTATAGTTGACCTGACAGGTAGTTTCTTAAGCAATGCCGATATGGTTAAATTTGCCAAATATATTCCCATGGATTCAATTAATGAAGAAATGATGAATCAAGCTGAACAGATTATTGGAATGACTATTCCGAATTCTGAAATAAAAGGAGAGAACGATGTTTAACTTCGATTTTTCTTTTGCTTATCCGTATTTTTTATTAGTTGCTTTAGTAGTTCCTTTTATGGTTTTCTGGCATTTCTATAAGGGAAAAAAAACTCAACCGGGTATAAGTTTTTCAATGCTAAATCTTGTTAAAGATCGCTCCGGAACTTTAAAGGAGCGGTTTGCATCATTACCATTCTTTTTAAGATTAATAGGTTTGCTCGCTTTGGTGATTGCGCTGGCAAGACCACAAAGTTTTTCGACGGGAGAAAATGTTTATACCGAGGGAATTGATATCGTTCTTGTACTTGACATATCAGGCAGTATGCTTGCAGAAGACTTCAAACCGAACCGTCTTGAAGCTGCAAAAAGAATAACTGATAATTTCATTGAAGGAAGAATTTCGGATCAAATCGGTTTAGTAATTTTTTCACGAGATGCTTTTACGCAATGCCCGCTTACAATTGATTATTCCGTTCTTAGAAATCAATTAAATGAAGTTAAAAGCGGAATGATTGAAGACGGAACTGCTATCGGAAATGCAATAGCCAATGGGATTAATAGGTTGAAAGATAGTAAATCCAATAGTAAAGTTATGGTTTTGCTTACGGACGGTGTGAATAATGCAGGTGAAGTAAACCAGATAACCGCGGCTGAAATTGCAAATAAATTCGGGATACGTATTTATACTATAGGTGTCGGTACGATGGGACAAGCTCCTTATCCTTTTCAAACACCGTTCGGAGTACGGTATCAGATGGTTCCGGTAGAAATTGATGAACCTGTACTCAAGCAGATTGCAGGTATGACGGGAGGAAAGTATTTTAGAGCGACAAACAATAAAAAACTGGAAGATATTTACACAGAGATTGATAAACTTGAAAAGACAAGAGTTGAAGTAACTTCTTTCCGTAGTAAGAAGGAGTTGTTCTTTCCATGGTTAATAAGCGGGTTGTTCCTTGTCTTTTTTGATTTCGGACTTTCAAGAACTTTATTCAGAAGGCTGCCGTAGTATGTTTAGATTTGCTAACCCGGATTACCTCCTTGCTTTATATTTAATCCCGATTTTTATAGCGGTTTATGTTTTGTTGTACAGAAAGAAAATCAAACTCTTAACTACATTTGCAGAAAAGAAACTGTTTGATGTTTTATTCGGAAGTAAGAGTTTTTTCAAAGAGCATTTCAAGTTTTCAATATCGTTAATAACTGTTGCACTATTGATATTAGCTGTTGCAAGACCACAAATCGGCAGCCGCATTGAAGAAGTAAAACAAATAGGTATTGATGTTTATATTCTGCTTGATGTATCAATGAGTATGAAAGCGGAAGACATTCGTCCGAATAGGCTTGAAAAAGCGAAAAATGAAATAACTTCTTTAGTAAGAAAACTTCAAGGGGATAGAATAGGACTAATTGTGTTTGCCGGACAAGCATATATCCAGTTTCCATTGACAACCGATTATTCTGCGGCTAATTTGTTTTTATCTGTTGTTGATGTAAATACCGTACCGCAAGCAGGAACTGCAATTGCATCTGCGATAAATCTTGCTGTAAAATCTTTTGATTTTAAGTCCTCTACAAAAAAAGTAATAGTTGTAATCACAGACGGCGAAGATCATGAAGGGGATATATCAGCTTCGGTAAAAAATGCAGTTGAAAAAGACGTGATGATCTATACAATTGGTATGGGCTCTGTTTCCGGTGCCCCTATTCCGGTTTATGATAATAGAGGCAGCCAGGCTGGCTTTAAACAGGATAGAGAAGGCAATATCGTCCTTACAAAATTGGATGAAGCGACTTTACGTCAGATTGCATCGGAAGGTAACGGAAAGTATTATCTGTCTTCTAACTTCTCGAATGAACTTGACATGATTTATAAAGACCTTGCCTCTATCGAAAAGGAAGAATACGGAAGTAAAAAAATTACCGACTATGACGATAAATATTACTATTTTTTAATACCGGCAATTTTACTATTGTTTATCGAGTTTTTTATTACCGAACAAAAATCACGTTTTTTCAGGCAGCTATATAGAAAGTACAAAATATCAAACAATTAATTAGTATGTAAATGAAATTTGTAAACTTATTATTTCTTGTAATTCTGGCATGTACTGCAACATCCGCTCAGAGTATGCGATCACTTGTTAATGACGGAGTTACTCTTTACGATGGGAAAAAGTACTCCGATGCTGAAGTAAATTTCAGAAAGGGATTAGAGAAAGAACCGGATAATTTTGTTGCTCATTTTAATCTCGGTGATTCCTACTTTATGCAGGAGAAATATGAGGATGCTATTAAATCGTATCAAAA
>ERZ795056.3039-NODE-3039-length-18159-cov-19.369918_pt1 | contig 18159 bp, 15 predicted proteins | sample MGYA00375140_ERZ795056 | MGnify/ENA primary metagenome ERZ795056 (study PRJEB30185, sample SAMN05720227) | activated sludge metagenome | isolation source: Anaerobic digester | place: USA | collected 2015-03-09 ... | reverse complement strand
ATGTTGTCGGTCAGGTCCTGTTCGCCGCCGGAGATGAAGATCTTCGTGCCCTTGATCCGGTAGCTGCCGTCGGCTGCCGGCTGCGCGCGGGTGGAGAGCAGACCGAGGTCGGAGCCAGCGTGGGCCTCGGTCAGGCACATGGTCGACAGCCATTCGCCGCTGACCACATTGCCGAGGTAGCGTTGCTTCAGCTCGGGCGAGGCGTGCGCGTGCAGGCACTCGTAGGCGCCGTGCAACAGGCCCGGGTACATGGTCCAGGCGTGATTCGCCGCGGCGAGCATCTCGTACAACGCCGCGTTGAGCACCTGCGGCAGGCCCTGGCCGCCGGCCTCGGGCGCGCAGGCCAGCGCCGGCCAGCCGGCGTCGACGAATGCGCGGTAGGCCTCCTTGAATCCGCGCGGCGTGCGCACCTCGCCGTTGGCGAGCGTGCAGCCTTCGAGGTCACCGTTCGCGTTGGTCGGCGCCAGCACCTCGGTGGCGAAACGCGCCGCCTCGTCGAGCACCTGGCGCGCCGTGTCGGCGTCCAGGTCGGCGAAGGCGGGCAGCGACGCCCACTGCGCGGGCAGACCCAGCACGTCCTCGATCACATAGCGCATGTCGCGCAGCGGCGCTTCGTACTGCCACATCGTGGCGCCCCTACGCTGAGGTCTTCTGGCGTGCGGCACCGAGGTAGGTGTCGATCACGCGCGGGTCGTTCGCCAGCTGCTCGGCGGGGCCCTCCAGCGCGATCTCACCCATCTCGAGCACGTAGCCATGGTCGGCGACTTCGAGCGCGGCGCGCGCATTCTGCTCGACGAGCAGGATGGTCACGCCGGTGGCGCGCAGGCCCTCGATGGTGCGGAAGATCTCCTTGACCACCAGCGGCGCCAGGCCGAGGCTGGGCTCGTCGAGCATCAGCAGGTCGGGCTGGCCCATCAGCGCGCGGCCCACCGCGAGCATCTGCCGCTCGCCGCCCGACAGCGTGCCGGCGAGCTGCGCGCGGCGCTCCTTCAGACGCGGGAACAGCGTGTAGACCTGCTCCAGCACCTCGCCGCCCTTCTTGCTGCCCAGGCGCACCTGGCGGTAGCCGCCGAGCAGCAGGTTGTCTTCCACCGGCATGGTGCCGAACAGGGCGCGGGTCTCGGGCACCAGCGCGATGCCCTGCATGACTCGCTCTTCCAGCGTGCGCAGTCCCATGGCCTGGCCGCGGTAGGCGATCGTGCCGCGCGAGGGCAGCACGCCCATCAGCGCATTGAGCAGCGTCGACTTGCCGGCGCCGTTGGGGCCGATCACGGTCACCACGCTGCCCTTCTTCGCCTGCAGGTTCAGGCCATGCAGCACCTCCGCGCGGCCGTAGCCGGCGTGCAGGTCCTTCACGTCGAGGATGAGTTCGCTCATGGTCAATGTTCGGTTCCGAGATAGGCGGCGCGTACCGCGGGGCTGGCCTGCACCTCTTCCGGCGTGCCTTCGATCAGCTTGGTGCCGAACTCCATCACCACCACGCGGTCGACCAGGCCCATGACCAGGTCCATGTCGTGCTCGACCAGCAGGATCGCCATGCCTTCGCTGCGCAGCTGGCGCAGCACGTCGGCCAGCGCCTGCTTCTCCTTCAGGCGCAGGCCGGCGGCCGGCTCGTCGAGCAGCAGCAGCATCGGGTCGGCGGCCAGCGCACGCGCGATCTCCATCAGCCGCTGCGGGCCCAGCGCCAGGTTGCCGGCGAGCTCGTGCATGCGGTCGGCCATGCCGATGCGCTCGAGCTGGCGCTGCGCCTCGCGCAGCAGGCGCTTCTCTTCCGCGCGATCGAGCCGCAGCACCGCCGAGGCCACGCCCGAGGCGCCGCGCAGGTGGGCGCCGAGCGCGACGTTCTCCAGCACCGTCATGGTCGGGATCATCTTCACGTGCTGGAAGGTGCGCGCCACGCCGCGCGCGGCGATCTCGCGCGAGGGCAGGCTCTGGATCGGCTGGCCGCGCAGCAGCACCTTGCCGCGCGTGGCCGGCAGCACGCCGGTGACGAGGTTGAAGGTGGTCGACTTGCCGGCGCCGTTCGGCCCGATCAGGCCGAGGATCTGCCCGGCGCGCACCTGGAAGCTGACGTCGTTGACGGCCACCAGGCCGCCGAACTCCTTGCGCGCCTGGTCGACGTCGAGCACGACCTCGCCCTTCGGCGGCTGCTCGCGGTGCGGCAGCGCCGGCGCGTCACCCCAGTCGACCGCGCGCTGCGGCTTCGGGAAGCGCGCCTCGACGAAAGCCCAGATGCCGTCGCGGGCGTACTGCAGCACCAGCACGAGCAGGATGCCGAAGACGATGATCTCGTAATTGCCGCTGGTGCCCATCAGGCGCGGCAGCCAGTCCTGCAGCTGCTCCTCCAGCACCTTGACGACGGTGGCGCCGACGATCGCGCCCCAGACATGGCCGACCCCGCCGATCACCGCCATGAACAGGTACTCGATGCCCTTGTTCAGGCCGAACGGCGAGGGGTTCACGGTGCGCTGGAAGTGTGCGAACAGCCAGCCCGACACGCAGGCCAGCAACGCGGCGAGCACGAAGGCGGTGACCTTCAGGCGGAAGGTGTTGACACCCATCGCCTCGGCCATCGTCGTGCCGCCCTTGACCGCGCGCAGCGCGCGGCCGGTGCGCGAATCGAGCAGGCGGATCGCGCCGAAGGCCGCCAGCAGCACCAGCAGCCACAGCAGGTAGTAGAAGCTGCGGCCGGTGTTCAGTGAGATGCCGAAGAACTCGATCGCCGGAATGCCGAGCAGGCCGTCGTACTTGCCCAGGGCGTCGATGTTGCCCAGCAGGTAGTACAGGCTCAGGCCCCAGGCGATGGTGGCCAGCGGCAGGAAGTGGCCCGACATGCGCAGCGTCACCCAGCCCAGCAGCAGCGCCGCGCCGAAGGTGAAGGCCAGGCCCACCCAGATCGTCAGCCAGGGCGAAACGCCGTGCGTGAGCGTCAGGTAGGCGGCCGTGTAGGCGCCCATGCCGACGAAGGCGGCCTGGCCGAACGAGGTGAGGCCGGCCACGCCGGTGAGCAGCACCAGGCCGATGGCCACCAGCGAGTACAAGCCGATGTAGTTGGCCTGGGTGATCCAGAACTCGGGCACCGGCAGCAGCGGCAGGGCCGCCACCAGCAGCACGAAGGCGATCAGGACGTTGCGACGCATCATCTTCATTCTTCTTCGTCGTGGTGGCCGTGCTGGAACGAGCGCCACAGCAGCACGGGGATGATCAACGTGAAGACGATCACCTCCTTGAAGGCGCTGGCCCAGAAGGAGCCGAAGCTCTCGATCAGGCCGACGAACACCGCGCCCAACGCCGCGGCCGGGTAGCTGGCCAGCGCGCCGAAGATCGCGGCGACGAAGCCCTTCAGGCCGATCAGGAAGCCGGAGTCGTAGAACATCGTCGTCGTCGGGCCGATCAGCAGGCCCGACAGCGCGCCCATGAAGGCGGCCAGGCCGAAGCTCAGCTGCCCCGCGCCCGAGGTCGAGATGCCCATCAGCCGCGCGCCGAGCCGGTTCACCGCAGTGGCGCGCAGCGCCTTGCCGCGCAACGTGCGCTCGAAGAACAGGTACAGCGCGACGATCAGCGCGATCGAGACCATGAAGATGATCAGCGTCTGCCCGGTCAGCGTGAGCGGCCCGGCGGTGAAGCGCGAATCCCAGAAGCTCGGGTTGCGGAATCCCTCGGCGCCGAAGAACACCAGGCCCAGGCCGGTGAGCGCGAAATGCGTGCCCACCGAGACGATCAGCAGCACCAGCACGGTGGCGTCGGCCAGCTTCTCGTAGGCCAGCCGGTAGACCAGCGGGCCCAGCGGCGTGACGATCGCCAGCGTCAGCAGGCTCTGGAACAGCAGCGGCAGTTGCCGCGGCGCGGCCCACCAGGCGACGGCGCACACCGCCACCGGGAAGGCCAGCGATTTCAGCGCGCCCGTGGCCACCGCGGCTGCGGGCAGCCCGCGCCGCAGCCCGGCCACGGCGTCGAGCACGGACGCGACCACCGCCATCACCAGCAGCAGCCACACCGTGCCCGGCACCTGCCCGAGCTGCAGCAGCGCGAGCGTGAGCGCGCCGTAGGCCACGAACTCGCCCTGCGGGATGAAGATCACCCGCGTGACGGCGAACACCAGCACCGTGGCCAGAGCCAGCAGCGCATAGATCGCGCCGTTGGTGACGCCGTCCAGCGTCAGGATGCTGGCGATCGTGAAGTCCATGACTTACTCGACTTTCCAGTCGCCGTTCACCACTTTCAGGATCACGCCGGTCTCGGTCGTGAAGCCCCAGTGGTTGTCCTTGGTGTAGTTCAGCACGCCGTGCGACACCACCGTGCGGCCCATGGTCTCGACGCCGTCGCGGATCGCGGCGCGGAACTCCTTGGTGCCCGGCTTGGCCTTCTTCAGCGCACCCGGCAGCACCTTCTCGAGCACGACGATGGCGTCGTAGGCGTGGCCACCGAACTGGTTGCGGCTGCCCGCGCCGTAAGCCTTCTCGTACTTGGCAACGAAGTCGGCGGCGAGCGCCTTCGAAGGGTGGCTCGCCGGCAGCTGCTCGGGGATCACCGCCGGGCCGGAGGTCACGAAGGCGCCTTCGACGTCCTTGCCGCCCACGCGCACCAGGTCGCGCGAGGCCGCGGCGTGGGTCTGGTAGATCTTGCCCTTGTAGCCGCGCTCGACGACCCCCTTGTGCGGCATCGCGGCGCCCGAGCCCGAGGCGACGATCAGCATCGCATCCGGGTTGGCGGCGACCAGCTTGAGCGCCTGACCGGTGACGCTGGTGTCGGCGCGTGCGAAGCGCTCGACGGCCACCACCTGCGGGCCGCCCAGCTGCTGCGACTGCGCCTTGAAGTCGGTCAGCCAGCTCTCGCCGTAAGCGTCGGTGTAGCCGAGGAAGCCGACGGTCTTCACGCCGTTCTTCTTCATGTGCTCGATCATCGCGTGGGCCATCACTGCGGTGCCCTGCGGCAGGCGGAAAGCCCAGTGGTCCTTGCCCGTGGGCAGCACGGCCGGCGAGAACATGAACTGCGGCGTGCCCGACTCGGCGGCGGTGTCGGCCATCGCGATGGCCACCGGCGTGGCGGCCGAGCCCATGATGATGTCGACCTTGTCTTCGGTGACGAACTTCTTCGCGTTGCTCACGCCCTTGGTCGGGTCGGTGGCGTCGTCGAGCACGATGACCTTGAGCTTCTCGCCGGCGATCTCGGTCGGCCACAGCTTGATGTAGTTGTTCATCGGGATGCCCAGGCCCGAGGCCGGGCCGGTCAGCGGCAGGCTGATGCCGATGGTGATGTCGGCCTGCGCGGCCGTGGCCAGCAGCGTGACCGCGACGGCCACCAGGGTCTTGATTGCTTTCATCGTCTGTCTCCGGAAGTTGAACGGGAAATGATCAAGAGCACAGGGCCTTGATGTCGTCGGGAACGGGGATGGCGCGAAGCCGGTCGGGGTTGTCGGCATCGCGCTTGACGAAGGCGCGCACTTCGCGGCCTTCGCAGATCAGGTCGTCGCCGCGCGTCACGCGGTGCATCTGCACGAACACCTTGTCGCGCCACTCCTCGATCCAGGTGGCGATGGTGATCGTCTCGCCGTAGGTCACGGCCTTGATGAACTTGGTGTTGATCTCCAGCAGCGGCGTGCCGACGATGCCGCGCGTCTTGACCAGCTCGCGCCAGGGCGGCACGCCGCATTCCATGAAGAATTTCAGCGACGCGGCGTCCATCCAGCGCGAGAAGTTCGGGAAGAACACGATGCCTGCCGGATCGCAGTCGCCGAAGTGCACGTCGACGGTGTGGAGGGTGGTCTTGGCCATGGCCAGTTGCGTGGGCTTCAGCGCGGCGCCATGCGCAGCGCGCCGTCAAGACGGATCACTTCGCCATTGAGCGAAAGGTTGTGGATGATGCCCGCGGCGAGCTGCGCGAACTCTTCGGGTTTGCCCAGACGCTTGGGGAAGGGGATGCTCGCCGCGAGCGAATCCTGTACCGCCTGCGGCAGCTCGGCCATCAGCGGCGTGAGGAACAGCCCCGGCGCGATCGTGCACACGCGGATGCCAAATTGCGCCAGGTCGCGCGCCAGCGGCAGCGTCATGCCGACGATGCCGCCCTTGCTGGCCGAGTAGGCCTCCTGTCCGACCTGGCCGTCGAAGGCGGCCACCGAAGCGGTGTTGACGATCACGCCGCGCTCGCCATCCTCGAGCGGTTCGAGCTTGACCATCTCGGCCGCGGCGAGCCGGGTGATGTTGTAGGTGCCGATCAGGTTGACGCGCACGACGCGCTCGAAGTCTTCCAGCGGCGCCGGCGCGCCGTCCTTGCCGACGATGCGCTTGGCGCTGCCGATGCCGGCCACGTTCATCAGCAGGCGCGCCGGGCCGTGCACCGCACGCGCGGCGTCGAGCGCGGCGAGCACGCTGTCGGTGCTGGTGATGTCGCACTCGATGCCAATGCCGCCGATCTCGGCGGCGACCACCGCCGCGCCTTCGGCATTGCGGTCGAGCACGGCGACGCGTGCGCCGAGCCGAGCCAGTTCGCGTGCGGTGGCCGCCCCCAGGCCCGAGGCGCCGCCGGTGACGAGTGCGGCTTGTCCGTGGATGTTCATGGGCTGGCGTCCTTCAGCGTTTGGGCAGGATCACGTCGTCGCCGCCGGCGTACAGATGCTCGACCAGCGCATCGCGGTGCGTCAGCACGGCACGCTGGTTGATCGAGCCCTTGTCGGTGACTTCGCCGCGGTCGATGCTCGGCGGCTCGGCCATGACCAGCGCGCGGGCAACGCGGGTCGCGCTGCCGGTGCCGCCGGACCACAGCTCGTCGACCATGCGCTGGAAGAACAGGCGCACCGCCGGCGCGTTGAGCACATCGAGCGTCGGCGCGGTCGGCGGCAGGCCGGCGAAGGCGCGGCAGGCGTCCAGGCGCGGGAACAGCAGCAGGCCGATCTCGTCGCGGTTGATGCCGGCCACGACGGCGTCCTGCACGCAGGGGTCGCCGGCGGCGATGATGCGCGCGCGCAGTGGGCCGACCGAGACGAAGGTGCCGGTGGAGAGCTTGAAGTCCTCCGCCGTGCGGCCGTCGAACAGGAAGCCGCGGCCGGGGTTCGCCGGATCGATCGGCTTGACCGCGTCGCCGCTGCTGTAGAAGCCCTCGTCATCGAAGGACTCGGCGGTCTGCTCCGGCGCGCGCCAGAAGCCCGGCGTGACGTTCGGGCCGCGGTAGCGCACCTCGGTCTTGTCACCGGAGGGCACGAGCTTGAGCTCCATGCCGGGCGCGGGCAGGCCGATGTGGCCGGACTTCACCTCTTCGGCATTCGCGCACATCGCGAACGGCCCGGTCTCGGTCATGCCCAGCCCGGTGAGCATGCGGATGCGCTCGCCGCAGGTCTGCTCGGCGATGCGGTCGAGCTTGTCCCAGACCGGCTGCGACAGGCCGGCGCCGGCGAAGAAGAACATGCTCACGCGGCTGAACAGCATGTCGCGCAGCGGCGCGTCGGTTTCCATCGCGTTGGCGATTTCCTCGAAGCCCTTGGGCACGTTGAAGTACACCGTCGGCGCGATCTCGCGCAGGTTGCGCAGCGTCTCGCCGATCAGCGCCGGCGTGGGCTTGCCCTCGTCGATGTAGAGCGTGCCGCCGTTGTAGATGGTCAGGCCGACGTTGTGGTTGCCGCCGAAGGTGTGGTTCCAGGGCAGCCAGTCGACCAGCACCGGGCGCACCTGGCCGAGGCCGGGGAAGCACTGCAGGATCTGCTGCTGGTTGGCGCACAGCATGCGCTGCGTGTTGATCACGCCCTTGGGCAGCTTGGTCGAGCCCGAGGTGAAGAGGAACTTGGCGATGGTGTCCGGGCCGACCTGCGCATGCGCGGCGTCGACCTGCGCTGTGGCCACGGTGGCGAGCAGGTCGTCGAAGCTGCGCGTGGCACGGCCGTCGATCTGGCCTTGCGTGAGCACGACCGGCACATCGGCCGGCACGGTGGCGGTGATGGCCCGCCCGTAGCCCGAGGCGCTGGCGGCGAACACGAGGCCCGGCGTCAGCACGTTGAGGATGTGGCGCAGCTTGCCGTAGTCCTGCGAGACGGTGGAGTAGGCCGCCGACACCGGCGCATACGGCACGCCCGCCAGCATGGCGCCGAGCCCGAGCAGCAGGTGCTCGAGGTCGTTGTCCGACAGGATCACCAGCGGCCGCTGCGGCGACAGGCCGAGATCGAGCAGCGCCTGCGCGATGCTGCGCGCGCTGGCCAGCGCCTGTGCGTAGCTGATGCGGCGCCAGTCGCCGCCGTGGTGGCGCTTGGCCGCCAGCGTGTGCTCGGGCGACACCGCGGCCCAGTGCAGCAGCCGGTCGGTCAGGCGCCGCGGATATTCGGCGAGCGGCTCGGCCGAAGTCACCCGCGTCGTGCCGTCGGCGTGTTTCTCGAAACGCGCCGCCAGCGAGCCGCCCAGCGGCAGGTGCCGGTACTTGACCGCGGCGCTCATGACGGCCTCCGCCGGGCCGCCCCAAGGAGGCCGACCGCCCCCGCGGGGGGCAGCGAACGAAGTGAGCGTGGGGGCCTCATGATTGCTTCCCGACCTTGCCGGCGCGCTTTTCCAGGAAGGCGCGCACACGCTCCTTGGCGGCGTCGTCGCCCTGCGCGATGGCGGCCATCAGCGACTCGACGAACAGGCCGTCGGGCTGCGACAGGTCGGCGATGCGCGGCAGCGCCTGCATCACCGAGAAGTTCGACAGCGGCGCATTGCCGGCGATCTTGCTGGCCAGCTCGCAGCCCTTGGCGAAGCCGGCGCCGTTGGCGACGACGTACTGCGACAGGCCGCGGCGCTCGCCTTCGTGCGCATCGAGCACGCGGCCGGTGAGCATCATGTCGGTCATGGTCTGCACGCCGGCCAGGCGCGGCACGCGCGCCGAGCCGCCGCCGCCGACGAAGATGCCGCGCTGGCCTTCGGGCAGGCCGTAGTACGCGCTTTCCTCGGCGACACGGATGTGGCAGCTGCTGGCCAGCTCGAGGCCGCCGCCGACCACCGCGCCGTGCAGCACCGCGACCGCCGGCACGCGGCCGAACTGGATGGCGTCCATCGCCGCATGCCAGGTGCGCGAGTGCAGCACGCCTTCGGCGACGCTGCGCTCGGAGAGTTCCGACAGGTCCAGGCCCGCGCAGAAATGATCACCCTCGCCCGTCAGCACGGCCGCCTTCACGGCCTCGGGCAGCGACACGAAGGCGCTGTGCAGTTGCGCGATCAGCGTGTCGTTGACGGCATTGCGCTTGGCCGGACGATTCAGGCGGATGTGCGCGACGGCGCCGGCGATCTCGATGCGCAGCAGGTCCAGCGCCGCGAGCGCGCCGGTGGCCGGGGTGAAGTTCAGGGACATGGTCTGGCCTCGTGGATTTAGTTAGAAGTTTTAACTAGTTGAACCCACCGAACCATCGGGAAAACCCGATATACGCCTTGTGTGCGGGGTCTCTTTTAGTTATTGTTCGGAACCAAATGGATCGCCGACCGGAGACGCGATGAACACTGCCGAGCTGATTGCCATCGACGTGCACACCCATGCCGAGGTGTCGTGCTGGAACCCCTTCGACAACTACGGCGAAGAGTACGACCGCGCCGCCGACAAGTACTTCGGCAGCAACCGCCGGCCGACGATCGAGGAGACCGTCGCGCACTACCGCGACAAGAAGATCGGCCTGGTGATGTTCACGGTGGACAGCGAGTCGCAACTCGGCCGGCGCCGCATCCCGAACGAGGAGATCGCCGAGGCTGCGAAGAAGAACGCCGACATGATGATCTGCTTCGGCAGCATCGACCCGCACAAGGGAAAGATGGGCGCCCGCGAGGCGCGCAAGCTGATCGAGGAGCACGGCGTCAAGGGCTTCAAGTTCCACCCGACGGTGCAGGGCTTCCTGCCCTACGACCGGATGGCCTGGCCGCTCTACGAGGTGATCGCGGAGCACAAGCTGCCGGCGATCTTCCACAGCGGCCACTCGGGCATCGGCTCGGGCATGCGCTGCGGCGGCGGTCTGCGCCTGCAGAACAGCAACCCGATGCTGCTGGAGGACGTGGCGATCGACTTCCCGGACATCCAGATCGTCATCGCGCACCCGAGCTGGCCGTGGCAGGACGAAGCGCTGTCGCTGGCGCTGCACAAGCCGAACGTGTGGATCGACCTGTCGGGCTGGAGCCCGAAGTACTTTCCGCCCCAGCTGATCCAGTACGCGAACACGCTGCTGAAAGACCGCATGCTGTTCGGCAGCGACTACCCGCTCATCACGCCGGAACGCTGGATGAAGGATTTCGGCGAGGCGGGGTTCAAGCCGGCGGTGCACGAGAAGATCCTGAAGACGAACGCGATGCGGCTGCTGGGGCTCGGCGAGGCTTAACGCGCTCGGCCCGGCGCCCGGCCGCCCGAAGCCGGGCCGAGATCCCCTCGGGGGATCGACGCGAAGCGGCGAGGGGCCGTCATGCCTGAGGGTTCTCGACCAGCAGGGCAATGCCCTGGCCACCGCCGACGCAGGCGGAGGCCACGCCCCAGCGCGCGCCGATCTCCTGCAGCTGCCGCGCGACGGTGATCGTCAGGCGCACGCCGGTGGCCGCCAGCGGATGGCCGAGCGCGATTGCGCCACCCTCGGCGTTCAGCTTCGCCGGGTCGAGCCCGAGTTCGCGCTGCACGGCCAGCGTCTGCGCGCCCTGGGCCTCGTTGATCTCGAAGCGCGCGATGTCGTCGAGCTTCAGCCCGGCACGCTCGAGCAGCAGGCGGATCGCCGGCGCCGGGCCGATGCCCATGGTCTCCGGCGGCACGCCCACCGCCGAGGCCGCCGCGAGTCGCGCCAGCGGACGGCCGCCCCACTCGCGCATCACCGCGCCCGAGGCCACCAGCGAGGCCGCCGCGGCATCGGTCAGCGCCGAGCTGTTGCCGCCGGTCTGAACACCGTCCTTGAACACCGCGCGCAGCTTGCCCAGCACCTCGGGCGGCGAGAGTCGCGGGTGCGTGTCGCGGTCGGCCAGCGGCGCTTTGCCCGCCAGGCGGATGCCGCGCGGCTTGTAGCCGGCGAGTTCGAAGGTCTCGCTCGCCACCGGCACGATCTCACCGTCGAAGAAGCCGGCCTGCTGTGCCGCCACCGCACGCGCGAAGGACTCGGAGGCGAACGCATCGACCTGCTCGCGCGTGATGCCGTACTGCCTGGCCAGGTTCTCGGCGGTCTGGATCATCGAGATCGCCGGCGCCGGATCGGTCAGCGCCTCCCACATGTAGTCCTTGAACGCGGGCGGCATGCCGAGCTTGAAGCCCTGGCGGTGCTCGAAGGCAGCGATCGGGTTGCGCGTCATCGACTCGGTGCCGACGACCAGTGCCAGGCTCGCCGCGCCGGTGGCGATCTGCTCACCGGCCTGGCGGAACAGCTCGAAGCCGGTGCCGCAGATGCGCTGCACCATGATCGCCGGGATCTCGCAGGGCACGCCGGCATACAGGCCGATGTGGCGCGGCACGTAGAACTGGTCGAACCCGCCGGGCGCCATGTTGCCGGCCAGCACCGAGTCGACAGCCTCGGCTTTCACGCCGGTGCGCTGCAGGATCTCGCGCGCCACCTTGATGCCCAGGTCGATCGGGTTGGCATCGGCGAAGGCGCCGCAGTAGTCGACCATCGGCGTGCGCACGCCGCCGAGGATCCAGGTGTCGTCGAAGGATTGGAAGAGGCCGCGGGCCATGGGGTTGCTCCGGTTCGGTGGCGCCTCAGGCGCGGATCACGCGGGTGTCCGGCGAGGCGGCATACAGCGCCTCGACCTCGGCCGCGCGGCGGCGCAGCACGGCGCCCTGGTTGATGTAGCCCTTGTCGGTGATCTCGCCGGCGTCGGCGCTGGGCGGCTCGGCCAGCCACAGCGCACGCGTGGGCGTCTGCGAGGAGCCGCCGCCTTCGCCGCGCAGGGCCGCGAGCGCGGCACGGGTGCGCTCGGCGAGCTCGGCCGGCGGCAGGTCCTTCGCGGCAGGGCTGGCGAACAGCAGCACGCCGACCTCGCCGCGGTCGTGGCCTGCGATCACCGCGTCCTGCACCAGAGGCGCGAGCGCCGACACGACACGCAGGCGCAAGGTTCCCACCGACACCCAGGTGCCCGACGAGAGCTTGAAGTCTTCCGCCACGCGGCCGTTGAAGGCCACACCACGCTCGGGCCGCGCCTCGTCGACCAGGAAGCCGGCGTCGCCGATGCGGTAGTAGCCCTCTTCGTCGAAAGCCTGCGTGGTCAGCGCCGGCGCGTTGCGGTAGCCGGGGAACACGGAGACGCCGCGCACACGCAGCTCCAGCTTCTCGCCGTTGGGGATGAACTTCAGCTCCATGCCGGGCAGCGGCAGGCCGATGCAGCCGGCGCGCTCGAGCTTCCAGTGCGCGCTGGTGATGGCCGGCGAGGTCTCGGTCGAACCCCAGGAGGTGGTGAACCACACCGGCTCGTCGCGCACCTTGCGCGCCACCGCTTCGAGCCGCTCCCAGCTCGACTGCGCCAGCGCCGCCCCGGCGTAGAAGACCATGCGCAGCCGGGCGAAGAACTCGCGCGCCAGCGCCTCGTCCTGCTCGAGGTAGGGCAGCAGCATGTCGAAGCCGCGCGGCACGTTGAAGTACAGCGTCGGCTTCACCTCGAGCAGGTTCTTCACCGACTTCTCGACCAGCCCCGGCGCCGGCCGGCCCTCGTCAATGTAGAGCGTGCCGCCATTGCGCAGCACCAGGTTGAGGTTATGGTTGCCGCCAAAGGTGTGGCTCCAGGGCAGCCAGTCGAGCACGACCGGCTTCTCGTGCTCGAGGAAGCGCCAGGCCTGCGCGATCATCTGCTGGTTGGCGCACAGCATGCGGTGCGTGTTGATCACCACCTTGGGGTGGCCGGTGGAGCCGGAAGTCAGCAGGTACTTGGCGTGGTCGTCGGGCTGGATGGCGTCGAAGGCCTGTTTCACCGCCGGGCTCTCGGCGGTGCGCGTCAGGCTGTCGAAGCTCAGTGCGCCGGGGTGCGCGTCGGCGCCCTGGCTGAACACGGTGACCACGCCGAGCGCCGCGCTGGCCAGCGGCGGCCCGTACACCGTGGCATCGGACGCATAGACCAGCGCCGGCCCCAGCGTATGCAGGATGCCCTGGATCTTGGTGTAGTCCTTGGTGAGCCGGCAGTAGGCGCTGGACACGGTGCACACCGGCCGGCCCACGTGCATGGAGGCGAGCATCAGCAGCGCATGGTCCACCGAGTTGTCCGACAGCACGACCACCGGCCGCCCCGGGGGCAGGTGCAGGCCGATCAGGCTCTGGGCGATGCGGCCTACCGCCTCGCGCAGCTGCGCATAGGTCAGCTTGCGCCAGCCGCCGGCGGCGTCACGCTCGGCCAGCGCCACGGTGTCGGGCGTGGCCACGGCCCAGTGCTCCAGCCACTCGCCGATGCAGCGTGCGTAGGGCTTGAGCGGCTCCGGCGAGCGCAGCACGTAGGCGCCGCCATCGAAGCGCACCTGCACCGTGCGCGGCGGCGCCAGCATCGTGGGGTCGTCGAAGAAGCTGTGGGCCATGGAACGCTCCATACACTGATGTATGGAGAGAATGTTAGGCTTCGTGCAAGATATTGCACTCAGGGATTGCCCGCGGTTCCGTACAGTGCTGTATGGCATCATCGGCGCCACGATGCCCCGAACCACCCTCCGCCCGGCGCGCCGCCGCGCCGCCACCGACGAACCGGCACGCAGCACGCTGACGCCCGAGACCTGGATCGGCGCCGCCACCGAGGTGCTGATCGACCAGGGCATCGATGCGGTGCGCGTGGACGTGCTGGCCAAGACGCTGGCGGTCACGCGGGGCAGCTTCTACTGGCACTTCAAGGACCGCGAGGCGCTGCTCACCGCGGTGCTGAACGCCTGGCGCGACGCCGCCACCGAGCAGGTCATCCACCGCTTCGAAGGCCAGCAGGCCGACCCGTCGGTGCTGATCGGCGAACTGATCTCGCTGCCGTTCCGCGGCCGCGCCGCCGAACGTGCGGCCCGTGTCGAGCTGGCGATCCGCGCCTGGGCGCGCCGCGATGCGCTGGCACGCCAGGCAGTCGACGAGGTCGACGCGCGGCGCCTGTCGTACATCTCGCAGTGTTTCTCGGCGCTGGGTTTCCCGATCGCCGAGGCGCGTGCGCGTGCTTTCATCCTCTATGCCTACGAGGTGGCCGAATCGCTGCTGTCCACGCAGGGCACGGCGGCGCAGAAGCGCGAACGCAGTGCGCTGCTGCAGCGGCTGGTGCAGGCCCGGCTGGAGCCGGCCTGAGCGGGTCGTCCCGGGCGCCGCACTTGAGCAGCGTCAACGCAGCAGGGCTGTCAGCGACTTAGCGTGATGGCCCGACCCGCCCCGGAGGCACGCCATGAGCACGCTCAAGTCCATCCTCGTCCATGTCGACTCGTCGGCACAATCCGCGGTGCGCCTGCGCCTGGCTGAGCAGCTCGCGCTGGCCCACGGCGCGCAGGCCACGGCGATGTACGCCGTCACCACGGCGCTGCTGCGGTATCCGATGGCGATGGCCGCCGGCGCCGACATGGCGCCGATGCTCGCGCAGGTCGACACCCAGCGCGTCGAGGCGGCACGGTCCCTGTTCGCACGCAGCGTAGACCGCCAGCGCATGGGCTGGTGCGAGGTCAGCGGCCAGCCGCTGATCGATGTGGCGGTCCAGGCCCTGTACGCCGACCTGGTGGTACTCGGCCAGCGCGCGGTCGACGACACGCGCGATGTCGACGTGCCGTCGGATTTCGTTTCCTCGGTGATCATCGGCAGCGGCCGGCCGGCGCTGGTGGTGCCGCACATCGCCACGGCGCCGACGAAGCTCGACCGCGTTCTCGTCGCCTGGAAGCCGACGCCGGAATCGGCGCGGGCAGTGACGGGCGCGCTGCCCCTGCTGCTGCAGGCCAGCAAGGTCACGGTGGTGGCTTTCGACGAAGGCGACGTCGCGGCCACCGAGGCCGGCATCATCGGCTACATGCACCAGCATGGCGTGCAGGCCGACTTCCGCCGCGAGGTGGCGCAGGCGCACGACGTCGGCGCGCAGCTGCTGTCGCTGGCCGCCGACGAACAGTCGGACCTGCTGGTGATGGGCTGCTACGGCCATGGCCGCGCGCGCGAATGGGCGCTGGGCGGCGTGTCGCGAACGGTCATCGAGTCGATGACGTTGCCGGTGCTGATGTCGCACTGAGCCGCCGAAGCGAAGCGCCTCTGAAAGTGCGCAGCGCAGGCGGCTCACCTCAGGCCGACGCTGGCCAGCTTCGCAGGGCCTTCGCTGTGGCCTGAGCCGCCGAAGCGAAGCGCCTCTGCAAGTGAGCAGCGCAGGCGGCTCAAACTCAGGCCGACGCTGGCCAGCTTCGCAGGGCCTTCGCTGTGGCCTGAGCCGCCGAAGCGAAGCGCCTCTGCAAGTGAGCAGCGCAGGCGGCTCAAACTCAGGCCGACGCTGGCCAGCTTCGCAGGGCCTTCGCTGTGGCCTGAGCGGCACCGTGCGCCGCCGCCAGGCTCAGGCGTGGCGCACGATGGTCACCGGCAGATGCGCGTCGTGCAGCAGCGCATGGGCCACCGAGCCGAGCCGCGTGCCCGAGGTGTCTCCCTTGCCGCGCGCTCCCATCACGATCAGGCCGCAGCCCTCTTCTTCGGCGATGTCGAGCAGCTTGTGTACCGGTTCGCCGCTGGCGATCTCCTGGTCGTACTCGACCCCGGCTGCGCTGCACAGCGCGCTGGCCTCCTGCAGCAGGTGTTCACCGGCGCCGCGGGCGATCGCCTCGATCGCCTGCGCATCGTGCACGCGCAGCAGTTCGTACAGGCTGGCCGGCGCCTGGACGTTGGCCAGCACCAGGCTGGCGCGCAGCCCGTCGCGCACGAGGGCGAGCGCATGGCGCACGGCATCGAGCGACTCGGTCGAGCCGTCGACGGGGACGAGGATCTTCATGGCAGGGCTCCTGGGGCGGCGCACCGATGACGGCGCGCAGGCCCCGAGACTACCGCAGCCCGCCGGTGTATTTCTTGAGCACGCGCGCGCGAAGCTCTTCTTCGGTCGGAGTCGCCGGCGCGGCCGCGGGCGGCGCGTCGATGCGGGTGTCCGGCGCGGCCCGGTCGCGCGCCGGCGGCGGCGCCGGCGTGTCGGCAATGCGTGGACCGTGCAGCCGCTTCTCCACGTAGTGCGCGTACTCCAGCAGGCGCGGGTCCTGGCTCTTCTTGGCCTCGTCGAGCACCTCGCGCGCATAGCTGAAGTCGTGCAGGAACTGCCCGACGTTCAGGTTGCGGCCGAACTCCCGGCGCAATGGCACGACCATGCGCACGAGGTAGTTCATCAACTGGCCGTCTTGTTCTTCGGCTCCCATGGCCTGCGCCCTCCGATGTGTGAGTCAGTCGCGCAGGTTCAGGCGTTGGGGGCGAGCATCTCTCCGTGCTGCGCGATGTCGAGGCCGACCTTCTCCTGTTCGGCGTCGACACGCAGCGGCACGACCAGGCCGATGACGCGCAGGATGATCCAGGTGCCCGCGCCGGCATAGGCCATCACGGCGGCAGCGCCGATGGTGTTGGTGAGCACGGTGGCCGTGACCGGCGCGATGGCGGCGGTGGCGAACACAGGCGTCAGCACCGTGCCGACGATGCCGCCCACGCCGTGCAGCGCGAAGACATCCAGCGAGTCGTCGATGCCGGTGAGCGCCTTGAAGCCCACCACCGAGAAGAAGCAGATCACACCGGCGACCGCGCCGATGATCATCGCGCCGTTGAAGCCGACGAAGCCCGACGCGGGCGTCACGGCGATCAGGCCGGCGATGGCGCCGGTCATCGTGCCCAGCACGCTCCACTGCCCGCGGCGCATGAACTCGCAGAAGCCCCACAGCATGGCGCCGGCACAGGCGGCCACCTGCGTGGCCAGCAGCGCGCCGCCGGCACGGGCGCTGGCCTCGAAGGCCGAGCCCGCGTTGAAGCCGAACCAGCCAGCCCACAGCAGGCCCGCGCCGAGCACGGTGATTAGCAGGTTGTGCGGCACCATCGGCTCCTTGCCGAAGCCGCGCCGCGGCCCGAGCACCCAGGCGGCCACCAGGCCGCTGGCGCCCGCGGAAATGTGCACCACGGTGCCGCCGGCGAAGTCCATGTGGCCTTGCTGCGCGAGCCAGCCTTCCGGGTGCCAGATCCAGTGGGCGATCGGCGCGTAGATCAGGGTCGACCACAGCGCGGCGAAGACGATCGTCACGCCCAGGCGCATGCGTTCTGCTGTGGCGCCGAGCACGAGCGCGAAGGTGATGATCGCGAAGGAAAGCTGGAAGAGGAAGAAGACCGACTCGGGAATCGTCGGCGCCACGATGTGCGCGCCGACCTTCTTGCCGATCAGGCCCTCGCCGAAGACCCGCTCCAGCCCGCCGAAGAAGGGCGAACCGTGGCTGAAGGCCAGCGAATAGCCGACCATCGCCCAGCACAGCGTGATGACTGCGGCCGCCGCCACCGTGTGCGCCACGATGGACAGTGCGTTCTTGGTGCGCAGCATGCCGCTGTAGAAAAGGATGATGCCTGGCATCGTCATCAGCAGCACGAGCACGGTGGAGATCAGCATCCAGGCGATGTCGCCGCCGTTGAACATGGGGGCGGCCGCGGCCGCGGCAGCGGGCGCCTGGGCCCAGGCTGGCAGGGTGGCCGCCAGCACGAGGCCGCCGATGCAGGCGCGGGCAATCTTGGAATGCGTCATCTGATGAACCTCCGTGTCGCCGGATGGCGTTGTCTCGTCACAGATGAGCGTGAATGTATACATGACGCACCCAAGGCGGTGATGCACATATCACGGCTTCACCACCGCTTTGCGTGCACAACTTCGCGGATTGGATGCAATCCAAGGCCGTAGCGGGAGTTTTCCCGCGTGGGCACCGAGCCAGAAATGACATCTTGTGTCAAACCCCGATGGCCGCCGGCCGGGGGGCCGATAGCATCCCCGCACCCTCGATCCGGAGCCCGAAAAATGCACATCCCGACTCGCCTCGCCCTGCTCGCCGCCTGCGCCGCCAGCCTTGCCCTTCCGGCCGCGGCACAGCCCGCCGGCCCGATCAAGGTCGGCCTGATGCTGCCGGCCACCGGCACCTTCGCCGCCCTGGGCGACATGATCGAGAAGGGCTTCAAGCTGCACGTGCAGGAGCAGGGCGGCAAGCTGGCCGGGCGCGAGATCCAGTACTTCCGCGTCGACGACGAGAGCGACCCGTCCAAGGCCACCGACAACGTCAACAAGCTGATCA
>ERZ795056.3037-NODE-3037-length-18163-cov-15.892865_pt1 | contig 18163 bp, 15 predicted proteins | sample MGYA00375140_ERZ795056 | MGnify/ENA primary metagenome ERZ795056 (study PRJEB30185, sample SAMN05720227) | activated sludge metagenome | isolation source: Anaerobic digester | place: USA | collected 2015-03-09 ... | reverse complement strand
AAAGAAATTATGATTAAAAGGAATGCTTGCTGAATTAGCTACCGTATGAACTGTCTGGCCATCTACCGAAATTTTTATTTCAGTAGCCGACCAATCAAGAGAATAAACATGAAACTCAGTGGATACATTGCTCACAATCCTGCTGCCGGTATTGGCATTGCCACCTGACCTTCCTGGATAATGTAAGGTGCCATGTATCCTGTTTTGATCATTGCCTACATGCTCCATGATATCTATTTCGCCGCAGGCGGGCCAGCCAACTGTGCCAATATCATTGCCCAGCATCCAGATAGCAGGCCAGGTGCCGCCACCCGAAGGCAACTTTGCCCTTACTTCCACTTTACCATACTTAAAAGAAAATTTGTCTTTAGTAAGCAATCTTGCAGAAGTATAATTGCTGCCGCTGTACGCTTCTTTCTTTAATGTGATCTTCAGGTTACCGTTGATCACCACCGCATTTTCTGCACGGCTGGTATAATACTGCGATTCATTATTGCCCCAGCCACCGGCACCGAGATCGTATCCCCACTTAGCAGGGTTGGGAAGCCCGTCTGTATTAAACTCTTCGCTCCACAACAATGTGGGTGCAGTAACGGTAACGGTTACAGTAACCGGTATAGTTTTGTTAACTGATGCCCCTGAACTGCTTTTTGCCGTCACCTTTACCGTAAACGTATTGGTGCCGGTAAGCGTGTAACGGTGGGTAACGGTGCCGTCTGTACCCGTTTCCACTACAGCATCACCATACTCAAAATCGTACGTAACAGCATTGGTGGCCGTAGCGGTAAAATTTACATTGCCCGAGCCGTCGGAACTTACCACTGCATTTACCACCAAATTGGAAGGGGCAGGATTAGCAGGCGTATTATTACTTTCTTTTTTACAACCGGATGCTGTAAGAGCAGCAAACAGGATGAATAAGGCGGTGATGTTTTCAGCGTACTTCATTGTATTACGGTTTTACTTTCAGTTTTTGGTACCAGGCGTTTCCGTCTATACCAATATTGCGGATGCTCATACTTGTTTCGGTGATGGACAGTATCTGGTATTGATTGGCACCGGTTCCAAAAATAACAAGGCCATTGCCGGGCACATTAAACTGTACAACTACTGCTGATGAAGTGCCTGGTGTAAAGGAAAGTCTTTTTACTCCACCCGGATCGATATCCCTGCAATCTTCTGCACTGGTCAATCCATAAAATGCCGCTGCACCTCCAATAGCAAATGATTGTCCGAAATTATTCAACTGCATATCGATGGCATTGTCACCCACTTTTGTAAAAGTGATTTCATCATCATAAGAACATGGCAGGCGGCTATTGGGATCCGCTGCATACCAGATAGGTGCAAAACCATCGGCGGGGCCTACCCCAAAATGTCCCCCTGCATCCTTATCAGATACCCATACTTTAGAAGCGCCTCCTGTTAATGCATTCTTCACTTCGTCAGGTATTACATAAGCAAAAAATACGGTTACCGTTTTGCTGATGGTGGAAATGATGCCGCCTGTACCAACAGCATTCACTGTGATGGTATAATCATGTGTGCCGGTTGTCGTGTACTGGTAATCGATACTGCCAGATGGAACCACACGGGTAATGCCATCACCAAAATCGATATTATAAGTAAGTGCATTGTCCGCTGTAACAGCAAGCTGTACCACACCGGACCCATCTCCGGCCGGGTTGCCAGCATCAGCACCTACTACAGTAGCGGTAACGGCCAGGTTGGCTGGCGACTTCAGGTCACCAAAAGTATACTTGTCTTTTTTGCAGGACAGTAAACCAATGGTCACTGCCAGCAGGTAAAGCGGGAATAATTTGATAGTACTTTTCATAATGCTGATATTATTAATTAGTTGGAAAGTTTAATGTCATCAAAATAATAGTTGGCGCCCGTGCCTGCATTTCCGAAGTCGAAGAACACCACCACTCTCTGGTAATTATTACTGTTTACGATACCTGAAAAATCATAGGTTAGTTCCTCCCATGCATTGGCAACAGTTGTAACAGCATCCCTTTCTGTATTGATATTTGCATCGGCCAGGTTCTCCATTTTAAACTTTACCGTAATACCTGCGGCCGGTGACCAAACTTTCATTTTTATTTTTGTAAGGGAAGAAAAATCAATGGGTGCAGCCATCTCGATAAATGAACCTGCCCATGTTTCTGAACCAGCATCCTTTGTGAGCGCACCAACTTTTGTAGAAGTGTTGATACCCGATGCATCAGGGTTGTCAATCACAGCAGCGTTTGCACGACCAAAGCCTGTAAATGTGTAGGTAAGTGTGGTTGATTGAAAATCCAGCGGCAAAGCAACACCAGCCACATTTGCCGGAAGGAACTTTACATCATCCCAATAAAAAACCTTTCCGTTGCCTGCTGTTCCAAATTCAAAAAAGATGGAAGCGAGGTTGAATGTATAAGATAGATTTAATGCTGCAGTACCTGGTGCCTGGTTGGCAAAATCAAATACCAGTGTTTCCCAGGCATTGGCAACCGTTGAAACGGCTTCTGTTTCTACAGAACGGGTATTATCAGCCCTGTCTTCTACCTTAAACCGGATGCGTATACCTGCTGCTGGAGAATACACCCTTACACTCATTTGAGTGGCAGTAGCACTGAAAGGGAGCGCTGTTTGAAAACCAGGGCTCAGTGTTGTTCCAGCCCATGTTTCAGCACCGTTTGGCTTCGTTGTCTTTTTAACCTTATTTGAACTGTTTGTTGGATCTACATCATTTACCGTTTGGGTATTCCCAAAATCAGTGGTTGAATAAGTAATGGCCGGGTCATCAAAAGTAACCGGTAAAGTAAGAAATGCAGACGGCAGTGTATTGGTAAGCCTTATATCATCAAACAGGAAAGTAAAGTTAGCCGAGCCGTCTCCTGCGGTACCCAGGTCAAATATTAATACTACTTTATGATAAGAATTGGCCGTGTTGATGGCCGTGTAATCAAATGCCAGGTCTTCCCAGGCATTGGCAACAGTGCAGGTGGCTTCTTTTTCATAGGCGATATTGCCATCTGTTGCATTCTCCACTTTCAGCAGCACTTTGGCGCCCACACGGGGAGAAAACACTTTCATCCTGAAAATTTTGTTGGCAGAAAAATTAATGGGCTCACTCAGGCTGATAAAACTGCCACCCCAGACCTCTGGTGCATTTTTTACCATGCGGCCCACTTTAGCAGAAGTATTGATACCATTTTGCTGTGGATTGGCAATAGCTGTTACATCACCTCCGCCAAAGTTTACAAAAGAGTAGTTGATAGTTGGTGATTCAAATGTAAGGGGAAGTAAAACAGGATCTACAATGGTAACCGTTTTAGTAAGCTCTGTTACTGCAGTGCCGCCACTGTATGCAATCACTTTCACTGTAAATGTTCCGGTGGCTGCGTAAGTATGGCTTACTGTTTCTCCTTCTAAAAAGGAAGCGGGCACTTCGTTTGGATCTTCACCAAAATACACTTTGAAAAATGTTTCGTACTGAGCGGTTGCGCTTACATTCACTTTAAAATTGTTGGCAGCGTCAATCACGGCAGTAAAGTCCAGATCTTCTGGTGCCCTGAACGCTACCGTTAGTTGCTGTGTTGCCTCAGTTACTTTGCCTGTAATGCTATGACCTACGATCTTTACATTGAACACACCCTCCGGGTACACATGCTGGATATTTTTACCCGGTAATACGCTAACCGGATCGGTAGTGGCATCGCCGTAAAATATTTCGTAATAAGAAATGCTTTCGCCGTTAGGCGTAATGGTTACCAGCCCTGTATTATCCTGGGTAATGGTAAACAGTGCAGATAAAGCTTTAGGCGCAGTATCCGTTTGTAAAAAAGATACATCATCATTCTTTTCTTTTTTACAACCGGCAGCAAGTACCAGTAAAAAAGTGATGCTGAAAAAATATTTGATAAATTTCATGATACAATTTTTTAGCGTTAGTTATTAGTAGCCGGGGTTTTGTGGAATGCCGGAAATATCAACTTCCTGCTGTGGCAGTGGAAACAATTCATTTTTGCCTGCTGTAAACCCTGCGATCTTAGTTGCAGCCTGCCCGGTTCTCACCAGGTCAAAAAACCGGTCTCCTTCCATAGCCAGTTCCAGTCTTCTCTCATCCCAGATAGCCTGCTTTAAAGCGGACCCTGTTGCAGTAATATCATGACTGTTATTGCCAAATGCACGGCGGCGGACACGGTTAAGGTATTCCTGTGCTTTTGTGTCATTGGCAGCAGTGCCCCTGTTGTAAGCTTCAGCAGCCATCAGCAATACGTCTGCAAAGCGGATGGTGCGGAAATTATTCAGGTAGTTCAGTTCTACCTGGCCGGATGTTTCTCCTTTACGTGGCAAGTACTTTTGATTGTACAAGCCTGTATTTTTATATGGAGCAGTGAGGTAAGTAATGTTCAATGATGGATTGGCATTTTTATATGCTTCTATGTCCAGCACAGTTACTTCCTTTCTTGTATCTCCTGCTTCAAATGCATTGGCCAGGTTTTGTGTGGGCAGGTTGGTGCTCCATCCCTGTCCGTAAGGACTGTTGCCAGTGAGGTTGCGGATACCACTAACCTGTACTGCCAGGTTACCCTGTCCTCTTCCGGGATTGGTCCAGTCGTAGTAAGGACTCAGGTTAGAATACTGGATCTCGAAAACGGATTCGGGACCATTTTCACCTTCTTGCAAAAAGATATCACCGAAATCTGCTACCAGGCTAAAAGGTCCGGCCACCACATTGTCCAGCATCACAGCAGCTGCATCAAATTTTTCCTGGTATAATAATACTTTACCCAGCAAAGCCTGTGCGGCATACTTCGTAATCCTTCCTTTTTGCGGATTGGTAATGGGTAATACAGCAATGGCATCTGTAAGGTCTTTTTCTATTTGCGCATATACGTCAGCTTTAGGCGATCTTGCGAGGGTTGCAGATTCTGTAACAGTTAAACGCTTATCAACAAACAAAGGCACATCCCCAAACATCCTTACCAATTCAAAATAGTAGTAAGCCCTTAAGAAATATACTTCGCCATACAAGGCATCTTTTCCCGTAAAATCTAACTTGCTTTTGTTTTCCTCCAGGTAATTGACCCGGTTGATACCTTCGTAACATGCTTTCCATGCTTCGGTGAGATAACCGTTGTTGGGTACGATGGTGTAGTCGTCTATCTGCTGAAAACCCAATTGATCCGTTGCATTTTCGCCACCAGATACAGAGTTATCAGAGGCCACATCACCGATCACTACATCAGCCCAAATCCATTGTAAGGGAGAATAAGTACCCACGGCCATTTTTGGTAATCGTCTGCTGTTTTAAAGTAATCAGCAGCCGTTATCTGGTAATCGTCCTGGGGATCGTAGTCTATGAATTTTTTGCAGGATGGCAATATGCAAACAGCCATCACAATGCTTACTATATATTTAATACTTCTTTTCATACAGCTTAGTTTGGTGGTTAAAATTTAAAATCAACGCCTACAGAATAAGTCCTCGCCTGCGGATATGCGCCACGGTCAATACCAGTGTCAAATATGCCGCCTGATATTTCAGGATCATATCCGGAATACTTCGTAAACGTGTAAGCATTTTTTACCTGTGCATATACCCTGATCCTGCTGAACACTTTATTCTTATATGCAGATGACGGTATGGTATATCCCAGCTGAAGGTCTTTTATCTTAACAAAAGAACCATCTTCCACATACCTGTCAGACGCCCTGGTGTTGTTGTTGGCATCTATAAAAGTATAGCGTGGGTTACGGGCATCGTTGGTGGATCCTTCACCTGTCCATCTTGCCAGTACACCGCGGAATTTATTTGTCATAGCCAGGTTCCTTTCGTAAGCCCTGTACACATCATTTCCTACAGATGCATATACAAAACTGGTGAAGTCAAAACCTTTATACTCCAGGTTCAGGCTCCAGCCCATAGTGAAATCCGGGAAGGGGTCGCCAATCTTTGTCCTGTCGTTGGCGTCTATTTTTCCATCTCCATTTATATCCACAAAGCGGATATCACCAGGCTGTGCATTTTCCTGCAGGGCGCTTTTAGCAATATCGCCTGTATTCTGGAAAAGACCGTCTGTTTGAAAGCCAAAGAAATATCCCGGGGTAAATCCTTTTTCAAAGCGGGTAACGTTTTGAGATGGAATACCATAATAACCGCCGTTGATCAAACCATTGTTGGTTTCTGTTACCTCATTTTTAGCTGCTGTAAAAGTTACGTTGGTATTGATACGGAATTTCCTTGCGATGTTATCACTAAATCCAAGGTTGATCTCGTAACCACTTGTTTGGGTGGTGCCGATATTTGCAACCGGTGCACCGGCCGTTCCGAGATACAAAGAGAGAGATGGCGTAAATAAAAGGCCGCTGATCTTCTTTTGAAAATAGTCGGCTGATAAAGTGAATTTATTTTTAGCAAAACGCATATCGAAACCAACGTTCAGTTGCTTTTGTCTCTCCCAGCCGAGGTCATCATTTTTAAATGATGCGATGGTGGCACCGATGGAAGTTGGTTCGTTACCAAAAGTATAACCTGCATTTTGTCCCTGGTTGTACAAATAAATACTGGTGGAGATACGCTGGAACTGGGGGCTTACATTTTCATTACCTGTAATACCATAGCTGCCTCGTATTTTTAAATAGTTGATCACATTGGGCTGAAAGAAAGTTTCGTTTGTAACCACCCAGCCCAAAGAACCGGCATAAAAGTTGGCAAATTTGTTATTGGCGCCAAACGCATAGGAACCATCACGGCGGGCAGAGAATGACAGCAGGTATTTTTCCTTGTAGTCATAATTAAGCCTGCTGAAATAAGAAATATTTCTTCTTTCATATTGCCATGAACCAACATCAAGACCTGAAGTAGGTGCGGTACCTGTAGCAGAAGAAATATCTGCATAGTCCCATGAATTGAAAGGCACATCCTGGCGTGAACCATTGATAGAATTACCGCTGTTTTTTGCCATTGAAAAACCAAGGATCACATCAAACTGATGGTCATTCTTTACTTTAAAAGTATAGTTACCAAATGTTTCAAAAGTGTAGCTGAAATAAGAGGTCTTGCTTTCAGAAACACTGTTATGAGCACCTGTTTTTGGTGAGCCATCCGCATTCAATGTAGAATTGATATGCCCGGCACCATAGTAAGAAAGCGGCTGGAAGCTTTTACCTGAAATATCCACGTTGGTATAACCGTATCTTGAAGTAACCTTCAGGTTCTTTACTATATCATACTGCAGTTCAAGCTTGCCGTACAGTTTGTTGGTATTTGTTTCATTATAGGTATCGCCCAATTGTGTAAGCGGGTTGTATATTTCTGATAAAATATACTGGCTGGTGCTGTAACGGCCATACGTATTGGGTACATTGTTAAAAATGGGCAAGGTTGGATCAAAGTTCAGTGCATTTGAAATAACGCTGTTGATGGAGTTTTCCGGAATGCCCTGTCCTTTGATATTTACATAACTGGTGTTGGCAATGAATTTCAGTTTGGAAGTAAAATCAAAATTCAGGTTAGCGGTACCGTTAGCCCTTCTGAAATTAGATTTATCACCACCGCCAACAATACCGTCCTGGCCAAGGTAGCCTGCAGAAAGAAAGTAGCCCATTTTTTCAGCGCCGCCTTTTGCAGTTAAATTATATGACTGGATGGGTGCTTTTTTAAACACCTGGTCCTGCCAGTTAGTGCCTGCACCAAATTGTGATAAGTCGGGGAAGATTACCGGGCCGCCGGAAACTGTGCTGCCTTCATTAACCATCGCAGCATACTCTGCAGCATTCAGCACACCGATCGTGTTTAATACTTCCTGCCTGCCGTAGTTGGCACTGGCAGTATATTCTGTTTTTTGATTGCGTCTTCCTGATTTTGTTGTGATCAATATAACGCCGTTGCCGCCCTTTACACCATATATTGCGGTGGTAGCGGCATCTTTCAATACATTGATAGATTCGATATCGGCGCTGTTGATTGAATTAAGATCGTCCAGGCTCTGGATAGAACCATCCACCACTACTACCGGATCTGTACCTGTATAAGAAGGAATGCCCCTGATCAGTACCGTTGGTTTGGCACCCGGAGATCCGGTAGAAACCACGGTAACGCCCGAAGCCCTTCCCTGCAAAGCATCTTCTGCCCTTACCGGGCGGAGTTTTTCAATATCTGCACCTTTCACTGTGGAAATAGCACCCGATACTTTTGTTACTTTCTGCGTACCATATCCCACTACCACTACCTCATTTAAAGTAGAAGAGTTGGATACCAGCTTAACGGTAAAATTTACTGTACTGCCGGCTTTTATTTCCTGGCTTTGGTAACCCACCAGCGATACAACCAGTACGGCATTTCCACCCTCAGGTACATTCAGCCTGAAGGATCCGTTTTTATCGGTCATCGTACCAGTGGAGGTTCCTTTAACCACCACGCTTACACTTTCAAGGGGCAAGCCGGTCGACTGGTCGGTTATAGTACCTGCCACCGGGTCGGGAACAGCAGCCGCAGTGGCATTTTTATTCTCTGCTTCCGCCGGCTGGTCCAGGCTCATCATTTCCGTTAGTTTACGGTAATCAGCGGTGGTTTTGTAAATAACAAATGCCCTTGTCAGTACTTTTTTGAACCTGATGTTGTAAGGCTTCAGCAGGTCATCGAGCAGGTTTTCTACAGATGCGTACTTTGACACATCAAATAAAACCTTTTGCGGGGGCAGTGTGTTGGACTCGTACACAAAATCCACATCAAATTTCTTTCTTGATTCTGTAAGGATGTCTGCGAAGGATTTTGCAGCTTCTTCCTGTCCTTTTGCAAAGCAGATCACATTCATCAGCAAAAGGCAGAGCAGCAGTTTGGCTGCCACGATTTGTTTTCTCATAAAAGCTAAGTTTATCGTTTTGGTGTTAAAAAACCAGCCGCTATTAAAACTGGCTGATCTTTATTATTTTATTATTGATTGTCATTTTCAATTTAAAAGCAACCTGCAGCACTTCCACCAGTTCTTTCAGGTTATTTGCCCGCAGGTCTCCACTGATGGTGCGTTTCAGCAATGCTTCATCTTCCACTACTACGGTATACCCATAGGTGTCATTGATCAAAGTGCCGATGTCTTTTAAACTGGTGTTGTTAAAATGAAATTCATTGCGTGCCCAGCCTGAATGAAAGTTGATGTTTTCATCGGGCACGAGGTTTACAGCCGTATCCAGTTTTACCAATTCTCCCGGCTTCATCTCTATCACACCGTCTTCATATTTCTTCTTTAGTATCGCTTTTGTTGCGCCTTTTAATGACAGTTTGATCTTTCCTTCCTCCAATGATACAATGGCCTTTTCATGCCGGGTGTTTACATTGAATTTGGTACCCAGTACCTCCACATCAATATCTTTTGTATGTACCACAAATTTTTGATTGGTGGCCAATTTTTTCTCTACTTCAAAATACGCTTCGCCTTCAAGCCATACCTGCCTGTCGCCATTATTAGCCCAGTTAGCAGATAGTTTTAATTCTGAATTGGCATTGAGGGTAACTTTAGAACCATCCGGCAAAGTGATCTTCTTCGTTTTGGCAAAACCAGTTTTATAAAGGTTACTATTGTCTTCGTCACTGGCACTGATATTGGCAGCAGTATACCAAATTCCAGCACTGATCACCAGGGCTATCGAAGCAGCAATGGAAATGCTTTTAAACCAGTTGATCCTGCGTACCGGCACTTCAGTGGAAATAGCTTCCTCCACTTTTTTCCAGTTATTATCTTGTATTTCTCTTGAAATTGGTCTCTTTCTGAAGCTGAAAGACATATCATCATCCGGTAGACCGGGTATTTGATCTTCACTCATTAGCAAGCCGTTTTCATCTACGACACAAAAAAGAGAGCCTTATACTCACTTTCAGTAATTTTTTCTAAAATTTTCCTAACCTGTATGCTGCACACAATAGAAAGAACAGGGAAAAAATGTTGGCAGAACGCATATTCTGCAGCGCCCTTTGCTTGAGATTTTGTACAGACTGGTAGTTTACAGACATTACATCGGCTACTTGTGCCAGCGGCATCTCTTCAAAAAAGTGGAGGTAGATCACTTCTCTTTGCCGTTCGGGAAGGGTATTCAGGAGTTGAAGAATTTTTTCTTTTAGCCCGGAATCGCTTTCTTTTTTGATAATGATCTCTTCTTGTGTAAATTCTATTTCCGGTTCGGGAAGGGAATCAATTTTCTGCTGTTTTGATCTTTTGTCACGAAGCTGGTTGAGTATTTGCCGGCGGAGTGATGTAAAAAAGAAGGGTTTTACTTTCTCTATGTCACCGATAGAAGAACGCTTTTGCCAGATCTTAATAAACAGTTCCTGAACGGAATCATCAGCAAGAGAGTGATCACCCAATAATTTAAAAGCATAGTTATATAACCCGTCAAAAAGTGTTGCATGAATTAGTGCAAAGGCGGTATTGTTACCAGCAAGGCATCGCTGCCAGCAGCTTTTCAGGTGTTCATTATCAGGCTGTACTCCGGTCATTACACTATACCTGCAATGTTACAGGATATTTAGTTTTAAGGTAGGTACAATTGGGCAGATGATAAATTTAATTCTGAAATTTTTACCCGTAATTACAGATACTCCATAAAATTTTACCGAAATTGAATAATGAAACGATTGCAACCATACCTGCTACCCATATTATTGTTGATGTTTTTTTGCCAAAAGGTGGCAGCTCAATCAACAAAAGAATATACATTGATCTGGAGTGATGAGTTTAACAAGGATGGCCTGCCAGACAGTACCAAATGGGGTTACAACCTTGGTGCCGGCGGCTGGGGCAACCAGGAAAGCCAGTGGTATACCAACCGCATCAACAATGCAGCGGTAAAAAACGGTACTTTAAAAATTACAGCTATAAAAGAAAAATACGACAGCAGTGAATTTACTTCTGCAAGGCTGCTGACAAAAAACAAGTTCACCTTTAAATATGGTAAGGTTACAGCAAGGGCTAAAATACCTTTTGGCAAAGGCACCTGGCCCGCCATATGGATGCTGGGTGCGAATGATGAAGTGGCCGGCTGGCCCGAATGCGGAGAAATTGATATCATGGAACATGCCGGCAACCGGCTCAATACCATTTATGGTACGTTACATTATCCCGGTCATTCCGGCGCCAATGGCGATGGCTCCACGATGCAGGTTGAAAATGTAACAGGTGCTTTTCACATTTATTCAATGGAATGGGACAGTACTGCCATAAAAATATATGTAGATGGAAAATTGAACCATACAGTTGCCAACTCGCCCGGCATTCCTTTTAACCATGATTTCTTTTTGATAATGAACGTGGCGATGGGTGGTGGCTTTGGTGGCCCTATTGACCCTGCTTTTAAAAGCGCCGCAATGGAAATTGACTATATCAGGGTATATCAAAAAAAATGACCAGTTAACCCTCCGTCATAATTTTCATCTGCATAACAGTAGAGATACTCAATGCCCTTTGGTTTGCCAGAATAGCATTATTGCCATCAAATAATTCATCTACCGTTCCGGTAAAAAGCTTCTCCCATTGTTTAAAATGCGTTTTGGTAAGCGGCACAACCCTGTGAAGATGCTGGTGAACGATCATCGGGTTGCCATTGTAAGCACCAGTGTAGAATAACACATTCTCCCAAAAATCGAACATGATGGGCAGGTGTTTTTCCCAATCTACTTTAGCAATATCATTGAATATATAACCAATGGTTTCGTCTGATCGTACTTTTTCGTAAAAGGTTGTTATCAGCAGTTCGATATCTTTCCTGTTCTCAATGTCTTTTTTCATGGCTTCTTTTTATAATTGTGCCAGCAATGCTTCACTGCACTGATCCTGTATCAGCGGAAACAATACTCTCTCTTCTTTACGGATATGTGACTGCAGCAAATGGCCCAGTTCGTCTAAGGCAGTTTCTCTATCCGTTGCTGTTTGCAAAGAAAGAAACCTGGTTGTAAGATCCGCATGCTCTGCAAGTATCTCCATTGTAAGTTTTGCGATGGCCGGATCAATATGCTTTACTTTTTCAAGCAGGGCCTCTTCTTTAGTAAAATGCAGGATGAGATCAGTTGTATAAAAATTGACCGCATAGTCCAGTTTACCTTCCACATCAGTGGGCAGGCCTTTGTAAACCGGCGCATCTTTTTTTAGAAGCTGTGCCAATATCAGTGCTGCATGATGTTCTCTTGATAATGGCGCCAGCGATTCATGTCTTTTCATACTTATAAGTCTTTATTATTGAATTTTCTGACCGATAACCAGGCCGGTAAAAGTATCCACAACGATAGTACGAGCAAGCTGGTGATGATGCCGGTGGCGGTTCCAAAAAAATCTTTGAATACAGCGCCGGTATAACCCATCATGGCAGATACATCCATTTTAAGCAACACCAAAATACGGCTTAAACCGATCGGGTTTAATGCAGTGATCCCCACCATTGCTTTTTCCATCGGGTAATCTGCAAACTGGAACAAGATGAACAATACAATGCCATCAAACAAAATGGAGAAATACAGCCACAACAAAATAACCGCCCCAATCCCCCTGGCTTTATCCCTGATTCTTACAGCAGCCAGCATGGCAAGGGCTACAAAAATAACGGTAAGCAATAAGCCGGAAACAATAAGTGTTATACCTGTAGCAGAAAATTCATACAGCAGCACAGGAATTCCAATACCTATTAAAAAAGACAATACCAATGAAAAAGATAAACCGGCAAACATACTAAGCCAGATCGTTTTTCTTTTCAAAGGCTGGCTCACCAGCAATTCCAAAAACTCCGCACTGTTGTAAACATAAATGGCAGCAAACAAAATACTTACCATCGGTACAATGATGAGTACAATATTGAGTAAACTGAGTATCCCTTTAGCGCTGCTGTCTTCCAGGTTAAAAATGCTCAATGACAATGCCAGCAGGAATACCGTATACGCCAGCACGATCCTGTTGCGGAGAATATCGATGATAACATATTTGAGAATCTTTTTCATGAGCTTCCTCCCGATCCCGATGTAACGGTAAACTTTTGAATATGATATGGTAAAGCGTTTTTCATTTTCGTAACATGACTGTTGCAATGGCTTTGGATAATTTTTCCTGGCCGGTATCCACCCGGAGTTCTTTGATAGTTTTTTGAAATACCAGTTTGCCTTCCTGCATATAAATAACCTGGGTTACCAGGTCATCCAGCTCACTCAAAACATGAGAAGTGATAAGGACCAGTTTACCCTTCGCTTTTTCTGCGGTGATCTTTTCTTTTAAAATTTCTGCGGCCACCGGGTCAAGCCCTGCAGTGGGTTCATCCAGTATCAGTACAGCAGGATTAAATAAAAAAGCCAGGGAGGCGCTCACTTTTTGCCGGGTACCGCCACTTAATGTCCTCATGCGTTTGTCCAGTATCAAATCCAGTCCAAATTTTTTTATCAGTTCTTCATCCAGCCCCGTATTTTTTTCTTTGCGGATATCTTTCATCATACGCAGCAACTGACCAATGCTCATGTTATCGGGATAGCGGCCTATCTGTGGCATGTACCCGATATCAGACCTGTACTGCCAGTTGTGCAGGATATTTTTTCCATTGAAAGTGATAAAGCCACTGTCACACACCACCATGCCCAGTATGGATTTGATAAACGTCGTTTTACCGCTGCCGTTAGGACCGATCAATGCAATACACTCACCTTTGTTGCAGGTAATGCTCACATTGTCCAGCACTTTCAGCTTTCCGAAATTCTTATTGATATTATTGGCGATGATCATAGCGGAAGCGGTTTCATTAGCGGGTGTTCATCTTTCAGGTTTTCCGGAGTAAGACTTGGTATCACTTTTTCTGATTTGTCCATCAGCGAAACGATGAGGCTGTGAAACAATACCATTGCAGGCGGATTTTTTTCAATGATTATACTGTACATACTCACAGGCCGGTAAGGTATATCGCCAATATGGTCCCGGTTAAGATCATAACCCTCATATTTGTCCCAGTAATTATTATTAAAAAAATTTAATACCAGCGAGCCATTGGTGCCTACATCGAACGTGTTGCCCAAAAAATTATTCTGTTCCAGGGTGATATCGCTGCAGCTTGCCTGGATTTTAAATGCCCATCCATTGTTCTTAAAAACATTTTTCTTCAGAACGATCCTGTTGGCACCTTCAGCAAAAATGGCCGAAGTGTTTTTTTCAAAATGATTGCTCCCGATATAACTGTCGTTGATTTCTTTTAATAAAATACCATAGGATGCATCACCCCAGTTTTCTTTAAAATAATTGTTGAACATCTTTACACCCTTTGAAAACATCACTGCAACGCCGGCACCGTTGTTCTCAAAAATATTAGTGATATAAGCATCATCGTTGCTGAACATAAAATGCAGCCCATAGCGGAGGTTTTTAAAAGAATTGTTCCGCCAGATAACTGAATTGGTTACGAACTCAAAATAAATACCATCCCGGTGGCCGCTTACTGTATTGGCAATGATCTGCATACTATCGCTTTTCCAGCAGTGAATGCCATTGCCACTCCGTTGCTCCTCTTTCGAAAAAGCTGTAAGCAGGTTATTCTTAATTAAACAATGCGTACCATACTGGGAGTAAATGCCAAAGAACGCATCCCTGATAATATTATTGATGACAGTGACGTTGCGGCTATTATATATTTTTATCGCTGCAAAATCAACCAGGCTGGATACACCGGTATGCTGCAGTAAAAAGCCATCCACCACCACATCATTTGTTTTGATGGAAATATTCTCATACTTGTTTTCACCATCCAGCACGGGATGATCAATACCCTTTAAAACAATTGATTTGCTGATGACAAGATTCTTTTCAAAATAATGACCGCCGCTCACCCATACGGTATCGCCATTTTTTGCAGCAGCCACTGCGGCCGTTATACTTTTATAGGCTTCCTTTTTACCCACTTTTAATACTCCACCAAAAGAGTAAAGGCTGCAACAATTTAATATGATAAGAGCCCATTTCATTTGGCTACCCTTTGCCAGGTTGTTTCTTCAGCATTAAAGCGGGTGGCTAATTTTACAAGGCTGTCTTTGTTGCCTGATGCAATAATATTTCCACTCATCGGTCCACGAATCTGACCACCCTGCAGCAAAAAACTTTCACCGGCTTTTATCAATGTATGTTCACCGGTAAAATCGCTGAGATAAATATCTTTCACTTGCTCATCGGTAATTACTTTTTCTTTATTGAAAGCAAGCAGGCAATGCACATCATCAAACTTATATACTTTCCCTTTTGTCGTCACTATTTCTGCAGCATACCTGATATCCGTTATTGTCATCTTGCAGAAATAACATTGGTCTTTGCCTTCCCGTATTATCTCCGGTTTTGTATTGCAACTGCTGAAAACAATTGTCATCAATAAAACAGCTGCAGGTGGAACAACCATATAGCGCTTAGCTGATCTGTTTTTTCTCCATTCCAATATTACTGCAATAAGCAGCAGCACACCTGCTATGATAAATATCCATCCGCCAATATCCGGAAATGAGTACGCACCAAAATTGAGCAACTGTTTAAAGCCGATCAATGGAGGCTGGTATGCCATACCCGGCACAATGATAGCAGCAGCAGGATCCAGGTCGTGACCATAGTCGTACTCCCATTTCCAAAAATCATACATGGCCAAAATTCCAAACAATACAAATAATATAAAAGCAGTATTCAGCAGCCAGCGCCGGCTCACCAGCATGGTAACTGCAAATAATACGGCAAAGAAAATAATCACATAAGGCAGCAAGGTAAATTCAATAAAATCTTCATTGTGCAATGTCTTCATACCAATGTAATGATTGAGGCCGTTGATGATATCAACATTACCTTCTAATCCATTGGCATGAATGGTCAGATACAGCCCTTCCGGATACTGCGGTGCTATAAGATCAATACGCCAGATAGGAGTAAAAAGCACGGCAACAAGCCCGGCCGCTGCAACCAGCAGGAAGAGTTTTGTTACAATGCTTAATTTATTTTTCATAGTGTAAATATTATCAATAGCTTATTTCTTGGCTGGTGGCAACAATACGCCGTCAATCACATGTATTATACCGTTTGATGCAGGTATGGAGGCGATTATAGTGGCAGTTCCATTCAACATTACTTTGCCGTCTTTTACACTCAGGGTTACATTATCACCATTAACCATGCCCAATACCTGTCCGTCTGTAAAGCTCTCTGCTTTCATTGTTGCTACAGCTACATGATACTGCAGGATGTTTTGCAGATCTTCTTTTGCTGCTGGTTTCAAAAGGCCATCAACTGTTCCTGCAGGTAATTTATCAAAAGCTGCATTGGTTGGTGCAAACACGGTAAACGGGCCTGCATTTGACAAGGAAGTAACAAGGTCAGCTGCTTTTAAAGCGGCCACCAGTGTACTGTGATCCTTAGAACCCACTGCAACCTTTACCACATCTTTTGCAGAATCGTCATCCTTCACTGCTTCCTGCCCGCCAGCAGTTGATGCAGCTTCGGTTGAATTTTCAGCAGGTGCTGGTTCTTTTTCAGCAGCGTTATTACAGGCAGATAATCCAATGAGGATCAAACATGCCAGCATTATTGTATACTTTTTCATCTATCAAGGTTTTAAGTTTAATTTGTACGGGGATCACTTGCATTGAATAAAATCCGCTTGAACAGCTGCCTGGATCCCTGTTTCATTTCTGAACGCTGAGCACTACTGGTCGCCGTTTGGGACTATTAGTAGCCGTTAATTAAGCCAGCCGGTGTAACATGAAATGTATTCACCGGCTGGCAGTCATTTTATTTTGCAGCAGTACTGTCTGCTTTGGCGATATTTTTTCCTGTGCTGAACAATAAGGGAACATTACTACCTGGAGGGGATACCCTAAGATAGCCAGACATTTCCTGGTGCAAAGCACTACAGAAATCGGTACAGTAGAAGGGGTAAATACCAGGCTTATCTGCCACCCATTTTAATGTTTGTGTTTCACCCGGCATGATCAGCAGTTCCGCATTATCAGCACCTTTAATAGCAAAGCCATGCGGTACATCCCAATCCTGTTCCAGGTTGGTAACATGGAAATACACTTCTTCTCCTGCTTTGATGCCTTCAATATTATCCGGAGAAAAGTGAGAGCGGATACAGGTCATGTACACATGCACTTTATTTCCTTCTCTTACAACCTTAGTGGCACCTTCTCCTTTGGATACATAGGGATTGGTGTTTTCATCTATCTTGAAAAATTTGACGGATTTATCCCTGATAAGACTTGCAGCTACGGCCTGTGCATAGTGCGGTTCTCCAATAGTGGGAAAGTCGAGTATCAGCTGCATTTTATCACCACTGATATCATATAATTGTGCACTCTGTGCCAGTTCTGGCCCGGTTGGCAGGTAGCGGTCTTTGGTAATTTTATTATACGCTATCAGGTATTTTGCATTGGGCTTCCTGGTATCACCACCAGGTATACATAAGTGACCAACAGAATAATAAGTAGGCACCCTGTCGAGCACTTTCAGATCAGCAATACTCCATTTCACCACTTCGCTTGATACAAAGAAAGTAGTGTAGGCGTTGCCTTTACCATCAAACTCTGTATGGAGCGGACCGAGACCGGGCTTCTTTACTTCGCCATGCAAAGCTGCTTCGTATTTAATTACCGGGATGCCTTCATAATCCCCGTCATAGGCTTTGTCTGCGATGGCTTTTTGCATTTTAGTGAAACTGAATACCGGTACTAATGCGGCCAGTTTACCACTGCCTACTATATATTCGCCGGTGGGATCCACATCACATCCGTGTGGAGACTTTGGACAGGGAATCATGTAGCAGATATCTTTTAATTCTGAGGCATCCAGCACCGTTACTTCCGTTCTTATTTCAGAAGTGGCTGTATGACTCTTTTCGTCGTACACGTTGTGAGCGTATTTAACAGACTGCTTTCTTCCTTTACCTGCCTTTAAATACTCTTCTGCTTTTTTCCAGTTGACTGCCATGATAAAATCTTTGTCTCTTTGAGAGGCGTTTACTTCCAGGAGTGTGCTTGCCTGTTCTGTATTATAACAGCTGAAGAAAAACCATCCGTGAGATTTCCCCTTACCGGCATGGCTCAGGTCAAAATTTACACCCGGGCATTTTAGCTGGAAAGCGATATCCATTTTACCATCCTCTTTTCCTACGCTGATAAAACTGATATA
>ERZ795056.3036-NODE-3036-length-18165-cov-7.056046_pt1 | contig 18165 bp, 13 predicted proteins | sample MGYA00375140_ERZ795056 | MGnify/ENA primary metagenome ERZ795056 (study PRJEB30185, sample SAMN05720227) | activated sludge metagenome | isolation source: Anaerobic digester | place: USA | collected 2015-03-09 ... | reverse complement strand
TGGTGATGCCGAGGCTGTCGATGTATGTGTCGAGCTTGGCATAGGACTCGGCCGGCAGGGTGCGCGGGCCGAGCTTGACGGTCGGACTCATGGTCGGTCTCCTTGACTGGGTACGTGCTTCTCCAGAAAAATACTTGGTGGAGAAGAGTATGGTCAAGCGAGATTGTTAATTGTTTGTCAAAATCCGGCCGGCCGTAATGGCAGGCTCATTTTTTCATGGCCTCAAGGATGCAGTCCTCGACACCAGCCGGGCCGAGGGCGGCCAGAAGCGCCTCCCTGAGGTCAGGGTGACAAAAGACCCGGCCCTTGGCGGCAATGGACATCAGTCTGGCATGGACATCGTTCCAGACGGCCGAGACCCGCTCGCCCGAGAGGTGCCGTTCGGAATGATTCCGCTCAAGACGCTGCGGCTCGGGAACAAAGTGGAGCTTGCTGTGCGACCCGATGCTGGGCCGTGGGGCATCGCAGAGGATGGTGCGTTGTCTGGAGAGAATTTCGAGGGCCGGTCCGCTCCGGTCGGGAGTGAGGAGGGAGGCCCCAGGTCCCTGGCGTGAGGTCAGCCGGCTTTCGAAACGGGCGCGAAGGAGTTTCCGCAGGGTCTCGTCAAAGCCCGGTTTCCGGGTGGCGTTGCGGAAATCCTCGATCTGTATCCGGCTTCCGCTGCCCTCATGGATGGTGCAGATCCGTTTGTAATAGCGTCTGGCACGGATCAGTGCGATCAGTTCTCGGCCAGGCTCGTCGGCCTTTTTCTCAAAATGGTCCAGGACATCGGAGAGTGTGATCGGGCCAGGTTCTTCGGCTACGCCGAGCAGGCGTGCAATGTCTGCCATGAAGGGGTGGTAGCGTGATCCCCGGGCAGGGCGCTTGCCGGATGCCGTGACAAGGGGGGCCAGGGCCGCCTTGAACATCGTCCGTCCCGCCCTCGAGGCATGGTGCCAGTAGAGGGTCTGGTAGAGGAGGTAGCGGACAAAGGAGAGGGCTTCGGCCGCCGGCTCGCCCCGTTCGTAGGCCCCGAGACAGAGGCGGCGGGTTTCACGGCCATTGGCGTCCTGTTCGTGCTGGATGACGATCGTCAGGTTGGTGATCAGGCGTTCGCTGTCGATAGCATCGCCGTAGTTGAGGAAGCACATCCGGCTGTCACGGACCAGATAGTCCAGCTTGTCGACATCGATCGGACCATCGAGGATGGAATGCAGCATCTCGTCGACGGGTCGACGTTCATCAAACAGGTCTTCCCTCCCGGACGGGGTCGAGAGGAATCGCTTGAGATCGGCCAGCGGGATTCCCCAGCCATGCTCGGGGTCCTCGATGATCTCGCGGATGGTCCGGCCGCTGCTGTCCCGTGTCGGGTTGTCGAGGAAATCCCGGCTGAGGGTTTCGTGGCGGAAATGTTCGCCCAGTTCCTCGATGGTATGTCCGAAGGGATACTGGCCGAGGTCATGGACAAGTGTTCCGAGCAACAGGATCGTCAGGTGCCTGGTGTCAACAAGCTGGCGGAAGAGCGGGGTGTGGATGTCATGGAGCAGGCTGTCGAGATAGCGGACCGCGTTCCGGAAGGCGCCCAGGGAATGTTCGTAGCGTGTATGGGTGGCTGTCGGGAATATCGAGGACAAAAGCTCTATTTGGGGAACCGAGGCCAGCCTCGAAAAAACGGGGTGCTCGATGATAGCCCGCACTCGGTCGGTCAGCGGAGCGGGCCGGCCGGGGGATACCATGATCCGGCGGCCACCCGTACTGGCCAGTTCGGGGATGTCATCTTCCGGCCTGCTCCGTCCCGTCAGTTTTGCGAAATCGGAGGAGACGGCCTCCATGCTCCTGTACCGGAGGAGTGCCAGTTCCTCCCGGTCAAGGCCGGGCCAGATTTCGGAGAGCCCGTCAGGACCCGAGGCGGGGAGATTGTGGCCGTCGAGCATCCGGCAGGCGGCCAGGTGCAACCAGGAGAAGACGGGATCGTAGGGCAGGCTTCCCGGGTGGCGGGTGTCGAGCAGGGTGAGCAAGTCAAGGATCGATCGTCCCAAGGCGTAGATGTCATGGATGAAGGAGAGTTTGTTCCGGGGCAGGATCAGGGCCTGTCTGTCTTGCGCGGCGGCATCGGAGAGGAGAGTGCGCAGATCGGGATGGGCAAAATAGCGGGTCAGCGTGATGCCGCACTGGTCCTTTCCGCGCAGTGCGCGGCAGGAGGCTGTGTCTGCGATCACCAGACTTCCGTCATCCTGGATGAGCATGTTGTCCGGCTTGATATCGAGGTGGGCCAGTCCCCGTGTGTGCAGGGCCGTTAGGGCTGCCGCGGCTTCGTCGAGCCGTTCGGTCAACCAGACAAGGATTCTGGATGTGGTCTGGCTGCTCTCCGTTGCTTCGAGGCGGGCAAGCAGGGCCTCGCGCAGCGTGCGGGAATTCTCCAGCCAGGGCATGAGGCACCAGAAGATCCGCCCGGCTGGGGTCTTGCTCTGGCCGCTCGCGCTGACGGGCAGGATCCCGGGGTGAATCTTTCCCGTCGGGATTTCGAGAGCGGAGGCTTCATGGATGGTCAGGATCTTGAGCGCTTCCCGGGGAGCGGTTGGCGAGTGGCGACGCAGGCTGAAGACGGCGGACGAGGGGCTCCGTGCGATTGCGGAGATGTCAAATACCGCTGCCCCGAGATCCTCGAGGACAGTCTCGAGCGGTCGCTGCTGGTCCGGTTGTTCCTCGGCCATCGTGCGCCTCCTTGTCCGGAATACGTCCACAGTCTACCTGCGGCAGTGTCGGGGAGACAAGTTGTTTTCGGGATGCTCAGGCCGGGGAATGGCTGAGTGCTCTGGCAATGAGGGTCCGGATGGCGGCCGGGTTGTCCGTGTCGATCAGGGCCTGAGTCAGTTCCTTGTCCGCCAGCATGTGTGCCAGCAGGGCAAGATTTGCAATGTGCGTGTCCGCCTCGCTGTTGTCAAGGAGGATCAGGAGGATCTGTATGGGACGCTGTTTGCCGGATCCGGGGCCGAGGCGTATTCCTTGACGGGATGTGGCGACAAGGAGTGCGCTGTGGGCCAGTGTCTCGCTGGGCAGATGGACCAGGCCAATTCCGGGAGCCAGCTCCGGAGAGAAATCGTTGGCCGTATTCAGGATCTGCCGGCTCAGCACGGTGACATTGCGCTGGGCGATCCCCGGGATGGAGGAGACCATCCGGTCGATACATGCCGGCCACTCGGCCGGATCAATGTTGGCGGCGATCATGCCCGGTCCCGGTACCAGATGGACTCCGTCCGGACTGGCGTCATGAGGTTCGGGTTCGTTGAGCGGGAGGGCCGGGTAGACGCAGACCAGATTGTTGCGTGGCAGGGCCGAGATCAGGTGCCGGGGGAGACTGGTCAGACTGGGGCGCCAGTTGACACTGTCTTCACGGGCACAGATGACGACAATCAGGTCGTTGGCGCCGGCCATGGCAGTGAGCGTCTTGCGTGCATCATGCCACGAACTGGCGCTGTGGACCAGGCAGGGATAGTCGGGTGGCACCTCACGGATTGTCCGGACCTGATCGGTCGCATTCCGGCCGGCGGTGATGATTTCGAGGCTGTCGCCGATCTGGCGGCAGAGGAGCTTGAGTTCTCCCATGATGGGCGTGAAATCGGGGATGCTCTCGCTCCATGGCGGGACGAGCACGAGCATTCGGGATGTCGTCTGGACGGGCCAGGGCAGTCTGCAGAGAAATACCCGCTCACTGGTGTTGCGGAGGATCCGGGACGAGAGATCCTCCGCGAGAAAATCGTTTCCCGGGACCCGTTCAAACCAGGGAAGGATGATCGTATGGATGGTGTTTTCCAGAACGGCTCGCTGGATGCCGCGGGCGTAATCGTCATCAATGCGTACGACGGGAGAGACCGGGACATTGGTTGCGGCGGCACCTGACGAGAGGAGTCCCAGTCGGTGCATGGCCAGGCCGGCATCGCGAGCGGCAGTGTCGGTATCGCTGATCAAGGCCATGGGAAAAATCTGTCCCTGGCGGGTCTTGTCGTGCAGGAGCAGGGCCAGGTGAAAGAGATTGGTGGCATCCTCTGTGTCCATGACCGGAATCAGGATGTGGCCGGTCCGGTCCGTCCCTGCAGGCTTCTCCCTGCGGGCCAGATGCCGGCCAATGTGTTCGGTCAGCCAGGGACCAGCCAGGCAGGTGACGAGCATCATGACGACCGCTCCGTCCAGAACGGATTGCGGGAAGACCCCGATCTGGACACCAACGAGTACGGCAGCCAGGGTCCCGGCCGCCTGGGGGAGGGAGAGGCTGAACATCATCAGGTATTCCGCTGTCGGTGTGGATGTGAAGCGGGAAAAGAGGAAAGCCGCGACAAATTTGGCGCTGATCAGGGCCAGCGTCATGATTACGGCCAATCGAAGGGTGGCGGGATCGGCCAATTGTCCGAGGTCGGAGAGAAAGCCGATCGAGAGCAGGAAAAACGGGACAAGCAGGCTGTTGCCGAGAAACTGGATCCTGTTCATGAGCGGACTCTTGTCGGGTACGAGACGGTTGAGCGCGAGTCCGGCGGTAAAAGCGCCGAGGATGGACTCGATGCCGACCGTCTGCGAGAGAAAGGCGGCCGTGAAGACCATGGTCAGGATGTAGATCACCTGGCTTCCGTCATCGGGGCTGGTATTGCGCAGGAAAAAGCGGCTGACGGCCGGAAGAATCCAGAAGACCAGGACGGCGAACCCAAGGGAGAGCGCAGCCAGACGGACCCAGAACATGAGGTCGCTTCCGCCTCCGGCCTGGCCCACGATGATGGCCAGGATCAGCATGGCGGCAAAATTGTTGAGGACGGTTCCACCGACCGTGGCGGTGGCGAATCCGTGACGAGAAAGTCCAAAGCGGCTGACGACCGGCCAGGCAATCAGGGTGTGCGAAGCCAATACAGCGCCCAGCAGGATGGATGCCGGCCAGTTCATTCCGAGAAGCAGGCGCCCGCTGGCCATGCCGAATATCGCCGGGACGATAAAGGTCAGAATTCCGAAAGCGGTGACCCGCCGGCGTGAGCGCATCAGATCGAAGACCGAAGTCTCAAGGCCGGAGAGAAACATGATGTAGAGCAGGCCGGGCAGTCCCAGCCAGCGCAGAGCCTCGCCGTTGATCGCAAGGAGATTGAGTCCATGGCTTCCGAGGAGGATTCCGAAGGCAGGCAGGAGAACAACTTCGGGCAATCCCATGCGACGGGCCAGGATCGGGGCCAGGGCGAGCGCTGCGAGAAGCAGGGCAAACATCAGGATCGGATTTTCTACCAGCCCGCTCCGGATCCAGGATGAGGGCGGCTCTGCAAGCAGGGCGATGATGTCGGACATGGTTGGGCTCCCCGGCTGCGGCGCTCCTGAAAATGTAGTGCGGAACGGGGTGCGGATGCAATCGGCGATACATGCTGCGAGAATGCCGGATTGCATGTGTTCGAATTGTGCGCTTTCTGTGCTGAACGCGCCGCTTTCGATGATGGCCCGCGTTTCCGCAGGGCTTGCGAAGATAGTATTATTTTTCCGGTATGAACAGGCAAGTGCGGCCCTGACAGGATGTGAGGCTGTTCACCAAAAAAAGTGCGGGAGTGGAAGATCGTGGCTGAAGAGATGGCAAATCGCTATAATCCGGCAGAATTCGAAGAACGGGTATACTCTGAATGGGAGCGCTCGGGAAAATTCCGGGCCGGGGCAGGAAAGGGCAAGGACCCCTTTACCATCGTGATCCCCCCGCCAAACGTCACCGGTGTCCTGCACATGGGACACGGGCTGAACAACACGATCCAGGATATTCTGATCCGCTATCAGCGTATGAATGGCCGGGCCACCCTTTGGCTCCCGGGGACGGATCACGCCGGGATCGCCACGCAAAACGTGGTCGAAAAAAAGCTGGCCAAGGAGGGCAGGAAGCGCCAGGATCTGGGGCGCGAGGCCTTTGTTGACGAGGTCTGGAAGTGGAAGCACGAACACGGCTCGACGATCATCAACCAGTTGAAAAAACTGGGCGCATCCTGTGACTGGGAGCGCGAGCGCTTTACCATGGATGAGGGCCTTTCCAAGGCAGTGCGCGAGGTCTTTGTGCGGCTGCACGAAAAGGGTCTCATCTATCGCGGGGAATACATCATCAACTGGTGCCCGCGTTGCGGGACGGCCCTGGCGGACGAAGAGGCCGAGCACAAGGAGATCGGCGGCACATTCACCTTTATCCGCTATCCCTTTGCCGATGCCATGGCGGCAGCACCAGAGGGAACATCACCCGAGGACATTGATGGTGTGGTGGTCGCGACCACCCGGCCCGAGACGATGCTGGGCGATACCGCGGTGGCTGTGCACCCAGATGACGAGCGTTTTGCCGGGATGATCGGGCGCCAGCTTGTGCTCCCGCTGACGGGACGGACCATCCCCCTGATTGCCGATACCGCCGTCGATCGCGAGTTCGGGACCGGGGCCGTCAAGATCACGCCCGCCCATGACCCCAACGACTTTGAGACGGGCAACCGGCATGGTCTTCCGCGGATCAATGTGCTGAACGAGGACGGGACGATCAACGCCAATGCTCCCGAAAAATATCGTGGCATGGACCGCTTCGCCTGCCGCAAGATGGTCCTGTCCGATCTTGAGACAGGCGGTTTCTTTGTCAAGCAGGACAAGATCAAGCACGCGGTCGGGCATTGCTACCGCTGCGATACGGTCGTCGAGCCCTACCTCTCCAAACAGTGGTTTGTCAAGATGGCCCCGCTGGCCGGGCCGGCCATCCGGGCGGTCGAGGAAGGCAAGATCACCTTTCATACCGAACGCTGGAAGAAGGTCTACCTCAACTGGATGACCAATATCCGCGACTGGTGCATCTCGCGCCAGATCTGGTGGGGACACCAGGTTCCGGCCTGGTACGCCGTCAGCGAGACCGGCGGGCGGGTGACCCGCGAGACACCGGTCTATGTGGCGCGCAGCGAGGCTGAGGCCCGTGCCCAGGCGGTGGCCGCCCATGGGGAGGGGGTCGTCCTGCAGCAGGACCCGGATGTGCTGGATACCTGGTTCTCCTCCTGGCTGTGGCCTTTTTCCACCCTGGGCTGGCCGGAGAAGACACCTGATCTGGCCTTCTTTTACCCGACCTCGGTCCTCGTGACCGACATGGGGATCATCTTCTTCTGGGTGGCGCGGATGATCATGGCCGGCTACTTCTGTATGGGCGAGCTTCCCTTCAGGGATGTCTATATTCATGGAACCGTGATGGACGACAAGGGACGCAAGATGTCCAAGTCCCTTGGTAACGGGATCGACCCCCTTGACGTGATTCGCGAGTATGGGGCGGACGCCCTGCGGTATACCATGGTGGCGATTACTCCACAGGGGCAAAACACGCTGCTGTCGATGGAGAAATTCCAGATCGGGTCGCGGCTGGCCAACAAGATCTGGAATGCCTCGCGCTACATACTGATGAATGTCGAGGGGCGCACCTGGCCCCTGCCTCCGGTCGAGAACCGCACCTTTGAGGACCGCTGGATCCTGTCGCGCCTGCAGCGGACCGCCGACTCCGTGCGGGCGGCCATGGCCGAGTTCCGGCTGAACGACGTGGCCACCGGGATCGCCCACTTCTTCCGGGACGACTTTTGCGACTGGTACATCGAGTTCACCAAGCAGCGGCTCTATGGCGAGGACGAGGCAGCCAAGGCGGCCGCGCGCGGGGTGCTGCTGCATGTCCTTGAAGCAGCACTCCGCCTGATGCACCCGGTGATGCCCTTCATCACCGAGGAGATCCGCCAGCGCTTGCCCGGGGTTGACGGAAGTATCATGGATACACACTATCCCGAATCTGACATATCATTGATTGATGATGAGGCCGAGGGGCGGATGGGGGCAATCCAGGCCATCGTGAGCGGCGTGCGCAACGTCCGGGCCGAGATGCACATTCCGCCCGAAAAGGCCGTCGAGGCAGTGATCCATGCGGCCAGTCCGGAGACGGCCGCCCTGGTTGAGTCGATGCGCGCCAACATCATCAGCCAGGCCCGGCTCGAAACTCTGACGGCGGGGACGGATGCCGTGCGTCCGCCGCTCTCGGCCAGCGTGGTCGGGGCCGGCTGGGAGGTCTGGATTCCGCTCGAGGGGATGATCGACATCGCCGCCGAGCGGGCCCGCCTCGAAAAGGAGCAGGAGCGCCTCTCGCAGGAAGTCGCCCGGGTCAAGGGCAAGCTCGGCAATCAGGGTTTTGTGGCTAACGCCCCCGAAGAGGTGATTGCCGCCGAGCGCGCCAAGCTCGCTTCATGGGAGGAACGTCTGGCGCGGCTGGCCGCGGGACTGGCGGACCTGGCCGGCTGAGGTCGGCTTGATTTTTGATGATCTTTTTGCTGCGGCGTCCGGAGCCGGCGTGGGTTTGACTGCGCTGGTCCGGCGGATGCACTCGCTGCTTCGGGTTTCAACCCGCTGTTTCGTCACAACAGAAGGCCGTCCCTCGCGGGGCGGCCTTCTGTTGTGGGGTTTGAAAAAAAAAGAATTATTTCTTCTTCTCGTTCGTCTTTTTGGTGACCGTTTCGGCGGCCTTGCCGGCGGCGCGGATATCGTCGTCGAATTTTTTGGCGTCAGCGAGAAGTTTGCCCAGCTCGTTTCCTTCTTCACCGAACTTTTTCTCGTCGATATCGCCCTTGTACTTGCTCAGAATGGCACGAGTGGTCTTGAAAAATTCGCGTTTGGCTTTGCGGGCATCGGTATTGACGGTCTTGACCTCTTCGGCGGTCTTGGCTGCCTGATACTTGGCAACAATGCCCTTGGCTGTTTCGCCATAGGCGGTGACGATCGGGGCGATTTCCTTGGCGGCCTTGCTCTCGGCGCTTCCGCCGCAGGCCACGAGACTGAAGGCAAGCACGAGGCTTGCGAGAACGACATACTTCTTCATGATAATACCTCCGTATGAATGTATGCACACTATCTGAGTGCGCGCTCAAATCTAGCACGCCGGGATTGCGAGTGGATATAAAAAGAGCCGCCCGTTTTGGGCAGCCCTTTTCAAGTCTGAACGCGGGAGAAGAATTATTTCTTCTTCTCGTCCTTCTTGGCCTTGGCAACAACGTCAGCAGCTTTTTTCTGAGCTGCTTCAAGTGCATTCTTTTGATCCATTACTTTAGTGATAATATTCGAGAATGCGGCGTTTTTCATGACATTGTCTCTGTTAATATCCTTGTACTTTGCCTCCAATGCTTGAACATTGCTGGAAGAGGAAGCAAAAAAAGCCAAGAGTGCTTCATTGGCCTTATCGACATCAGCCTGTGTTTTTGAACTGTCAAACTGTGCAATAATCCCCTGCATTGTCTCGAACTGCTTTTCATAAACGGGAGTAGCTTCTTTTGCGAACTTGTCCTCAGTGCTGCCGCAGGCCACGAGGCCGATGACGAGCACGAGGGCGAACATGGAAATGATGACTTTTTTCATGATACTTCCTCCATAAATTGTATAAAAATGCGGCAACCGCCGCGTACCCCGAAGTATAGTCATTCCCGGATTGAAGTGGAAAAAATTCGTACAAAACAGGAGAGATTCAATCCCTATATTACAGACACGAGAACAGGGGGAGGTGCCATGTCCGTCTTCAAACTGGTAGCACCGTACAAGCCGGCCGGGGACCAGCCCCGGGCCATTGATGAACTCACAAGGGCCATCCAGGATGGGGCCAGACGGCAGACCCTGGTCGGGGTGACCGGTTCGGGCAAGACCTTCACCATGGCCAATGTGATCCGCAACGTCAACAAGCCCGCCCTGGTGTTAACCCATAACAAGACCCTGGCCGCCCAGCTCTATCGCGAGTTCAAGGGCTTTTTTCCGGACAATGCCGTGGAGTACTTCGTTTCGTATTACGACTACTACCAGCCCGAGGCCTACATCGCTGCCAGCGACATGTACATCGAAAAGGATTCGGCCATCAATGACGAGATCGACCGGATGCGCCTGGCTGCAACCAGTGCTTTGCTTGCCCGGCGGGATGTTGTCATTGTGGCCAGCGTTTCCTGTATCTATGGTCTGGGTGATCCCGAGGAGTATCGCGAACAGGTGATCGGTCTGGCCGTGGGACAGGAGCTGGACCGGGCGGAGCTGATCCGCCACCTGATTGCCGTCCAGTACGAACGGAACGATGAGGATTTTTCGAGGAGCACCTTTCGTGTGCGTGGAGACACGATCGACATCCATCCGGCCTATGTCAAGACCGGGATCCGGGTCGGTTTCTTCGGTGACGAGATCGAGTCGATCCAGATTCTGGAAAAGATGAGCAACCGGGTGATCGAGGACGTGCAACATGTGGCCATCTATCCGGCCAAGCATTTTGTGACAACCCCGGAAAAACTCGGGCAGGCCGTCGAGAAGATCGAGGCCGAGCTGGCGGAGCAGGCCAAATATCTGCGCGGGTTGGGGCGGGAGCTTGAGGCTCATCGGCTTGAACAGCGCACCCGGTTTGATATCGAGATCCTGCGCGAGATCGGCTATTGCAAGGGGATCGAAAACTATTCCCGGCACATTGCCAGCCGGCCGGCCGGCGAGCGGCCTGCGGTCTTGCTCGATTATTTCCCGGAAGACTTTGTTGTCTTCGTGGATGAGTCCCACGTGACCCTGCCCCAGGTGCGCGGGATGTACCGCGGGGACCGGGCACGCAAGGAGATCCTTGTCGAGTACGGCTTCCGCCTGCCCTCGGCCCTCGACAACCGTCCGCTCTTTTTCGAGGAGTTCGAGGAGATGGTCCCCCAGGCTGTCTTCATTTCGGCAACTCCGACGGAATACGAATTGCAAACCTCACAGCGGACGAGTGAACTGATCATCCGTCCGACCGGGCTGGTCGATCCGCCCGTCGAGATCCGTCCGGCCGCGACCCAGATAGATGATTTGTTCGAACAGATCCGGGTGACGACAGCGGTTGGCTACCGCACCCTCGTGACAACCCTGACGAAAAAGATGGCCGAGGATCTTGCGGAATTTTTGGCAGAAAACGGGGTGCGGGTACGCTGGCTGCACGCCGAGGTGGAGACGATCGAGCGGGTTGAACTCTTGCGGGCCCTGCGCGCCGGTGAATATGATGTCCTGATCGGGATCAACCTCCTGCGGGAGGGGTTGGACCTGCCCGAGGTCGGACTGGTGGCCATCCTGGATGCCGACAAGATCGGGTTTCTGCGTTCGACACCCTCGCTGATTCAGACATCCGGGAGGGCGGCGCGCAACGTGGATGGACGGGTGATCATGTATGCCGACCGCGAATCGGATGCGATGAAAAAGGCGCTCTCCGAGATGGCGCGCCGCCGTGAAAAACAGCTCGCCTGGAATGCGGAGCACGGGATTACGCCCCAGTCCATCCGGAAGGATGTGGAGACGATTCTTGAGCGGCGGATCGTGCATGATGACGACGCCAACAAGGCGGCGGCGCGCATGCATGCCATCGAGCAACGCTATAATCTCGCCGTTGCCGAAGAAAAGGCCGGCTGTATCATGGCGCTTGAGGAGGAGATGCATCGTCTTGCGGGGAATCTCCAGTTCGAGGAAGCGGCGCGCCTTCGCGATGAGATCGCCAGGTTGCGTTCTCCCAAGGGCGAAAAGGCGACACCGGCAAGCGAGCAGAAAAAGGACGCCCCCTACAAACCACGGCTCGGCCGCCCGCGGAGGAAGTAGAGGATCGTTAAAAGTATCGGGACAGAGCCCGTGCTGACGTGGTCTTGTTGCTTAAGCAATTCTACAATCCGGGATTGCATCAGGATTGTGCAGTCTTGTGATTGCTATGCAAAAAACGCAATATTGTTATGCGACTCCGGGAGTAATCCCTGACGTCCGGTATTTCCATGACGCAATCTCCTTGACAACGCCCCTCTATGTGTATAAAATGAACTAAAGATACACACAAGGAGCTGCGTATGCGGACCAATATCATCATTGATGACAGGCTGATGGATGAAGCGCTGGCCGTGTCTGAATGCCGGACCAAAAAAGAGACGGTCGACGAGGCCCTGCGACTCTTTGTGGCCATGAAACGACAGGAGGCCATTCGGGCCAGTCGGGGGACGTTGCATTGGGAAGGCAGCCTCGATCAGATGCGGACTGACCGGGTATGACGGTAGTTGATACATCGGCCTGGATCGATTATTTTCGCGGGCTGGATGCACCCCATACCAGGGCTGTCGACAGGGTCTTGCAGACGGACCGGGTTGTGATCGGGGATCTGATTCTGGCCGAGTTTCTGCAGGGCTTTCGTGATGATCGGGACTTTGAGCGTGCGACGGACTTGATGAATCGTCTTGAATATCATGATTTTGTTGGACGAGAGGTTGCTTTGGCAGCTGCTGTGATCTACCGGTCCCTGCGGAAGCGTGGGGTCACGGTTCGCAAGACGATTGACGTGCTCATCGGTACATGGTGCCTGATGCATGGCTGTCCGCTGATCCATAACGATCACGACTTTGACCCGCTTGAAACCCATTTTGGACTGATCGTCTGTCGGGGGTGATCTGTATCACCAACCGAGATATCCCCGGGATTAGAATCCAAAGCCAGTCACGGATCCCTGTCGTCATGGCACTTGTGTCATGGACGCAGTTTTCACCCAAAAAATTCTTCGGCTCAGGGAGCGGATTGCTCCGGTATCCTGAACAGGATCTCCACCCCCTCCGGAGTAAGGCAGGGAGCGGGTCGCCATCGTCATTGGTCAGTCGTGCATCTTGAGCGTTTCGTGATGGATTTCAAAAAGACTCTCGTCCAGGACTTCCATGGCGTGCGTCTTGCACTTTCCGCACACCGTCCCGATCTTTGTTTTCTGCTGGAGTTCATTCCAGGTGACAGCACCGTCTTTGGCTGCGGCCATGATGTCTTTGTCAGTGACACCGATGCAATCGCAGATGATGCGGGCCGGCCGCTCTTTTTCTTCAACGACAATCCCGTTTCGTTGCCGGTAGTCATCGATCGCGGCACGCAGCGCCTTGTCGCCCAGAACAGAGCAGTGGACCTTGGAGTCGGGGAGCCCGTGAAGGTAATTCAGGATCTGTTTGGGCGTGATCTGTGCGGCATCCTCGAGCGACATTCCTTTGACCATTTCCGACAGGGCCGAGGTGCTGGCGATCGCGCTCGCGCAACCATAGGTCCGCCAGCGACAGTCGGTGATCCGGCCATCCGCGACCTTGATCAGGACCAGCATCTCGTCACCACACTGGATGCTGCCCACGGTCCCCCTGCCGTCTTCCTGGAAATTCTCTTCATCGCTCAGGACGTTACGCGGATTCATGAAGTGTTCCTTGACACGGTCTGAATAGGCCCAGCTTGATGTGTTTTCGGCCATGGTTTTCTCCTTTTTGTGAACAGTCTCAGGCGGATGAAATTCGGTTTTTATCGCAGGGTGGACATCGAGCGGATGCGGGCCATGATGGGCGGGAGCTTGTCGAGAACATACTCGATGTCTTCGTCGCTGGTGGTGCGCCCCAGGCTGAAGCGGATTGAACCATGAGCCAGCTCGGCTGAACGACCGCAAGCCAGAAGGACATGGGAAGGCTCAAGCGAACCGGAGGCGCAGGCCGAGCCGGTCGAAACTGCAATGTTTTCGAGATCGAGATAGAGCAGGGTCGATTCACCCTCGGCGGCCCGGAAACTCATGTTGAGCGTGTTCGGGAGACAGAAGTCCGGGTTCCCGTTGATACTTGTATCACTGATGCGCTCTTCAATTCCGGCACGCAGGCGATCACGCAATCCAGCAAGGCGGCGAGCCTCGGTTGCAAGTTGCTCACGGGCGATGCGGCAGGCCGTACCCAGCGCAGCGATGGCTGGTGCGTTGACCGTGCCCGCGCGCCGACCCTGTTCCTGGTGCCCGCCGTGCATCAGGGGTGCAAACGGGACGCCACGCCGCATCCAGAGGATCCCGATTCCCTTCGGTCCGTGGATCTTGTGGCCGGATGCCGAGAGGTAATCCACGCCCAAGGTAGTGACATCCACCGGGATTTTGCCAACGGCCTGAACGGCATCGGTGTGCACAAAGGCTCCGGCCTTGTGTGCGATGGCCGAGATAGCCGTAAGGTCCTGGATTGTGCCGATTTCATTATTGGCCAGCATGACGGAAACGAGGGCGGTTTTGTCATTGACAAGGCGTTCAAACGCGGCCAGATCAATCCGGCCAGTTGCATCAACCGGCGCCAGATGGACTGTCATGCCGAAACGGTCGCGGAGTGCGAAGGCTGTCTCGAGGATGGCCGGATGCTCGATGGCGCTCACAATGATCTCGTCCCGGCCTGGCGGGGGGAGGATGACGCCGTCGGTTGCCGGGATTCCCGGAGCGAAAGATGCCAGGACCGTATTGTTTGATTCGGTGCCACCGGATGTACACGTTATTTCACCCGGCTCCGCGCCGAGGATGGCCGCCGCTTCGGCTCGGGCATCGGATACCAAGCTGGCTGCTTCACGGCCAAATCCGTGCATGCTGGATGGATTGCCGAATCTGGCCAGAGCATCAGAGAATGCCGCGAGTACATCGGGGTCGAGAGGGGTTGTTGCGTTGTTGTCGAGGTAGACGTGTCTGTTCACTGGCGGCGTCCTTTCGTGGAGATCTCGCCAACCTGGCAGGTTGAGAGCGTCTCAAGTGTTTTCTCTCTGAAAAAGGTTTCAAGTTGGATCTGCAGTTCATCCCAGAGGGAATAGGTTCGGCAGACATCTTTTTGCGGACAGCGCTCGGGGTGTTGCAGGCAGTCAACGGTGACGAGAGGGCCTTCGACGGCTTCGAGGATCCTGAGGAGGGAGATCTCCGAGGCCGGCTGTGCAAGATGGTATCCACCGTCCGCTCCGCGGACACTCTGGACGATTCCGGCCCGGCGGAGCTGGGTAAAAATGCTCTCGAGATATTTGATGGAGATGCTTTCGTCTTTCGCAATCTGGTGCAGGGCCATCGGTCCAGATGCCGGGTTGTGGCTTCGCAGGCGGATCAGGGCCCGCAGGGCGTAACGAATCCGTGTCGGTACACTGAACATCTTGCCCTCCAATCCCTACAGTCATATAGGAATTATATACTCACCATGTGTGTCAGGCAAGGAAAAAGACTGTTATGGACGAAGTCCCCACGATGATTGTGTGTTCGGCAAAGTCAGAGCGTGCTCATGCTTGTCCTGAAGGCGGAAAAAACCGCCCCTTGCGGGACGGTTTTTGATGATCGGCGGGATCCCGATCCACATCAGTTGGCCTTGGTTACAGCAGCCGCTGAATCGATTCCGGGATTGTCCCATTTGACAAAAAAGGTGCGCCCCTTGCGGAGCGCACCCGGTTGATCGAACAAGAGACAGGAAGATTATGGCGCTGGAACAACGCTGACTGCCGCACCCACGATCTGGCTGAAGGTCATGTCTGTACCATTGAACTCTGACTTGAAGACGAGAGCTGTTGATGCAGCGGATTCATCACCCCAGTACATCACCCAGGATGTGTCGTTGGTCATGCTGGCGCCATCATAATGACCGGAGCCAAGCATGGTGGTGGTTTCGTCGATTGTTGTTGTGCCAGGGGGAACAAGGAAGAAATCACATTCAGCCGACAGGCCGCTGACGGTGACTTTGACTTCGGCCACCGCATACGAGCTGGTGTCTTCGGTATAGTAGGTTGAATCGTCGAATTGATTCTGGACGACCCAGTCGGAGTCTGTCGGCCCTTTGAATGCGTACCCGGTCTGGTTGCCCAGTCCGTCAAAGCTCTCGCGATAGCCCCATTTGTCCGAACCGGAGGTGGAGAACATCTCGACGTAGCCGCCGTCATCATCCGCCATGCCGACGGTTTCATAGGTGTATTCACCACCGTTGTTCATCTTGGTGGTGCTCTTGATCAGAACCCCGTTTTTGAGCGCATTCGTCTGTGCCAGAGCCATGACCATCGACATGCCCATATTGTCCTTAAAGCTCATAAAACTGGTTTTTTTGGTATCGTCGTAGGTGCAGAGCTGGGAGGTCTCGACTCCGCTGAAGGCGAAAGTATTGAGGATGCTGACCTTGGTTTTTGCGTTGTTCCAGCGGATGGTCATGCTGTCTCCACCGATTTCGTTGGTGCTTGCGATGACGATCAGGTGATCATAGAGTGGGTCGCCGGAAAGTTTTTTATAGGTGATCGGATCGATCGGGAAAGGTTGGTTCAGCATGGTGCCAGCCATCGGGGCGAACTCGGTGTTGTAGAGCTCTTCTCCCATCAGATCCTTGATCTTGTCAAGCACGCTTTGTGTGATGGTCATGGTCAGATTGGTTGCTGTCACCTCGGTCTTGTCGCCAATCAGCGCAAGCAGTTGCGGCATGACGGCATCCACAAGGACAAATTGCATCGGGACCTGCTTTTGCATCATCTCGAACTGGGCGACATCGCGCTTGATCTGCTGCAGTGCCATCGACTCGGGAGCCAATCCCTTGACGCGCCGGGGTGCTGTCGGTGTTGTCGAACCACCCTTGAGGGTCTTGGGAATTTCGACAGCATAGCGTGAGGGGAGTGTGCCTGTCGTCGTCGTTGGCGTCGTGCTGCTTGTTTCGTCGTCACCGCAGGCGGCAAAGACAAAGAGCAGGGAGAAGGCAAAAAGAATAAAGAACGTTTTTCTCATACAGAGTGTTCCTCCGAATCTGGATTGGCCCGGCTTCTCCGGGCCGATTCGGATAGTATGGTATACCCGAAGCTGGAGTTTATCAATAAAGTTCCAGTGATATCCTGAAATTCAAGGAATGCCCGATATTTGTCCCGGAGAAAAGCCCTTGGCTATACTTGAACCCGGGTGAACCCGTAATCGATGGCGGAGGGTGGCATGATGCGGAGTCTTGTTGAATACATGTCTTTGGACGAGATCAGTCGGATGGTTGAGCAGGCATTGGTCGAGGATGTCGGGCCGGGTGACGTGACGACGGAGGCGTGCATTCCGTTCGATGCCATGGATGCCGCACTGATTCGCGCCAAGGGTGCAGGCGTGATCGCCGGTCTGGACTTTGCCAGGGAGGTTTTTGTTCAGCTCGACCGGCAGGCTGTCTTCGAACCCGTTGTCGAAGACGGGACGCGGGTTGTTCCGGGAGATCCGGTCTGCCGGATCTCCGGGCGTGCCAGGGCCCTCCTGACCGGTGAGCGGACGGCACTCAATTTTCTTGGACATCTCTCGGGCATCGCCACGGCCGCGGCCCGTGTATCCGCGCTGACTGAGGGGACACCCTTGACGGTTCTCGACACCCGCAAAACGACGCCGCTTCTGCGGCAGGCTGAAAAATACGCCGTTCAGGCCGGTGGCTGCCGCAATCACCGTACCGGACTGTATGACATGGTGTTGATCAAGGAAAACCACATCCGGGCCGCGGGTGGAATCACCCAGGCCGTCCGGCGTGCACGAAGTGCGGCACCCGGACTCAAGATCGAAGTCGAGACGACCTGCGAAGCCGAGGTGCGGGAGGCACTCGCTGCCGGTGCGGACCGGATCATGCTGGACAATATGGACGACGCCATGGTATGCAGCATGCTTTCCATAATAAACGGGCAGGCAGAGACGGAAGCATCGGGCAATATGACGCTCGAGCGGATTACGGCGCTGGCCTCAAGCGGGCTGGACTACATCTCCATGGGCTCTCTGACCCACTCGGTGACGGTCCTTGATCTCTCGATGCTGTTTGAGCGGGGGGGCTGCTGATGTCGGGGCATAAACAGTTCGGGCGAGCCGGCTCCTCGCGGGTCTGACTGTGTTCATCATACTCTGTAGCCCCGCACAGGAGGCCCATACCCAAACCGAGGGGTACCCGTCCATACCAGGTCGGACCGGTTCCACCGGCCATCAGAGTCCTTGGGCCAGACCGAGCATGATCGGGATGGTGACAACGGAGAGGGCTGTCGAGACCAGGATCGAGCCGGCGATGACGGGCCGGTCCAGGGGATAGCTGGCACCAAGCACAAAGGGCGAGACGGCGAGTGGCATGGCACCCTCAAGGATGGAGACGAGGAATTCCCTGCCGGGCTGGAAAAGGGCGTACGCTGCGAGAAAGAGGGCGGGGACGGCGACCAGGCTGATGGTGGTCAGGGCGACGACGTGTCCCAGTGTTTTGCGCTCGAAGCGGACATCCGGCAAAAAGAGGCCGAGCCCGAAGAGGACCACGGCGGTGGCACTGTTGCTCAGGAGGGCGATCACATCCTCGACTGCCTTCGGGAGAGGAATGTCGAAGACAGCCAGGGCAACACCTGCGACCACCGAGAGGAGGAGCGGGTTTGTCCCCA
>ERZ795056.3032-NODE-3032-length-18174-cov-6.597881_pt1 | contig 18174 bp, 18 predicted proteins | sample MGYA00375140_ERZ795056 | MGnify/ENA primary metagenome ERZ795056 (study PRJEB30185, sample SAMN05720227) | activated sludge metagenome | isolation source: Anaerobic digester | place: USA | collected 2015-03-09 ... | reverse complement strand
AGTGATGAATCGGTAGAAAAAATGAATGAGATCATCTGGGCACTCAACCAGGGAAACCAGCAGTTAGAAGAGATATTGTATTTTACCAGGAGTCAGTGTAGTGAAATGATCAGCAATGCCGGTATAGACTTTAGTTTCAATTTACCTGATAAAATTCCAGCCATAACGATGTCATGGAAAGATTGCCGGAATATTTACCTGCTGGTAAAAGAAGCTGTGAACAATGCCATTAAACATGCAAATGCCAGGAAGATAAGTGTAGAAATATACATTCAGGAGAAACTGGTCATCAAAGTAAATGATGATGGAAAAGGGTTCGATTCATCCATTCAAAACAAACCTGGTAACGGATTAAGAAATTACAGTAAGCGGGTTGACAATTTAAAAGGTACTTATACTCTTCATACTTCTCCGGGCAATGGAACTTCTTTGCAATTTGATATTCCGATCATCTAATTACTGCTTTCTTCGGCCCTAAGAAACGTTATATTGTTTCTACAATGATCTACAGTTAGTTTTGGAACACGGGTAATGAACAGAACCGATCATTTTTCTGCTCAACTTACCGGCACTGCTTCCGCTGAAATCCACTTCAATGTATTAGAACTTTTACTATTAAACTTTCTGTATGAAAAGGATTTTTGCGCTATTATTTGGCATGGTTTCATGCTGTTTTCAATCTTTGGCTCAACCTGGAACAGCCGATCTAAGTTTCAATGGAGGATTGCCAGCCCCGGATGGAGAAGTAATAACTACAGTGGTACAATCGGATGGAAAAATACTAATTGGAGGCAATTTTAGCAATTACAATGGAGTCGCTAGAAATGATATTGCGAGGATCAATCCCGATGGAAGTTTAGACCCATCATTCGATGCCGGAACCAGTTTGGGAATTTCTGGTGAGGTACATTCTATTGCGATACAGAGCGACGGTAAATTTTTAGTCTCGGGTGTTTTCAATACGATAGCAGGCTTCAGGTTTCTACTCAGGTTGAATACAGATGGTAATCTTGATAATACTTTTATTCCTTTTTTTAATTCCAGTGGTATTGTCACTGGTTTTAGAGTATTGGAAAAAATCAATAAAGTAATCATTCAGCCCGATAATAAATTACTAATAGTTGCCAGAGAAGGAGACAACCTTGGAAGCAATGGATTGTTTTTCCGTATGCATCCGGATGGTAGTTTAGATGAAAATTTTCTCATTATAACTTCATCAGGAGATTTTAAAACCGCTCTCCTGCAACCAGATGGACGAATTCTGATAGGTGGTTATTTTCAAGGTTATTCTGGATTTTCAACAATTTTAAATATCACCACATTTACGCCTATTCCTAAGAATATCATTCGTGTACTTGATAATGGTTATTTAGACGAGCTTTTGAGCTTTGACAGAACTGGCGTTGATGGAATTGTTAATGATTTATGTTTACAACCCAATGGAAAGATACTTGTGGCTTGTTCTTCAGTGAGTGAAACCGGGAATGTATCAACAGGTATTAGCCGCCTCGAAAGCAATGGTGTAATTGACCCCGGTTTTAATCCAGGACCTGTTTTTGCGAATGGTACATTAGGAGTGCTTGTTGGTGTTCAATCGGTTTTGCTACAAAACGATGGTAAAATAATTATCGGCGGAGCTTTTAATAATTTTATTGGAACAAATAGTCTCGGCGGACTGGCAAGGCTCAATACCGATGGCTCGGTAGACAATAGTTTTTCTTCCGGAACAGGTGTTGCACCAGGTGTGATCAATGATATGACGCTTTTGTCAACCGGCCAAATGCTGATCGGCGGCAATTTTCCTTCATATGCAGGAAATACAAGCACTACTAACCTCGCAAGAATCCATACAAATTGTGTTCAACCAACCATTAATATAGTTCAGCCGCAGGGTGGTATAGCCTGTTTGGGAACCACATTTAATTTTACTTCAACCATTACAGTTGGTGGCAGCAATCCGGTTTATCAGTGGAAAAGAAACGGGAACAATGCCGGTACCAACAGCAGCACTTTTTCTATTACCAATTGGGTCAATGGAGATATCATAACGTGTACGCTTACCAGCAATGACCCCTGTGCATCGCCTTCAGATGTAACGAGTAATGCGATTACGCTGGTGGCTGTAACAGATACATGGTACCTCGACGAAGACAATGATGGATTCTATTCAGGTTCTCCGGTTAATTCCTGTATTAACCCTGGTACAGGTTATGTGAGTACAGTTTTTGGTGGAGGAGATTGCGACGATAGCAATAACCAGGTATATCCCGGTGCCACTGAAATCCCCGGAAATGGCATCGACGATAATTGTAATGGTCAGATAGATGAAGTTTGTACACCGTTGTTTGTTTCAGCTTGTTTTCTGTCTATTGAGTCGGTAACGCTGAATACTTTGGTGAATGCAAACAATGGTTGCACAAATAGCTACAGTGATTTTACTGCCAGTCATTCTCTCACCATCGAACAGGGTGGCATAGTGAATTTTACAATAGCTCCGCCAGATGGATCACTGAATCAGAAACTGAATATTTATGCAGACTTTAATAAAAACGGACTCTTTACAGATCCTGGTGAGCAGGTGATTACAGATGCATTGATGGCTTCAGGATCACCGGCAACGGGTTCATTTAATATTCCTTTAAGCATTCCAAACGGCAATTACCGTTTAAGGGTGATTTCAGATTATGATATCTTCTCTTCACCTGACCCTTGCTTCACCAATTACGGCGAAGCAGAAGACTATAACCTTAGCGTGTATACGCAGCCTGTTTATTGTACAGCATTGGTTGATCAGCCATGTATTTTTACAGATATTTCACAGGTGCAGATTGGAACTATGGTGAATAACACTTCCGGCAATTGTTTAACTGGTTATGCTGATTATTCTACTGCTAATTATATTGTCGCAAGACCTGGCAATACACTTAATTATGAAGTGCAGACTTCTACTGGTGGCTATCAGCAAAATGTAAACATTTATGTAGACTTTAATAATAATGGTAATTTTAATGATTTCGGCGAACAAGTCGCTTCAGGTATTTATGATGGATTTGTTTTTTCAACTGGGTCTTTTAGTATCCCGGCTATACAAGCTCCAGGTACATACAGGCTGAGGGTAATCAGTACAGGCATCAATGATCCTGCTGAACCTTGTCATTCTACTACTGGTGAAGCAGAGGATTATAGTTTAATAATAGTTGAAAATGTTTGTGTTCCTGTTGTATATAATGCTTGTATGAATGCTGCAATTAACCATGTAGTTATTGGTGTGGTAGAAGGAGGATTTTTTTACACAAACCTGAATAGTTATACAGGATGCGATGGATACACATCTTACCCAGTATCGGGTAATAATTATACAAAAGCTGCTCCCGGGAAAACGATAGGCGTACAGGTAGAAACCAATTCAATAAACTTAGCAAGGGTAGATGTTTATATTGATTATAACCAGAATGGAGATTTTAATGACCCGGGAGAACATTTATTCGAATCCTCCATGTCTTCAGCTGGGCTTGCTTACCAGGAATTTGTAATTCCTCCGTTGCAACCTTTGGGAAATTATAGAATTAGGGTGATATCACAAAAGTATTTGACAGCTTACAGTGATCCATGTTTTACAGATGGGGGTGAAATTGAAGATTATACTTTGATCATAGCACCTTGTGCACCTTTTACGGCTACACTAAGTTTGGCACCCGGAAATCCATCTTCTATTTGTGAAGGTGGGTCTTCAAATTTACAGCTTGTTATACCGAATGCAGTAGAACCATATTTCGCTCTTGGAATTACTGATGGTATAACATCAGCGGGCTATATTGTTAACACTATGATTGGAAATAACCTGGTTGAAACACTTCCGGTTTCGCCAACTATTAATTCTACATATACGATTGATAGATTAACAGATCCTTATGGCTGCCCCGGCACTTACAGCGGATTAGTTACTATTGAAGTAGGTACATTAAATATAACTCCATCAGCTACTATTACACAGCCAACCTGTGCTGTACCATCCGGAACTATTACACTCAATCAACCTTCGGGTACGGGTTACAGTTATAGTATCGGCGGAGCCTATCAGAGTAGTCCGGTATTCAGTAATCTTCCTGCCGGCAACTATACCCTTTCACTTCAAAACAGCGGAGGCTGTGTGTCAAATGAAACAACCACGGTAACGATTAATTCTCAACCGTTACCTCCGGCAGCTCCCGGATCAGTATCCGGTCTCGTAAACGTTTGTTCCTATGTGGGTACCGGTGCTCTGCTTGGGTATAAAGTGACTCCGGATCCTAATGCCAGTGGTTACCAATGGACAGTGCCGCCAACTGTTTCCATCCTTAACGGACAAGGAACAGACAGCATTACCGTTACCATCGGAACAGGTTTCCTCAGCAGTGCCAATAAACTGATCAAAGTAAGAGCATTATCTACCTGCGGCAACAGCAGTGAAAAATTCTTTTACCTGGCAGCACAGTTGCCATCTACACCTTCGCCCATTACCGCTTCTTCGGGAAACAGTTGTCAGTCAATTGCAAATGGAACGCCAATAATCTATAGTATTCCTAAAGTACCCGGTGCTACATCCTACAACTGGTCGGGCTTTACAGCAGCCATGCAGGTGACACATCCGAATGGTACCGGGATCAATGATACATTGGTGGAAATAGTTTTCCTCAATACCCTTGCGCCGGTTTCAGTTATTTCTGTAAGGTCGGTCAATGATTGTGGTACCAGTGGTGCCCGGAGTTATACAATCAACAGGAACCCGCCTTCAACACCCGGATTAATAAGTGGCCCTACGAATATTTGCCCGTTTATAGCTCCCAATGGAGGCATTGCAACTTATTCAGTTTCTGCAGTTGCCAATGCAACAGCTTATACCTGGATACTTCCTAATGGGGTAACGGATATTACCGGGCAAGGAACCAATTCAATCAGCTTTAAATATCCATCTACTGCGGTAAGTGAAACGATCGCTGTATTTGCCAGCAATGGTTGTGGCTCATCTGCTTCACCCAGATCGTTATCTGTAACCCGGTTAAACCCGGGAACACCTGGTATCATTGATGTGATCCAGCTTCAATCCTGCCCTGGCAGGCAGTATAGTTATACCCTTGCTGCAGCACCTTCCAATTCAAGTAATTTAGTGTGGACCGTACCTATAGGGGCTAGCATTGTATCGGGAAATGGCACGACCAGCATCGTGGTAAGCTATCCGCCAACCGCCATCAATGGACAAGTAACGGTAACGGGTACCAGTAATTGTGGAAGTGGTTCTACCCGTTCTACCTCAGTTAAATTGCCCGCCTGCCCGCCGGGTGTAGCCGGTAGGGGACAACCGCATGGAGATGATCAATCAAACTTAAGTACTATGCAGGATGAAATAATGGACATTCAGGTTTATCCCAATCCTACGACGGATGTATTCCGGATCGATCTTCCTGTCATACAAAGTAATTCAATCAGTATCAGGTTAGTTGATCTGCAAGGTCGCATAATGCAACAATGGAAGAATCTGAAGGAATGCAGATTCAGTTTTGGTGAGCAACTTTCTCATGGTATCTATTTTATTCAAATAGAGGCCGGCAAAACCAAACAGACAAAAAAGCTTATCAAATTTTAATCAGTACATTCATTAAACTATTCAAACGGCAGCTTTTTAAGGCTGCCGTTTGTTAATTATACCAGGTCAGTTTTTTAATAATTATTCTGGCAAATTGTTTACTTTTAATCAGTCCTGGTCTCCACATCACCCTAACTACTTATCATGAATCGTTTACTCATCTTTATATGTTTAGCTTTTTCCCTGGTTTCGAAGGGGCAGGGCGATGGCCTTGTCATCAGCCAGATCTACGCTGGCAGTATAGGTGGCCAGAATACCTATGTTCGTAATTATGTAGAATTGTTCAACCGCTCCAGTACACCCATTAATTTATCAGGTTACTCATTACAGGTAGAATGGAATACTTGGGATGTTGTTGTTTTACCCAACAGGATGCTGGGACCCGGCCAGTATTTTCTCATAGCAGGAAGCTATCAATGGACAGGAGCAACGTTTTTAAGCTTTGACCTGTCTAGTTATGCCCTGGACCATTTTTTTTCAACGGCCAATGGATGCGTGACCCTGGTCAGGCAGCAGGCTGCCATTCCCGGAATCGGTAATTGTCCGGGAAATGCTATTGTCATTGACAAGGTAGCCTGGGGGAATGGTACATGCCCGGAAGGGTTAGCGGCTACAGGCAATCCGGATATTACACTTGCACTTTCCAGGAAAAATGATGGCTGCCAGGATACGAATGACAATGCAACAGATTTTATTATAACTGCCGCATTGCCCCGTACCAGCCAGTCGCCGCGAAATATATGCGGATTGGGCAGCAGCCCGCTGATTGCTGCAGGCCCTGCTGTTCCTACCCTGAATACATATGCAGGGGCATATTCTCCCTCCAGGCCATATTCTTTATCGGCCTACCAGTTATCGCCTGCCAGCGGAAATATAACCATAAGCTCCTCTTCTGCAGATTTTGAAATTTCTTTCGACAATATCAATTTCACTTCGCAGTTAACGCTCCCTTATTCAGGAAATAGTCTTGCAGATACCCTTGTGTATGTTCGCATAAGCAGCAACGTTAGTAATGCTGATCCGGGCACATCCATCTCGGGAAACATTGTACACAGTGGCGGTGGGGCAACAGATGCTGTAGTACCTGTCAGTGGATTCTTTACAGATCTACCCGGACTTGTGATTAGCCAGGTTTATATGCGGGCAGGCTACGGCCAGGTATATCCCTACGGCCGCAAATACATCGAGCTTTTCAATAGGGGAACCAAACCCGTTAGCATGGCAGGGTATTCAATACAGGGCAGATCCACGAGCGGAAATTATTGGGAAGTCATGGATTTACCTGATTCGGTGATCAACGCTGGTCAATATTTCCTCATCGGTGACAACAATTATTATGGTGGACCAAATATTATCACCGATCATAACCATAGTAGCAGTTTTTCTATTGAATCGGGATTGGCATTATCCAAAACCAGTGAAAAGTTTACCAATTGTAATTTTACGAATAATGCAAATATCATTGACCGGGTTGTATGGAGTAGTGAATCAGGTTGCCAGGAGGGTACCACGAATGCCAATTATGCCTTTTCATATGTGCCGGCACTAACCCGAAAACTAAGCGGCTGCCAGGATACCAATGAGAATGGTGATGATTTTTCAGGTGTCACTGCCAATCCACATAACATGCAGGCTGCTTTTAATGTATGTAATGTTAGCTCTTCTCCCATGTTATCAGCTGGTCCTGATCTGACCATTAAAACGATTGAAGGACAGGCATCGGCATCAAAAAGATATACCCTGGCGGGATACAATCTTTCTCCTGCTACAGGATTTATCACCATCACGCCACCGGCAAATTTTGAACTATCCACCGACAATGTACAGTTCACTGCAAATCCATTCAATATTAGCTATATAAATGGCCAGTTACCTGTTTCGCATATTTATGCCAGGATCGCGGCGAATGCATCAACAGGAGCGATCACCGGGGATATTTTGCATAGTGGAGGGCTTGCCAGTATTGTGAAAGTAAAACTCAATGGGGCAGTTGCCAAACAATATTACAATACAAAGGCAAACCTGGGCTTACAGGTTCCCGGTACCTGGAGCAGTAAGGCAGATGGTACGGGTACTTCACCGGTTAGCTTAACGGATCCCAACCAGTATTTCAATATTATCAGCCAGGTCAATGCAAATTATAGTGGTTCATTGGCTATTTCAACAAATCATTCAAAGATCCTGGTAGGGGATGGCATTAACCCGGTCAAATTTACCATCAATCCAGGTGCCGATTCGGTCAGCAGTTCGACGTTGATAGATGTATTACCCAATGCAACCCTTGAAATCAAGAATAACCGCCTGCCCCGGATAGGCCTGCTTGCAACAGGGTCCACTATTGATTTCGCTCAGGCGGGTACCGGGCCGAATGATAGTATAATCATTCCTTTGCGTACTTATTATAACCTAAGGCTCACCAATGGTATTAAGAAATTGCCATTTGATACCGTCAGGCTTGGATTGTATTACGAATCTGTCGTGGTTGATAAAGATTTTACAGCCGACGCCGTACAATCTTTATCTGGTCATTATAATAGTTATTATTTTCAGTCTTCACTGAAATGCCGGGGCGATCTTTATTTTCTGAATGGAACGATGTTTCGTCCTTATATATATCCGGCAGGAAGAAAATTCCAGATATCCCTTCAGCTGAATGGATCAGGTCCAACGCAGCATATTTATACGGATGGAACAAGATTGGAATTCGCCGCCATTCAAAGAGCCGCTACCACCCCGGTAAACATCATTGTTTCACCCAATGCGCAGTTTTTGTTCAACGTGGGTGGATTTTATTTAGCGAATGCCAACATCACCATAACACTTACACAGGGCAGCGTTACGTATGAAAATGCCGCGGTGAATTATGAGACTCATTTGGGTAGGATTGCCTGCACAGGAACATCGTTTAATTTTAATATGTCGGATTATATGCCTCCACAAACGGCCTTGCTTCGTTTTGCGCCTAATTCAACCATACAGGATATAAACCTGAATATAAATCTTCCCTATCCATTTCGGATGGATACGGTGCGTTTTGCCAATGATGTAACGGTAACGGGTAACCTAAACCTGGTAAAAGGAAAATTGCGTGTACTGCCGGGTGCAACGCTTCACCTGTCATCAACAGCAGTGGTGAATCCTCCGGGCGGATCGGATACCAGCTTTGTAGACGGAACCATCAGCTGGGAGGGTAGCACCCCGTTTGTTTTTCCTTTAGGCGCTATAAAGTCGAACAAATATGCACCTTTGGCCATCAGCAACTTATCGGGTTCTGATACTTACACGGCATCCTATATTTACAATAGCTTTTATACACATGCTATAGACCCCATTACTCAGGCGCAATTTCCGGATTATGGCATTAGCATGCCGGAATATTGGACGTTATCTCCATCTACTCCCGGCAGAACGGCCGATGTAACATTTCATTATAAAGATGCCCGCAGCCTGATCCTGGATCCGGCCGCCATACGGATAGCCCATTTTGATGGCACAGACTGGAATGATATCGGTGGAACCTGTGATCCTGCTAATTCGCTCACATCAGGTTCGGTTACCGTAACAGGGGTAAATGAATTCAGTCCTTTTTCTTTCGCGGGTGCTACAGCGGGCGTGGTGCCTGTTCAATTGATCAGTTTCACGGCGAAGAAGGCTAGCGGAAAAGTATGGTTGCAATGGACAACCGAACGGGAAGTGAACAGTGGCAACTTCCTGGTGGAAAGATCGGGTGATAGCAGGAACTGGATCACGATCGCTACCCGTCCCGCAGCGGGTAACAGCTCGGGGCAGCTTCATTACGCAACTTTTGATGAGCAGCCGTTAAAGGGGATCAATTATTATCGCCTGAAACCGGTGGATCTGAATGGCAGAACGACTTATTCGGAGATCAGATCGGTTTATATGGGCCAGGAAATGGGGATTATGCTGGTACCTAATCCGGCTACCGATAAGGTGATGGTCCTTTTATCCGGCAATACCAACCCGGCCAATATTAAGCTGTTTGACCAGCAGGGTAGGTTGATAAGAGAACTGAATGCTACGGAAGAAGTGACGACCCTGAATCTATCGGGGTTGGCAAGAGGGCTTTACCTGCTCAGGATATCGGGTAAAAATATTCAGGAAGTGAAAAAATTACTGATCGAGTAGGGTTGCGTACATATACTATTTTACGAGATGTCAACTCATGAGTTGACATCTCGTATTTACTGGGTATCGGATATATGCTTGATTATCAACGTACTTGCAGTTTGTTTCAATGGAGTTGACATCTCCTGGGTTGACATCTCCGGAGTTGTCAACTCATCCTGCAGACCTCCAACCGATTAAATATTCAACTATTTCCAAAAAAGCTTCATTATTTTTTTTCTATTTAATAACCAACCCTTACCTTTGCACTCCAAATTAAAAAACGGAAGTCTAAAAGTTCTTTACATATGTCACAACGAATCAGAATAAAATTACAGTCTTACGACCACAACTTAGTTGATAAATCAGCCGAAAAGATTGTAAAAACTGTACGCAGTACGGGTGCGGTAGTAACAGGTCCTATTCCTTTGCCTACGCACAAGAAGATCTTCACCGTATTACGTTCTCCTCACGTTAACAAGAAAGCACGTGAGCAGTTTCAATTGTGTACGCACAAACGTTTGTTAGACATTTACACCAGCAGCAGCCGCACAGTGGATGCACTGAGTAAGCTTGATTTGCCAAGTGGTGTGGATGTTGAAATAAAGGCTTGATGAACCTCCCTGCCCCTCACGGGAACCAGGGAAGGCACCAGGTAAGCTCTTATAAAGAAAAATATGAACGCCTAAGTCTCCTCACGAAGAGACCGCTGGGCATAAAACAGATACAATGAAAAGTATTATTGGAAAGAAGGTTGGCATGACCAGCATTTTTGATACGAATGGCAAACAGACTGCCGTTACGATCATTGAAGCAGGTCCATGTGTAGTAACCCAAAAGAAAACCGTAGAAACAGACGGTTATAATGCACTCCAGATTGCATTCGGCGATAAAAAAGAAAAGCACTCCACTAAGTCAGAAGTTAGCCACTTCGCAAAAGCTAATACAGCTCCTAAAAAATTCGTTCAGGAAATACGCGATAGCGAAATTGATAAAAACGTTGGTGAATCCATCACAGTCGACATTTTTGCCGAAGGTGATAGCATTGCCGTTGTTGGTACTACCAAGGGTAAAGGTTTCCAGGGTGTTGTAAAACGCCATGGCTTCTCTGGTGTGGGCGAACAATCTCATGGTCAGCATGATCGCCAGCGTGCACCAGGTTCTATCGGTAACTCATCTGATGCCAGCCGTGTATTCAAAGGAATGCGCATGGCAGGCCGTATGGGTGGCGACAGGGTGAAAATGAAAGGCCTTAAAGTGGTGAAAATTTTCGCAGAAAAAAATTACATCCTGGTCAGCGGATCGGTTCCGGGCCATAACGGTTCAATCGTTTTAATTCAAAAGTAACGCCAACGCATAGAAGCGAATTTCTGAAAAAATTAATTTAAGTACAATGCAACTAGATATATTAAACACAGCAGGCAGCAAAACCGGAAGAACGATCGAGTTACCGGAAGAGATCTTCGGTATCGAACCGAACGACCACGTTATTTACCTGGCTGTTAAACAATACCAGGGTGCTCAGCGCCAGGGTACGCACAAGGTTAAAACACGTATGGAAGTAAAGGGTTCATCCAAGAAGCTGCACAAGCAGAAAGGAACCGGTGGTGCCCGTAAAGGTAATCTCCGTAACCCGCTGTATAAAGGTGGTGGTAGCATCTTCGGACCAAAACCGCACAAATACGATATCAAACTGAACCGTAAGGTGAAGGATCTTGCCAAGATGAGCGCACTGGCCTACAAAGCCAAAGAAAATGCGATCGTGATCCTGGAAGATGTGAACATGGATGCACCGAAGACCAAGACTTTCTCAGGTATCCTGAAGAGCCTTAACATCGGACGTAAAAAAGCTTTGTTCGTAATACCGGAGTATAACGACAACCTGTACCTGAGCCTCCGCAATGTGGAAGGTGTTAGCGGTACTTTGTTGGCCGATATGAATACGTACGACATTTTAAATGCCAACGTACTGGTGATGACCGAAAGCGCTGCCAAACTGTTCAGTGCAACAGAAGCAGAAGCATAATTTTTAATTTTTCAAATTTTACGACATGAAACTGTCTGATGTTTTAATAAAGCCGATTTTATCTGAGAAAGCCAATAAGCAATCAGAAAAAATGAACCGTTATACTTTCATCGTAGACCGGAAGGCCAACAAGCTGGAGATCAAAAAAGCAGTAGAACAATTCTACGGCGTTCAGGTAGAGAATGTGAACACCGCGGTAATGCCTTCTAAACTGAAAGCAAAATACACCAAAGCCGGATTCATCGTAGGTCGCAAGCCTGCCAAGAAGAAAGCCCTGGTAACCGTAGCAGAAGGTGAAACCATCGACCTGTACGGAACGGTATAATCAACGAATTAACATGAATGGTGGTCAGCACCGCAAAGTTTTGACAAATAAAAAAAGTAATTAACAATGGCACTTAGAAAATACAAACCGGTAACTGCAGGAACCCGTTGGAGAATCGGAAATGCATACGCAGAGATCACTACGAATGTTCCTGAAAAGAGCCTGCTCGAAAAGCAGAAAAGCACTGCCGGAAGAAATGCACAGGGAAGAAGGTCAATGCGCTACATGGGTGGTGGAAACAAGACCATGTACCGTATCATCGATTTCAAACGTGATAAGAAGAATATCCCTGCATTGGTTAAAACGATCGAATACGATCCAAACCGTACCGCTTTCATCGCTTTGTTGGCATATGCTGATGGAGAAAAGCGTTACATCCTTGCACCACAGGGTTTACAGGTAGGCCAGACCGTTATCAGCGGTGATGATGCTGTACCAGAACTGGGAAATGCATTAATGCTTAAGAACATGCCGTTGGGTACCAACGTTCATAATATTGAAATGCAACCCGGACAGGGTGGTATCCTGGTTCGCAGTGCGGGAACATCTGCACAGTTGACCAATAAGGAAACCAAGTATGCTGTAATCAAAATGCCAAGCGGTGAATTGCGCAAGGTGCTGATCAATTGCTACGCAACAGTAGGAGTTACCAGCAACAGCGATCACAACCTCGAAAGCATGGGTAAAGCCGGCCGCAACAGGTGGAAGGGTATTCGTCCACGCACAAGAGCGGTAGCGATGAACCCGGTAGATCACCCGATGGGTGGTGGTGAAGGAAGGGCTTCAGGTGGTCACCCAAGAAGCAGGAAGGGTAAATATGCAAAAGGACAGATCACGCGTACCGTAGGAAAAGGTTCAAGCAAAATGATCATCCAGCGCAGGAATGGTAAGAAATTGCCGAACAAATAAACCCGGCAACTAAACAACGTATTCATCATTGTTAAAATATCCGGCCATTAAAACCGGAGAATAAACAGAAACAAAATAACATGGCTCGTTCATTAAAAAAAGGACCTTACATAGAAGCAAAACTGGAAGGAAAAGTGTTGTCTATGATCGAAGGAAAGAGTAAAAAATCGGTGATCAAAACCTGGAGTCGCAGGAGCACCATTACTCCGGATTTTGTTGGACAAACATTCGCCGTTCACAACGGGAATAAATTCATCCCGGTTTATGTAACAGAATTCATGGTTGGACACAAACTCGGTGAATTTGCACCTACCAGGAATTTCAGGGGTCACTCAAGTAAAAAGATATCGTAATAAAACCCGTTACTCGTCTACAGGTAATCGTTATGAACGGTTATTGAAAACGGGAAACAAGAAAAATAATAAAATGGAAGCAGTAGCAAAATTGAATAATTATCCCACTTCGCCACGTAAAATGCGTTTACTGGCCGACCTGATCCGTGGTATGAAAGTTGAGAAAGCCCTGGCTGTATTGGATCACAATCCAAAACATCCTGCTGTGCCTTTGCGCAAATTGGTTTTATCAGCGATCAGCAACTGGAAAGCAAAGAACGAAGGTGCGGATGAAACAGCTTTATTGGTGAAAACCATTTTTGTAGATGGCGCCAGGGTGATCAAACGTATGCGTCCTGCACCACAGGGTCGTGGATACAGGGTTCGCAAACGCAGCAACCACGTAACGGTGATCGTTGATACAGTAGGCAATGGCGTTAAACCAGTTAAAGCAGCCGTAGTTGCGGAAGAAGTTCCAACAGTTGCTACTGAAGTAAAAGCCAAAAAAGCAGCAGCTCCTAAAAAAGCAAAAGCCACAACAACAAAAAAAGAATCAGCTTCTAAAAAATAAATAATAAACCGAATATGGGTCAGAAAACAAATCCGATAGGCGCAAGGTTGGGAATCATCCGTGGTTGGGACAGCAACTGGTACGCCCACAAAAAGGATTATGCGAACAAACTGATTGAAGACGATAAGATCAGGAATTACCTGAACGCTCGTATCAACAAAGGTGGTATCGCCAAAATTGTTATCGAACGTACACTGAACAAACTGATTGTAACCATACATACGTCTAAACCCGGTATCATCATTGGTAAAGGGGGTGGCGAAGTAGACAGGATCAAAGAAGAGTTGAAGAAATTATGTGGTAAAGATGATGTGCAGATCAACATCCTCGAGATCCGTCGCCCTGAACTGGATGCAAACATCGTAGCCGATACCATTGCACGCCAGCTCGAAAACAGGATTAACTACAAGCGTGCCATTAAAATGTCGATCGCATCGGCATTGCGTATGGGAGCTGAAGGTATCAAGGTGAAAGTAGGTGGCCGTTTAGGTGGCGCCGAGATCGCCCGTAGCGAAGAGATCAAACAAGGTCGTACTCCATTGCATACACTGCGTATGGACATCGATTACGCAAACGTTTTTGCGCTGACTGTTTACGGTAAGATCGGTATCAAAGTATGGATCTGTAAAGGAGAAGTACTTGGCAAACGTGATCTGAACCCGAACATGGTAGCCGGTGGTGGAAAAGAAGGTGCTGAAAGGCCAGGTGGATTTGATCGCAGGGATGATCGTGGTGGAAGAGATGACCGCAGGGGCGGAGGCGACAGGAGAGGTGGTGGAGACCGTGGTGGTCGTGGCGGTGAAAATCGTGGCGGCGGCGGTGGAAGAAGATAATCGCTGATTAATAATTAAGAATTAATAATTGATAATTAATAATGTTAACGGGAATGGGTAGTAGCAGTTTTGCAAAACCCGGAACCAGCAACCAGAAACTTTTATAAGATGTTATCACCAAAAAGAACCAAACACAGAAAGACACAGAAAGGAAGGATGAAGGGAGACACTAAACGTGGCGCTACCCTGGCATTCGGAACCTTTGGTTTGAAAGCACTGGACAGTGTTTGGTTAACAAACCGCCAGATTGAAAGTGCCCGTCAGGCCATGACGCGTCACATGAAACGTGAAGGAAACGTTTGGATCAGGATCTTCCCGGATAAACCAATTACCGCCAAGCCTGCAGAGGTAAGGATGGGTAAAGGTAAAGGTAACCCTGAAGGATGGGCTGCTATTGTTCAGCCAGGACGTATCCTGTTTGAAGCAGATGGTGTACCAGAGCAGGTTGCAAAAGAGGCGTTTGAACTGGCCGCACAGAAATTGCCGATCCTTACCAAATTCGTGGTAAGCCGCGATTACCAGGCTTAATAAATAATGAGGTGATTTGGAGATTTGAAGATGTATACTTCATTATCAATTTCACAGATCATCAAATGTTCAAAATTTTCAAATTAATAGAAAATGTCTAAAAAAGTAGATTTCGTAAAAAGCCTCCAGGGATTGAGTGAGGCTGATCTGAAAGCGAAGATCCAGGAAGATGAACTGCGTTTGAAAAAGCTCAGCTTTGCACACGCCATCGCTCCGCTGGAAAATCCACAGAGCATCCGTTCACTGAGAAGGGACGTAGCACGTTTAAAAACTCAATTAAGAAAAACGCAAATGGGCGCTTAATCCCGTTAAAACAATACAACAATGGAAGCAACAACAAACATAGACAGAAATTTACGGAAGACCAGGGTAGGTGTGGTATCCAGCAATAAAATGGATAAAACCATCGTGGTAAAAGTAGAACGTAAAGTAAAGCATCCGCTCTACGGAAAGTTCCTTAAAAAAACCACCAGCTTTCATGCCCATGATGAAAAGAACGAGTGCAGCATAGGTGATACAGTTAAGATCATGGAAAGCCGCCCGATGAGCAAAACCAAACGTTGGAGACTCGTTGAGGTTGTTGAAAAAGTGAAATAACCTGTATGATGTATGCGACCGGGTTTTTAAAAGAAGCCGGTTGAAATGCCTAACAAAAAATTAAACATTGGTTTGGATTGAATGAAGATCCCAAATCATCAAATCATAAAGAAATGATTCAGCAAGAGAGCAGATTAAATGTAGCAGACAACAGCGGAGCCAAAGAAGTGCTTTGTATCCGTGTACTGGGTAACAGCGGGCAGGACTATGCGAAGATCGGGGACAAGATTGTTGTTACTGTAAAAGATGCCATGCCTGCAGGTGGTATCAAGAAAGGTACGGTTAGCAAGGCCGTTATCGTTCGCACCAAGAACAAACTGCGTCGTAAAGACGGATCTTATATCCGTTTTGATGACAACGCTGTGGTGTTGTTAAACAATTCAGACGAACCAAGGGGTACACGTATTTTTGGACCAGTGGCCCGTGAGCTGAGGGATAAGGGTTACATGAAAATCATCTCCCTGGCACCAGAAGTATTGTAAGTACTGTTTCTCGTAAGTGGTTTCTCGTTTTTAGTCTGGATCGTAAAGACTTTACAACCCGAAACAAGAACGAGTGACACGAAACCAGAAACAAATTTTTAGGAAGACAAGTTATAAAGAAACTTAACAAAATGAGTACAAGATTTAAACCAAAATTCAGCATTAAAAAAGGCGACCAGGTAGTGGTAATTACCGGTGAAGACAAGGACCTGAAAAAGCCACGTAAAGTGCTGGAAGTTATTTTGGAAAAAAGCCGTGTATTGGTAGAAGGTGTTAACATCATCACCAAGCACACAAAACCTACCGCACAGAATACCAAAGGCGGTATCGTTAAAACTGAAGCACCTATTGCCATCAGCAATGTAATGCTTTGGGATGCGAAAACCGGCGGTCCTACGAAAGTAAGGCGCAGCAGGGAAAATGGTAAATTAGTTAGAATCGCTAAAAAATCAGGGGAGGTAATCAAATAATGAGCACAACAACAAACACTCCGAGATTAGCAGTTAAGTACAAAAAAGACGTTGTACCTGCTTTAATGAAAAAATTCAGTTACAAAACCGTAATGCAGGCGCCAAGACTGACTAAGATCTGTCTGAACCGCGGTGTAAACGGAGCAGTAACGGATAAGAAACTGATCGACGTAGCCGTTGATGAACTGTCCAACATTACCGGTCAGAAAGCAGTAGCTACGATGTCGAAAAAGGATATATCCAACTTCAAATTGCGTAAGAACATGCCAATTGGTGCAAGGGTTACTTTACGTGGAGTGAAGATGTATGAATTCCTCGACAGGCTTGTATCAGTATCACTGCCACGTGTACGTGATTTCAAAGGTATCAACGACAAGGCATTTGATGGCCGCGGTAACTACACCCTGGGTGTAACCGAGCAGATCATCTTCCCTGAAATCGACATCGATAAAGTAAATAAGATCACTGGTCTTGATATCACTTTTGTGACAACAGCCGGTACCAACGAAGAAGCTTTTGAGCTGTTGAAAGAACTGGGTATGCCTTTTAAAAACATCAAAAAATCTGAAAGTTAAGTTATGGCAAAAAAATCAATCATCGCCAGGCAGGCCAAAAGGGTGAAAATCGTAGCCCGTTTTGCAGAAAAAAGAGCCGCCCTTAAAGCGGAAGGAAACTATGCAGCACTTGACCTGTTACCTAAGAACGCTTCACCTGTACGTTTGAAAAACAGGTGCCAGCTTACCGGACGTCCAAGGGGATATATGCGTCACTTCGGTGTGAGCCGCGTAATGTTCCGTGACATGGCACTGCAGGGAAAAATTCCTGGAGTAACAAAGGCCAGCTGGTAATACCGGGAACCGGATAATAAGGTTTCTAGATGCTGGAAACTGGATATCGCATTGTAAAAAATTATTCAATCAATTAACAAGACATAACAATGGTTACTGATCCAATCGCAGATTATTTGACAAGAATCCGTAATGCACAGATGGCGAATCACCGTATTGTAGAAATACCGGCGAGCAACCTGAAAAAGCGCATCACCGAGATCCTGTATGATAAAGGTTACATTTTAAAATACAAATTCGAAGACGATAACAAACAAGGTTTGATCAAGATCGCTTTGAAATACGACGCTACCACTAAGTTACCTGTTATCCAGAGCCTGGAAAGGGTAAGCCGCCCGGGATTGCGCAGTTATGCAAAACCAGAGGATTTCAAACGTGTGAAGAATGGTTTGGGTGTTGCGATCATCTCTACTTCAAAAGGTGTGATGACCGATAAAGAAGCCAAGGCACAGAATGTAGGTGGTGAAGTGCTTTGCAATATTTTCTAATCAATTTGATGATTAGT
>ERZ795056.3026-NODE-3026-length-18217-cov-9.063044_pt1 | contig 18217 bp, 15 predicted proteins | sample MGYA00375140_ERZ795056 | MGnify/ENA primary metagenome ERZ795056 (study PRJEB30185, sample SAMN05720227) | activated sludge metagenome | isolation source: Anaerobic digester | place: USA | collected 2015-03-09 ... | reverse complement strand
AAATCTGAATGGAAAAAGATGTATGCGTATGCGTTAGAACATGATTTCAGGTTTCTGAGTTACGGTGACGGTAACCTGATTTTTATTAATTGACCATTAGGGTTGAATGGTAACAGATGTTCCAACCGGAATATAACTGAAGAGATCTTTCATTTCGGTGTACTTAACGGAAACGCAACCATCCGTCCAATTGTAAAAATTATCGATGGTCCATTCTTCCTGCGGGCGTGTAGCATGAATGGCAATGCCATTTCCTATTTTAGCATTTTTCGGTAAAATACCTTTTGCTTTTCTTTCATTGAATTTCTGGATACTTTCATCGTTTGGATAATCAAGCAGCAACTCCGGGCCCCATTTAGGATGTATTTTTTTGAGGATCACTTTAAAACTTCCGTTGGGTGTACGCTTGTCACCTTCTTTCATTTTATCACTCAGGTCTTTACTGCCAAATACGATCGGGTATGTGGCATACCAGCCCTCTTCATCATATACTTTTAATTCGTAATCGCTTTTATCTACAATAATATAATAAGGATTTTCTGAGCGGGCATGAGGCCCATTGTTGTTTTGTGAATCATTCAACAACTTCTTTTTAGAAGATGCATGCATGAACGACATGACAGGTATCAGCGCTGCTAAAAGCGCTATGCTGGTGAGAAGACGGGGTTTCATTGTAAAGCGTATTTGTGCCATATGCTCAAACGATATGCCATAAATTGTTATTTCTGGCAAATAACCGGGTTAGAAATAATTTAACGTAAAATAATTATTTTTTATAGCCTGCAAAAATAATAAAAGGTGCCAGGCTCCTCCCGAAGGCTTTAACGAGGAGATTAAGGGTTTTGTTAACAATTGATTTTGAGCCGGTTTTATATTCATCGTAAAAACCATTGTACAGGCTAACGGAAAAACCATTTGATGCGTAAATATCCTGGTATTCAGGAATTGTAAGAATCCTTTCTGTCCAACTGCCAGTGACGGGATCACATGTATTGGTTGGATGGGCCGGTGCTTCTGGAATGGTACCATTCTCAACATATCTTTTAATCATTACTAAGATATCTTTTTCCTGCAAGCCCCGGCTGTTGGTTGCGAGAAGCTTAATTTTTTCTATTGGTTCACCTGGCAATTGAGAGAGAATGATCTTTTTCCTCGTTTCCAGGAATGCTGCATGAGGAGCTTCACCTGCCAATGTAAAATCATCCGGATTGCCGCCGATAAGTTCATCTTTTTGTTGCAGCTTTTTTAATGAACGCAGTTTGATTGGATTGCCTGGGTTACTCGCGGTGGTAAATACAGACACGATTGCTGGATTTATTTGTGACAGCGTTTTAAAAAAAGACGAAAGATCATAGATATGTTCTATCACATCGGTGCCTACTATGATATCAACCTGTTCGTTTTTACAATAGGTTTCTACTGCATCAATATCTCCCAGGATAAATCCTGCAATCGGAACATTTAATATAGAAGCCAGTTTACGGGACCCCTCCAGGAAATGTGCATTGATATCGTTGACGAATACCTGCTTAAAGCCACAATAGGAAGCAAAGATTCCCAACAAGCCATTGCCTGCGCCAAAATCGACCAGGGTTAATTCCTGTTGCCTTTTACCTGAATGTTGAATCGCTTTATTTAATACATCAGCATAAATGGCCAGGTAATATTTTTTATGATCCAACAGGTGCTGCAGGTATCTGCGACAATATGGTTCGGGAGAAACTTCGTTTATACGCAAGTTGTCTAACTTTCGTTCAAACTGTGCAGCCTTATCTTTTAACCCGGAAACGTAATCCATGTAATGTTTGCTTGTGTGCTAAAATACAGAATTATGCTGCAGTGCCATCAATAAAAAATCCTTCGCCGTTTTACATAAATGTATCGGGCAAAGGATGTTGAGTGAGAGAGCCGTTAAAATCAGTTGCTCAACCTGAATCCGAAATTGAACGGCCTGATATCGAGGCTATGTTCGTAAATGGATTTAGGTGTATATGATCCGTATAATTTTACAGGACCGAGACCCAGTTCTGCTACATAGGAAAATTTGAATTTTTCGAGATCATAATCTCCTTTGTTTCTTTCTTTGCCTCTTTCGCCGCTTCTTTGTTTATTGCGTTGGCTGTAAAGATAACCGGCACTCACGCCAAAGCTTACACTAAAACCATTTTTGCTGTTGGGATGATTGGCTGCAAAATTCAGCATGACCGGTATCGTTAAATAATCTGCAGCAAGCTTATTCTTGGTGAATCCGATCGAATCCCTGAAGATGAATGCGCCGCTTGTTTGAACACCATTGCTGTAAGGGATCACACCGTTCTCTTTATAACTGATGTTTGACTTATACCGGTAGTTGTTCAACTCAAGGCCCAGACCGTATTTCAGGTTTACATTTTGTTTGATAAGACTCAGGCGTTGCATGAAGAACCAGATATTCACATTAATACTTTTACCTGTCCTGAGTTTAAAATCATCCTTGCCGAAAGCCTGTGCACCCGGCCTGTTCACCAGGTAGTTACCGGTATTGGCATAATTGGTCTGGTCACTGTAATTGGCAAAGCCAATATCTACTATACCCCAGTTGGTTGTTATCCTGGAATGCTTCTTTGGTTGATTTTCGGCATTACCTACCTTGATCTCCCTGCTACCCTTGCCTTTGCCACCACGCTTAATGATAATGATATTGCCAATGCGCATGGTATCGCTTTTCTGGGGCAGGTAAGTTGTATCTGTTTGTGCCGATGCACTGATGCAAAAAATGACCGTTGCTAAAAGTAAAGTTAGCCTTTTCATATACGCTTTATTTAGTGTGATTATTTAGATGCGATTTCGAACCCGGCTATTTTTATGCCATTGCCGGTTTTTATGTTGGCATTCCTGGTAATGATCCTTTTTACTTTCCGGATAAACCCGCTGATCTTTGACCGGCTTACCTTTTCTTCATTTATAAAAAGAATATGATTATCATTTGATTCAGGTTCTGATATTGATAAAGAAGCTGTTTTGGCAAAGCTGTTAGGCATTTCCGATAGTATGTTTACATCTGGTGCCGTAAGAGGTTTACCTGTTGATAGAGCCGGATCCAGTTTTGCAATGTCAACATTCGAAGGCTCATTCTTTTTCAACATCTGTTCCTTACTATCATGTACGGCGGTGGAATTATTTTCGTTACTTTTTTGATTGTTAATGTTTTCAAAATACGGCTTAGGCAGGTTATTTGTTTCTTTGATGACCGGCTTTTGCTGATTTGATACCGCTACATTTTTTGAATCATTATTCAGCTCGCGGCTGGTAACCGTAACCGTTTTCTTTTGTTTGGGCTGAACAACTCCTGTGTTTGATACTGACGGTACGGTAACATTCTTCCTGGTATCATTTGCAGCCAGGGATGATTTTTGGATAACCTGATCTTTATTGATTTCAGCCATAGCAGGGATAGATTTCTTTCCCTTCCCGTTGGCTTCTGTTTTTGTAGCGATGGTATTGGTTTCTTTATTCAGATCTGATTTTGAAACAATGGAAATGCCCACAAACAAACCGGCGCCCAGCAATGCGGCTGCTACCGCCCATTTCCAATAACGGATTGTTACGACCCTGTCATTTTCATACCGGTATAATGATTTTTTATCGGGGAAGGAAACTTTATCGGCAGGATCCAGTTTTACAGCCTGTAAGTAATTCCATTCAGCTAAAAGCAATTCATCAGAAGCTAATTGCGCTTCGAGTATTTTTTTATCGGCAGGAGATAACTCATCATCCAGGTGGAGTAAAAGTTGTTCTTGTGAAATGGTAACAAATTCGTTTTTAAAAAGTTGCTCTTTACCCGGGAATGACATTTGCTCCGGCGCCAGGGAAGTCATCGAAAGCATATCCAGTTCTGCTTTCAGATCGGGATTATCCATTACAAAAACATCAACAGCCGTTTTTTCCGCTGCTGACAATTCATTGTCGACATACAGCAGGAAAAAATTTTCGTAATTATGGCGGTTGATGTTCATGTATGTTTTTGTTCGTTTAGCCACGGTCGTTACACGACCGGTTATTAAATGACGTTTTCCGGTTTTACCAGGTATTCTCTCAATTGCAGCCTGGCCCTGTGCAGGTAAACTTTCACCTGGCTTTCATTCAAACCGGTGATCTGCCCGATCTCTGCGTAATTATATCCCTCATAATCCTTCAGCATCACCAGGCTTCGCTGGGTCTCACTCAACCGGCCCAATGCTTCTTCCAGTATCCTTTTGGTATTGTTCTGCAGGTTGGTGGTTCCACGTGCCTGCTCTGCAAACTCTTCTTTCAGGCTGATGCGTTTATTCTTCCTGATGTGATCGATCATCTGGTTATACGCAATCGTAAACAGGTAACTTTTACATTTGGTATTGTCTACCTCAGCCCTGTTCTTCCACATTTTTTCAAAAGCACCCTGCACGACGTCTTTTGCATCCTCTTCATGACGCAAATTCTTCCATATAAAACGGTACACGTTGTCCGCGTACAGGTTTACACATTGATTATATTCTCTCTCAGTCATACAGTTTTTCTATTGACAATGCCAATATACCCGTAATACGAACTTAAACAGTTGAAAGTTACAGGAACCGCAATATTTTTAGGATGAAATGTGCAAAATACCCCTTGCAATGAAATTTAAAGGAGATTCGGGGGTGATCTTAGTCTTCATTTCGCAACATTTTACAGGCTGGCTGGGCTTTTGGATACAAGCTTCCTTATCTGCTTTTTTAAAGTCAGCAGCTATGAGCAGGCAAATGGAAAAAATGCCCAGCGAACAAAAGAGGAGTATTTCTTTTTTAAGCTGCATATGATTAGTTTTAAGGTGTAACGAAATTAGCAGCAAATAGTTACTGGCATCGGTATAAATTGTTAAAAAAGGTTAAAATATCCTTAATCAAACAGCTAAACAATTTTACCGGGTTACCCGGATACTCATAATCTGTCATTAGATTTGCAGCCATTATCAATACTCAATCTTTTATAACATATGAATAATTCATTTTCAAAACGCATTGGAGCTGAACTGGAAGAGATCAGGTCGGCCGGACTTTTTAAAACCGAACGCATCATCAGCAGTGAGCAAGGTGCCGAGATCATCGTCAACGGCAAAACGGTGCTGAATTTCTGTGCCAACAATTACCTGGGTTTATCGGCCCATCCAAAAGTGATCGAAGCCGCTAAAAAATACATTGATTATCGCGGATATGGCATGAGCAGTGTTCGGTTCATTTGTGGTACACAGGATATTCATAAAGAGCTTGAAAAAAAGCTGTCCGATTTCCTGGGTACAGAAGATACGATCCTGTATGCCGCGGCCTTTGACGCCAATGGCGGTGTGTTTGAACCTTTATTCAATGAAGAGGATGCCATCATCAGCGATGCATTGAATCATGCTTCTATCATAGATGGCGTAAGATTATGTAAGGCTCAGCGTTACCGTTATGAGCACAACAACATGGCCGACCTGGAAGAGAAATTAAAAGAAAGCGCACATTTACGCAGCCGCATCATCGTAACCGATGGCTCGTTCAGCATGGATGGTACCATTGCACAACTGGATAAGATCTGCGACCTGGCAGATGCATACGATGCCATCGTAATGATCGATGAATGTCATTCGTCTGGCTTCCTGGGAAAAACAGGACGTGGTACACATGAATACAGAAATGTGATGGGCCGCATCGATATCATCACCGGTACACTGGGTAAAGCACTTGGTGGAGCCAGTGGCGGATTTACTTCAGGTAAAAAAGAGATCATTGAAATGCTTCGCCAGCGGAGCCGCCCGTATTTATTCAGCAATACACTGGCACCAAGCATTGTAGGCGCATCTATCGCTGTGCTCGACCTGTTGAGTCATACAACGGAACTGCGGGATAAACTTGAATACAACACAACTTATTTCCGGAAAAAAATGACAGAAGCCGGGTTTGATATAAAGCCCGGTGATCATCCTATCGTTCCCATCATGTTATATGAAGCCGTGCTAGCCCAGCAATTTGCGGCTAAATTACTGGATGAAGGCATTTACGTAATCGGGTTCTTCTTCCCGGTGGTTGCCAAAGGACAGGCCCGCATCAGGGTTCAGTTAAGTGCGGCACATGAACAAAGGCATCTCGATAAAGCCATTGCTGCCTTTACCAAGATCGGCAAAGAACTGGGGGTTATCAAATGATCAAAAGTTCATTTCATAAAAAAGGGGTAGATTTTAACTACCCCTTTTTGATATAATGCAATATTGATCTAGTTCAATTTTTCGAGGCGATATTCAAGGCGCTTATCTTTTTTATAATATTCAAGGATCATGATGAAGCCTGGTTTGGCTGGAAATACTTTTACCCATTTGGCTTTTGATTTCAGACTGATCTTATCTTCTGTAAAGCTGCCGTTGTTGTAGCTGATTGAATGAAAAGTAAGCCCTTTATCTTCCCCGCTTCTTTCGTAATCACTATAGCCAATATTGAACTTTGTGTGTTCCTTATCCATCAGGGTAAAATCATAATCAAAAGCACCATAAGATTTAGCCATGAGTGCCATGATGTGTGGAGATACGCCTTCATATCCACCTTCCATCTCTACCGTATTGCTGAACTTGTCGTATATTTTAGCATTCTGTACATTGAACTGATCATCAAATTGCAATGTGATCAAATCGGTGATCTTTAGTTTCAGTGCGCTAACTCCCCTTGCATTGCGATTGCCAAAGTTTGAATTATTGATGATCTTAGATGCAATACCCAAAGCACTCACTACTTTTTTGTATCCCTCACCGATGGCAAAGAATTTTCCATCTGCCGTTTGCAAAATTTTATGAAAATAAATATATCCAACTTCAGCTACTTTGCCCTTTGCGTTTACGGGCAGGTACTTGCCGATCTGGTCATCCCATGAATTGAATTTCTTAGATACGATTGCTCCTTTTCCATTCATGGTATAACTGGCCAGGCCCAGACTTGAATGCTTCATAATTTTCGCATCACTTTCAAAATAAGTTCCTAATACCAGGAAATCTGATTTGCCATTTATAGTGGATACATTCATCGGGTAAAATTTATAATCATCTGCCTCAGTAATTACTTCAAAAGCCTTTTTACCATTGTGTATGTTCAATGCCAGCAACCATGAATGCGGCTGACCGGCAAAAATTCCCTTTTTCTTCATCACTTCAAACAATACAATGGAATCTGTTGCACCGAGGTAAGTGGCCTGGGCAAATTTATCTTCCTGGTCTTCTGCTGCTTCATATGTCCATTGCTTTTTCTGGCTCGTAAAAAAGAAATTGATCTCGTAACTGAAATATTTTCCTTCCTTAACCGGATAAGAAGTAACATATCCCTTATTTCCAACGCTGAATAAAGCCTCGTTTTGCCCATCTTCCGATTTGCCGCCATAGGTTTCTTCGATCAGGGCCTTGCTTCTTTTATTAAGCTCTTTGGTATATGTCATTTTTTGTTTGCCGTCGAAGCCATAAGCCCTGTATTCAAGTATTTTTTCTTTGCTATCGTAAAACAGGAACATAATGGTATTTCCATTGTAGCTCGATTCCAGTATCTGTATATTCTTATCATCTTCAAAAGTAATGGCCTTCACTTTATTCAGGTTCTCATCCATGATCTGCAGGGTATATTCATTGATCTTTCTGCTTACTTTATCAGATACATAAAATGAAAAATAGCCTTTGATCTGCTCTCCATCCATGATCTCGCCGCTGCTGCGCACATATACACTTTTAACATTCTCGATGCTTAATTTCTCCTGGGCCGAAAGTTGGGCCAGGCATAGAATACAGGCAATACAAAATAGAAATACTTTTTTCATCAGGGTTCTTTTAAAATGTGAAATTTTGTTTGGTAAAATTGGTTTTATAATAACTGATCCATTCCTGTTTTTCTGCAGGCTTATTATAATTTTCCTTACTGTTGATGAGGGCATACAAAAAGGTTTCATTTTTGATACCCGTTGTTTTGCGTTCATCCATGAAATAATAACTGAATGCTGCTATATCCGACAGTGAAATATTTTGTATAAAGTGCAGGAATCGATTGTATTTCTTTTCACGATAAGGAGACGGAAGTTCTACGATCTTGTTCAGCATATGCTTTTTCTGTGCAACATACATCCGGTTTAGGCTGTTGCCGACCATGGCCATGAGCCAGGTATCATCCGGGTAATGATCCAGTGCCTGCAATGCATAATACAAAGCAAGGGATACATTTTCGCTTTCATATGCATAAGCAATCGCTTCCCGGTCGAATACCTGCTGCCATTCCCTGAATGATTGTTCCTGTATAAATTGTTTAGAACCGGGTTTATAATAGCGTGTAAGGATCGGCGTTACATACTGTACTCTCTTCTTACAATCGGGATGTGTTTTGAGCGAATCCAGTATTTGCTGATCGTCTTCTGAATGCTGAACGCCCCCAAAGAATGCTTCTGGTTCCTTAAGCCAGGACTGGCTGAATGGATGGGCTGTGTGATTAAAATATCTTTCCAGTGGTGGGTCAATATTGAATTTATCGTTGTCGATGCTGTCGAGCATTCCCAAAGCCGTACCCGATTGCTGCAGATCGAAGCTGGTATTTTTCAAAAACTCTATTGCCATAGAATCGGCTTCCGATTCATGCTCGCGGCTATGGCGCCTGTCTTTAAAAGCGATGGATTTGGCAAGCTTATCTAATTGACGGTTCTTCTCATACGCCTGTTTGGATATCTTCTTCAGCTCTTTCTGAAATTCATCTGAATAAACCGTGTTGATATATTTATCAATGGCGTTGTTGCTGTGGTTTAAATAAAGATGGGCTAACTCATGGCACAATACAAAGGCCAGTTGTGCTTCATTGTTGAATTTATTCACGATGCCAATATTCACCAGCACGGTACCCTCGCCCAGGCTTGATGCATTGGGCCACCATGCCCTGTACAAAAGAACCCGCGGGTTGAGTGCCTGTAATGCTGGGTTGGCAACCAGTATCTCTTTCACCAGGGTATTGATATACGCCACTGCCGCAGGATCGGTAACGATGCCTTCCATATCAAAATTAGATTTGATATAATCGAACCGTTGCTTATAAATTTCCTTGAAATATTTTTTATTGTCACCCTTTACCTGGCCGATATCATCGTTGTACCGCTGTTCGATGGCTTTGAAAGTAGATTGCTTATAGGTTGCATCTGCTTTTAATACAGAAAAAAGCTGAACCTGGGCATTGCTTTGAAACCCCATGCATAACAGGCATGTAACCAGTGCGAATAGAGCAGGAAGGCAGTTGAACATGGTAAAGTACGTTAATGAATAGTTGGTAGCCTATCCAAATCGGCGTGAATTTATATAAAAAACAGATACCGCTACATTAATTTCTTTATTGATTTACCTTTACTACTTATTATGAGCGATACGGTACAATCATTTATGACCAACAGCGGCCAGAAAGCGGCCGACCTGGAGCACCGCCGGAAGATCAATTTCAACATTGGCCGGTATAATGCGGTTGTGCCACAGGGTAAGCAGCAGTTCGACAATGTTTCACTTGCCCGGGAAAGAGCAAAAAATATAAAATGGCGTGCCATTGAAACGCTCGACCAACAGTTGGAAGAATTTGAACGACAATTCAGCAAAAGAGGCGGTAAAGTGTTATGGGCCGAAAATGCCCAACAGGCGATAGACGAGATCATAAAGATCTGTATCGAAAAAAATTGCAAAACCCTGGTGAAGAGCAAGAGCATGGTCACCGAAGAAATTCACCTGAATGATGCCATGGAAAAGCAGGGCATCGAAAGCATTGAAACAGACCTCGGTGAATACATTCAGCAACTCGATGGCGAAGCACCATATCATATTGTAACCCCGGCCATGCATAAAAGTAAGGAAGATGTGGCAAGGCTGTTTGCCGAAAAACTGGGTACCGCACCAAATCTTACTCCCGAACAACTTACCCTGGTTGCCAGGAATATCCTACGGGAAAAATATGTTCAGGCTGAGATCGGCGTTACCGGCGCCAACTTTATCATCAGTGATATCGGCGCTGTAGCGGTTACTGAAAATGAAGGGAACGCCCGGCTGAGTTGTGCTTTCCCAAAAACACATATTGTGATCGTGGGCATTGAAAAGATGATCCCGTCTATGTCGGACCTCGCTTTATTCTGGCCGCTGCTCAGCACTTTTGGAACCGGGCAGAAGATAACGGTATACAATACCCTCATTACAGGGCCCAGGCAACAAAACGAAACCGATGGGCCCGAAGAGATGTATGTGATTTTGCTGGATAACGGGCGCACGAATATTTTAAAGAATCCTAAACAACGCGAAAGCCTTTATTGCATCCGCTGCGGAGCCTGCCTGAATGCTTGCCCGGTTTATAAGAATATTGGTGGTCATGCATATGGCGCCACTTATAGCGGTCCAATCGGTAGTGTGATCACTCCTCACCTGCAAGGCATGGAATCTTTTAAACATTTAAGCTTTGCATCTTCGCTCTGTGGCAATTGTACCGAAGTATGTGCGGTTAAAATAAACCTGCACGAATTATTATTAGACAATCGGCACGAATCGGTTGAAGAAGGATTAACAACCTTCACAGAGAGAATGGCCTGGAAAGCGTGGAAAATAGCCAGCCTTCGAAGAAGCATGATGAACCTGGGCAATGGCAACATGAAGAATAAAATTGTAAACGGGTTATTCAAAGACTGGCAAAAAAACCGGGGAGATTTACATTTCAGCCAGAAAACTTTTAATGAAATGTGGAAGGAAAGGTTTAAAAAATAATCAAACTGAACTTTGTTGCAATCAACAACGTTCAACGGCTACATGATTCTCATTTATTCAAATAAAACCAGCACTCGTTTACAGTACATCTGTAAATTCATCTTTAAAGAACAGCTTGGTCTGGCTTATAGCATTACAGAAGACCGGGATGGATTTTCAAACCATGAAGGGATAAAAATAAATTATAGTACCCAATCATTTACCGGCAGCCTGTTTAACATCCCGCCGCATTCGCTTCTCTTTGAAACAGGTATTCAGCCTCAATCCATTCAATGTTTTGAGTTTAAAAATCATAAAGCTTTTTTTAAGAATATTCAAGGAGATTTTGCTTTCGACATTTTTGCTGCATGCTTTTACCTGTTGAGTCGTTATGAAGAATATCTGCCACATGAAAAAGATATGTATGGAAGATATGCCTATGAAAATTCCCTGGCCTGGAAAGAAGGTTTTCTAAAGCTGCCGTTGGTGAATATATGGTTACATGACTTTGCCATATCTCTACAGGAAAAATTTCCCGGAATAGACATACAATTTCCTGCGGCCGGCTTCGTCCCAACTTACGATATCGATATTGCCTGGTCATATAAATACAAAGGATTGATCAGGAATATCGGCGGCTTTATAAAATCACCTACGCTTAACCGTTTGAGTGTTTTGTTTGGATTGCAGAAAGATCCTTATTACAGTTATCAATACATGGATGAATTGCATACAGCCAACAAACTTTCTCCCGTTTATTTTTTCCTGGTGGCCACATGGAACAGTGTATATGATAAAAACATTTCGCCTTATAGCCATGCCATGTGGAAACTCATCCGGCAGCATGCAAAAAAATACAGCATCGGGCTACATCCTTCCTGGAAGAGCAATGAAAAGGATCCCGTTTTAAAAAGAGAAAAGAAGATACTTGAAACAGCTTCTGGTGCACCTATCCTGAAATCGAGACAACATTATATCAAGTTCACCCTGCCACAAACCTTTCAAAAGCTTGCTGATACAGGCATTGAGGATGATTATAGCATGGGCTATGGAAGCATTAATGGATTCAGGGCATCGGTAGCATCCGGATTTCAATGGTACAACCTGCAAACAGAAACGATCAGCAAACTTCGTTTACATCCATTTTGTTTCATGGATGCGAATAGTTTTTATGAACAGCATTTTACAGCAGAACAAGCTTATGAAGAGCTATTACATTATTACGATCTATGTAAAAAATATCATGGTACCTTCATTTCAATCTTTCACAATAATTTCCTGGGAACCGATAAAACCTTTGCAGGATGGAAAGAGATGTACAGCAGGTTTATATCTCAGCTTCCACGATGATCTTTCGGGCATCGCGTTTTAAACTATAATTCACCAGGAAAACGCCAGCCAGGGTTACCAACGCACCCCAAAGAATATTGATATTCAGTTTTTCTTTGAGAATGATGCCTGCCAATAACATTGCCACAAGCGGGTTGATGTATGCATACAAGGAAGCAATACCAGCTGGCAATTTTTTCATGGAGTAAATAAACGCTACAAATGAAATGATGGAACCGAATAAAACCAGGTATCCAATTACAGCCCATACTTTCCAGCTAATGGCGGTGATGGGCACCGTGGGTTGTGTTGTTTCAGCCAGCACCAGCAGGATCAACGCACTGATGAGCATTTGCCAGCCCGTACCGTAATATGGATTTATTTCTGCCTTATTACGTGCTAAAAAAACCGTACCTACACTCCAGGATAACATGGCCACCACCGAAAGCGATAGGCCGATCAAAAAAGATGAATCTAAATTGTCAAAGGCATTTTCATAAAAAACGATACCCACTCCCGTTAGTCCGAGAAATAAACCCAGGAAAGTAAGGATCGTGAGTTGCCTGCTTTTAAAAAAAACTTTTTCAATGATCACCACGCTCAGCGGATATAAGGCACCAATGAGAGCGCTGAGCCCGGTCGGTATAAATTTGAGGCTCCAGGTACTTAGTCCATTTGCAAATACAAACATCAGGATAGACATCACGAATATCCAGCGAAATTGTTTAGCAGTTGGCAGGCGTAATTTTTTATGCCACATGAAGAAAACCACGAAACAGGCACCTGCTATGAATTGCCTGATATAGGCCATTTGCAAAGCGGGTATCTCATTAACACCAAGTTTGCTCACCACCCAGGTAGTTCCCCAAACGAAACAGGTTATGACCAATGCCAGGTAACCTTTTCCCTTGCCTTCTATGGGAGCGTTTGTTTTCATAAAGTGATATATATATCTTAATGTTTAAAATGGCGCATGCTGGTGATCACCATGGCAAGATCATTTGCTTTGCAATATGAAATGGAATCTGCATCACGAATAGATCCGCCAGGTTGAATGAAAGACGTGATACCGGCTGCATGGGCAATTTTAACGCAATCATCAAATGGGAAAAACGCATCGCTGGCCAATACAGCACCTGAAAGATCGGCATTGAACTGCCTGGCTTTTTCCAGTGCCTGGCGAAGAGCGTCTATGCGACTTGTTTGTCCGCAACCTTTACCGATCAACTGTTTATCTTTCACCAATGCAATGGCATTGCTTTTAAGATGTTTGCAAACCAGGTTGGCAAACAGCAGGTTTTGTTTTTCAGCTTCCGTGGTATCGCGGCCACCTGCTTCTTTCCATTCGGCCACATTGCCTTCATCGGTTTGCTGAGACAGGATGCCATTCAGCAAAGACCTGTATTGCTGATGGCTATTGCCGGTATTTTTCAATTGTAGTAAAATGCGGTTCTTTTTTGATTGCAGCATGGTAAGGGATTCAGCGCTGAATGACGGGGCGATCAACACTTCGAAGAACAGTTCACTGATGGCTGCTGCTGTTTGCGCATCTACTTCACCGTTAGTTACCAGTACGCCGCCAAAAGCACTTTCCGGATCACCTGCAAGGGCCTGGTCCCACGCATCCTTTAATGTACCACGAGCCGCAATGCCACAGACATTCGTATGCTTGATGATGGCAAATACTTTCTCATCATTTGCTGAATTGAATTCACGGATGAGCATGATGGCTGCATCCACATCAACCAGGTTATTGTAGGATAATTCTTTACCGTGCAATTGGGAAAAAACTTCTTCCAGGTTTCCATGATAAGAAGCTGACTGGTGAGGATTTTCACCATAGCGAAGTGTTTTCTCAGGCAAATGATAGGGCGTTGCAAACTGAAGCTGGTGAAAATAATTGGAGATGGCTGTGTCGTATGAAGTACACACATCAAATGCTTTAATGGCAAATAATCTTCGTTGTTCGAGACTGGTGCTGCCTTGCTGATCATTTAATAGCTGTTCCAATAATGAATAATCATTTTTAGCAGCCACCACTACAATGTCCTGGTGGTTTTTGGCAGCCGCCCTGATCATCGATGGTCCGCCGATATCGATCTTTTCAATGATCTGTTTTTCATCGGAAGTAGCACGAACTGTTTCTTCAAACGGATAGAGATCAACGATGACGAGATCAATTTCCGGAATGTCGAATTCTTTCATTTCACTTACATGTACTTCATCTGAGCGCTTGCCCAGTATGCCACCAAAAACAGCAGGATGCAATGTTTTCACCCGACCACCCAGGATCGAAGGGAAACCTGTGAGGCTCTCCACCGCAATGCATGGAACATTCAGTCCTTCAATAAATGACTGTGTGCCGCCCGTACTATAGATGGTAATGCCCAATGCATGCAATTGCCTGATGATGTTTTCGAGGCCGTCTTTATAAAATACGGAAATCAATGCTGATTGAATTTTCTTCATAATCCCCAACGCCGGCGGGCGTAATCTTTAAAAGTGAATGAATTGCCGGATCAATGATTCAAATCCAGCATAAAAGCACCTTGTTCAGGTACTGAAAAGCAGGGCAAAGCTAATTCATCACAGTCTTTTTTCCAGACTGCAATTTTCCACAAACTATTAGATGCATCCATCACGATCATCTTTGGCCTGATCACCCGGGCCAGGTCTGCAAGTTTCACACGAGCATTCTTTGAAAGCACCAATACATCTACCGTTAACATCGACTGGTTCATGTTAACAGTAACCGCTTTATCAATAATGAGTATTTTTTTTCCAAAAAATTGTAAGCCCTGGTTCCTTTGATAAAGTTCGGGCATCTTTATAGTTTGTTTAGATGCCTGTAACGCAATGCGGGCTGGCTTGAGGTGAAAATGTTTCAGCAATCCATCCGGTACCAATGCACTATCGCCCATAAATTGAAATTGTTTGCCATGAATAAAGTCAATGGCCTGGTGACGTGGCACCTGGTATACGATCATCTTTTTCTGTCGACTGGCTTTTATACGTATATACTGGTAATACCCGGTAAAAAATACCAGGCAGATCAATGTTATCCAGCGGCACGGCCTGTTACTGTACATCAGCCATCCCACTCCAAAAAACAGCAGGATATACAGGAGCCAGGTAGATAGTATATCTGCATAAATATGATCGGTAACCGAAAAAGGCAGCCCGTTGCAGAAGCCGATCAATGCATTCATCACCCATACCATTCCGGCGATCAGCTTCCCTGTCATGATCGATACCCAGGGAATCCATGCCACACAAATCAGCAGGATCTCTGCAAACAATATCACGGTGGAAAGTGGCACCGCAATTAAATTGGTTATGAAAAACAAGTTGGGAAACTGGTGAAAATAATAGAGACATACAGGAAAAGTAGCTGCCTGGGCCGCAACCGTAACAGCCAGCATTTCCCATGTCTTGAATAAAAATTTATTTTTAAAAGTAAACAACCCCAGGATCGGTTTCTGCAGCGCAACAATACCAATAATGGCCAGGTAACTCAATTGAAAGCCTACATCCCAAAGTAAATAAGGGTTATAACATAAAAGCATACACGCAGAAGCTGCCAGTGAATTATAGATAGAAGCCTGCCTGAAAAACTCTTTGCCAATGATGATACAGGTAAACATCACAGCGCTTCTCAACACGGAAGCCGAAGCACCCGTCAACAAAGAGAATAACCATAAACTGCCCAGTACGATCAGCACTTTACTGATGCGATTCTTTTTTACAAAAGGTATCCTGGCACAGATCCACACCAACATCATATAAATAAGCCCCAGGTGCAAACCTGAAATAGCAATGATATGCACCACGCCTGCATTGCTGTATGCCTGCACCAGGTCTTTATCCAGGTCTTCCTTATACCCAATGAGTAAGGCTTCTGCGATACCAGTTATATTTTTATCGGCAACAATGTTTTTCTGCAAAACCCCGATCACCTGTTTTCGTAAATAAAAAATAAACGTTTGTAAAGGGTTCGTCTTTTGTTGCGGTAATCTTATCCAATCGCCTTTTTTGAGAAACGCGGTATGATAAACCTGTTGAAATGCTGCATAACGGCTATAATTAAATGAACCGGGATTGCCCGAATTACGGATAGGCTGCAACCTCGTTCTTAAAACCAGTTGATCACCATAAGCCAATAGTTTAACTTCATCTTCTTTAGAAAAATAAAGGAATATTTTCCCGGTTACTGGTATTTGTATTTTGCCACTGATCATGCCAGTAACCAATGCTTCTGTTTTAAAAGATTTGTCACGTTCCAGCACCGGCTCCATAATCCTTACCAACAGTTTGCTGCTATCTGTGTATCGATGTCCAAACCAATGCACCTTAAGGGATACATTTTTTTGCCGGGTAAGAAACATTGCAACAAACAGCACGATCAACATTAAAAATATTCCCTGTAAAAACCGGTACCGGTATCGCAGATTCAGCGGCAGAAAATAAAATAAAATGAATACAGCAGTTGCTACTGCAATAGAAATGGCAATTGGATTGAAAGGAATTGGATTATACCATTGAAGCAGGATACCGGCCGACAAGGGCAGCAGCAGCCTGGAAAATGGAACGATCTTCCAAAATGGAATTTGATACGGATGCATCCCCGAATGTAACCGGGAATGAAGTAAAAATGTACTGAAGTTTATTTACTCAGGTGCATGCTTCGTTCTTTGTATAATTGCCTGAAGTATGGATCCCGCAGGTCTTTGATGAAGCGGATGGCTTCACCCGTACTCTTCATTTCAGGACCAAGCTCTTTGTTCACGCCTGGAAATTTATTGAATGAGAATACCGGTTCCTTGATGGCAAATCCTTTTAGTTTTTTCTCAAAAGTAAAATCCTTCAGTTTGGCTTCTTCCAGCATTATCTTGGTGGCTATGTTTAGATAAGGTATCTGGTATGCCTTCGCAATGAACGGTGTGGTGCGGGATGCACGCGGATTTGCTTCTATCACAAATACATTGCCGTCTTTAATGGCAAACTGGATATTTATAAGTCCTTGAATATTGAGTGCCCTTGCAATTTTTTCGGCATACTCTTCCATGGTATGCACCACGAGTGGCGTAAGATTGAATTGTGGCAGCACGGCATTGCTATCACCACTATGGATACCCGCAGGTTCGATGTGTTCCATCAATCCCATCACATGAAAATCGGTTCCATCAAAAATGGCATCGATCTCTGCTTCCTGGCAACGATCGAGGAAATGATCGATGAGGATCTTATTGCCCGGTAAATGTTTCAGCAAGCTAAGTACACCATTCTCCAGTTCTTCATCATTCAACACGATGCGCATTCTTTGTCCGCCCAATACATAACTCGGCCTTACCAGCACCGGGTAACCTACCTGTTTGGCCACTTCAATGGCGTCATCGGTACTGAACGCTGTACCATATTTCGGGTATGGAATGCCGAGTTCTTTGAGCATGTCGCTGAAACGGCCGCGGTCTTCTGCAATATCCATGTTATCGAAAGAAGTGCCGATGATCTTAATGCCTTTTTCATGCAGGCGCTTGGCGAGTTTTAAAGCGGTTTGTCCGCCCAACTGCACGATTACCCCATAAGGTTTTTCATGCTCTACAATTTCCCAGAGATGTTCCCAGAAAACGGGTTCGAAATATAATTTATCGGCAATGTCGAAATCGGTAGAAACAGTTTCTGGATTGCAATTGACCATGATCGCTTCATACCCACATTCTTTTATCGCCAGCAATCCATGCACACAGCAATAATCGAATTCAATGCCCTGGCCGATACGATTCGGACCCGAGCCCAACACGATCACTTTCTTTTTACCTGATATTTTTGATTCGTTGTGCAATAGGTTGTTTCCCTTTGACTCTTCTTCAAATGTTGAATAGAAATAGGGCGTCTTTGCTTCAAATTCAGCACTACAGGTATCTACCATTTTAAATACCCTGGTAAGCCCCATCTGCTTTCTGCGTTCGTAAATTTTTTCACTGTCTGGTTCCTGCATGATCCTTACGATCTGTTCGTCACTAAAGCCCAGCAGCTTTGATTCCCGCAACAGGTCATCGGGCAAAGTTTTCAAATCATATTGTGCAATCTTCTTTTCGCAATCACAAATTTTCTGCACCTGGTAGATGAACCAACGATCAA
>ERZ795056.3024-NODE-3024-length-18228-cov-5.649370_pt1 | contig 18228 bp, 10 predicted proteins | sample MGYA00375140_ERZ795056 | MGnify/ENA primary metagenome ERZ795056 (study PRJEB30185, sample SAMN05720227) | activated sludge metagenome | isolation source: Anaerobic digester | place: USA | collected 2015-03-09 ... | reverse complement strand
TCTCCACCAGGCGGCGTCCGAGCCCCTTCCCCTGGTATTCGGGCCGCACGGCCAGCACCCACAGGTACAGGTGCCTCCCCGGCATGAGTTTCTTGTGGAGCTTCGAGACAAAGCTCTCCTGGGCGTCGATGCGGGCGAAGTCCTTTAACCCGTAGCGGAAGGGCATGAGAGCGAAGCCCCCCAGTAGCGCCCTCGGAGTGGTGAATTCGGTGTTCCCCGGCGACAGCCAGCAGGCCACCCCCGCGGCGCCGGGAGTGCACCAGCACTCGCCATAGCGGCGCACGTAGACTATGGTTTTCAGGAAGAGCCAGGGTAAGTGCTTTTTCTTTTTCTCCGGGTCGGGGAAGTAATGATTGAAGAGAGGGTAGTGGCTGTAACCCTGGAACAGGGTGTCGACGGCCGGCGCCGCGAGACTCCGGTCAAGCGCCATCATCGCTGTTTTTTCTTTCATCACATAACCTCCTTTTATTTTTACTGGAAGAGGACCCACCGATGGATAAACCGGTAATCATGGGGAACCGTTCTCCCGCACGAAGATTCAGAAACCGCACCCACTTCTGGCAAGAAAATTGAGCACATGGTGTTTGATCGCGGATGAATGTGCTGGTTTTCATTTGATTGATTTTAACATTTTATACGCATTCGGGGTCACGTGACCTCACCCGCGTATAAATCTCACTCCACGCCCGCCATCCCGCGATGACGGCGCGGGCTGTGGCCCATGATCCTCCGGAACTCCCGGTTGAAGGTGCGCAGGCTCTCGAAGCCCACGTCCAGCGCCACGTCGATTACCCGGGCGTCGCCGCGCGCGAGCCTCCGTGCGGCCTCGCGCACGCGCACCTCGCACAGGTACTCCATGGGCGTCTTCCCGGCACGCAGCTTGAACTGCCTGCACAGGTAATCGGGATTAAGTCCGGAAACCGTGGCGAGCGTTTCCCGTGACATATAGTTCGTGTAATGGGCCTCGATATATCTCCTTACCGAATCGATCTTTTCACCCGCCGCAGGATTTTTATCGGGTTCTTCGCTTCGGGCCGGTTCCCGCTGTCCGGCCCCTCTCCCCAGGGCGCGCGCGGCCAGAAGCGACTGCGCGACGAGCGTGCGCACTATCTCGGCGTCGGATTCGCTGAACGCGCGGCTCACCATGCAATTATCCAGATAACAGACCGCGTGCGCACCCCGGGCGCCCGTCGCGGCGACGCACAGCACGCTCAGGGGCGCCGGTTCTCCCCCGGGGCCTTCCGCCGCCTGGCAGGCGGGGTATGTCGCTATCAGGCTCCCGTTTTCAGTGTGGACGCGGGCCATGGCCGCCGTCATGGAATCGGGGACCTTCCCTTCGATATTCACCAGCGCGGCCGGGCACAGCTCGCCCGTTTCGTCCGCGGTGAAGAGCGCGCCGCGCTGGGCGCCGACCAGCCGCATGGAGCGGTCCAGCGTCATGCGATACACCTCGCCTTCATCGTCCAGATCGCTCAGCTCGCACACGATGCCGGCCAGCGCCCTGTATCTCTCCTGGCTCGCCCCCGGAGACTCCCCCGGGTTCACTGGCCGCTCCCGGTCTTCATTCCGTCGAACGCCGAGCCGCTTGAAAAGAGCGTCGGCCTCGACGGATTTTTCGAGCGCCTCGGCGAAGCGATTGGTCCGCACGAGGAGCGCCGACAATTCCGCGAGTGTCAGAGCGAGCTCGTACGGCCTGTTCAGGGCGCGGTCCGTCTCCTCGGCTTTCCGGCAGTACCGAAGCGCGCCCCGCGTATCGCCCGTGCGCGCCAGATAACGGGCCATGGTTCGAAGCGCCCGCCCATGGAAGTATCTCCATCGCCTCGATTTTCGCACGGCCGCGCGGCACAGATCGCCGCATTCGCGCAGGAGGCCTTTTATCTCACCCTCATCGCGCGTGGCGGCATTGTCCAGTCCCGCGAACGCGGCCTCCGCGAGAAAGACATGCACGCCGTGACCGAACATCGGAGGGATCACGCGCGTCCTTTCCAGGCTCAGGGCAAATCGGAGTAATTCCAGGGCGGCCGCAGAATCGCCCTTCTCAAGACCCAGCCACCCGCGCCACATGGCGTTCAGGAACAGCGGGAAGGACAGATTTTTCTCCACAAGATCGTGGTAATGGCGTAAGAGCATTTCTTCCGCCTTTTCATACTCGCTCCGCGCGATGAACACAAGCGCCGTAAATCCCCAGCCATGCAACATGACATCCTCAAATGCCGTGCCCTCCCAGTTCAGCGCCTCGCGATACAACCGCTCGCAGGAATCGAATTCGCCCAGCAGGAAATCGACGAAACAGGACTGGTTCAACGGCTTGAGGAATTCCCAACGGTCGCCCAGACGCCGGAATATATCAAGAGACCCGGCGAAGCCCTCCCTCGCCGCGCGCGGTTCGCCCCTCAACAGGAAGTAAAAACCTCGCTGAAACTCGTGGTGCGCGCGAACATACAGGTCTCCCGGCGCGAAATCCTCGGTATGGGTTTTTCTGATATACCTCCGGCCCATTTCGGGAAATCCGAGAAAGGCGAAGGCCATGAATACGAACGAATACGACTCCGCGAGCTGGCGTGAACGACCGAGGTGCTTCAGCGCGATAACGGCCATTCGCAGCGCGATATAGGTCAGCCGGATTCCGCCGTAGCAGACGTTTATCCAGCCATGCCAGTGGAAGTACCAGAAGATGAGATCATATTTCGTGTATTCCGACGAATTCGCTTCGGGCCTCCGGGCGGGAAGAGCCAGCCCCGCGAGAAAGCGCGCCAGCTCGCGGACGATGCCCGCCGCGACAGCCGGCCCGGTACGCGGCAGGCGTTCGCCCAGAAGTCCCAGGCCGGTCTCGGCGTGCTCCCTGGCCTCATCCAGTTCACCCGACCTGTACAGCGCCTGCATAAGCTGCCGGTGCAGAAACGCCGCGTCCTCCGGCTCCGTCGCTGTTTCCAGCAGACCGCGGAACAACTCCGCCGCCTCGTCGTTCCGCCCCAGGAACAGGAGCGATCCCGCGCGCTTCACCGAACATTCCCGAAAAAGGCGAGCGAGGTCGGTTCCGCGCATTACGCATCCACCCTCTTCCAGAATCCTCAGGCATATCGAAAGGTACCGCTCGGCCTCCCGATGGGCGGCGCGCGAGCGCGCCAGGTCCGCGGCGGGCAGGCAATACAGAAAGCTCTTCACCCTGTCGCCGGCCTCGGCGAAATGGTGCGCGAGGTCGAAGACATTCACAACGCGCCCGCGCCAGCGCTCCTCCTCGATCGCCAGCGCGACCGTGCGATGCATGCGCCGTCGAAGCTGCGGAGATATGTCCCCGTATAAAATCTCCCTTATCCTGTCGTGGCTGAAGCGGACCCGCCCCGTCGCCTCGAGATCGCGCTCCAGCACGCCCGCGTCCATCGCGCGGTCAATGCGTCCCAGCACATCCAGCGCCGCGCGGTTCAGGCCGGGAAGGCGCGTCGCCGGCCCATACCCGGCGTCCGCTCCGCTCTTCACACTTCCCATCACCCTGAGTAAAAGCGTCACGTCAAACTCGCGGCCCATTACCGAGGCCCAGTCCAGCACAGACCGCTCACCGGAGCTCAGGCGTGCGACGCGCGAGGCGACCGCCTCCGCCACCGAACCGGGAAGCTCCATGGCCTGGAAGCGCCGACGATCGAACACGAGAGAATTGCGCTCCTCTCCCAGAATACCCGTATCGCGCATCCGCGCCACGAGCTCACCCGCGATGAGAGGGTTCCCGCCGCTTCTTTCGAAAACGGCGCGGCCCGCCTCCTCCACCTCCGAACGGGACGCTCCGAGCGCCAGCGCCACAAATTCCGCCGTATCGTCGGGATCCAGTCCCCCGAGCTCCACTATCGACACCCTCTCGCGCGAAAGCGTCGGACCCAGCTCCCTCGGCCATTCGTCCGCATCGGAACGCGTTGTCGCGGCGAGCATCAGCGCGCTGTTTCCGATCAGACGGAGCATCTCCCGAAGCGCGGACAGCGTGTCGACGTCGGCCCGATGCAGGTTGTCCACGCAGAGCAGCAGACCGCCCTCCGCCTCGGCGAGCGCGTGGAAGACGCAGGTGAGGGACCGGCGCGCCTCGGAATCGATGTCCGGACGAACGGTCCGGCGCTCCGGAAGCTCCCCGAGCACCGGCGCGAACCCCGGGACATGCCCCGCGAGTGAGCGCGCCTCGAACCCGCAGATTCGTGAAATATGGCCGCGGACGCGTTCCCTGTCATCGCGCCGGTACAGGGCGAAACGCCGCTCATACGAAACGAGAAGATCGATGATCGGGCCGAACGGCGTCCGGCCGCTTTCCCTGCATTCAGCGGTCAGAACACACCATCCATCGCGCGCCGCCCGCGCCCCGAATTCGTTGAGCAAACGCGTCTTACCCACTCCTGGATTTCCGCTTATCACGCAAACGCATCCCCTGCCCGCGGCCGTTCCCGCGAGCGCGCGCTCCAGCCGCTCGAGTTCCGCTGAACGGCCGACAAAGGCGACCCCCGTTCCCCGCGAGACGACGCGCGCACCTTTGGGCAACTCGATCCCTTTCAGGCCGGCGAGAATCGAAAGGGTTTCGCCTGAACTTGCCGGTCGACGCGCGGGGTCCTTTTCCAGTAAAGCCAGGACAAGCTTGTCCGTGGCGCTATCGAGCATCGCGTTGAACGACGAAGGGGGATCGGGACACACCGCCAGATGACCGTGCATGAGCTCCCAGGGTGTCGTGGAACGATAGGGATACGTTCCTGTAAACAACACGTACAACACAAGGCCGAGCGAATACAGATCGGCTCGCTCGTCTACCGGAACGCCGGGAACCGGAAAACACTCCGGCGCGAGATACAAAAGCTCGCTCACCGCCGGCGCGTCCCCGCGCCGCCCGTAGGGCTGCCTGAGTCTCCAGAGCCCCGCCCCGCCGAGTACGACGCCCGCGTCGTGCCGCGCGGGATCGGTCGCGAAGATGTTATCGGGCCGTATATCGCCGTGAGGCATGCCGTTCCCGTGCAGGTGGCACAGCGCCCCGCAGACGGCAAGACCGATATCGATCACCGCTCCGACCGGAAGAGTCAGCCCCCCGCCCGCACGCATCTCTACAAGCGAAACGCCCGCAAGCGGCCCGGTTATCAGCCTGATTACGGTCCCGTCGCCCTTCTCGCTGACTTCTATGACCCTTTCCAGTGACACATGCGGCGATCCGGCGAGGGCGTTCATCTCCATAAGGAAGCGAAGGCGCGCCTCCAGCGGCAGGCCCTCTCCGCATCTGAATGTTTTGATACATACCGGCTCTTTCCGCAGGCGGTCGAATCCGCTTACGCATTCATACCAGCCCCCTTCGGCGGTCGATTCACCATACTCATACCGCTCATCGGCTGGAATGCCTCCGGCCCTTGTCCGGAACGGGAAGAACTCTCTCGCGTTCATAGCCAACGTACGCAACCTGCCATGCGCCATACGCTTCCTCCTTCACGGTGCCGAAGCTACACCTGTTCTTCGCGCACGTCATGGGAGGAAATACTTAGTACGCGTTTTTTTTTATTATCCGGGATACCGGTTGCGTCCTTAAAAGATTGGTCATTTCAGCGATCCCGGGAGGGTTACGATATTTCTCCTCAGTTCGATAGTATCCGGTATTTAAGCGCGATATTGTACAATTCGATCTTGTTGTCCACGCCCAGCTTGTTGTAGATATTGAAATGGTGGTGCTCGACGGTCCTTTCGGAAAGCCCCAGCCGCTTTGCGATCTCGCGGTTCGAAAGCCCCGAAACCGAAAGATACAGAATCTCGATCTGCCGTTCGGTGATGCCGAAGCGCGCCCGGAAATCGCGTATGGACGGGTCCTCCGAGGCGATCACCAGCGCGCCGATGCAGTCGTCCACCTCGTTCTTTATTCCCTGGATGTTCAGCGTGTAGGCGATCCGCTCGCCCTTCCTCGTGGAGATGGTGCAGTTTACGTAGCCGCTTCGGCTCTTCCCGGCCGCCATCGCGTCAAGCTCGCGGCGGATGATTTCAATGCGCGGAAAGAGCTCGAAGACGGTCCGCGGCGCGGCCGCACCCGCGTTCGCGGACAGCGCGCGCGCCATGCCGTTCCCGAACACGATGTTCCCGTCCATGTCGACCAGGAAAACCGGCTCGTGCATCCCCGCCATAAGCTCGGCCGCCGGGCGCTCCGGGGCCAGGGTCATCAGGCCGTAACGCGCTATCGACCACCGCACGCCGACGATAAAGGGCGTAACGAACAGGACGAACGACAGGTTCGACACCACGGTGACCAGCACCGGGTCGTCGGCATAGATGCACGCCAGACTTACCGCCCATCCAACGGTGCCGGTGATAAGCGCGATCGTTACGGGACGGGCCTGAAGCCGCTCCCTGCCGGGCGGCAGAGCGCGGTACCGCCGGACCATCACCGACAGGCTGGCGATATAAAAGCCCACGCACTGCGCGATCCCGATTACGGTCCATATCGAGTCGGTGGCATGGGCATGCTCCCACCCCCAGGGTGTCCGGTAGATGTCGGGCCCCACCACCAGGCGGAAGCCCTGTACCGCGATGATCGCGACAGGAGCGTACAGCAGGGCCCATACCACTGGACTGCGCGCGGCGGGCCTGGCGCCGATGAGCAGGGTGAAGTGCAGCACCAGCGACGGCAGGAGCATCATGGGCACTATGAGCACCCTGCTCCACACCCAGGCCGTTTCCTTCGTCGGGGAGTACATGAAAAGCCCGAAGGCGACGCACAGAAGCGCGTAATCCATGGTGAATACGGCGTAGACGAGATTGACCGCTGCCCGGCGGTTGAGCCGCAGCACGGTCAGCGCGCTCTCGAAGGCGATGAAGGCGCTGGCAAAACAGACAATCGGAATGACGATCATAACAGGCGCTCCACGATATCTATGTGGTGAAACGCCCGGGCCGCGGCGGGAGTTCTGGGCGAACAAGATAGCCCGGTACCGATTTCGCGGTTGTTTTCAATACGGTGGGCGGATGTGCGCAAATGTCAAGCAGGAAAAGGTCGAAGAACCGGCCAAGGACACCCTCGGCGTCCCGCTGAGCATAAGGGGACCGGAGCCGTTGTTGGTAATATTGAAAACGAGAGTGATCAACGCCGGTTGGCATCTGTTCTCATACTGGCAGGACCATATATCATCCCGGTTGATAACCTCCCCCGTTGACAACGAAAGGGCCATCCGGCTTTCCAGGTACCCACCGCTGGAGCTGTCGTTAGGATTGTCACGTGCCGTATTTACCAATCCGCAGTCAAAACGGCACAGGCTTACAACGACCCCAAGCAGAATCACTATCCGGAATACTCGTTTCTTCATGAGCTTCCTCCTGGTTATTTCCTTTCCCGACTATCTTTATCATCGCGCGTATAGAAAGCCGCCCATCACCGAAGCGGGATACGCCTTCCATCTCCGTTCCGCATACTCCCCTAAAACCTCACCCCCGCGCTCCCGTACACAATTCGTTCCAGGCCGCTGGCGTTCGAGTACACCACGTCCAGTCGAAACGGCCCCCCGTCACCACGCGCTGCCGTCTTCTCCCCGAACTCGGGCCTGGAGAAGAAGAGAATGTCCACCCAGTGCGCCGCGTACACCAGCGCCGTGATGCCCCCGGCAATCATGAACAGGTTTGCCGCCTTCACCTTGGCGTCGTACTTGGAATCGAACTCGCTCTGCGGCGCCCCCCGAGGCACGGAGCTGTAGTCGTCGGCGGCCCCGGAATACCTCATGTAGCTGAACACCGCGAAACCGGCCGACAGGGCGAAGCTCCCCAGAAACACATAGCCCTTCGTGTCCCGGTCCGCGTAAAACTGCCCCCAGCCCGGCACGATGGCACGGGTGTAATAGCCGGAGCGGGTCTTCCGCTCCACGAAGTACTCTTTATTTCCTTCCACTATGTTTTGCGCTAGTTTACGGGTTATCCCGGCGCCGGCTTTATCCAGCACGTCCTCGTTCTCCGCCTTCTCGTTCGCCGCGAACTCCGAGACGCCCTTCTCCACGTCCACAATGCGCACCGTGATCATGAAAGCCTTTCCCACCCGGTTGATCTCACCCACCAGGATCTTCCGCGCCGAGAGGAGCTTTCCCACCTGCACCGCGCATGCCTGGTCGGTGCAGCCGGTCATCTGGAAGCCCTGCTCTTTCAGTATCTCGTTCATCTGGGCGCGTTCCACCACGGTGAAAAGCCCCGTCTTCACCATCTCCGAGCGGATGATGTCGCTCACCGCCCCGGTAACGATCTTCGATACCTCCCTGGGCTTGAGGTCCAGCACCGCCACCTGCATTTTCTCGGCCGCGTACAACGGTACAGGGGACACACAGACAATAACGGCGAGAACCAGGAGCAGACTTTTGTTCATGGCCACCTTCCATAACACGTTGTTTATAAGGCACTACCGGCCATCGTCAATGATAGACCAATAGCATTAATGGCGCTTTAATGTCTGTCATATAATATGACGAACACGATTTTCATGGATCATTCTCCACGTAGAAGGCGAGGTCACGTGACCTCGCCTTCTATTGCACAAAAAAACGGGGCCTCTCGGCCCCGTTCCCCACACTGTGTTATGCGAATCTTATTTTCCGCCGCGCCACTTCCGTTTCTTCAGGCGGTCCTTCACTTTTTCCTTCACCTTCTCTTTTATCCGCGCGACGGGAGGAAGCTCGACCGCGGGAGCGAACTGCACGCCGTTATCGAACGCGTCCTTCACCGATCCGGCGACCTCCGCCTTCGGACGGAAGGCCCCTTCGATCCACTCGCGGAAGCGGTCCACGTACTCGAAAACCGCCGGCACCACGATGAGCGTAATTAGCGTCGAAACGATGAGTCCGCCTATGATGACCACCCCCATGCTCTGCCTGTACTGCGCGGCCTCGCCAATGCCGAGCGCAAGCGGGAGCGTGCCCGCAAGCATGGCGAACGTGGTCATGAGGATGGGGCGCAAGCGGGCCATTCCCGCACGCCGAATGGCCTCCCCGCGTTCGAGCCCGGAGCGAACGCCCACCAGCGCGAAGTCCACCAGCAGAATGGAGTTTTTCGTAACAAGGCCCAAGAGCATGATGATGCCGATCATGCTGAACATGTCCATATTAAGCCGCGTAACGAGGAGCGCGAAGAACGCCCCGGAAAGAGCCGGGGGAAGCGCCATAAAAATGGTGACCGGCGTGATGAACGACTCGTAGAGGCTGGCCAATACAAGGTAAATGAAAAGGAGCGATAGCACGAAGGCGAACAATATGTTCGACACCATGTCCTCGAAAGCGTCAGCCTGTCCTACGAAGGAGTAATCCACGCCCTCGGGCATCGGCAGGTCCTTTTCTAAAAGCTTACGCGTCTCCTCGATCGCGTCGCCTACCGCCCCTCCCGGGGATATGTTCGCCATCACCTGGACAACCCGCGCGCGGTCCTGCCGGAGGATCTTCGCCGGTCCTACCGCGTCCCTTCCTGTCGCGATGGCGGGAAGCGGTATCATCTTCATCTGGACGTTGGGCACCCGGGTTTCGTCAAACGTCCGCCTGAGGTCTCGCTGATCGGGCTTCAGGCGCATGCGCACATCGTATTCCAATCCTTTGTCCCGGAACTTGCCGACCACCCCGCCCTCGACATGATAGCGCAGCTCCATCCCCGCCATCCTGTGGTTCACGCCGAGCGTCTGCATACGCTGATTGTCCAGCACCACCTGGAACTCGGGCTTACCCGGCTTGTAGCTCGTGCTTACCTCGGCCAGGTCCTTGAATTTTTTAAGGCGTTCGACCACCTTCGTGGAGTAGTTCTGCAGAACATCCAGATCCTCGCCGGCAATATTAAGGATGAACGGCTTGTCAGTGCCGCCGCCCGTAGCGTTGTATTCGTCGACCGAGGGCTGAGCGAAGGCAAACTCTTCAAGGAACGAGCGGATGTCCTTCTTTATCTCGACGCTCTGCCTCTTCCTGCCGTCCGGCCGTGTAATAAAGAAAACCCCCACAACCCCCTGGTTGTACTCGCCCTGGTCGTCGCCGGCCTTTATGGTCATGTAATCGACCTCGGGAATGCTTTTCAGTTTTTCCGCGATCTTCTGCGCCACCTCCATGGTGCCCTCGATGCTGGTGCCGGCCGGCATCTCGAAATTGACCATCACCTCGTTCTCGTCGGCGTCCGGGCTGAAAGTCTTTCCGATAACGCCGAATGCGCCGAGGCTTAGGAAAAACACAATCGTCGTCACGCCGATGACCGCAATGGGGCGGTTGATGCTGAACTCGAGCACCTTCGCGTAGAGCGCGTCAATCCGGTCCTGAAGCCGGTCGAACCGGGCAACCAGCCTGTTCTTGGCCTTCTCTCCCGTGCCGGCGAAATACGCCGAGAGGAGCGGCGCCACGGCCAGCGCGTCGAACAGGCTTATGCACATCGCGAAGACCACCGCCAGTCCGAACTGGTGAAAGAATCGCCCCACGATGCCCTGCAGAAAACCGATGGGCAGGAATACCGCTATTATGGTGAGTGTTGTGGCGAGCACGGCCAGCATAACCTCCGTTGTTCCGGCTGCGGCCGCCTTGAACGCCGGCATGCCGGATTCCAGTTTCCGAAAGATGTTCTCCCGCACCACGATCGCGTCATCGACCAGAAGGCCCACGGAGAGCGAGAGGGCCATTAGCGTCATGAGGTTCACGGTAAAGCCCAAAAAGTACATGATGACGAAGGCCCCAAGGATGGAGTTCGGTATGGCAACGCCAGTTATGATGGTCGAGCGGACGTTCCCCAGAAAGAAGTAGACGACGATGACGGCGAGGATGATTCCGATGATCATGGTCTCCTGCACGTCCGCGATGTTGCTGCGTATCCACTTGGCGGTGTCGTACACGAATACCATGCGCGGATTGCCGCTGTGCTTTTGTATCACCTCGTTTACACGGTCGATACGCTTCATGACCCTGTCCGCAACGGCCACCGAGTTGGCGCCCGACTGCTTGTATACGTCAAGGATGATGCACGGTCGCGTTTCCTTCTCGACCTTGCCGGTGTTCTTCCCGCCGAAGAAGGACTTCTTCTCCCTGTCCTTCACCGGATAGTAGATGTAGGCAAGCGTCTTTACATCCTCCGCGCCGTCTCGCACGGTACCGATCTTGTCTACGGTCACCGCGTTTGATACGTCACCGGCGAAGTTAACCACCGATTTCCGTATCTGGTCGAGCGCGTTGAACTCACCGACCGTTTTGAAGATTGTGGAGCGCTCTCCGCGATCAAACTTGCCGATCGGGACGTTTGCACCGGAATTCTTCAGATTTTCGGCCACGCTGAAAGCCGGAATCTCGTAGGCGTTCAATTTCGTGCGGTCCAGCTCGATCTGAATCTCGCGCCGGGTCCCGCCCGACAGCAGAACTTCGCCCACGCCGTCAGCCTGCTCGATGAGCGGCTTGATCTTTTCCTTCACCAGGTCGTAAAGCTCCGCCGGAGGCAGTTCGGCCATCACCGCGAGCGTGAGCACCGGCATATTGGTAAAATCGAACTGCCTGACCAGCGGCTCGTCTTCGAGGTCCGCTGGCAGGTTGTTCCTGGCGAGCGCCACCTTCTCGCGCATCTTCTGTTCCGCGTACTTCACGTCGGTCTCGTAGGTGAACTCCGCAATAACGATCGAAATCCCCTCCAGGTTTCTCGACGAGAGCCGCTTAATCCCGGAGATGGTGCTCACCTGCTCCTCCAGCGGCTTCGAGATAAGTTTTTCCATCTCCTCCGGTGTCGCACCGGGATAGACCGTGGTGACCGTCACCACGGGAAAATCGATGGGCGGAAAAAGGTCCACGCCCATGCGGTCTAGCCCGATCATGCCGGTTGCCACCATCAGGATGACCAGACAGCTTATAAAGATGGGACGCTTGATGGAGAACTGGGCTAAATTCATGCAATCACTCCTTGTCGACCCGTATGTACTTTTCCACATCGACGTTGTATCGGTCAAAGATCTCGTTTCGCGCGAGGTCGAACTGCAGAAGCGCGACGTTGTACTGCACGAGCGCCTCAAGCTCGCCCTGGCGCGCCTGCGTCAGAGTATCGAGGGCGAGCTTGATGTTGACGGCCGTCACCTTGCCCTGCCTGAAGCGCGCGAGCAGCCGCTGGTAGTAGAGCTCGGACTCCGCGCGGGCGGTGCGCGCCTTGCCGAGCGTCGAATGCAGCAGCCGAACCTGCTCCAGTGAATTCAGCACATCGTCGCGAACCTCCAGCCTCGTCTTCTCGAGATCGATCCCGGCCTGGCGCCGCCTGAGTTCGGCGTTGCGGAGGTTCACTCTGATCTCCCGGTCGTCGAGCGGATAGGTGAACTTCGCGCGCGCCTCCCACGAGGGATATTTCGCCGAGGCCGTGTCGCGCATGGCCGGGCTGTAGTTCTCATCCTGTCCCAGCGTGTTGAGCCCCATGCTGAGCACGAGCGACGGAAGCGCGTTGTTCTTATGATAACCGAGCTCACGGTCCGCGTTTTCAAGCATCAGGCGGGCGTTCCGGTAATCCACGCGCTTTTCGAAGGCGGTCTTCACCGCCGCGTCCTCGTCGAGCGCGGGGAGCGCATCCACCAGGTCAGTAACCCCTTCCACCTTCGTGTCCACCGGCATGTTCATGGTCCTCACCAGCTTGCGCACCGCCTCGCGGTGGCGCTGCGTGGCCGCTTCGAGCCTGGCCTCGCTCGATGCCACGAGGGCGTTGTACTGGTTAAGATCGTACAGCTCGCCCAGCCCGAAGCGCGCGTTCTGCGCCAGGATGCCCCTCACCTGCCGCGCGGCCTCGAGCTCCAGCCGGGCGTTTTCCACGGCCGATTTCTGCACGGTGATCGTCCAGTAATCGACCAGCGTGGAGACGACCAGGCCAGAGAGCTCATTGATGATCGCGGCGCGCTGCATCTGCGCCGCGCTGTTCAGCATCTCCTTCTGCAGGCGGTCGCCGCGCCCGAATGCGTTGCGGAGCAGTTCCTGCTGCAGGCTCACGAAGAGGGAAGGCTTATGATATGCCGGTTCCTTATCGATACCGAATGCCGGTATGCCCGGATCGTTGGCATCAAAGAAAACCTCCTTCACCCCGGCCGAAATGGTCGTTCCGCTCGAGAACAGCTTGGATATGGACGCCGTCGCGTCATACTGGTACTGGCGGTCGCCGGTGAACGCCGACATACCGGTGGGCGGTGATTTCTGGTTCGCGTAGCCGCCCTCCAGGTTCAGAGACGGGGCGAACTTTCCATTAAAGCGCTCGAAGTCGCTGTCGCTCATGATCACGTTGTACTTGGCCGACTTAAGCGTAAGATTGTTTCGGAGCACCAGGTCGATCGCCCGCTCCAGCGTTATTACCTGCCCGGCTATTGTGATCGTCGCCGATTTTTCTCCGCCGTGGGCGGGCGTCTCCTGGCCCATGGCGGGGCGGGCGGCCATCGTAAGGGCGAACGCTGCTAAAATCGCCATGTGTACTTTAAGTTTGCTATACACTGATGTCTCCTCTTCTCTGGATATTCGTTTTCTCGATGATCTCTTTAAGCAGCGCCATCTCCCTTTCCGGAAGCGACGGTATGGCGAGCGTCCCGCCCGCGGGAAGAAGCGACTTGAACGAGTGGTTCAACAAAAAGGCCAGCGCCCTCTCCCTGTAGCCCTCGCTGTATATTCGATCGAACCAGAGCGTCCCCTCCCAGTTGTCACGATCGCCATAGTTAAGCGTAAAGGAAACAAGCCCGAGCACGAAGAGCAGAGGGTTTTCGCATTCGAAATCGCCCGAGCGTATACCGTCCATGATGGTCCGCTCGACGCGTTCCATCCGGGGAATGAAATAACGCGCCACGATTCCGCGGATATGCCGGTGCCCCCGCGCCAGCTCGATGGCGATGATGCGATTGAAATCACGATCGTGCTCCGCCAGATGCGTATATACAAGAAAATAGATAATGGCGTACAGGCGCTGCGGCGGGGAAAGCGACCCGAACTCGTCCTCGATAGCGAACTCCGGTTCCCTGTCCACCCCGAGGATGAGGTGCAATACCCGAACGTATAGCTGTTCCTTGCTCTCGAAATAGTAGTGGATCAGCGCCTGATTTACCTCCGCCCTGCGGGCGATCGAGCTCATGCGGGCCCCGTCATATCCGCGCTCGGCGAATTCTTTTTTTGCCGCCTGAAGTATGCGGTCCCTGGTCTGGGTCTGTTCTAAGTTTAACATCACGAACTTCCTTTCGAAAAGGTCATACACGATTCCCCGGCCGCGGCGGTACCGTGGCCGTGCAAGGACTGATTAACAATAGAGAACTTATAAACGATACGAATCGTTCGAACGTCCGCGGTTTAATCGATGGCGGGAAACGTAAAAGGTATTAACCAAACGATTAAATTGACCGGTTAATTAAGATCATAGCACAAAAATGTCAAGAAAATAAACCAAAAACACGCAATATAATTGACTTTTAGACAAAAAAAACAAAATCTTCCCAGGCCGTTTGACAGGAAATGCCTTAATACCGTGTAATCGAGTAACCCGAAGGAAGATGAAAAGAGCCCCGACCCCGATGGACTCCCCATCCTGTCGAATACAGCGCTGGTGATGTGCCGGCCCGAATAACGCAGAAAGGTTCACCCTGAAAATGTCCCCACATCGGAGAACGCCGCAATGAAAAAAAAGACCTCCATCCTGCTTATGCTGCTCCTGTTCGGACTGTACCATTGCGCCACGGCCGAGAAACTGGAAAGGGCCCGAATAAACCCGTACTGGAACGACCTGGCCCTGTTTCTCGCCGGAATGCCCCAGCGGCCCGAAAGTCCCTTCCGCGAGCCGGCGGCAACCCCTCAGTACGCGCGCCATGTAGATACCATGAACACATTCTGGGAGCGGGTGCGGGGGGAAAACCTGGGGGGCATCTCTAAGTGGAGGGAGGCTCAATTAAGGGGACTCCCCGGCGCGAAAACGGCCTTCTATCCCTTCAGCGGCGCGGACCTCGCCAACCTCTATACATTCTATCCGGAAGCGCAAACCTACGTAATGATCGCCCTCGAAGACCCCGGCATCATCCCCGACCCGTTGAATCTCTCGCCCGCCGAACTCGCCGAAGGACTTTCGAGCATTCATCGCGCCATACAGAGCATCGCTTCACGCAATTATTTTCACAGCGCCGTCATGCAGCGGGAGCTCCCCAACCGCTACCTGCCGGGGACCATACCGGTGCTCCTCATCTTCGCCGCCCGCCTGGGCCTGGGCGTTTCTACGGTGGAGCTGATCGGTATTGACCCGTCCGGCAACGTGGTCCCGCTTGACGCCGCTTCCACAATTCGCGGGGCGGCCCCGGCTGTTACCGGAGCCCGTATACGCTTTCGCGCCCCCGGAGACGGGGAATCCCGAACGCTCGTCTATCTCGACATGCGCCTTTCGGACCGCGTGCTCGAACCGTCCTCTCCCGAGGGGCGGTTCTTCCGGAGTCTGGGCTCTTTCGATACCCTGATAAAATCGGCCGTTTATCTTCTTCACCGCGACGGTTTCGCGGAGCTGTGCTCGTATATACTCGAACACAGCGCCACGGTCATACAGGATGACTCGGGGATGCCATTCAGGCTCTTCGACAGGGACAACTGGGACGCCAGGCTCTTCGGGACCTACACGCGCCCGCGAAAGCTCAAGGATCTGCAGAATCCGCCGGACCAGCCCGACCTGGCGCTGGCCTACAGCCGGAAGAGCGAACCGCTTCCCTTCAGCTTCGGGTACGGGGTACTTACGGGGAAGGGTAAATCGAACCTGCTGCTCGCCGTTCGCAGAAAGGACCGCTGAGGGCAAGCCCCCAGGAACCCTGCGCTACACCCCTCGTCAACTCGGACCGGCTAAAATTATGGCGGCCGGCCCATACATGAGCGAAATACCGCTTAAGTCGCATACATGGACGTTTAGACCTGCCCGAATATGGATTTCCAGGCGTCGCGATCGTTGCAAATATGATACAGTGTTATTAATTAAAGGCCACATTACAGCGAATTATGCAACTGGAGAGAACATGCTGTTTATAACCCCTGGAGATACGAGGAGTTACGCCACCATTAATTTATTCGACTGGCACGCGTCTTGCTTAATAGTATTCGAGTGGAGGAAAGACCATGAAATTCTCGGTACTCGAAATATTCTTCATCTTCTGGCTCTCGGCGTTCCTCTGGGTGCTGGTCGAATACCTGTATCAGCGCATCAACCGCCGCGAGAAAAGTCAACTCAATCTCGAACCCCTCGAAAGGGACCGCGGCTGAATCAATCCGCGGGGACCCCTGGAAAATTTGATTAAAGGCTCAAACAGGAAATAACGATGCTCCCGAACAAGATAGGCGCCTCTCCGATAAAATATATCTTTCTCGATGGACGAAAGAACCTCTCGCCCATGCCCGCGCATCCCGATGCCGGGCTCGACAGCGAAAAACGGATACTCTGGTTCACCGACACGATAAACGACCTAAACGGACCCTCGGTAACCCTAAAAAAACTGGGCTGGCTCGCGCACGAAAAGAACCTCAAGCTCTTCCTGGTATCCTCTCTGCTCGAGGAAGAGATAACCGATGAGCTACCGCCCAATTTTATCAATCTGCCGTTTCTGTACGCCTTCAAACTGCCGTATTACGACAAGTACACCATGAAGATCCCGGCGCTTGTCCGCGCGCTGAAGCTCATTCGAAGCTACAATCCCGACGAGATATTCATCTCCACCCCCGGGCCGGTGGGCCTGTTCGCGCTCATGGCGGCTAATATACTGAGGATCAAAAAGGTCGGCATATACCACACGGACTTCTTCCTTCAGTCCAAAGCGGTCGTGGGCGGCGCAATCATCCCCTATGTTCTCGAACGCCTCATGATCTGGTTCTATAATTCCATGGACGAAATCCATGTGCCTACGCGCGAATATATGGACATTACGGAGGCACGCGGGTATGACCGCTCGAAGATGAAGATCTTCCGCCGCGGGCTCGATTGCTCGTTTTTCTCGATGAAGGAAACCGGGAAAACCATCCTCATGGAACGCTTCGGCATCCGCGACGGCGTCACGCTCCTTTTCACCGGCCGAATGTCGAAGGACAAGAACCTTGACCTTCTCCTGGAGGCGTACAGGCGGCTTTCCGCCCGGCGCGACAACGTCAACCTGCTACTGGTGGGTGACGGCCCATATATCGGGACCATCCGAAAGGCGATGCATGGCTATGACCGGGTGGTGCTTACCGGCAAACTGGAACAGGCTGTCCTTCCCGAGGTCTATGCCGGCTCGGATATGTTCATATTCCCCAGCATCGCCGACACATTCGGCATGTCCGTGCTCGAGGCGCAGGCCTGCGGACTGCCGTCCATCGTCTCCGAGGCCGGCGGCCCCAAGGAGATAATTATTCCGGGCGAAACCGGGTTCGTTGCCTCATCGACCGATGTCGACGAGTGGGTACGGACGATAGAGCACGTCATCGACCTCATGGAAAACGATCTGGAGGCCTACATCGACATGCGCGAAAAATCCCGGGACAATGTCCTCGCCAACTTCAACTGGGGCGCGGTTCTCGCCGGGCTCATGGGAAAGCGGTCATCCATATCGGGACATGAGGTCCACATAGCCTGATCACTGCCTGAAAACCGGAAATCACCCCGATAAAATATCGGAAAACACCAAAAAAGGCCCCGCAAGGGGCCATTTCTAAGCCATTTAACCATAAAGTATCACTGAAGGGAACCTCTAAAGTAACATTGAGGTTCCCACGAATAGTAAGTACCGGCATACCCAGGACTTAGGTTTTCCCGCCCGCCGAGGGCGGGCGAGAAAACCTAATTAATAGAGATTGCCGAAATTCCCAAAACCCCTTTCTTCGTGACCCTTCGTGACCTTCGTGGATCGCCCCCAAAAAGCCCCACTACGCCTTGAGTTCAACGGATTGATCCACAGGCATTTTTTTATTGACAATATCCGGTGGTGGAATAGTAAAATACTGGTTTCATGCTCACATCGCAATCCGAAGATATATAGTGGGACGCGTCCGGCGCCTTTGTTGTCCGTCGGCCGGAGGGCGATAGAGAAAAATCGACCGTTTTAGTCGGACCCGGGGGAAAGCCGGTGCTTTCCAGTACAAGTTTAAGCGTGAAAGAGATTTAGATGAAGAAATCCTCCATCTGTATTATCGCCATACTGTTGTGCTGTTGGACCGCGCTTGCGGCCGCCGAAAGGGTTTTTATCGACAATACCGACATTCATGAATATAAAGGCCGACTCGGAAAATGGACGATGATGGGTTCATCCTCGGCTCTCGTCCAGGT
>ERZ795056.3022-NODE-3022-length-18231-cov-5.177157_pt1 | contig 18231 bp, 20 predicted proteins | sample MGYA00375140_ERZ795056 | MGnify/ENA primary metagenome ERZ795056 (study PRJEB30185, sample SAMN05720227) | activated sludge metagenome | isolation source: Anaerobic digester | place: USA | collected 2015-03-09 ... | reverse complement strand
CGGGAAAAGTTTTCTAAGCACTTTCCAGATGCTGAACGAAAGAACACATGCAGTAATTGTCACGCCGAGTCCCCAGCCGGTCTTCAACCCGATGTAAAGATTTGTCAAACTCATGAATCCGCCGATTATGGCGCCCATGATTATGGCTCTGAGCGTAAGCTGTTTCACATCACCCTGATAAACATTTTCAAGCCATAATCTGTCATCTTCTTCGTGACTGTTGATCTTTAATTTTTCATCTGACATTTTCGTAAGCTCCCATATCTGCGGTTTGGTTTATTATCCTGTCATTTCCAAGAAGGTCTTTCAGCACATTTTCAGCAATTCCATCTGTTTCAAAAGGGTCGTTTGTCCCTTTGTCAATGCATGGTGAATCGGCAGAAAGAGAAAAATCGCCAAGATTGATGTCATGAAACATCGGGTCAAGGTCGATGTTCCATTCCTTGTCGTCTCCGCAATCATTATCCCATGAACCGAAAGCGATACATCCTTTTATATTTGAATACGAAACTTCGGTCAAAGTGAGATCGTTTGATATTTCATTTCCGGAAGTGTCTGAATAATTGTCATAAATTATTGAATTTATTATATAAGTTTCTCCGTCAGTTCCAGTGCTGTAAACTCCTCCGCCATAGCTGTATTCCCCTCTTGCGGCATTAAGAGTTATTGTGCTGTTGACAATGTTCATAATAGTCCACTGTGCTGTTACTGCTCCGCCTGAATTAGCAGAATTTCCGGCAAAAAGGGAGTTGATGATGTCGATCGAACTGGTGTTGACAGATATTGCGCCGCCGAAACTGAAATCTTTTTCCGGAACTCTGTTGAAAAGGAATTTTGAATTTACTATTCTTGGGTGACTTTCCTGATAGATCTCTATCGCTCCGCCACCCATTTCAGAACGGTTGTCAATGAAAAGAGAGTTGACAATGTCAGGATCGCTCTGATAACCGTTGCTGATCGCTCCGCCGTTCCTTGATGCAGTATTGTTCCTGAAGATCGTTCCCGTTATTGAGGGATGGCTCATGTCAAGATTTACCATTGCTCCTCCGTCAACAGAGGTGTTGTTCTCAAAAAGTGAATCTTCAATTTCGGGACTGCTCCCTTCATTATTGAACATCGCTCCGCCGAAACCTGTGTTCTCATAAACAGTAAAATTGCCTGAAAAAGTTGATGAAACGATTTTCGGAGAGCTCATGGAGTTTCCGATTCCGCCACCGCGGACAGAGCTGTTATTCTCAAATGTACAGTTTTCGATTCTTGGGGCTGAATTGTTCATGTTGGCCATTCCACCGCCTATGAATCCGTAATTATTGCGGAAAACGACATTTCTTATAATAGCTGTCACTTCGTTATAATTGTTTATGCCGCCACCGAATTTCATGTGGACATCCTTAATGCCGCTGTCGCCGTAGTCAGCATTCCCCCCTTCAATTATACAGCCGTCGATGACTGAAGTTTCGTCGATATTGAAATTAAAGAAGACATGATAGCTGTCGCCGTCACTTAAAGTTCCGTCGTTATCGAGATCTCCGCTTAAAACAGTTTCATTTTTTGTGAAATCCCGTTCCCCGATTTTTGATTCTGTTCCTGAAAAGCCACAGATTATTGAAACATTATTCCTCATTGCAAAGTTGATGCATCTTTGTCCGCCACATTCATAGGCATTCATCTCCTTTTTCGGTTTATATGTTCCTTTTGCCACCCATATCCATTGAGTTGAAGATGGCTCTCCGGCACTTTCAACGGCATCTGTGAGATCTGTGAAAGCGTCAACCCACGAAGTTCCGTCATTTTTCCCTTTTGCGTCCGCCTTTACAAAGATAATTCCGGGAACAGGTTTGCACGAATCCTTGTCCCAGTAAAAGTTATCGGCACAGACGCAGAGATAACCTTTTCCGTCAACGAGGCATTGTCCGGTCGAATTTTCAACTGTATCGCAAGGATCGTCAATGCACGGATCCTCAGCACATGTTCCATTGATCCAGTAATGATCTTCAAGACATCCGCATTTGAATGAATCTTTGAACGGAGTGCAGATCCCATCTGAATTTTCCATCACACAGGGATTCGGAGTGCAGATATCATTTTCCCAGTCGGGGATCTCCTCATTTTCGTTTTCATTATTTTCATCAACGGGATCTGTGTCTTCTTCCCCTTCATTGACCGGATCGTCGGAATCGTTGTCAGGAACAGGGTTTTCGTTATCAGCAGGGTCAAAGCTGTCATTATCGTCATCATCAGATTTCTGTTCATAATCAGGGTAAATGTCCTCTTTTTTTTCGTCCGAACACCCTGAAATCAGACTTAAAAGGATTAGAAAATAAAAAATCTTTTTCATTCAAACCTCAAAAACTCGAAAAATATTCCTGAACATATTAACTCATTACAGTTTAAATAAAATATTTTTTACTCATTCGGGAATAAATCAGACATTTATTTTGTTACTTATAACGGTTGGTCACTGCCGTTCGGCAAGTTCAGAAAATTCTCACGCCAAAAGTCCACACACGCTTAATCCCCGCCCAGGGGATTTCCTTTGATTTAAAACACTTCATCAAAAAAGATCTGTCTGCACTTTTTTATCCGTTCTTTTCTTTGCGGTTTTTCGGGGTTTGGATGGGTGCAGTTGGTAAGGAGTGCGGCAACGGTTTTCTTTTCAGGGTCGATGAGTACTGCTGTTCCTGTAAATCCGAGGTGTCCGATAAATGAGTTATCGGCTTTTTTCCCATAATTGGAGTCGCTTCCTTCGGGGCGGTCAAATCCGGCATATTGAAGTGATTTGGAAATGCTTGAAAACCATTGTAAATTTAATAGTTTGTCAAAATATTTAACAACCGACGAACTGCTTGCAAAAAGGCCGGCGTGTCCACATTTGCCCCCTAAAAAATGGCAGTTTTCATCTTCAACAGTCATTGTCGGATATGAGTTCCTTAAATTTGAAAAAGCGGTTTTGGGAGCCCGTTTGTCAGGAGAAAAAGAGATGTTGAAATTCAAATGGTTATCTTTTTTAAAATTTTCAAAAACGGCATCAATCGTTTTTCCTGTTATTTTTTCAATTATAAAACCAAGAAGAATATAGTTCAGGTCGCTGTAACATTTTGATCTGTCATTTGTTCGACTTGCGGAAATGATCTTTATGACCTCTTTTTTCCTTTCTTCAAGCGACAAATTCTTTTCAACCATTTCATAAATCGGGAGCCATGCGGGAAACCCCGATGTGTGAGATAAAAGTTCAATTATGGTGATGTCGCTGCTTAAGTTGTTGAAAAAACCAGATATTTTGTCGTAGGGATTGAGAATTTTCTCATATATCAATTCATAAACAACAGGAACAGTGAACACGACCTTGGTCAATGATGCAAGATCAAAGCATGTATTATCAGAAATTTCATCATGACTGTTAAAATCATAAGTTCCTGAAGATCCGCAGGAAAAGTTCGAGTTTTTAATTAAGCCCCACTGCCAGCCGGAAAAAAGTCCGGCATCTTTTTCATTTTTAAAATGGTTGGAAAAAGAGAACAAATTCATTTTGACACCTGAAACAAATTCACGCTATACTACTGATATTTTTTAATTTTTTAAAGTTTTTCACTTCAATATTTGACAACACATAATTCATGAGTATATTTCCCCGAGTTTTTTGAGGTGTTTTGACAGTAAGGAGTGAGCTATGAAAAGCACATACAATCCAAGTAAGATTTCAAGAAAGAGAACCCACGGTTTCAGAAAGAGAATGAAAACTGCTGACGGAAGAAAGGTCATCAAGGCCCGCAGAAAGAAAGGAAGAAAGATCCTCTCCGTAGCAATTTACAAAAAGTAGTCAAACAAGATCTTTGGACTTCTCATTTACAAAGTCTGATAAAATAAGGAAAAGCAGAGATTATTCCTTGTTAAAAGAAACGGGCAGTGTTTTCAAGACAAAGCTGATGGTTTTCAATTATTCAGTGTCTGAAAGAACAAAACTCGGTGTAATTGTTACAAAAAAAGTGGGCAATTCAGTTTTCAGGAACAGGGTTAAAAGATGGATAAGAGAAGTGTTCAGGACTGAAAGAGGGAGATTTGTCACGCCGGTCGATCTTGTCATGATCCCCAGACAGAGCAGTTTGTCGTATGAAGATATCAAGAGAGATTTTTTATATTTTGCGGTAAAATTAAATGGGAAAAGTTCTAATCGCATTAATTAAAATATACAGAGTGGCTTTTTCTCCTTTTCTGGGGAAAAACTGCAGATTTTATCCGTCATGTTCGGCATATATGATAGAAGCAATTGAAAAAAAAGGGGCTTTTAAAGGTTTTTTTCTTGGAATATGGAGAATATTAAGGTGTAATCCATGGAATAAGAGCTGTGGTTACGACCCGGTAAAATAGGAGATAACAGAATGGAAAACAAAAATTTTATTATAGCAGTGGTTCTTTCGGTCGCTGTGATGTTCATCTGGTCATCATTTTTCGCACCCCAGCCGGAGCCGGTTCCGGAAATTAGTGAGGAACAGAAAAGTGACAGTGTAACAGAAAAACCGTCCGCTGTGGCTGAGAAAGTTGATCAGGAGCAGGTTAAAACTCAGGAATTGCAAGCTGTTGTTCCGACAACGGATATCGGCCACCCTGAAAAGACCGGTGTTATAAAAAACGGTTCGCTTGAGCTTGGATACAGTTCTGTAACAGGCAAAATAACAAGATCTCTCATAATAAAGGAAAAATATCTTTCAAAAAATGTCGATCTTTCACAGGCATTGGTAAAAGATTCGTTTTTCCCTGAAATGAGTTCAGTGTTTGGAAAAGAGCCAGAATACGAAGTTATCGCGGCGGACAGTTCTTCGGTTTCTTTTAAATATGAAAACGGCGGAGTTGCTGAAATAAAAACAATTAAACTTCTTGAAGATTTCAAGATAGTTGTTGAAAAAACTGTCACAAACAATTCGACAGGAACTATTTCGTGGAAACCAACGCTTTCGTTCAATTCACAGCATGACAACAAAGATATACTCTCGGCTTACAACAGAACATTCAATGTTATCGCCCATAAGCAGGGTGCCGGTTTTGAAGAGATGGAAGACAAAGAAGATATTGAAAAATTCTTTTCAACCGGAAATGAAGTTGACTGGATAGGTATTAATTACGGTTATTTTATTTTTGCCGTTATTTCCCCGGATAAGAAATTCAGTGCTTCTGCCGAGATAGATTCCTCTAAAAACAGCTCTTTTTTCAAATCTGAATCCGCTTCAAAAGTTCTTCAGCCGGGAGAGAGCCACACAGAAAAGTTCACTGTTTTTTACGGAACGAAAGAAATGGAACTTCTTAAAGAGGAGGGCGTAGGGCTTGAAAAAAGTGTAACTTTCGGATGGACCGGGTTTTTAGCTGAACCGCTTCTGATCGCACTTAATTTCTTCAACGGCTTTATTGGAAATTACGGGCTTGCAATAATTTTTCTTACAATTGTTGTGAAACTTCTGATGTTCCCTCTTTCTAATGCAAGTTACAAATCAATGAGCAAAATGAGAGTTCTTCAGCCGAAGATCAAGGAACTGCAGGAAAAATATAAAAAAGACAAAGAAACTCTGAACAAGGAAACAATGCTTCTATATCAGAAAGAAGGGGTCAACCCGCTTGGCGGCTGTCTTCCGATGTTCATTCAAATGCCTGTATATATTGCACTTTACTATATGATACAGAATGCGGTAGAGCTTTATAACGCTCCCTTCCTTCCTTTCTGGCTCACAGACCTTTCGGAAAAGGACCCTTTCTATATAATTCCTGTTTCTCTGGGGCTTTTGATGTTTCTCCAGACAAAGCTTACTCCGCAGACAATGGATAATGCTCAGGCAAAAATAATGATGTACACCATGCCTGTTGTGTTCACCTGGATATCTCTTGTTCTTCCAAGCGGAATGACTCTGTACTGGTTTGTCAACACACTGCTCGGCATTGCTCAGCAGCTCTATGTAAATAAGAAATATTCCTGAAAAACATCAATAGATAAAAAAATCCCGCTCGACATCAGAAATAAAACTTTCTAAAGCGAACGGGAAAAGAATCTTTTAAGCAGAAACCGATTATTATTCGGCTGCTTCTTCAGCAGGAGCTTCTTCAGCAGGAGCTGCTTCTTCAGCAGGAGCTGCTTCTTCAGCAGGAGCTGCTTCTTCAGCAGGAGCAACTTCAGCAGGAGCTTCTGTGGCTGCAGGAGCTGTTTCAGCAGGAGCCGGATCAGCTTTCTTCTCAGCGCTTCCGCAGGATACAGCAAAAAGCAGTGATACGATTACGATTGCAAGAAACTTCATGTTTTCCTCCAAAAAAATTTCAACAAAAGTCAAACACGTAATAAAGCCAAAAACTTCATACAATTCGAGAAGATATAGCACATTTTTTTAAAAAGTCCAGAAAACCTCAAAAAAAGCGCAAAAAATTTTGTTTCTTGACTGATGTTTCCTTAAGTGTTAAATGGTTCAGATTACTTTTTCGGGTGGAACATGTATGTTTTAACTATTTCTTTCTGCGGCAGAAACTATCACGGATGGCAGTTTCAGGAAAATGCAGTTTCAGTTCAGGGTGTTTTGAAAAATACATTGTCCGAAATTTTCAGAAAAGAATGTCCATATCCTTCAGGTTGCAGCAGAACTGATACAGGGGTTCATGCCCTTGAGTTCATTGCAACGGTTCCTGCATTACAGAATATTCCCGCCGAATCTTTAAAAAAAGGGCTCAACTCTCTCCTTCCTGATGATATAAGGATACTGAGTGTTGAAAAAAAGGATAACTTTCAGGACGGAAGGGAATTCGTTTTCGGAAAACACTATAGGTATCTGATCTGCACTAAGCCGGCACACTCTCCTTTTTCATCCGATCTTTCATGGCACAGTGCATATGAACTTGATATTCAGAAAATGGAGCATGCACTTCAATATTTTACAGGCACTCATGATTTTGCAAGCTTCATGGCTTCAGGAAGTGATGTGAAAACAACTGTGAGAACAATAAGGAAAACCCGTATTTTTAAAACAGACGGATATATTTTTATCGATTTTGCCGGAGATGGATTCCTGAAACATCAGGTAAGGATAATGTCGGGAACGCTCGTAGGTGTCGGAAAAGGGAGGATAGAACCTGATTCAATTCCTTCGCTGATAAATGCAAAAGACAGAAATGTTGTACCCCATACTCTTCCGGGGAAAGGGCTGTATCTTTACAAACTTTTCAAATCGACCGGTGAAATGCTCAGTTATGATTTTCCTGATACTTTTCAGGATATGGTCTGGTAGATTATTTTTTTCTGTATATTTTTAAAAGATCTTCCCCAAGGAACATTTCGCCCTTTAATTGAAAGTCGTTTCCGAAAACATGAAGTGATTCATTATCGAAGAGTTTTACTCCGTTAACGAGTTTTTTCGGTGATGTGTTTGTCTGGAATTCATCAACGGCTTTTTCAATGATAAAGGACTTTATGAGAGAAGCTCCGCCTTCAACCATTATCGAATTGAGACAGTATTTTTTAAAAAGGGAGGACAGAGCATCGTAGACAGAAAAACCATTTTTTAAAGTTTCTACAACTGCTCCCGATCTTTCAAGCTGATCTTTAATTTCTGTATCTGAAGATGAAGTTATTATTACAGGGCTGCTCTTTATTACTTCTGCATTAAGGTTCAAAGAGAGGTTCCTGCTGAAAATCACAGGCCGCGGACTTAAACCGTCAGCAAACCTTACTGTAAGAAGGGGATTATCTGAATTAACTGTTTTTGCGCCTACTGCTATTGCCATGTGCTGTGCTCTGAGTTGATGAACATACACTTTAGATGCGTCACCGGTTATTTTTGAAGGTGTTCCCTCTTTTTCTGTAATGAAACCGTCAGAAGAAACAGCAACTTTTACTGTTACCCAGGGAAGCCCGGTCCTGATGTTTTTGAAAAAGAATCTGTTTATTTCTTCCACATCTGCGGAAAATTCGTCCATGAATTCAATTTCAACTCCGCGTTCTTCAAGAAAACATGCTCCATTGCACGCTTTTCCGTTCTCTTCATGTTTTGCAATGAAAACTTTTCTGATCCCTGCTTTCAGTATTGCCTGACTGCACGGAGGTGTCTTGCCGAAATGGTTGCATGGCTCAAGAGTTACCGCCATGTTTAGACCGGAAGCATTAAAATCAATTTTTTTAAGAGCATCGATTTCTGCATGATCTCCGCCGTAACATGATGTGAATCCTTCTGCCAGAACGGCTCCTTCATCATTGAAAACAACAGCCCCCACTTTCGGGTTGGGATATGTTGAAGTTGTACATTTTTTTGACAGTTCAACTGCCAGTGTCATCATTTTGTTTTTAAGATCACTGCTTGTCATTTTCTTTAACTATGTAAAAAGAAGGTATCTGTTTCTGGAGTACCGCAAGTATTTTTGTCAATTCTCCGGAAGTTAGTTTTTTCTGTTTCACAGTAAGAATGAATTCGCTCTTTCCGGCTGAATTTGAAGCAGAAATTGAATAGTTCTTTTCTGATATGTTTACGGATGTTTTAGAATTGAGAGCAGAATGGGTTATGCGGATAACATAAGTTCCGTGATATCCTTCTTCGGAATTTACCGGGACAAGCCGGGGTATCCGGACCCCCTTGATATTTTTTCCCCTTATAAAATAATTGCTCGGTACAGGTGTTTCAATGTTTATGCCGGATGCTTTCAGACCGGTTGTTTCTATCAGTTTTTCCGGTTCGTATGAAACAGGGGATTCCGTTATCATATTAATCTCAAAAGACCTGTCATCGCTGATTCGAAGATCGAATGTTTCTCTTAAAGGATAAACTGTTTTCCAGTCACCTGATTCATAAATAAACTGAGGGTGTTCCGGTTTACCCATCTGGTCTGTATAATGATCGTCACCGCTTTTCCTGAGCTTCCTTCCTGAAGGATCAGCGTTTTCTTCAAATGATGCTCCGGAGTTATAGAAAAGGATGGTCTCACCGTTATTAATGTTTTTCCATTGACCTGAAACAGATGAAACCTGCGCTGATTCGTTTATGGTAAACACTTTCCTTGAAGGGAAGAACATTACAGATCTGGAACACAAAGTTCCATCCTTGGAGAAAAAGACATCAGATCCCGGTCTTTTCAATGGCTTTTCACAGTCAAGCATCTCAAGTACCGGAATATTCTTTATCTCGATCAGGTTTATTCCTGTTTTCTGAAAACAATGTCCGAATTTCTCAAGATATTTTCTTTTTACTTTAAAATCGTTCGAAGAAAGAAGAATTTCCTTATAAAGAGTTTCTTCAACAGCAACTTCCCTGTTTTGACAGATAGATGAATCTTCCGAAGAAATAGTGCTTAAAAATAGCGCAAAAATAAACGGTAACACTACCAGACGTTCTTGGGTTTGATCCTTGCCGCATTTCCTTTGCGGAGACGCTGATAATAAAGTTTCCCTCTTCTTACGAGACCTCTGTTGACAAGCTCGATCTTTTCAAGCATCGGTGAGTGAAGAGGAATTATTTTCTCTACGCCGAATCCACCCGAGAATTTTCTTACGGTTATTGTCGTTCTGTTGTTGTTTCTGCCGTTTTTAATTGCAATAACATCACCTTTGAAAACCTGGATACGGGTTTTTTCACCTTCGATAATTCTTGTGTGAACTTCGATCTTGTCTCCCGGTTTTACATAATAATGATCGATTCTTTTCTGCTGTTCTTCAAGTTTCTGAACTAATTGCTTTACCATATCTCACTCCATCAAAAATACGGACGCTGATATTATTCAGCCACATACAGTCTGTCAATAAAAATTGAAACGGCACTTCTGACACTTAAATGGTTATAGCCACTTCCGGCATCAATCGGCTCAAGTATAAAATCCAATGAATCCAAATAGTTATCGTCTATTCCGCCAGCTGTCCCGAACAGTATCAGAACGGGCAGGTTTTTCTTTTTTTTAAGGTCGGAAATCGTAATGGAATTTTTCCTTTTTCTTGCAGTTGTCCCCACAATAAGTGGTTCACGGTTTTCAAGGGACTTTATTTTTTCGATAACTTCTTCCAGAGATTCAACTATTTTTAATATTTTTATTGCTTCACAGCGGTCGGGGTTGTTTTTTTTGCCGGCTCCGTCTGTCCAGTGACCTGAAAGTCTTGAAGCAATGCTCCTCATTTTTTCATCAGGATGGACAATAAAGTAACCGCCCAGCCCGTAAGTTGAACAAACTCTTGAAATATCGTGAATATCAAGATTCGTAACAGAAGAAGTGATGACTGATCCTTCCCTTATGACCGGATGATGGATCAAAGCGACATAAAAATGCTTCATTTCAGACCTTCCCAGAATGAAGGAGGCAGAGAGCTCATAAGATCAGGTCTTCTTTCTGCGGTTATCTTCAGGGAGTTTCTGATCCTCCACGATTCTATTTTCGCATGGTCGCCTGTTGTAAGTACCTTCGGTATTTTCAAGCCCCTGAAAACTCTCGGCATTGTATACTGGTCATGCTCAAGAAGAGGGATGGAAAACGATTCATTCTTTGAAGACTCCTCATTTCCAAGAACTCCCGGCAGAAGTCTTACGACTGCATCTATAATGCAAACGGCCGCGGTTTCTCCGCCTGTCAGAATGTAATCGCCCACAGAAACTTCAACAGCTCCCGAAATATCAATGAAACGCTGATCGATCCCTTCGTAATGTCCGCATACTATTATAAGATGTTCACAGTTTTGAGAAAGATCTGCCGCCATCTGCTGATTAAAAACTTTCCCTCTTGGAGACATGAGCAATGTGAGTGTTTTGTCGTTCTTAGGAACAGCATCCCATGCGGCCGTGATAACTTCGGGCTTCATCACAAGCCCCGCTCCTCCTCCATAAGGCGAGTCATCGACCTGTCTTCTTTTTCCGATCCCGAAGTTTCTTATCTGGTGCATAAGAATAGAGACAGCTCCGTTTTCGACACCCCGTTTCATCATGCTTACCGAAAGAGGGGACTGAAAAAATTCAGGGAAAAGTGTTAACACATCAATTTTCAAATCATGGCTCCTTTATAAGTCTGATCTCGCTATTCTCAACCACAATGAACTCTTCAGTGAAAGGGACGAAAAACTTCTCTCCGTCGTTACCGGCAATTTCAAAAAGGAGATAGGACGGTGTTTTTGAAAAAGAAACTATTACGCCGATCATTTCTGAATCACGGGAATAGACTTTCTCTCCGATCAGAAGATCTACCGGCTCTCCTTTTATTTCATTCCGGTATATGCAGACGGATTCTCCTGAAAAGAAACCGGCATCTGAAGTATCGTTAACACCTTTAAGCTTAATGTGAAATCCTTTTGCGATCTGCTGAATTGAAACAACATCCCATTTTGTCCCGAAAGTCTCATGATAAAGATGCTTAAGATCCAAAATGAATCCTGAGTCTGTAAAAAAAGGTTTGAACAGCATGGTGCCGTCCCTTTTTACAGGTTTAATGAATTGTCCGACAACTATCAGTCTGTTGCCGTCAATCAATCCTCTACTATCTCCAGAACGCACTTTTTCTGCTCGCGGGAAGTTGATGCGCTCAGAAGAACTCTGATAGCTTTCGCTATTCTTCCTTCTCTTCCGATTACTTTCCCGAGATCTTCTTTGGCAACTCTGAGTTCGATCACAGTCGTTCTTTCTCCGTCAACTTCTGTAACAGAGACTTTGTCAGGGTTGTCAACAAGTTGCTTTACGATCGTTTCGACAAATTTTTTCATAGCTTCCTCCAAAAAATCAGTAGACCGGTCAGCCTTTCTTAATTTTTCTTACAAGCGATGCAACTGTGTCTGAACACTGGGCACCTTTTGAGATCCAGCTTTCAAGCTTTTCCGTATCCACAACTATTTCAGCAGGGTTTACGCACGGATTGTAATGTCCGAGTTTGTCAAGGTAGTCACCGTCTCTTTTTTTCCTGCTGTCAAGAACAACAATACGGTAAGAGGGTTTCTTTTTTGATCCGCCTCTTGTCAGTCTGATACTAACGCTCATTAAAAATCCTCCAAATAATCTGGTTATCCTATTCCCTTGAACTTCTTCATTAATCCGCCCAGTCCGAACCGGTTGAGATTACTCATCATTTTTTTCATTTCAAGGTACTGTTTCATAAACTGGTTTATATCCTGAACCCTTGTTCCGCTTCCGTTTGCAATTCTTCTTCTCCTTGAAGCGTTAAGGATCTCGGGTTTTCTTCTTTCTTCTTTTGTCATTGAAAAGATTATCGCTTCTATTCTTGAAAGCTCTTTTTCAAAATTTACTTTTCCCTGTATCTTTTTAACTTCCTTTCCGATCCCCGGAATCATTCCGAGCATATCTTCCATCGGGCCCATTCCTTTTATCATTTTCATCTGGGAAAGGAAATCTTCGAGGTCAAAGCTGTTCTTTACCATTTTTTTCTGAAGGCGCATGGCTTCTTCAGCATTTATTTTTTCACCGGCTTTTTCAACGAGTGAAAGAATATCTCCCATTCCCACTATTCTTCCTGCTATCCTTTCGGGGTGGAAAAGTTCAAACTGATCGATCTTTTCACCGACTCCGACGAATTTGACAGGAGCACCGGTGACAGCATTGATAGAAAGAGCTGCTCCGCCTCTTGCATCACCATCCATTTTTGTAAGGACGATGCCTGTAATTGTGAGCCGTCTGTGAAATTCCGCAGCTACATTAACTGCATCCTGACCTGTCATGGCGTCTGCAACAAAAAGGATTTCAGATGGTTCGACGGCATTTTTTATGTTTGTTATCTCATCCATCATATCGACATCTATCTGCATTCTGCCGGCTGTATCGATGATGATGACATCGGCAACTATATTTTTTCCGAATTCAATGGATTTCTTAGCAATATCAACTGGATCCATTCCGGTTTCAGAAGGATAGACATCAACTCCGATCTGACTTCCGAGCTTTTTGAGCTGATCGATCGCGGCAGGTCTGTAGACATCGGCAGGAACGAGAACTACCCGTTTTTTCTGCTTATTTTTAAGCATTGATGCAAGTTTTGCCGCCGTTGTAGTCTTTCCGCTTCCCTGAAGACCCGCCATGAGAATGACAGCAGGAGGACGGACACTGATATTTAATGAATGGTCCCCTTCACCCAGAGCGCTTACAAGTTCCTCGTGGAATATTTTGATGAACATCTGCCCCGGAGTAATGCTTTTCATCACATCGGCTCCGAGTGCTCTTTCCTTAACTTTTTCAATGAGTTCCTTGACAACCTTGAAGTTTACATCAGCTTCAAGAAGAGAAAGTTTCAGCTCTCTTATTCCTTCACTGATGTTCTCTTCGGTAAGTTTGCCAACCCCTCGGAGCTTTTTAAATGTGCTTTCCAGCTTTTCAGTAAGCTGATCGAACATACAGTTCTCCTAAACAAAAAAGCCAAAAGATTATAGTGGAGAGCACCTGTTAGTCAAGAAATTATGTGAATTTAGCTAAATTAATCAACAAATTCAAGGTGTTGTGCTGGTGGCGCCTGCTGTTGACAACAATTAAGGAAACAGTTGGTTATTTAAAACATATTAATTTTACTTAAGTTTTAAAATCATCCTTGACATAGATTTTTAGTATGGTATTTTACTTTCCGCCGTTGACCCTGTCCGGCCGCCGTTGACCAAGTCCGGCCATTGTTTAGCATGATTTAACATTTTGGAGGTTAAAAAATGACCAGAAAGAAAGTTCTCATTATGGGTGCTGCCGGTAGAGATTTCCACAATTTCAACACCTATTACAGAAACAACAAAGAGTATGAAGTGGTTGCTTTCACTGCAACTCAGATCCCTGACATTGATGGAAGAAAATATCCTGCTGAACTTGCGGGCGAGCTTTATCCTCAGGGAATTCCGATCTATGACGAAGCAGACATGCCAAGACTCGTAAAAGAGCTCGGAGTTACAGAAGTTGTTTTTGCATACAGCGATGTTCCTTACAATTATGTTATGAACAGAAGTGCACGGGTAAATTCTCTGGGTGCGGATTTCATTCTTCTTGGTTATGACAAGACAAAAGTTAAGTCATCTAAGCCGATCATTTCAATATGTGCGGCAAGAACCGGCTGCGGAAAGAGCCAGACAACAAGATTCATATATGACATTTTCAAGAAAATGGGCAAAAAAGTTGTCGCAGTGCGTCATCCGATGCCTTACGGCGACCTTGTTGCACAGAAAGTTCAGAGATTTGCTGAAATTGCAGACCTTGAAAAACATAAATGCACAATCGAAGAAATGGAAGAGTACGAACCGCATATCGCAGCAGGTAATGTAATTTATTCCGGTGTTGATTATGAAGCGATCCTCAGAACTGCTGAAAAAGATATCGCAGGCGAACCCGATGTAATTCTCTGGGACGGCGGAAATAACGATTTCCCGTTCTATGATTCAAACCTTAAAGTCGTTGTTGTAGATCCTTTGAGACCGGGACACGAAGTTGCATACTACCCGGGTGAAGTCAATGTCTGCATGGCGGATGTAATTGTCATCAACAAAATGGACAGCGCAACTCTTCAGGATATCGAAACAGTTAAGGCAAACTGTAAGCGGCTCAACCCGAATGCAGTTGTGATCGAAGCAGACAGTGCACTTACAGTCAGCGGCGAAATAAAAGGCAAAAGAGTTCTCATCGTTGAAGACGGCCCGACACTTACACACGGTGAAATGAAAATAGGTGCGGCAAGCGTTGCGGCTACCAGAGGCGGAGTTGCTGAAATGGTGGATCCGAGACCTTTCGCAGTTGGAAAAATTGCATACACATATCAGAAATATCCGAACATTGGTAAAGGCATTCTTCCTGCAATGGGTTACGGCGAAGAGCAGAAAAAAGATCTTGAGACAACAATGAACGCAGTTGATGCCGATGTTGTTGTAAGCGGAACTCCGATCGACCTTGGCAGGATCGTGAAATCGAACAAGCCGATAGTTAAAGTCGGATATGAGCTTGCTCCAAGAGGCGACGGTGCAAAGAAACTTGAAGAAATAATCGTCAGGAAGCTTTTTAAATAAAAATTTCTGATCAAACTTTTGTGAGGGGGCTTTTTTAAGTCCCCTTTTCTTTTTTAGATGGAGATCGAATGAAAATAGTAATAGCACTCGGCGGCAACGCATTGATAAAACCGGGCGACAAAGGGACTATTGAAGATCAGGAAAGAAACATTGCATCATCTCTTGACGGCATTATAAAACTTATCCACGAAGGACATCAGATCATACTTACTCATGGTAACGGCCCACAGGCGGGATCACGGCTCATAAGGAATGAAATGGCTGAAAAGGAAGTCCATCCTGACCCTCTGGTTATCTGTGTTGCAGACACTCAGGGAAGCATGGGGTATATGATAGAGCAGGGGCTGATGAACTGTCTGAGCAAGGCGGGTGAAGCACCGAAAGTTGCAACACTTGTGACTCAGATCGAAGTCAGTCCGGACGATCCGGCATTTGATAAACCGACAAAACCTGTAGGACCTTTCTATAATAAGGATAAGGCACTTGAAAAAATGAATTCGGGATGGATTATGGTTGAAGACAGCGGAAGGGGATACAGAAGGGTTGTTCCCTCTCCGATGCCTTTAAAGGTTTTGAACCCTGAAGCACTTAATACTCTGCTTGAAGCAGGGTTTACTGTAATTACTGGTGGCGGAGGAGGCATTCCTGTCTATCGGAAAGACGATAACAATTTTGCCGGAATAGATGCCGTTATTGATAAAGATCTTGCAAGTGTAATGATAGCAAAGACGATAAACGCTGATATGGTTATAATCCTTACCGGAGTTGAGAAAGTCGCCATCAATTTCAAATCAGGCAGCCCGACATGGCTTGACACCATGACTTCAAAAGAGGCACAGGAATATCTTGAAAAAGGTGAGTTTCCTGCAGGAAGCATGGGTCCGAAGATAAGAGCGGCAATTGATTTTGTAAAGAACGATCCCGGTAAAACAGTTCTCATCACATCTGAAGACAAGCTTACTGAAGCACTTGAAGGTCATACCGGGACAAAGATAGTTCAGTAGATATATTAACAAGTTCCATTTAATTGTTTTTTGATCAGGAGGGAGATCATGAAAGGGAAAATGTTTGTTGTTTTTGCAGGAATTGCATTCACTTTTATTCTGAGCAGCTGTTCGGCAACATTGTCAACATCAACATCATCGACAATGTCGCAAATGAAAGCTGAACCGATGGCTTTATGGACAAGACCGCTCGAAGTGGGTTTCACGGTTATCGGAATGGGCGAAGGAAGCTCCGAAACTTCTCAGATGGAAGGGAGTCTTTCATCAAAGAAAGTTGTTGACAGCGCTCCCTCATTCTTCCTTGGCGGGTCAGTTCCTGACAGGTCCCTCAGCCCCATGGCAAAGCTTGCTGCCTACAATGCTATCCAGAAAGCGGGTGCTGACGGCATGTATGTCATCATGGTAAAAGAGGAATCTGACGGTTCTGTAAAAAAGGCATGGGTTAAAGGCCTTCTTCTTAAACTCGGTGTTTACGGTCCTGTCTCTGCTGAAAGGGCTGATGCAAGAAAATGCGGATGCGGAAAACATTCTAAGAAAGAAGAGAAAAATGAGCTCAAACCGGTAGAAGAACCTGTTATGACTGCACCGGTAAATGACCTTCAGAGTGAAACAGAAAAATAATTAATTGTTCGGAACATCGGTATTCGGATCAGCTATATCGAAAATATCGTTTGCACCATTGAGATTTGCAACAAGTGCGGCACAATCCATCGAGTCATCAACTTTAACAAACTGGAAAACACTTTTTGCTTTGTCAGTAACAGTTGTTTTCTGATCTTTTAAGCCAGCTGAAGATGAGGAAAGAGCGTACTGCTCATCTGTCCATTCAACATTTCCTTCGATTTTTCCTTCGCTGACAAGTTTTCCCTCAAAGATGGCGGTGAGCCGCTGAACATAGTGAATGCTTCCGTTAATAAATCCGTTGAATGTTATTGTAAAGCCGGGTTTTGTATCGTTATCGTGATCAAAAATTCTGGTGTCATTGTCTTTAGTAGGCATTGACTCTGTTGAAGGATCAGCCATGTTGGCTCCACGAAGTTCCCATTCTTTATTGGTTTTAAAGAAAATATCATCTCCCACCACGCTGGCTTCAGCATCAAGCATATTTTCCTGACCCGGGATCTGGTTCGGTTTCCAGAAATGGTAAATTGTGTTGAATTTGGAGTTCGGTTCATTGAAACCCACGACACCTTTATTTAGAGTACTGTCGCCGGTTCGGTTGTCAGTTCTGCACATTATTCCGTTCAATCTATCTATTTCAAGGTCATTGTTGTTATTCAGTTTTATTTTAGAAATGATGTATCTCGTCGTAACGCTTGGAACATTTTTAGCCAGCGATGTGCTGGAAACAGATTTAAGGATTATTTTCTGAGCCCATGTTCCGATGAATTTTGCTTTTACCGGATCTACATAGATGTCTTCGTCTTCAACTTCAGTATCATTTTCTTCATCAGTTGCAGTGTCACCTGTGTTTCCAGTGTCACCTGTATCACCAGTGTTTCCGGTGTTTCCGGTATTTCCAGTATCACCGGTATTTCCTGTGTTCCCGGTATTTCCGGTATCACCAGTGTTTCCTGAATCCTCATCTGTTGTTTCTTTGTCCTGGTTTTCCCAATTGTTCTCTTTTTTTTCATCACCGCAACCTGCAGCAAATAGAAGTGCTGTCATGATCAAAGCAAAAATAAAAAGTCTTTTCATGTTTCCCTCCCCGTAAAAAATAATAAGATCAATATAATACTTCAACATTTATCCCTATTCCCATGACAAATCCGCTGCTTTCCCAACCGGGAAAACCGGGGTTATTTGTCTGAAGGTCTTTTTTTGCATTGTCGTATGCATCCGCTCCTTCAGGAAGTCCGTAGTAAGGTGTTTCATCAGGAAATTCATCAACAAGTCCGCCATCTTTCTCCGGTCTTTCCTTTTGGTCGGCTTTCATTTCAGTTCTTGCAAGAAGCCACTGAACCGAACTGTTTATTCCTCCGCCTATCGAAAAGCTCTCAAAGTGAAAATATTCTGTGTAACCGACAGAAAAACCTAAGCGGTCGTTATCAACATAGTTTTCTCTGCCGTCCTGAGACGGAACAGGGGACGGAATATATGCAAGGTCAATTGCCGCTTTTCTCTGCCTGTGCTTGATATGGAGTCCCCCCATACCTGAAAAGACATCGTTCCATTTGTCAAGAGGTCTTTCCCCATGACGGTTTACATAGGTTGACCATCTTGACCATTCAAAAGCCGCCATCGGACTTATCGTGTATCCGGCAA
>ERZ795056.3020-NODE-3020-length-18233-cov-8.703323_pt1 | contig 18233 bp, 11 predicted proteins | sample MGYA00375140_ERZ795056 | MGnify/ENA primary metagenome ERZ795056 (study PRJEB30185, sample SAMN05720227) | activated sludge metagenome | isolation source: Anaerobic digester | place: USA | collected 2015-03-09 ... | reverse complement strand
AAGAAATGACTAGGTTCTTTTTAATCCCTGGAATCATTTTCCTCGGAATTTTGGCGCAGCCAGGTAAGATCAATGCACAAACCCTGTTTACCTATGGTTCCAAAATAGCTACAAGCAAGGCATTTCTCAGGGCTTTCAATAAAAACCCGGGAGAAGGCGACCGCCGCAAAGCCATGGAGGAGTACCTGCCGCTTTACATCAATTATGTACTCAAGGTACAGGATGCTTACGATAAGCGTCTCGATACCCTTCCGGTTCAGCAGCAGGAACTGATGAATTATAAGGTTCAGCTTGCCGAAGGTTATATTGCAGAGAAATCGGGAGCTGAAGGCCTAGTTGATGAAGCCATTGCCCGCATGCAGGAAGAAGTATTGCTTGGGCACATCTATATAGGATACAACAATGGTGATACTGCTACAGCCATTAAGCGCGCGCAGGAAGCCATTGCGCAGTTAAAAGCGGGAAAAAACTGGAGCGATGTAGCCCTTCAGTACAGTACGGATGAAGCAGTAAAGGGGCATAAGGGCGTTATTGGATGGATTGGACCCTTCGTTATTCCTTACACCTACGAAACCCTTGTGTACGGTTTGCCCAAAGGAGGATACAGTGCACCGCAACGCGCCTCAGAAGGCGTTCATATTTTCAGCAAACGCGATACAAGACCGGGAACCGGCACGGTGCAGGTAGCACAGATTTTAATAGCGGATATAGGCGGGCTTACCGCCGATGACAGGAAACAACGGGCACGGCTTGCTGATTCACTGTACGATGCCCTGCAAAAAGGAAGCAGTTTTCAAAATCTTGTTGCTGAATTCAGCGAAGACCGGTCAACCAAATACCAGGCCGGCGAACTGCAACCCTTTGGTACCGGCAGTTACGACCCCATTTTTGAAGCAAATGCATTTGGCCTGAAAAAACCCGGGGAATACTCAAAACCCTTTGTAACAGAATATGGCTGGCATATCCTTAAGTTAATTTCGAAAACGCCTCCACCTGCTAAAACCAATGAAGAGGCCCGCGCTATGCTCAGGCAAAAAGTAGCTGCGGATGGCAGGCTCGAAAATTCGCGCGAGGCTTATACCAAAAGTAAAATGCCTGCTATGAAGTACAAAGCAGGAACAGTTACACCGGCACAGTTGCAGGCTTTTACTGACAGTGTACTTTACAATTCTGAAAAGCGCCCTGCAGGTCTTACCAATAAAACGGTCCTTTTCAGTCTTGGTAAAACCTCTTACACACTGGAGGACTGGACGGCATTTGTAAGGGTGCAATCCATATCGGGAAGTATGGCAGCCGGAGAAAAAATCGGCAACCGTTATGAAGATTTTAAGATAGGAAAAGCTTCGGAATATTTACCTGAACACCTTGATGAAATAGAACCTGATTTTGCGCTTCAGTTTAAAGAATTCAAGGATGCCAACCTGTTGTTTGATGCCATGGAGCGAAACGTGTGGAATAAAGCCATGGAAGACACCACCGGCCTGAAAAAATACTATGATGCCCATAGGGATAAATACCGGTGGGAAGAAAATGTACTGGCCATTTTGGTTACCGGCAATGATTCTGCGTTGGTAATGAATGCCCGTACACGCCTTATCAATGATAAAAATGAATGGCGCAAACTGAATGAAGAATTTGAGGGGAAAATATATGCCGACAGTTCCCGCTATGAACTAACCGCTTTTGCCTGGGCTAGGGGGGGTAATGTAGTTCCGGGCAATTGTACCAACCTGGAGCACAACGATATGGATAACAGCTTCAGCTTTGCCTGCATCCTTGAAAAAGGAAAGGCGGGCGACCCACGCAATTTTGAGGAAGCAAGGGGCTTTGTGGCAAGCGATTATCAGCAGATACTGGAAACCGAATGGATCAGCAGGCTGAAGAAAAAGTATCCCGTGAAGGTGGTAGATGCAGAGTGGAAGAAGTTGCTTGCGCAGGCCGGCAAGTGAGGTTGTGAGTTTGATGTTTCGGGTTTGATGTATCGGGTTTGGTGTTGGTAAGTCGCAACAATAAACCCGATACAATAAACCCGAAACACGCCACCTAAAAAGCCACCCTAAAACTACCAAACACCCCAAACTTGCTCACCCAGCTTTCCGGCAGCGGTTTGGGGCCAAATCGCCAGATCAGGTCAAAACGAAGCACTTTCAGGATGTTGTCTATGCCGGTTCCTCCTTCAATATACATTTTGCCGTCGAGGTTCTGAAAGGGATGGCCCTGTACAAAATTCAGCGCAACATTCTCATCCGTTAATCCGCCCACCAGTGTTTTTACATTCCAGAACTGACGCCACTTCATACGCCGGGTGATACCTACATATTTAAACAGGCCGCTGCCGATATTGTGTTCAACCGAAAACCCGGCATAGCGGTCGTTTATGTATTCAAACCGGTTCATCAGGTTGAAGGCGTATTTATTGTAATAGTAAATTTCATTGCCCGGGGCCACTTCAAGCAGCATATAGGGCAGGGTGCCAAAGGTTTTGCCGGCATACAGGTTATATTCAATGGTGCCAAAGGGGGCAATTTTAAAATAATCGTTGATGCGGAACTTTAGCTTGTGGTAATCGTAATTGCTGTTTAAAACACCGCTCCAGCCTTTGTGGTACTGTACCTCCACCGTAGGGTAATCGCTGCCAAGGCTTGTGCGGAAGTAATTACCGTTCAGGAATTTTTCCATGTAAGAAAACCGCAGGGTAACCGCCGTTTCAAAGTTGTTGAGCGCATCTCCCTTACCTGATGGAAAATTTTCTTTCCCGGGCAAATTCTGCAGCGGATCGAATATTTTTTGCTGTACACCCAGTTTAACGCTGAAACCGCTGAGGGTACTGTTGTAATACTCCAGTTCCTTCATTTCCACCTTCATAAACTTGATTGGAATGCCGGTTTTGCGGATGGCAAGGGCAAAAATATTGTCGAGGCTTACTTCGTCATAGTAGTTCTGCCCATTGTCAAGGTCGTTCAGGTAGGTGCCATGGATAAAGCTGCGCGGGTCTTTTCGGATATAATGATAGGCCTCGGCCTTTCCCTTAAAGGTTTGGTCGCCAAAACCGTAAGCCAGGTAACCATGCAGGTACCAGTTTGGGCTTAGTTTGGGTGTGGTGCCTAGATCAAAACGGGTACGAAGGCCTTCCCAGGCATTCAGGGTAATCCAGTTGTACCAGGGGCCAATTTCGAGCTTGCCAATGGGTTTGTATCCCGTTGTTACAAAATACACCGTGTTGCTGTACTTCTTAAAAAGCGGCATGGATTGCAGGGTATCAATCATCTTGTACACCGCTGCTTCGTTTTTGGTAAGCGCTTCATGTCTTTCACCCTCCCAGTATTCGTCTGTCTTTTTCTCTGAGCCGGGCAATACCACTACTTCTTCCATTATTTTGTTTGCCGTGAGCGCCTGTTCTATTCTGTCAGGATCAAAACTTATTTTTCGGTAGGTCGTGGTTTTTCGCCCTTTCATCCCCACATTGTTTTTACCAATAGGAAACACATCTGCAATAAACTTGTCCTTCGATAAAAACCAGGTACTGTCGTTTACCATCGAAAAATCCTGGTAAACGCTCAGGTTTTCAATATAGTTTACGGTGGAAAGCCCGGTAAGCCGCAATTGAATACGCTGAATGGCAAATGTGGTATCGTGCACCCAGGCATCGCCTTCAAAAGTGTTTTGGCCTTTGTGTTTGGCGGTAAACACCCAATGATAGTAGCGCCTGCCGTTCAGCACAACGGTATCGGGGGTGCTGTACACATAGTAATTGTCGCCCTGACTGCTTAGCGGGCTTACAAATTGCTTATCGAAAACAGGGATAAAATTACTGTACACATTTACATTCTGGTACATTCCTCCCAATAGCTTTGTCACACTTTCGTTGTTGATACCATTGGTTTGGCTTGCTTTAATTTCTTCGCGTGTTTTGCGCGGACTGCGCCTGTAAAAATAATCCGAAAGCGTTTCGGTAAGAAAAACCGGCAATATCGGCGGACCTCCTTCTGAACTGTCAATATTATCCAGGATAAAGGCAAATGGCTTGATGATGCCTTTTTTCTCCAGTTTCTCCTTGTTTATTTTATTAAAATCCAGCTCGAGTTTATTATGCAGTTCGTAGGCAAAATAGGGGAAACGGCTGCGGTCGTTTTTTGGTTTGTTGCGAACTACTTTTCGCCAGAGTATCAGACCGCGGTCGGCCCTGGTTTTTACCACCACACCTTGTGTAACCGCCCGCTGTAAATTTATTTTCAGAAAACCGGAGTCGGGAAACTCTTTGGTGGAAACAGAAAACTTATCATAACCCACATAGGTGATTTCCAGCGAATCGGCCTGCCAGCCGGGCAGTATTTCAATACTGAAAAAGCCGAGTGAGTCGGTAACGGCACCCCGCTGAACGGGTTTTAGTACAACGGAGGCAAATGGAATGGCCTCCTCGTTGTGGGCATCCTTCACCTGTCCCTTCAGGATGGTGGGCTGCCCGCTTGCAATAATACCGGAAAACAGCAGGATGAAGGGTAGCCAACCAAATTTGTTCATATGGTGCAAAAATAAGCGCAATCATATTGCGTTAATTATACCGTTTATGTATTGAAACAACAGAATTATTGGTTTTAACAGCCTGTTTAAATGCTTTGGAGAGCCCTATCGGTTAACTTTGCGCCGGAAAAATTGAATTTTATAACATGTTTACCAAGTTGAAATATATAACAACCCTTCTGCTCCCTGTTCTTTTGGTTGCAGTAATTTCTTTTGATGCACAGGCACAGCGAAAAGGTAAAAAAAAGAAAAAGGGCGCCCAGACAGCCGACCAGGTTTTACAAACAAATTTGACGCGGCATGTGGGTGTGCTTGCTGCCGATAGCCTCGAGGGCAGGCGAACCGGTACCGAGGGCGAAAAGAAAGCCGTACGGTACATTACCGCACAATATGCCGCACTTGGTATTACAGGGGCCGGGTCGCAGGGATATCTTCAGCCTTTTGAAATTGATGAGGGCAAAGGTTACAAGAACCAAACCACTCTGGTAATTAACGGAAAAACGCTTGTAGCAGGAAAGGATTATTTCCCTTTTGCCTGGAGTGGTGAGGGCAAAATTGAATCCACCGCCTCGGTTGCTTTGAGCGAGGCCGGCGATGCATGGTGGATTGATATTGCAGCCACCATGGAAGTTAACGAAGAGAACCCGCATTTTATACTGGCCACCCATTTACCGGAGTTAGCCAAAGGAGCAGCAGGTAAAGGGGCAAAAGCCATCATTTTTTACAACGACGGCCCTAAACCTGATAGCTTAACTTTTAATGCAAAAGACCGGTCAGAACAGTTGTCCATTCCAGTAATCTACCTGACTGCACAAGCCAAAAAAGCGTTGGGGATTACAGACGAAAGCAATCCGGCGGTGGCAGCACAGGTTAAGTTCGAAAAGATCCTGCGAAACGGAACCAATGTAGTGGCGGGTATTGACAACGGGGCCCTCACCACGCTTGTACTTGGCGCCCACCTCGACCACCTTGGCTATGGCGAGGATGCCAACAGCCGCCATACCGGCGAACCCGGCATACACAACGGGGCGGATGATAACGCGAGCGGAACCGCGGCTGTATTGGAGTTGGCCAGGATAATTAAAGCCAAAGCCGATAAGCGCTTCAACTATATTTTCCTGCATTTCAGTGGCGAAGAATTGGGGCTTTACGGAAGTAAGTATTTTACCGAACACCCCACTTTTGATTTGAAAAAGGTTAATTATATGATTAACCTCGACATGGTTGGCCGGTACAACGACAGCAGCAAAGCGCTTACAGTTGGGGGAATCGGCACTTCGCCCTCATGGGCACAATTGGTTCAGCCAACAGCCGATTTCCTGCTGAAAATTGACAGCAGCGGCACCGGTCCAAGTGACCATACCTCATTTTACCGCAAAGATATTCCGGTACTGTTTTTCTTTACCGGCCTGCATACCGATTACCATAAGCCATCAGATGATGCGGATAAGATCAACTATGCCGGCATGGTAAAAATTGTAAACTATATCAACGGAATTATTGACCGTTCACCTGCCGATACACGGCTTGCCTTTACCAAAACCCGGGAACAAAGCACCGGTGGCCGTGGCTTTAAGGTTAGTATTGGCATTATGCCCGACTATACTTTCAGCGGAACTGGTGTTAAAGCAGATGGGGTAATTGATGGAAGGCCTGCACAAAAAGCCGGGCTCCAGGCCAACGATGTAATTCTGCAACTCGGCGAACACCTGATTACCGGCGTAGATACCTACATGCAGGCGCTTAACCGTTTCGAAAAAGGACAAACCACCACCGTAGTGGTGAAAAGGGGAAGTGAAGTAAAGGAGCTACCGATTACGTTTTAAATACAAACCACCCAGGGCAAACAAGAAGGTAAACAAACCACATAGGCACAACAGGGCATATAAGGGAAAGATTTTTCAGCTAACCTTTGTTTCCTATGTGCCTATGTGGTAAAAAATGATTTGGCTATTTGTTGTCACCCATCATTTTGGCCATTTCTGCGTACGACATAAAAGTCCAGTGTTCGGTCATTTTACCTTCTCCATTAAATTTGGTCACCTCAATAGCCTCCGAATCGAACGATTCTCCCTTTTTCATTCCAAAGCCATCTTCCGCCATTGTACCGGTTGACTTCATCCATTGGAAAACATACTCTTTGTCGGCGAGTTCCTTTATTACAGATGATTTCATGTTGGTGGCCATTTTTGCCCAGCTTTGCATCATGGCGAGAATGCTGTCGGCACCTTTTATGTCACCAGTTTGCCCTGAATGATCCACTGCATCTTCGGCAAGCAAAGCCCTTACCGCACTGAAATCGCCCGTTTCAAAGGCTTTGTTTACCACATGCGAGGTCTCCAGGTTTTTTGCTGCGGCTTCATCGGCTGCAGAAGGCTTCTCAGCCGCCGGAGGGTCGGTGCTTACAGTAGTCTGACAAGCAAGAATGAGGCAAAAAAGTGCTGCCCCCAGCACAAAAGGTAACTTTCTCATAACCAGTTTGTTTAAAATTTAGCACCCAATGTATAAAAACGATTTAACAATTGCAAGGAAAACGGCATATATTTCTGGTTTCACGCCAAAATCAAACAAGGGAAGCTAAACCACCAGGAAGGAAAAAACCACACAGGCACAGTAGGACACAAAAGAAAACGCGCTACAACCAAAGAAAAAAACACATAAGCACAATAAGGCATATAAGGGATTGGCTTTACAGTTAACCAATGTTTCCTATGTGCCTATGTGGTAAAAATCTAATCTATTGTTTCCTATTTGCCTATGTGGTAAGAAAAGATGTGGTGGTTGTATTGCAAAAGTGGTTAAATCTTGCAGGTTCTGTAATTTGCACCTTTTTAAAACCTGCTTTGTGTAATGGCCAGGCTTACCATTGATAATAGTCAGCTCGCAAACGAGTTTTTTGAGGATGCCCGGCTGCTTGGTATTCAGTGCCCGGCCGAAACCACGCGTTTTGTGTGGATGGTGAACCGGATTTTCGGTTACCGGTTTCAGTATCAGCACCACGGCGAAATAAAGCTGAGCGCGCAAAAAAGAAACTATGAGTTCCCGGTGTACACCTGCAAGGAACCCAATATGGAACTTATTCACCTGCTGTATGTAAACGGCGATGATGGAAAGCACCTTTTGCCCGAACTGAAACACATTGATTACCTGTGGTTGCTGAAAGGCGAATTATCGGAAGGATCTTTTATCGTATCGCTGATGCAGGAACTACGAAATATGGATGGGGTGCAATTGGTAATGGAACTTACAAATGAGAAGATTCGCAACAAAGAACACCTTGTGTTGTAATCAGGATACTGTAACAGAAACCTGGTCGTTTTTACTTCAATTTAAATATTTTAACCATGTGGCAACAAGCCGACAACAAACTGCACCGTCAGTTCAAATTCGCCGATTTCAGCGAAGCCTTTGCCTTTATGACCCGCGTGGCTTTTTTAGCCGAAAAACAAAACCATCACCCATTGTGGACCAATGTGTGGAATACGGTGGACATTTGGCTGAACACCCATGATGCGGGGGATATTGTAACCGAAAAGGATCACAAACTGGCTGCTGCCATAGATAAAATTGCAGAAAAATGACGGCCGACGAGCATATCCTGGAAACCTGGCACCAAAATGCCGCACCCTGGGTAAAAGCCATTGCCGGAGGGGAAATTGAAAGCCGGTTGCTGGTAACCAATCAGGCCATTTTGCAAACGGTGCTTTCGCTTGCTCCAACCCGGGTTTGGGATATTGGCTGTGGCGAAGGCTGGTTATGCCGCAGCCTTGCCGAAAGTGGTATTAGCTGTATTGGTACCGATGCCATACCCGCCCTGGTAGATGCAGCAAATGAAAAAGGTGGCGGGAAATTTGAGGTACTCCCTTATGATGCCATTACTACAGAAAAAGCAATTAATACCGGCGCCGACCTCTTCCTGTTCAATTTTTCGTTGTTTGGCGGCGAACAGGTGTTGGGTCTTTTACAAAAACTGCAACCCGCACTTCCTGCCACCGGTCACCTATTGATACAAACCCTGCATCCGTTTGCCGCTTGTGGAGATGCGCCCTATGAAAGCGGATGGCGCGAAGGAAGCTGGTCGGGGTTTTCCCAGGATTTTGTAAACCCTGCGCCATGGTATTTTCGTACCATGGGTGATTGGGTGAAAATGTTGAAGGAATCCGGTTTCAGTTTGATGGAAGTTTTGGAGCCGGTGCATCCCAAAACCGGCCATCCCACTTCTTTGATACTGGTGGCAGAATGAAATAACGGGGTTTAACGCCTTTTCATCCGTTTGATCCACTTGTATCCTTCAAACCAAATTACCGATACAAAACCCGCTCCTGCGGCTACCCCAAGCTGCCCGGGCGTAAGATGGTCAAGACCAAAAAATATTGTAAGCGGATCTACAAAAAGCAACAGGGCGTATATGAGGAGGGTAATTCCGATGATTAAAGGCACGAGGTTGTTTTTGTAGCGGAGTGTGGTGAAAATGGAATAATAAAAAGACCGGTTAACAAGGGTGAGAAAAATATTGGCCATAATCAGTACAGAAAATGCCATAGTACGCGTAACGGCTTCGCTGTATCCGTTTTGTACGGCATACTGGTATGCAAATAAACTTCCTGCGGTAATCATGAGCCCCTGCAAAATACTGAGGGATAATTCGCGCCAGTTGAAAAAGGTAGTGGTCATGGGTTTTGGATTTGCCAGCATGGCATTTTTTTCCATCGGCTCATTTTCATAAATAATGGAACAGGTGGGGCCCATAATCAGTTCAAGAAAAATGATATGGACAGGTGTAAAAATGTTTGGATATACCCAACCGGCTGCCAACGGAATAAACACAGTAAGTACAATGGGTATGTGAATGGAAATAATATACTGAATGGCCTTTTTCAGGTTGGTGTAAATCCGGCGGCCCATTGCAACCGCATCCACCATTTTCGAAAGGTCATCTTCCAGTAAAATCAGTGAAGCCGCCTGTTTGGCAATTTCTGTTCCCTTTTTGCCCATGGCAATGCCAATATGGGCAGCCTTTAATGCCGGCCCGTCGTTTACCCCGTCGCCCGTCATCGCTACAATCTGATCTTTCTCCTTAAAGGCATTAATAATGCGCAGTTTTGCCTCCGGAAACATCCGCGTAAAAACATTGGTTTGCATAACGGTTTCCTCCAGGGCTGTTTCATCCTGTTGCATCAGTGCATCGCCGCTGATGCTTTTTTCGTAACCCTTAAAACCCACCTGCTTTGCAATGGAAGCCGTTGTTTCGGCATTATCGCCGGTGATAATTTTCACCGCAATCCCCGCGGTATAAAAATCATTAAGTACTTTTTGGATATTAGGTTTTGGCGGATCAAAAAAAGCAACAATGCCCTTGAACTCAAAAGTAAAATCCTGCTGATTGGCAGGGAAATCATTGCCATCAAATTTAGTTTCGGCCACCCCGAGCACGCGATAGCCTTCCTGTGCAAAGGTTTGGATGGTTTCTTTAATTTGCTGTTTTTGGGGTTCGGTAAGATTGGATAAAGGCATTAGGGCTTCGGGGGCACCCTTGGCTGCTATTATCCGCCTCCCATCTTTTTTTTCGAAAATATGGGTCATCATAGGAGGCACGCCTCCCAGCGGGTACTCATGTTTCATTTTAAACAGGGGACGTTCATCCTCCGCGAAAAGCTTTTCATACGCTTCGTGAAGAGCGACCTCCATGGGGTCAAAGGGAATTGGTTCGCTTGCCCACATGGCCAGTTGAGCCAGGTTTTTTTCTCCGGCACTTAATTCATCGGAGAGTTTGGCGATTTTGGGGGAACCGAGCGAGTACAAACCTGCGAGGCTCATTTTGTTTTGCGTAATGGTGCCGGTTTTATCCGTGCAGATTACCGTAGCGCTTCCCAGGGTTTCCACGGTTTTCATTTGTTTTACCACAATACCCATTTTCATCAGGCGCCAGGCACCAAGGGCCATAAAGGTTGTAAAGGCTACCGGTATTTCTTCCGGCAAAATACTCATGGCAAGGGTAAGCGCCTTTAATAAGCTATCCAGAAAATCATACGATTTTAGGTAGTTGATGGCCCATACAATGAGGAAGATAATGGCACCGGCCAATACCATCTTTTTTACGAAATTGTTGATCTGATTTTCAAGCGGCGTTTTTTCTTCCTTAATGCTTTCAAGGCTCTTGCCAATTTTTCCGAGCTTCGTTTCATTCCCTATCCCCGTTACCGTTACTATTGCCAATCCACTCACTACTGTTGTACCCAGGTAAACGGTATTGTCCTCAGTGGTTTTATCCTTGCTCAACGAAAGCGATTCGCCGGTCAGAATGGATTCGTTTACGGAAAAATCATTGGAATGAATGATGATGCCATCGGCAGCAATCAGGCTGCCTTCTTCCAGCATCAGGCTGTCGCCTTTCACAAGCTCTTCGCTCTTAATTTCTGCCAGCTCCCCGTTACGGATTACCCTGCAGGTAGGTTGGGTAAACGATTTCAGTTTCTCCAGCGCATTCCTGCTTCTTGAATCCTGGTACAACGAAATAGCGGCTACCAGTATGATAGCCGCGGCCAAAAATATACCATCCCCCGTTTGCCCGCTGATAAAATAAATGACCGATGCTACAAGCAGTAAAATGACCATCGGTTCTTTGGAAAGGTCTTTTACCGCATCAATAAACCTGTTTTCCTTTTTAAAAGTAAGTGCATTTTTTCCGAATTGTTTTCGAGCTGAGAGTACCTGGTCATCGGTAAGACCTTTTATATTAAAATTAGTGGCAGACATATTAAATTTCCGGGATTGATATCCAATTCAAATTAAGATAATTACCGTTACCTGTTCAATAGGGTAAACTACCTGTTTTTGGTTTTGACTAAAGGTACATCAGTTACTGTTACAGCATAAAAATTATACCCTAACTTGCCCAAATTGATTCTAATTCAAAAAAGCCTGTTTTATGTTCCGGAAAAAACTTACCTGCTTCTTTATCATTTTCATTTCACTTCTTCATTTGGCCATTGCCCAAAGCGGTCAGGGCATAACGCTTGAAAAACTGAAAGAAATTGCTGTAGTTGATCAAAAAATAATGATGCCCATGCGGGATGGTATTCGCCTTGCCACCGATATATACCGGCCAAAAGGCGACAAGCCCGCACCGGTTATTTTTTCCCGCACACCCTATAATTTTAACGGATGGGGCGATGGCGAAGCAAGGGGCAATTACAGTACAGCCTACGAAGCGGTAAGCCGCGGCTATGCTTATGTGGTTCAAAATGAACGGGGCCGTTTTTTCAGCGAAGGCGAGTGGGATATACTCGGCACACCGCTTACCGATGGGTGGGATGCTTTTGACTGGATGGTAAAACAACCCTGGTGCAGCGGCAGTATTGGCCTGATAGGCTGCAGCAGTACGGCCGAATGGCAAATGGCGGTGGCAGCCATGGGGCATCCGGCGTTGAAGGCAGTGGTACCACAGGCATTTGGTGCAGGCGTTGGCCGCATAGGCAATTTTTATGAACAGGGAAACTGGTACCGGGGCGGCGCTACGCAAATGCTGTTTATTGCGTGGTTGTACGGCACGCAAAATGATGCCATCCGTCCGCAGTTTCCCAAAAATGCCACACAGGAGCAACTCATCAGGGCGAGCCGGCAATTTGACCTGGCACCCGAACGCGAAAAGGTTGATTGGGCAAAAGGGCTGGCCCACCTGCCTGTGCAGGATATCCTGAAAAATGTAAACGGCCCCGAGGGTGTATTCAACAACATGGTAAAACGCAAACCCAACGATCCGGCATGGTACAAAGGCGGTTTATACCACGACAATATGCCATTTAATGTGCCTGCTTTTTGGTTTGTAAGCTGGTACGATGTAAGCAGCAGCCCCAACCTTGCCATGGTTAATCACATAAAAGAAAAGGCGGCCATGAATAAAGCCATTGCAGATAATCAATACCTGGTAATTGCGCCAACCCTGCATTGTTCGTACACAAGGGCATCCGAAAATACCATGGTAGGAGAGTTAAGCGTGGGAGATGCCCGCCTCAACTATAATGAACAGATTTATAGTTGGTTCGATAAATGGCTGAAAGGGGTAGAAAATGATTTTACAGCCAAAACCCCCAAAGTGCAGTACTACACCATGGGACTCAATAAATGGCAACTTGCTGATACCTGGCCGCCTGCAGGCGTGCAAATACAAACTTTTTACCTGGGCAGCGGCGGTAAGGCCAACAGCCTGCATGGCGATGGCAAACTATCAACTGTTACCACTGCAAAAAATAACCCCAACGATGGCTTTACATATGATCCGCAAAACCCGGTACCATCTTATGGAGGAAATGTGTGCTGCACGGGCAATGCGGTGCAGGGTGGGGCTTTCGATCAGCGCAGGATGGAAACAAGGAATGACATTTTGGTGTACACAAGCGATGTGTTGACAGATGATACCGAAGTGAGCGGTTTTATTGAAACCACCCTTTATGTGGGCAGCGACGCAAAGGATACTGATTTTACCATCAAACTGATTGATGTTCACCCTGATGGCGAAGCCTACAACCTCGACGAAACCATTCAGCGGGCCCGCTGGCGCGAGGGTTATGAAAAAGAAGTGTGGATGGAGAAAGACAAGGTGTACAAACTGGAAATGAGCCCTATGAGTACAAGCAACCTGTTTAAAAAAGGGCACCGCATCCGCCTCGAAATATCCAGCAGTAATTTTCCCCGGTTCGACCGCAACCTGAATACCGGTGGCAACAATTTTGATGAAAAAGAGGGCGTGGTAGCGCATAACCTTATTTTTCATTCAGCGCAGTATCCTTCACAAATCAGGCTACCTGTAAGAAAATAAATGCCATTTTTTGTTTGGATTACCCCCTGCAATTTTTGAACAGATAGTCATATATTTCATTTTTCAATCAGGCATATGATTAATAAGGGATGGTGGAGCGAGCGGTTTCCCAGGGTAAATGCCCTGTTGTTGATCCTGGTAATATTTCCCATTTTTATTATTCCAGCCTTACCGAGGCATTATACCGCGTTCCTTTATCCCCCGTTTTTTACCGGGATCTTTCTTTGTGCCGCCTTTTCAGTAAATAGTCGCAGAAAGATAGTCGTTTTTTTTGCCGCCCTGCTCACGGTAATTTTTTGGATAGCCTACCTCGGCGATTGGAAGGATTGGAAATTTCTGATACGTGCACTGCAGATCCTCTTCTTCTTTTATATGGTCATTGCGCTTGTGCGCGAAATTTCAACCACCCCTACCGTTACCAAAACAGTGATGATTGATGCCATAACGGCCTACCTGCTGCTTGGTTTTTCTTTCAGCTTATTGGTAACCATGGTTAATCAACTCATTCCCGGAGCTTACAGTATTGTACAAACGGGGGATCCGGAGGATTTCGACCCCATCCGCCAAAACATCTATTACGCCTTTGTAACCTTTACTACCACCGGGTATGGTGATATTTTACCTGTGGCACCCATAGCCAAGTCGCTCGCCATTTTAATCAGTATCAGCGGTCAGCTGTATATCGCCATCATTATGGCTTTACTGGTTGGAAAGTTTGCCTCTGCACGCAATTGACAGGCAGGGAAAAATTAAATGAAAGCGCCCCCGGAAATCCGGGAGCTCTTTCATTTGTAACAATCACTGATCCAATCAGGTAACCAAACCAGTTACTGAACTATAAACTTGCTGGTCTTTGTTGCCTCTTCATTCTGTAGTTTCAGGAAGTAAATACCAGGCTTCAGGTTGCTGATATTAATACCTGTGGCAGAAAGGGTATTCTGCAATACACCTGTTCCTGCCTGACGGCCATCGGCAGCCATAATGGTATAACCAACCTTACCGGTAAATGAACCGGAAATTACATTCACCCTGCCTTTTGCCGGGTTAGGATAAACCTTCAACGGTTCAGTGGCATTACCAGAGAAATCAATCACTTTTACTTTTGAGTATACCGATGCGCCATCGTTGTCGGTTTGCCTGAGGCGATAGAAATTTACGCCAGGTAATGGCATGATGTCAGTTGCTGTGTATCGGAAGGTTCCGGCAGCAGTTCCCTGACCTTTTACCACAGCAATGTCGTTCCACTTTTCACCTGTTTCGCTGCGCTGTACGCCAAACTCTTTGTTGTTTACTTCGGCAGTAGTTGTCCAGTTAAATTGTACACCCTGGTTTAATTTTTCGGCATCAAACGAAAGCAGTTTAACCGGAAGTGGCGTTGCTCCGAAAAGTAAATCATCAAAATAGTAAGTTTTCTCCCCTGCAACTGCCCCACTTACACCGTAATTAAAGAAGATGCTTGCCATATCGTAGGTAAAATCATAATTAACAGGTGGAGTTCCTGCCACTTCATTGGCAAAGTTGAAAACCAGTGTTTGCCAACCACCGCCAACTGTTGTAGTTGCTTCTGTCTGTACCGATTTACCTGGATCAAACTGATCTTCCACTTTTACCCGGATTTTAATCCCTGCATCGGGTGACCATACCCGGATATTCATAGAAGCATTACCTTCGGAAAATGGCATTTTTGACCGGAATCCAATTCCGCTTGGAGCAGTAACAATAATACCTGCCCCCGAAAGGGCTTTATTGCTCTTTATTGCCCTTGCTACTTTATTGTTTGGGTTTGTTGGATCAACCCCAATGGAGGACCCTTCGGAGCCACCAAATCCAATTAATCCATAATTTACCCCGTTTTCATCAAAAGAAACCGGCATGCTCATTTGGGCCAATGGCGGAATGCCTGATGCTTCAAGCCGGATATCATCATATAAAAAGGTGAAATTATCAGACCCATCACCTTGTATGCCAAGGTCAAAAATCAACACAATCCTATGGTATTCGTTACCCTTGTTAATGGAGGCAAAATCGAAAGTCAGTTCTTCCCAGGTATTGGCTACACTGGTTAAAGCCTGCTTTTCAAACGTTTCCACAGTGTTTGCCTTATTTTCAACCTTTAGCAGCACTTTTGCGCCAACCCTTGGCGAATACACTTTCATACGAAACGTTGTAGCGGTTGCAAAATCAATTGGACCAGAAAGCTCAAGGAAACTACCACCCCAGAACTGCCCGGCACTTTTCACCATTTTGGCGACCTTTTCACTTGGGTTGATACCGTTTTTTTGAGGATTTTCTATTACCGTTGATACCCCGCCATCAAAATTATAGAATGCATAATTTACTACTGAAGATTCAAAGGTTAAGGGAAGGGTTGGGATACTGGATGGCGGCGGTGGTTCTGCCGCACCAAATAGTATATCATCAAAGTAGTAGGTTTTTTCACCTGCAGCCGAACCGCTTACCCCGTAGTTAAAAAAGATGGATACCTTATTGTAATTATAGCTAAAATTAATTGCTGCCGTACCTGCTGCATGGTTGTTAAAATCGAACACGAGGTTTTGCCAACCATTGGCAACAGTTGTTATTGCTTCAGTTTCTACCGATTTGGTTGCGTCGGTATGGTCCTCTGCTTTAAGGCGAACTTTTATGCCTGCATCGGGTGACCATACCCGAACTTCTATTTTGGTGGACCCGGATTTAAAAGGGATTTTATTGCTAAACCCTGCCTGACCCGCGCCTGTTATTGTAGTGCCTGCATTAGTTTGCGCAGTATTGCTTTTTATTACCCTGCCTGCTTTGTTGTTTGAATTGGCAGGATCGGTCACAATGGTTGAGGCTTCGGCGCCACCAAATCCAATTAAACCATAATCAACCGTTGCATCATCAAATGTAACGGGAAGGTCCATTTGTTTTAATACACCGCCACCACCACCCTGCAGCCAGATATCATCAAAAAGGAAAGTAAAATTGGCAGAACCGTCACCCACCATTCCCATTTCAAAGATCAATACTATTTTATGGTATGCGTTACCCTTATTGATTCCGCCAAAATCAAAGGTTAATTCTTCCCATGTATTCGCTGCAGTGGTTAATGCTTCATTTTCAAAACTTATCGCTGAATTGTTTTTGTCTTCAACCTTCAAAAGCACCTTGGCGCCTGCCCTCGGCGAAAATACTTTCATCCTGAAAAGGGTACTGTTTGAAAAATCTATTGGAGCCGCAAGTTCAATCCAACTGCCGCCCCAAAACTGACCGGCATTTTTAACCATTCTTCCGGTTTTTCCGGAGGTATTCATTCCCGATTTTTGTGGGTTATCTATTACAGAGGCAACTCCACCGTCGAAATTTGTAAACAAGTAGGAAAGCGAAGCCGATTCGAAATCAATGGGCAGGGCCAATTGGGCGAAAGAAACCACGGTTACCATTAAGCTCCACATCAACAGGTAAATTTTCCTCATTGTAAGCAATTTTTTTCCTATACAACTTATAGCAGCTATAGTTCAGCCGAACCTTATATATTGCCGGAAATGATTCCAAGGGAGGCAGAAAACAAATACTCAGCCTCTGGCAAATAAAAATCCCCGGCTATAAATAGCACGGGGATCTTTATTAAAACTAATAGCTAAAAATGCTTATTGAACAACAAACCTTGTGGTCTTTGTTTTTTCTTCATTCTGCAATTTCAGGAGGTAAATACCAGGCTTCAGGTTGCTGATATTAATACCTGTAGCAGAAATAGTATTCTGCAATACACCTGATCCTACCTGACGGCCATCGGCACCAAGAATGGTATAACCAACCTTACCGGTAAATGAACTGGAGATTACATTAACCCTGCCTTTTGCCGGGTTAGGATAAAGCTTTAAGGCTTCTGTTGCAATTCCTGAAAAATCAATTGCCCTAACCTTTGAATAAACCGAAGCCCCGTCGAGGTCTGTTTGCCTGAGGCGATAGTAATTTACCCCAGGTAAAGGCATTTGGTCAACTGCGTTGTAGGTATGCACACCGGCACTGTTTCCTTGTCCTTTTACAACAGCTATATCAGTCCACTTTTCACCAGTTTCGCTACGCTGAACGCCAAACTCCTTGTTATTCACTTCGTTGGTTGTAGTCCACAAAAACTGAACAGTCTCGTTTACTTTTTCAGCATCAAAAGAAAGCAACTTAACCGGAAGCGGTGATGAACCAAATACCAGATCATCAAAGTAGTAGGTTTTTTCAGTACCATTCACTACCAGGAAGTTAAAAAAGATACTGAGTTTATTATAATTAATGCTGTAATTGATGGCCGATGTTCCGGACCTTTGGTTAGCAAAATTAAAGGTGAGGTTTTCCCAGCCACCTGCAACGGTTGTATTGGTAATCGTTTCTACTGATTTGGTAGGATCATTATTAACTTCGGCTTTAAGCAGTACGGGAATGCCCGCATCGGGCGACCAAATCCGAACCGTAATAAATGCATTTCCATCAGTAAATGGTATTTTGCTGCTGAATCCTGGTTCAGGCGTGCCGGGTGCTGAAATAGTTGCTCCAGCCCATTCTGCCGATCCTGGACCCTTTATTGTTCTTCCAACCTTATTGGCTGCATTGGTAGGATCCGCAACAATGGAAGATGCGGCACTTCCAAAACTAATCAAACCATATTCTACAGTTGGGTCATCAAATGTTACAGGAAGGTTCATTTGGGTTAATCCGCCTCCGCTTCCGGCCTCAAGCCTGATATCATCAAACAGGTAGGTAAAATTGGCCGAACCATCGCCCATCGTCATAAAGTCAAATATGAAAACCAGTTTGTTGTACTGAATAACTGTGCTTACGGCAGAGTAATCAAAGGTTAATTCTTCCCACTCATTTACCTTGGTCATGGTTACTTCCTTTTCAAAAGGTGCGCCGGCTC
>ERZ795056.3018-NODE-3018-length-18248-cov-7.493541_pt1 | contig 18248 bp, 9 predicted proteins | sample MGYA00375140_ERZ795056 | MGnify/ENA primary metagenome ERZ795056 (study PRJEB30185, sample SAMN05720227) | activated sludge metagenome | isolation source: Anaerobic digester | place: USA | collected 2015-03-09 ... | reverse complement strand
GGCCGACGGATCAAGTGGGGTTAGCGGCGCTGCGCTGACTTCTTGCGCGGCGGGAGGGGGACTTTGGCGACGGGGAGAGTCGGGGGTGGATTGCTTACGTCGAGCTGCGGCTTGAGTCTGGGCCGATAAGACTCTCCGTCGATGATCAGGTCAAACGCGTTGTTCTTGAAGCGGTCGACCGCGCTCTGGGCCAGCAGCGCGTCGTCGAAGGTGGCAATCCACTCCGAGGTATCGCGGTTGCTGGTCACGATCGTCGAGAAGCGACCATTCCTTTCGACGAAGAGCTGGTAGATGTCGCGACTCTCCTCTCGGCCCATCGGTTCCAGCGCAAAGTCATCCAGGACCAGGACATCTACCGTCGACAGCGCCGTCATCAGCGCCTCGCGCGAGTTGTCCATCCGGCTCTGTCGCAGACTCCGCAGCAGCGAGTCGGCTCGACTGAAGCGGACGTGGTAGCCAGCCTCGCAGCACAGGTGCGCTACCGCCTGCGACCAGAAGGTCTTTCCGACGCCGACCGGACCTAAAATGGTTAGGTTCCGATGGTCCGCGACGAAGCGCAGCGAGCAGATTTCCTGCAGCAGCCGTCGGTCGTAGGTCACCTGGGCCGAGGCATCCCAGCGCGACAGCACCATGTCGGGCGACAGTCCCGCCTGCTGGGCTCGCCGCTCGGTGGCACCGCTGTCTCGACGAGAAATCTCGTCACAGAGCAGCATCAGGAGCACGTCTTGATAGGGCAGACTCTGCTTCTCGCACAGCGACAGACGCTCGGCCAGCGTTGGCAAAAGACCCCCGAGCCGCAGCCGCTTGAGCGCTGTGACCAGCTCAGGATTCAAGCTCGGCGCGCTCATGCTGCACCTCCGCTGCCCCGGTCTTTCGTCGCTGGCACCGCACGAGTGGCAAAGCTTTGGGGGTCGCGAGCGAAGCGACTTCCCAGCGGAATCACCTGGCCGCGCCGCTCGTCGCTATCCGGCATCGGCTGCGCCGCCTTGAGCATCCGTTCTAGCCTCGGCACGTCGAGCACCTCGAAGGCCAGCGCCCGCGAGCACAGCGCATCGACCCGCCCAGCACCGTAGCGCTCGCACAGACGCAGCAGGCCCTGCGCCTGGCGCAGTTTCACCCACGGTAGGGCTCCAGATAGCAGCTGCTCGCAAAACGCGCCCACAGCGCTTCCCTGCTCCTTGGCGCGGCGCACCAGCGAGTCCACGTCGCGCAGCGCATACGGCGCCTTGTGCGGCGGATAGTCGCTCGGGTCCGTCGACCGCTCGCCGGGCTGCTTCCGAGGGTGGATTTTGATCAGCTCGGCTCCCAAATACACGCGCACCAGCTTTCCGTCGCTGCGCACCTGCACCGTCTTGCCTATGAAGCGCGTCGGCACCGAGTACAGCGCCCGCTGCGCCTGCAAGTGATGGTCAGGATGGACCTTCGCCGTCGACCATTGCGGCAGGTCGTACGGCTCCGTCGGGGCGGCTAGCATGCACGGCTTCTCGTCGGCCAGGTACACCTCGCGCGGCACCTTCCTCGTCGTGCCGTGAGTCCGTGCGCCCGCAACGTCGTGGCACCACACCTCGGCGTGCCGTCGGATCTCGCACAGCTGCAGCGGCAGCGTCTCGCCCGCAAACCAGCGCTCGCGGACATACGGCACCTGATTCTCGACGCGAGGCTTGTCTTTGGGACTTTGCACCCGCGCCGGGTCGACGAAGAAGCCACGGGCATCGGCGTACTCTCGGAACGCACGATTGAGCTCCGGCTCCGTCGGACTGGCCCGCAGCACCATGCTCGTCGCGTTATCCGGCACCAGCCGCTTCACCACACCGTCGAAGAATCGCCACGCCGCATCCAGCCCCGCACACACCTCCTGGGTCGTCTGCTCAAAGGTCGGCCAGATAAACTGGTAGCGACTGCACGACAGCGTCACGATCAGCACCCACAGCTTGCGCCGCCGACCGTCGCTGCTTGTCACCATTCCCATCTGCCCGAAGTCGACCTGCGCCTCCTCTCCCAGCGGCGGGTCGGCCATCCGCACCGTCGGCTCGCGCTTTTGCCAGCCGAGCTCCCGCTCCACATACCGTCGCAGCGTTGTGTAGCCCGCGGCCACTCCTTTGCGCTGAAGCAGCTCGTGGACCCGCGTCAGTCGCAGCGGCGGCTTCTGCGTAAGCCACGCCGCGATCTGCGCCCGCTCCCGCTCCAGCGCCTGCCACACCGTCGACGGCACCACCGCTTGCCGCTGCTGCACCGCCTGACCAATTCCCGACAGCACCCCGTCGTCGACCTCCGTCGCGTCGCCAACTCCCGCCGCTGCAATCGCCGAAAGGTACCGTCCCACCGTCTTGCGGTCGAGTCCCATGTCCCGCGCAATCCGCCGCGCGCTACTGCCCGCTTCCTTCCGTCTGAGCACTTCCTTGATTTCCAACATCGAGACCTCCCGATAGCTCATCTGACCTCCCGGCGACCGTCGCGGTGCCGTCAGGAAGTCTGCCTCTGCTCTCGGTCCTCGCTGCTGCGCAAACTCGCCTCCTGCACGCGCTTGGCCCTGGCCCCATGACCCTGGCGAAAACGCGATTTTCTGGCCCCATGACCCTGGCGAATTCCGCTTCCTTCACCCCGCGACCCTGGCCCCATGACCCTGGCGACCACTGGCCCCATGACCCTGGCGAAAACGCCACTTCCTGGCCCCATGAGGGTGGCGACTGGCACAGACGGCGAGCCCTCGAATCGCTGGGCATGGATGTCTCATCTGTGCTGCGAAGAGTGGACTGCGCATGAGCGAGCCCTCGAAGCTGTATCGAAGGGAGATGGACGCACGAAGTCCGATCAACCTAACGCTAGATCTAAGCGCTGGGCTGTGCGATGTTCCGCGCGGAAAACCGTTAGAACTTTAACTAAACAGCGGCCTTGTTAAAGGCAAACTAACAATCGTTAGTCATTGATCAAAATAGTCATGGTCAACCTAGTACAGGTCAAGATGCCGCGGGTCGCCCTTGGGGGAGGCGTTCGAGACCTTGCGCACCCGGTGGGGCTGACTTCACCAACGAGCACGAAGCTTGAGACTGACTGCAACGTGGAAATTGAGAGCGTCGAGAATCTCCAGCGAGCCTTGAAGCGGGCCGGGATCACATGGGTCCCGGAAAATGGCGGACTGGCGGGGGTGATGCCCCCGCGCCACGAAAGGGCCGAATGAGCAGGCTGCTCCCCGTGATGCTTGACGTCCGTCGCCGGTTCGACGATAGCGGGCGCCCCGTGCGTCCCATTCGTGGGCGTGTGCTCCACTTCGATCGGTTCATTGAATACGGTGTCCCCCTAATGCCCATGCAGATGCGCGAGACGCTGCTCGAATGCCCGTGGCATCCAGCGCGGGGGCCTTGTCTTAGCCTGCCTTGGGTCGCCAGGACGCCAGCTAACGCTCTCGAAGTATCCCGCCTTGCGTGCAATTGTGCGCATACGACGCTCCAGGGATGGCGGGAGACCGAATGGGGGATAGACACATGGAGCCAACGGGTGCGGAAGAGTTCGATATGAGTTGCCTGAGTAACCTGACACCAAGCGTTCCAACACCAAGGCTGTCGAACTGACCGCGGACCGTCTCGACGGACCCGACGGCATGGCTCCAATTTCCATGCAACACAAAGCAGATGTTCTAATCGTTACCGTCACAGACGTCGAAACCCGAGCGGTACTTGCAGCATTCAAGCGGGCCACGAGAAAAGCGGCCACCAACATCCCTTTGCGCGATCGAATCTATCGCGACCTTGGCGAGGTCAACGGAGCGCGAGTATTTCTCGCCCTGTCGGAGATGGGTACCAGCGGTTTGGGGGCATCGTTGCAGACCGTGCAGCGAGGTATCGAGGCGCTACGGCCCGATGCCGTCGTGATGGTAGGTATCGCCTATGGCATCAACGAACAGAAGCAAGCCATTGGTGACATCTTGGTCTCGCTGCAACTCATGCTGTACGAGCTACAGCGGGTAGGAGCGACCTCCATCCTCCCCAGAGGCGACCGCCCGCGTGCATCTGCTCGACTCATCAGTCACATGAGGAGCGCGAACCTTGACTGGCGAGGTGCACAGGTCCGCATGGGACTGCTTCTGACTGGTGAGAAGCTCATCGACAACATCGATTATCGCACGCAGCTTCTACAATTCGAGTCCGAAGCCATTGGTGGTGAGATGGAGGGAGGCGGGCTGTATGCTGCGTGTCAAGAAGCACATGTCGATTGGATTCTGATCAAGGCCATCTGCGACTGGGCCGATGGGAACAAGTCGCAGGATAAGGCCGCTCGCCAAAAGCTCGCGGCCAAGAATGCTGCTCAGTTCTTGGTCCATGTCCTGAAGCACGTGCCATGGCGTAGCTCAACTGTGTCTTTGGCGGCCAGCATCGAATCCGCTGCGTCTGTACTGGAGCGGCACGGAACCGTACCTCAGTCTCCAAAGGCTACTTGTCCCTCTCTGCATGTTACCGATGGAACCAATCCTAGCCAGAGTCTACGACTCGATACTCTGCATCTTTCTGGCAACAACAACACCGTCCGCATTCAGCAGTTCACTTCCCCTGGGGATGCTTCGAAATCTGTAGTAACTGACCGTTCACAACGACCGCTAGAGGAAGCTGGGGCGCGTGAAGAGGATAGAATCCGAACACTGGCCGATGAGCTTTCTCTCTCGACTGCCGATGTATTGGATTGGCCATCGACACTCCCTTCCGGCAAGAACATTCTCCGCTCAGAGGCGGAGGCGATCGAACGAACTCTGGCAGATCCCGACATAAAGCTCATTTGCCTGGTCGGAGAGGCCGGAAGCGGGAAATCGGCACTTCTAGCCACCGTTGGTGCTGCGCAGAAGGCCGCAGGACGACAGATCGTGGGCATGCGTCTCGATCGCTTGCCCAAAGAGGCGACCGAGACGGAACACCTTCGGCAATACCTCGGCCTGTCGGAGCCTCTGGTGGATGCGGTTGCTGCGCTTGCAGAAACGACCCCTGTTCTGGTCTTGATTGATCAGCTTGATGCTCTGTGCGATTTGATGACTGAGCGTGCAGGGCGTCTCTCTCTGATCCTCCACACCGTCGAGCGATTGACAAAGATTGATCGCGTTCAAGTCGTTCTCGCAATTCGTCCATTCGAGTACCAGCGTGATGTGAGGTTGCGACGCGTGCGAGCCGAAGTCGTCTCGTTGGCGTTGCCATCATGGGACGACATCGCCCCCCATGTCTTGGCTGCTGACGTAGATCCCACTGGGCTCTCTGAGGAACTGCGAGAGGAACTACGGCGGCCCCAAGCGCTGCGGACATTCCTGGAACTCATCGCAACAGGCTGGGACTGGCGTCAGTTGCGCACGTATCACGAGATGCGTGAGAGGCTTTGGGAATCGCATGTCGAGTCTGTACCTGACCGAACGCGACGACGAAGCCTGCTATTTGACCTCGCACGCTGGATGGGTCAGCAGGAGCAGCTCACTCGTCCGTTGGCACAGCTGGATGAATGGCGGGCAGAAGTTGGATCACTTGAGTCTGCCGGTTGGTTGCGACGCACACGGGATGCCGCGGCTACCGGCGTATCTTTTCGGCATCAGTCTCTGTTCGATTTCGTATATGCACGGGCGATGGTTGCTGAAGAACTCTCTCTAGTAGAGCAGGTGCTCCAGCATCAAGGGCTCTTCATTCGACGACGCGTCTGGTCAGTCCTCAGCTACTTACGCGAGCAAAGCCGGGAACAATACCTGCGCGAGCTGTCTTGCCTTTGGCACGCTCCAAAGTTGCGGCAGCATTTGAAACGACTAATGTTGGATTTCATCGGCCAAGTCATTGGTCCATCTCCTGAGGAAGTGGGGATGATGCGGCAGTCGCTGCGCAATAGCACTTGGCAGGTGCCCGCTTTGGTGGCAGCAGCGCGGGGCCGCGGGTGGTTTCCTCTCTTGCGTGATCGGGAACTGCCCGACGCCATGGTCAATCCGAGAGTTGCATCGATTTGTGTAGACATCCTGGTGGATGCATCAGGCGAAGACACGGATGCGGTCCTTGGTCTGATGGAGCGATTTTGGTTGGCCGATGTAGATGGAGCGCATCGAGTCGCACTCGTGCTGTCACGACGCACTGTATGGAACGAACACGCTCTGCATATCGCGCAGCGAGCGGTTGTCATGTTACCGCTGACTCTCAACCACTTGTTTGAGGATCTTGTGTTGGCGGCGATGACGCTGTCGCCAAGTGGTGCGGTATCCCTGGTTAAGGCGGCTGTCAGTGCTGAACTGATCCGACGTGTGGATGCGATTAACCTAGTGCCGGTGCCTTCTGCTCCCGCCAAGGATGCTGTAGAGCAGTACGTGACGTGGAGTTGGGACCAGCACAATCGTAAGGCACCCATACGAGACCTGTTCGAAGGACAGGTCAATCTGGCACGACTTACCGCGGTGGTTGATGAGGCACCAGCTGAATTCGTGAAGCAGCTATGGCCCGTGCTGGAGCAGGCCTTAGAATTCCTGGCGAGTGACGCCCCCAAGCTCTACGTGCTTCGATCGGAGCTGCATTGGCCCCGTGAGTTTTCATCTGAACCGTCTAGCGTCATGGATCATCTGTGCGATGCGGTCATCAGCATGGCCCGGTCAGCGCCACACCAATTCTGCGTGTTCTTGGATCAGGTCGAAAATAGCGATCTGGCTAGCGTCCACATCCTGCTTCTCAAAGGACTATTGTGCCTTGCTGGTTCGAATCCCAATGCAGTCGTCTCTTATTTTCGCAAAGACCCTCGCCGCATGCGGGTGGACGTGGCTGGGGCTCGAAAAAGTGCCACCCTGCAGTTCCTGCTGAGTGCCTCTGCTAGTCTGCCAGCTATCGCTCAGCAGCAATTAGCGGCATTGTTCCTCTACACTCCTATTCTAGGCTTGAATACCGACGGATTGGACGCACGTTCACGATGGCGCCAACAGAAATTCGTCCGTAAGTATCGACTGCTGCTGCTCTTGTGTCTGGATCGGGACAAACTCACTGAGTCGCAGCGCGCGAGCATTGAGCAAGAACAACGTGCACAGCCTGATGTACAGAAGCCATCGATGCAGGACTTTCAGGAGCACAGAGCAGTATACATCCAGAGTCCTATGTCAGCTGCTCAGATGCAGAAAGCCTCAGATGACGAGATCTTGAAGTTCTTCAGCGACTTGCCGGACGACACAGATTGGCATCATCCAAAAGATAGAATGAAGGGGGGCAGCATCGAAGCATCACGGGAGTTGGCGCAGCTCACGTCGGATGAGCCAGAGCGTGGACTTCGACTGGCTCGACAACTAGCAGCCAAAACGCATCTGCGGCCGGTCGGAATGGTCATTGAAGCAGCAGCAAAGGCCGGAGCAGATTTCACGACGCTTATCCAAGACATCGAACAGTATTATCGTCTTGATCCAGACAACGTCGACTATCAAGTTCACGCAGCGGATGCGCTAAGTTCGATAGCACAGCGCGACGGACAACCGGGGCTTCCAGACGCTGTTTGTTCCCTCCTGCGATCGTGGCTGAGACAGACAACAGAAAAAGGGCACGACGCGGACTACGAACCAGGAAAGGCTCTGCCGCTACGGTCCATCCTTGATGGTCATGGCGGTCTGTGTTCTTTGCCGAGTGGCAACTATAGGATTCTCCGAGCACTTAGCCTGGGACTTCTGCAACGTCAACCGCCCGACGTGCAATCATGGATCTCTATTGTGGCGGAACATGCTGAGCGGCAAGAGGTACCGCGGGTCTGGCAAGCTCTGGCCAGTCATGAATTGAAGTACATGGTCAGCGTATCCCCATCACGTGGTTCAGAGATTCTCTCCAAGCTTTTTCCTCGATGCCCAGAACTGCTTGATGTGCGCCAAGGGCTAATCCTGTTACTCGATTGCCAGAGGCGACTTGCTCCTGAACTGACGCGGTCCTGGCTTGCCATGCTTCGACAGCGAGGAAACGGATGGCACGCGCAGGCGTATGGGGAACTTCTGGTCCTCCGTGTTTATCATCAAGTCGATACCGAGTGGACCCGAAGCGAAATCCAACGGTTTTTGGCTAATGATTACGCTGCTGAGCCTCATCCGGACGCTGTTCGTCATGGGATCGCATTCATGGCCGCCTGGGCTATCGCAGAAGAAAAAGCGCCCGAACTCACGTTCGATTGGCTTCTGCATCTGGGCAAGACCGAGCATCCCGCGGTTCGTGCAGCCCTGCTGTCTGTTTTTCGGTACCAACAGATTCCTCCCTATAACCATCGCACCAAGGAGCTGCTGAGCCTCTTCATCGCGCAGCCCTACCATTTGCAGAGTCCCGAACTGGGAGGGCTACTGTCTGCACTAGGCGAATACGTGTCGTTCGCGCCAGAACTGGTCATAGCACTGGCCCATGCGCTACTCGACGTGCCAGCGGCAGCAGGGGAACATATGCAGCCCGCTGCACGTCATGTTTCAGAGCTGATCGATCTTGCTTTGACGCTGCAAAACATGCCGGGACAGCTGGAAGCTGGCCTCGACCTGTTTGAACGGCTTCAGAGTCTGAATCAGTACGAATGTGAATTGGTGCTGAAAGAGGGTGATGCCTTTTACTTGCACCCTGCGGTTCGGCGTGGGGTTCGCCCAAGAAGGCGGCGACGCATCGGGGCGCCCATGAATTAGCCGCTGCGGCAAATTCCGACAGAGGAGCCGCCACGCATATGCTGCTTCGCATCGACCCACAACCCCGCCCGCCAGAACAGCATGGAAGGGAGCACACTCATGTCCGACACCACTCCCTCTGAACCCGCTCCGTCCTTGCACCAATTTGCGCATATACTTCTCCGCTGGACCGATGCCCAACCGCTCGCTAAAGATGTACCGGCGAAGCTCTTAGAAGCCCTTCGCGCGCTGCCACCAACGGAGCAAGCCCAGGCGCTCAAGGACCTGTGTGGTCTCGCTGCGGCTGCGGCACACCACGGCGAAACCGGGCGCGCGTACTACGGGCTGATTGGGGTCAAGACCTTACTCAAGGTGCTACCAGAACACCAAGCGGCAACCGAAGCTCCCTGGCAGCTTGCCAGATTGATGTTCGCTCGGTCGGTGGGCGACCTCGATACGGTGCTGGAACTGTGGCCGAAGTTCATGCAGGTTGCCAACGAAGATAGCAGCAGCTTGCTTGCCTTCTTCGGCGAGGTTCGTGATGTACGGGACCGCCTGAAGTCTCGGATTACCGAGGAACAGGCCCGGGCAATCGCAACGCTGCTAATGCCTATCCCAGCGCAGACCGTCCAAGCGGTGCTGGAACGCGAACCATGGGTCTCGTCCTCAGAATGCCGAGACATCCTTCAGGGTTTGCTGGCAGATGTTTCTCCAGGTTTGCAGCAAACCATCAATGGCTTGGTCGCGCTGCTCGATGATGAAAGCGGACGCTCCCCAGAGGCACAGCACCGGCACGAGGCCGGAAGACAGCGGGCTGCAGAACTGGCACGTCTTGCTGCTTCCACCTACGCAGCCGGAGAAGCTGAAGGTATCTTTGCTGCCGCCGACCGCCTGGATGTTCCAGCAATCTCCACCGAGGAGGTGACTGGGTTGCTCGCCTCGCTGTATGAGGCAGAGCGGCTTACGGTCCCAGAACTTATCCCAGCCTGGCTGGCATGGCGAGGTGTCCAAAAAGCAGCCTGGCCAGAGCATCTACTGGCGCGCTTTGCGCGGGAGGTAATGGAACTCATGCGCCACTGCGGCGGCGAGTATGCCGTCGCCAAGCGCCGCCGCCACTTGGGTGAATACGCGCTTCAACACGCCAAGGACGAAAATGCAGAATGGTATGCTCCGCTTTTCTACTCCCTGCTGCATACATATGTTCGGCTAAGCGAATATGAGGGCGACACTCCGGAGCTGGTACATAAGCAGGTACAAGCGGGCCAAAAGGCACATCGTCTCTTCTACCGGCTTGGCAACATTGAGGGCTCTTCGCAGAGCTTAGACCTGATGCTGCTCGCTAGGACTCGCCTTCCAGAAGACAAAGGTGGAGGGCGCGCCAAGACAATTGAGTATATCGATGGCTTGCTCTCCGAATCGCAAGCCGCCGAAGGAGACAGGAAGTTCGAAATACCGCCGCTCCATCGCGCAACCTTGCTGACCTGTCGCTACCGATTCCTCAGAGAGGATGGTCTGCTCAGTGACGCACTATTTGACCGCAGCCGCCGCGATCTTGAGGAAGCGTATCAAATTGTTTCTTCGGCCAAGGGACCGTTTGAGCGAGTTACGCTGGTCCGAGTTTGCTTCCTCCTATCGAGCTTGGAACTCCGACGTGCCCAGCAGGGCCATGAAGAAGCCCTCGCGGAAGGTCGCCGGTGGAGCGAGCGAGGACTAGCAGTTGCCGATGCCAAAACAGATCCCGAGGGCATGGCGATTGCCTCGATGAATTATGTGCAGATTCTCCGCCAGCAGGGGGAGCGTCATGCAGCCCTGGCTTGGGTGACCAAGGCTTTGTCTATTCCGGGGCAGCCATCTGCCTTTCGCGTTTCTCTATTACTCGATCGTGCTCGGTTAAGGCTGGACGATAAGCGAGCTAGTCGTGAAGAACTACTAGCCGGTCTCCACGACACAGAGGAGGCGCAGCGGCTGCTCGGTCCTTCACAGAATGAGGAGTTGCGCTGGCAATTGATCCGAGCGACGTTTGAGCTACATCGCGCGCTAGGAGATCATGCAACCGCTGTTGACGTCCTTCTGCGTGGGTTGCGCGCTTGGGAGAGGATCCTGACACCGCTTCATCGTGCCGATCTGCGAGCACAGCTTATTCCTGAACTCCAGCGACAGCGGTTGGATCGCACCAAGGACGAAGATGAAGCAGAGCATCAACTCGATAAGCTGGTCGGGGAAGTCTCGCAACTACCGATTGATGCACTTGGGGTAGTGCGGGAAGTTGCCTGGCAGTGGCTATACTATCAATGCCTCCGCAAAGACAATCTTCGCTTCAGTGAAACCCGTCGCGCGGCGCTCGATGCCCTCTGTAAGGCTAGTAAGGGAGGTCTACCCATCGAGCTTCTAGCTGATGTCTGGCAAGACCGCGCAACCGGAGCACAAAATCTGCCCGCGCTTTTCGTGCGTATCGAGCAGGCCATTGGCAAGTATCCAGACTTAGAGGAGCCACTGCTCGGGCTTGGATTCTACCTTGCTCTTCGCGAGTGTGAAGAGGATTCCCCGGACCTTGGGCGGTGGGCGCGAACACTGGAAGCGCACTTGCTGGATCCAGCGAAGTCCGAGGCTAGCACCGGATCGGTAGACTTCTTGATTACGCTGGCGAATGTCCGGCTTAGCGCAGGAGCCACCCCCTCCATCGCCAACACGAAGGCGGCAGAGACGCTCGTTAAGAAAGCAGAAGGGGTCTATCCCGAGGAGCGTTTATCAGCCAGCCTGCGGGCGAGACTCAACAAGGTGCGCCTCTCGATGAAGCTCCGGCTGCTTGGCCTTACGCCGGGCCAGGACCCGCACAAGATGAGCTTGGATGCTCAGCTCTTGGTACGCGATGCAGAGGCGCTGGATGCTGACGACCGGATCAAGTTTCTTGAGGAGCTTCACCACTGGCTGGTCAGCTACGCCGTTCCAGACGCCAGGCCCTTGCGCGAGTATGCTGGCGTGTTGTGCAACCAGTATGGAGTGGGAGAGCACTTCACTGAACGCGCCGCAGAGGTCGCCGAACTTACCAGGCTCTCAAAAAAGGATCAGGCCGAGCTGCAGAGTCTCCGTGAACAGGGCGTTCCCAAGGATCTGGCAAAGGATCTCCTCCGGGGGGAGCATCTGGCACACTTGACCCTGGCCGAGCCGCATGCTGCAGACGAGGGGCTGTCGCTTCTTACTGCCCTTCTGTCAAAGGCAGCAGCAGCGGTAGATGCCCCGTGGAGGGTTGAATATACCGCCCGCGTACATCGCGCACTCGGGCAACTGTGGATGTACCACAAGAGTCAGGATAGGCGAACGGTACATCAAAACGCGATCATGCATTTTGAACGCGCCAGCAGTTTGTGGCCAACGGCTGACGTGGATGGATACTTGGAGGTTGCGCACGATCATGCGAACGCGCTCTGGACATGGCAGAGCCTGGACGCCAAAGAGCGACAAGAGCTTGCTGACCGAGCCCGCACAGTGATCAAAACGGCGCTTGCGCATCCAGGTGCAGTCGCGTACCCGGTCAGACAGGCGCTCCTCTACAGGCTACTCGGACTCGTTGAGCAGTACGAAAAGCGTTTCAATTTTCAAACCGGTCCCGCACGTTTCCGGCGGATGTTGAGCTACCACGAGAAAGCGCTGGAGCTATGTCCCAAGGGAGAAATCGACGAGCGCTTTCAAATCTTGGTCACGCTCGCAAATGCCTGTCGTGACTACTTTGGTGGGCAAGCGGGCAAAGAGCGTGAACCAACTATTCTGGAGCGGGCCATTGAAGCATACAAAGATGCGCTGCGCCTTGCGTCGCAGCTAAGGCGATCGCCGCCGACGGAGCCAGCGCGGGCAAAGAAGTGTCTGGCTGATGCCCTTAGACTGCGCGGAGCCGCCGGCGACCTAGATGAAGCCAAGGCGCTCATCCTAGAATCTTTGGAAGTTCGAACTGAAAGGCACTTCCCAATCCCTAGGGCCGAGAGTCTCTACAGCCTAGCCGAAGTCGAACTCGACTGTTACGAGGGTGGGCAATCAGATGCGCTCATCGCTGCCAGAAATGCAGCTGTCGAGTGCCAGGCCCTGTTGGCCCGTGGTGGCAATCCAGCAATTGAAGCCTCTGTTGCCGCGCTGCTGCAACGCATCCAGGACTTGCTCGGCAGCCAGGCCCTGGATGCCGTGGGCAGTGGTCAAGCAGGCCCATCAATCATAGACAGGGTGCTGGAGGACGCCAAGAAAGAGCATCCAGAGCTTGTGCGAGATGCCGACCCGCGCATCGACATGAAGGCAACCAGCGAGGATAACATTGGCCGGAGCGCTCTCCGTGATGCGATGATTCAGCACGTCGACCTCGGTTTCAAGGTTGTGAAGGAGCGAACCGGATCGATGGATCGCGGCACGGCAAGAAGTGTTCCACTTGGCGATCTTCTTGTGCGGGTCGAGTCGCTCCTGGCTCAGGGAGACCAAAAGAACGCGAACCGAATCCTTGCCGCTGCATTCGGCGCGAGCTGCGGAAATCCCGAAGACTTCCGGCCAGCGGAGCGGCGGCGGCTGGGGTTACTAACCTATCAACTCCTGACCGATGAATTCCTTGCTTCTCTGCCCTGGCAAGAAGCGACGCTCCTACGACACCAGGCCGTGCATGCACTGCAAGGACGATGGTCCCATCTCGCACCGTCCGATTGGCAGTGGATTGAGCGACAGCAACGAGCCGCCGCCACTGCGTTGGCGTCATGGAGTGCAGAGGATCCATATCTACCAGAACTGTGGAGGAATTTGGGGCTCATCCTCTGGAAGCGACCTTATGGCCCATTCCAAGATCGATATCGAGAAGCGCAAACCTTGTTCAAGGATGCGTTGGCCTTAGCGCGCAAGCACAAGCAGCGGACCATGATGGTTTCCCTGTTTATCGATCTAGCAACCTTGTTCGACGAACTTGCAAGGGAAGACCCACTACTTCGTTATCAAGCGATTGACTACTACGGCCAAGTCATTGCACTCGGCGGCACTCACGGCAAGGAGCTCGATTATCACCAGCTTGCGCTTGGCAATCGAGGATGGGCACGCATCAACCTACCGCACGAAGACCAACCGCAGGGCTATCGCGATGCCATCACGGATCTAGAAGCCGCGCTCAAACTCTGTGGTGACAACCCTCATCTGTTGCGCAATCGTGCACATCACTACAACCACTTGGGCCTCGCCCACATGGACATGGTTCCGTTCGAGTCCGGCCATCTCAGCAAGGCCATCGACTGCTTCGAGACTTCGATGGAGATATGCCAGCAGCTCAAGGATCACGTTGAAGAGGCTCGCGCCAAGCAGAATCTCGGCCTTTGTCTAATGCGGCATGGCACGGCTGCCGATCTCGTGCGTGCTAAGGAAGTGCTCAAGGAGGCCCTATGGGTCCGAAAGGGACGCACTATCGAGGAGTGGGAGACTCTCGGGAATCTCGTAGGAGTCCGTCTTCGGATGCGTATGCCGATGGGCGCATATGCCGACGATCCGGGACTCCTGGCGGACGCAAGGAGTCTGGCTGAGCGGTTAGTACGGGAACAGCAATATGACAGAGCCCTGCAGACGCAGGGCTCTATTTTCGATCTGCTATTGCTTCGCGCTGTGCCGGACATTCGTGAACTCATTGCAGTCACCGAGACCATGCTCTCTTCGGCGGAGACCGTCTGGGCAGCAGCAACCAGAACAGCGGCCCAGCAGATCTACTCCCAGCGGATCGCGGCCTTGGCTGCGCAGCGTGCCCTGCTCGCTGTAGAGGCAGGCGAGCCACCAGTGAGTGTGCTACGTCACAGCCAACGAGGAAAGGCCAGAACGCTGCAATGGCATAGAAGTCTGCTACTCGCCGAGCTTCCGCCAGCCGTGCGCAGCGCGTACGCGAACCAACTCGCAGAGCTTGCCCGCCTTCGTCTGTCTAAGCAAGCAGACGATCGAGCGGCCGCGATCCAAAAAGAGGAAGAAATAACCGCGCTTCTTCGCAGCCAGGGCCTGGCAAATTCCGGTGTCGATGTTGACATCGAAAAGCTCAAGCAAAAGCTAGAGAACCATAGGCAGACCGCGCTCATTGATGTTGCCCTCACGCCCTTCGGTAGCGTCAGCACCCGGATCTACCTGAATCGAACCGGAGAGCTGACGATTGACTCCAAACGATTGAGTCTGACGTCGCAGATGGTTCATTCGTGGCTCCACGATGATGCCAAGAGCAAGGCCCGTGGATGGCTCTCAGCAATTGCGATGGTCGGCAATGCGCTGCACGAGAAGGGGCTTTCCGATGCTCAGCTGCTCGACATTTTGGAGTCTGGCCACGCGAGCAGCATGCGGCTCCTGACCACGCTGCACGAAGAACTCATTGCCCCCGTAACAGGGGATCTTCGGGCTCTGGGCATTGATGATCTGGTGATGTGCCTGCCGGGCACTCTCGGTGGGCTGCCACTTGCCGCAGCTTGTAGGATCGGCAGCGACGGCATCCCTTGTCATCTGATCGAAACCTTCCGTTCGGTAGCCTTGACCCCATCGATAGCAACATGGGCAGAACCTGAGGAGCCAATCTCTCGTATCCGTCGAGCCGCCACCGTGATCACCGAACTCGCAATGCCGCAAGCTGCTGGCCATGCTCGGACTCTGGCGGAGCGACTGCGTGCCGTTGGAACTACCGTCGAGGAGCAGCGCGAGAGCGGTGCGGGGCGACAGCGAGCATCTGCGAGCAATGCGCTAGCCGTTCTTGGAGAAGCAGACCTCGTTCATTTCGCCGTTCATGGACGATTTGAGAAAAAGGACTCAGCACAGTCAGGACTGGCTCTAAGCAACGGAGAGCTGCTATCCGTCGAGAAGCTGCTATCGCTTCCAGTCCCCTCGCCTTCAACTACGGTGGTCCTGGCTGCGTGTAGCTCCGGGCGCACCGGTACCGCGGACCTCGCAGGAGAATGGCTGGGTATCAGCGGGGCCATGCTGCGCATTGGAGTGCGCAACGTCATCGCTACCCTCTGGGATGTCGAAACCAAGGCAACTCTCCGCCTTGTTGATGGGTTCTACGACGCAGTCTTGAGCGGGCAGACAAATCCAGCGGTCTGCCTGGGAATTGCAATGCGCGAACAGCTCAAGATCGGTCGCGCAGGGGAACTTGGTGGGCCACATCCCCTAGTAGAGAGCGCGCCGGAGCAAACCCTGCCGCGGCTGAAAAGGTTGTGCGCGTCGCCGCTGTTCTGGTCAGGTATCGTGGCGATGCAGGCGAGCTAACCTCATATAAAGTGAGTACCAGTCAGGCCTGATCTTGGCTCGCTCGCCTTTCCTAAAAGAAGGACGGGAAATGTACATTAAGAGCATCAAATACAGTGGTCTCCGTTCACTCGCTGACTTTGCGGACCTAACGTTTCGCTATCCTGGCGATGGACGCGAGGACCAGCGGCTACCCAATGTCAACGTGTTCACTGGGCGCAACGGGAGCGGGAAGACCACCTTGCTGCAGGCGATCACGGCCGGGTTGCAGGGGAGCTTGCACGCCGGTCTCATTGCCCGAAGCGAGCTACGACGTAGTACGATTGACAAGGCTGAGCTGACCGCAGACCGCGAACTCGATGAGCGTGATGTCAAGGCAGGGTTCGCGGCACAAGAGCATCTGAAACTCAGCCTCAGCAGAACGAGCTATCCGGATGTGGACGAGTTCGAAGCACAGCCCACAAGGTCGCCTTCGGACGAGCATGATCGCACGCACGACGATGGACTGTCCGGTTTCGTAGCAGCCTATGGTGCGACACGCTGGGCGCAGTCTGCAGCGAAATACGAAGAATGGCTTAAACGCGAAAAGGAGAATGTAAAGCACTACTCTCGGCGGCGAATGAGGATCCAAAGCCTCTTTGACCATTCATGGGGGATGATGCCGCCCCCAAGATGGAACCGGAATCCAGATGACGAGTCCTTCTTCGACATCCTCGACGAAAAGCCTGCTGATGAGCGAAGGCGCAAACTGGTGGCGCAGGCTTCCGCGGCCCTCTCGGTCGTGCGCGCTGTGCTGGAGGATCGCGCAGAAGTGAAGCAGCTCGGGCACGAGGGATATAGCGCCCCCAGCGAGGAGTTGAAGATTGCGCTTCATGGCCACAGCACCCAGGCAGACCGCCTTCCGGGTGGGTATCAATCGGTGCTTGGTTGGCTGTGCGACCTTCTCGGTTGGCTCACGCTTTCTTGCCCCGAAGGCGAGTCGATAACCGCAATGACCGGTGTTGTACTCGTCGATGAGATCGAACTGCATCTGCACCCAGAGTGGCAACGCTGCATTGTTCCAGCAGTGGCGCATGCACTCCCAAACATCCAATTCATTCTTACTACACATAGCCCCTTAGTTGTTGGCAGTGTTCACATTAGCAACGTCTGGCATCTTGACGATGATGGCAGCAGTCTACACATCCCAAGACAATCTCCCAGCGAAGGGCATGGCCTCAACCCTGACCGTATACTTCTTGGGGCGTGGTTTGGGCTGCACAACCTGCGACCACCTGACGAGGACCGTGAACTAAAGCGTCTCGCTGAGGCTGCTCGAACAGGGGATCCCAAAGCAGCCAGAGACTTCCTGCGCATTCTTGCGGGCCGGGGTGACCAGCGATGATTCGGTATAAAGTGGATTGGGCGGATCTGCGAGCCCGCATTGATGCCGCATCTCCGAAGTGGTTTTCGAAGGCCCGTAAGCTAACACAAGCAAACGAAGTCGCCACGAAACATATCGAGTACTCCAAACCTCACTGGAGTAAAATCAAAGAGATCTTCCTCATAGTTCAGCATGATAAATGCGCCTACTGTGAAAGGAAAGCAGAAGGAAAATATGAATTCGACGTAGAACATTTTCGACCGAAGAGTTCCTATTTTGAGCTTGCATATGATATCGGGAACTATGTCATCAGCTGCAAGACGTGCAATACTAAATATAAAAGTAATACCTTTCCCATTGCGGGGCTGACGCGCCGCGCTGCGATTAAAGCTGAATACGTTGCAGAAAGGCCGCTCCTCCTTAACCCGCTTGCTCAGGATGATGTTGACCCTAGCGAGGTCATTGAATTCGATGGGATTGTCCCGGTTCCGGTGAGTCAAGACCCCTCTATGAGGGAGCGGGCAAAGACCAACATTGAGTTCTTCCGCTTGGATGACCGCGAACTACTATGGCAGGAACGTGCTAGGGTCCTATGTCAAATCTGGCAAGCGCTCCCTGGATTCGAGAGTGCACCTGCAGGTTCTCCGATTTGGGAGTCAGCGCGATCGACGCTGGAGTTTCTCACATCCGCAGCGAGTGCTCACACTAACTGCGCACGCAGCTTCCTGCGAACATGCCTTGCGGATCCACTTCGTGCGGGAGAACTCGCGGAGTTGGCAGCTGAATACCTTGGGCGCTGCAGTGTTGCAGGATAGGTACTTTTTACCTTCTCACAATTTAACAGATACTCCCCAATGGCTCCGGGCTAGCGAATGATCTTACGCTGGGCAGACCGCGTGCACAAAGACTGTGGAAGCGTGTTAAAGGTCGTGATGCCATCTCATCCTCTAGTATTGCGCCTGTTCCTACCTCAGGCCGCTCCGCGAGGCTCGTTGCCATGTAAATCAGACCCCACTGCAGAGACAGTCGGCCAAAAATTAAACACCAAGAATCTCGTCCAGT
>ERZ795056.3013-NODE-3013-length-18262-cov-5.230296_pt1 | contig 18262 bp, 21 predicted proteins | sample MGYA00375140_ERZ795056 | MGnify/ENA primary metagenome ERZ795056 (study PRJEB30185, sample SAMN05720227) | activated sludge metagenome | isolation source: Anaerobic digester | place: USA | collected 2015-03-09 ... | reverse complement strand
TCGAGCAGCTCGTGATCCAGGGGATGTATGCGGGCGAGGGGACGCCGGCCGCGACGTGGGACCCGGAGGCGCTGACCTGGCCGCTCCCGACGCCCCCGGCGCCGTGGAAGGCCGGATCGAAGTTCGCGGCGAAGCGGCCCTGGAACGGCAAGCAGACCCGCTATCACACCGGCATCGACCTCGCCGCCGAGGCGGGGACGCCCGTACTGGCCCCCGAGGCTGGCCGGATCGTCGACCCGGATGGCGGCTGGGACTTCAACGCCAAGACGGGCAAGGGCGTCAAGGCGGTCATCATGACGACGGCCTCCGGGCGCACCGTCCTGATCGGTGGCATCCGCCCCGGCTCGTGCCCGTTCAAGGCCGGCGACGAGGTGCTCGCGGGCGAGAAGATCGCGGAGGTCGGGCGCTACCCAGGCGGCGACGCGATGGCCCACGTCAACCTCTACAAGAAGAAGCTGACCAGGAGCCAGGTCAACGCGCAGAAGAAGTGGATGCTCAACGGCGCCAAGCCCGTCGACCTCATCGACCCCGCGAGCTACCTCGAGGAGGCCGCCAAAAACCCGAAGTACGTGATGATCGGGGCGTTCGGCGAGGGCGACGAGCCCGGGCTCGTCGAGAATGACGTCGAGGGCGGCGAGGAGAGCGAGGGCGAGGAGGCGGTCAGCGCCGTCAAGGTCGTCGCGGCCGGCGGGCGCACTGGGGACAAGCCCTGCCTGCAGGCGTGCAACCTCGAGGACGTGAAGGCCTGGCACGCCGCGCTGGTCAAGTACTCGCAGCAGGCCGCTGCAGCGCTGCAGCGGGCCAAGGACTCGGGCAAGACGTTCACCCCGGAGGCTGCCGCGGCCCAGGCGTCGGTCATCGCGGTGCAGGAGCTGCTCGAGTTCCAGTCCGACCTCCCGCCTGACGAGGACGTCGAGGTGCACGTGGATGCGTGCCGCCTGTCCGTCGAGTCAGGCGCGGTGCTCGATGCGTTCGCGGGCAAGCCGGTGCCGGCACCGAAGCCGGAGGACAAGCCGAAGCCGGCGAAGAAGAAGAGCAGCAGCGGCATGCTGATCGCCGTGGGCTTCGGCGTCGCCCTGGTCGGCGTCGGCGTCGCGGTCGTGGCCTCGCGGCGCAAGGGGCGGACCCAAAAGAGTTTGGGGGCGGTCTGATGGCGAAGAAGACCTGGACGCCGCCGGAGACCCTGACGCCGATCACGGCGCAGGCCTACGCGCTGATGCGCGTCTACATCGACACCGGCGCGGCCGCGGTCGCCTACTACGCGAAGCGGCGCTCGGAGGGCTGTGAGAGCGAGTGCTGGCAGGAGCCCAAGCCGAGCGTGCAGGTCATGGCGCGCACCATCTACCAGCACCTCCCGCTCGACGCCCTCGACCGCGGGCCCGCCCAGGCCTACGCGGAGACGTACTACCCCGACGACCCGAGCCGCTTCCCCGATACCGACCTGGCGATGGTCGGCTGGCCGACCTTCGTCGACCGCGCGGCGGCGATCGCCGCCCTCGATGCCGCGACCTCGCCGGAAGTCCTCGCCGAGCTCGGGCCGCTCGACCGCACGCCACAGGCCGGCGAGGGCCAGCCCGACGGCACCGCGAACGGCAGCGACCCGGGCGCGGCGCTCAACTGGTGGGTCCTCGCACTCTCGGCCGGCGGGTTCCTGTCCTGGCTCGGCAAGAGCAAGCTCCTCGCCGCCCTCAGCCCGCACAAAAAGATCGTGGCGCTGATCGTGGTCGTCGCCACCGCGCTCAAGTGGCTGGGCGCGGCGGGGGCCGTCGCCGAGGTCTGGGAGGGCAGCAAGAAGGTGATCGACGAGGTCATCGTCAAGCCCGCGGCCAAGGGCGCATCCGTCCTCTTCTACGTCCTCGGCGCCGCCGCTGGCATCGGCGCCGCCGCCATCATCTACAAGGCCGTTACCCGCCCCAAGCCGGCCCCCCTGGTCTCCGGACCCGCAACCTCGCTCAAGTAGGAGTCGTCATGTCCATCGCCGAGATCGCAGCCCGAGCAAAGAAGAAGGCCGGCAAGACCGGCGGCGCGAAGCGCAAGCCCGCGTCGAAGTGTTCCTCCCTGGTCCGCAAGCGGGACAGCCTCAACGACCGCATCAAGGCGATCGAGAAGGCCAACGGCGACGCCATGAAGAAGGAGCAGGACAAGATCGAGGCGCGCCACCAGGCGCAGCACAAGAAGCTCGACGCCGAGAAGGCCAAGGCGCTCGAGAAGCTCGCCAGCAAGTACGGCCAGGTCTGCGTCGCCAAGCCGAGGAAGCCGCGCAGCGACAAGGGCCGCACCAAGGCCGCCGCGCCCGCGACCAATGGCGAGGCGCCCAAGGCGGCGAGCAGGCCGAGGGCGAAGAAGGCCGCCAAGCGGAAGGCGAAGGCCGCAGCGCCGGCCGCCGAGGGTCCTGGTGTGTTCGGCGGCGAGCTCTTCCGCGGCCAGTTGCTGACGACGGACAAGGGCGTCACGGTGTACATCCTCGAGGACACCACGAAGCCCGACGGCCCGCGCCTGGTGGCGAGCACGGAGAAGGACACGCTCACCAGAGGGTCGTTCAACCTGTCCGGCTCGGAGTTCGGCGGCCTCACCATGGTCTTTAAGTACGGGGTGCGGACCGCCAAGACGCGGGAGGGTTTCTCGTCCAGCGCACGCGTCACGCAGGATAACGAGGTGATCGCCGAGTACCCCCGCAGCGGGCGCGCGGACGATTATTCCTGGCTCGCCGGCCTCGGTCCGTTCGATGCGCTCGCCCAGGCCCGCCCGATCCTGTTCAACGCGGCTGCGGTCTATATGCGGAAGCGCCTCGCCAGCGCTCGCAAGACGCAGGCCGCGAAGGAGAAGCGCCGCCAGGAGCAGCAGGAGCTGCCGTGCCCCGGCGGCTGTTAGGAGACCCATGCTCGAGCTCTCGTTTGACCTCTTCACCCTGGTCGCCGCCCTGGGCGACACCGCAGCAGGCGACCCCCTCACCGTGATCGGCGGCGTCCTGGCGACGGCGCTGACGGCCCTGACGGGCGTCCAGACCGCGCAGATGTCGGGCCTACGCCACGACTTCCAGACCTATCGCGCCGACCAGGACGCCAAGATGCGCAAGCTCGAGGAGGCCCAGCGGGTGATCGTCGAGCAGCTCGACGACCTCCACGAGCGCACCCCGCCGGTCGAGACCACGCGGCGCAAGAGCAGCTCGCAGACGACGACGACGCGCGGCCGCCGGCCGGCCCGGTCGCCTGCGTAAAAGGCCGTGCCAGGCACGGGCAGTGCCCGCGCCGGCGGCTGCCGCGGCGGGGCAGTGCCCGAGCTCGGGCACTGCCTGGGCGCCTGGTCGCCCGCATCTATGCTGCAGCGTAGCCGCGGGCATCTATGCCGGCCGCGCGAGACGCCCGCGTCTATGCGAGCTCGCGCCAGCGAGGCCTCCATGGTCGCGCACGTCTATGAGGTCCTCGCGGTCGACGACCGAGACGCGGGCGTCTATGGTGCCGGCGGCCTGGTCGGCCTCGTCTATGTCCGCGGCCTCGACGTCGAGGAGGGCGGCGAGCACCGCGAGTCTTTCGCCCGGAGGCAGCCTCCGATAGTGATCGGCCCACCGCGCGGCCTTCCGCTTGATGCGCTGGCGGTCGGTGAAGTTGCGGCCCGCGAACGTCGACCAGTACGCGGTCGCGGCGTAGTTCATCCACAGCTTCTCGGTCCGTGGCCCGCCGCGGGTCATCACCTGAAACTCGAGCGTCCGCCAGCCGCGTAGCTGCTCGTCGTAGAGCTGCGACGGGTAGCCAGAGATCATCTGCAAGGCCGGCAGCTCGCGGCACCCGGCCAGAAACCGGACGTGGTCCGCCTCAGTGTAGTCGCAGCGGTACCGTCGTCGCGAGGTCCGGGTCGAGAGCAGGTAAGGCGGGTCGTGGTAGATGAACACGCGGCCGGCCTCGGCGAAGTTGAAGCTCTGTAGGAACGCGAGGCAGTCGCCCTCGACCAGCTCCACCGCGTAGGTCGGCTCGAAGGCCGCAAGTACGGCCGGATCGCGGTCGATGCCGATGGAGCGGGCGGCGGGCGGCTTGCGCCGCATCACCGCACCGGTCCCCAGGTGCGACTCGATGTAGACGTCGTGCGGGGGCGTCGCGGCGATGATCGCCTGAAAGGCCCCGCTCGCTGACTTCGCCCCGAGGAAGCCCATACGCGCCTATGGGTTCGCCTTGAAGAAGGCCCTGGCGAAGCCTTGGGGCGTCTGAGCACGGTGAGCCGAGTTGCTGCACCACGTAGTCTTGCGCCGCGCCGGATCGCACTCGCTGCAGAGCGGCCCGCCCCCGACCGGCTCGACGAACGGCCCGCGCGTCGGGATGACGTAGTCCCCCCAGATGGCCGTCCGCTTGGTCCAGGGGTCACCGAAGTGATGCGGCTGCCAGACGTCGCGCGGCGTGCCGAGGTATTGGGAGAGGAGGCCGACGGGGTTCTCGAGCGCCCACCAGCGCGGCCGCGCGACGGCTATCACGCGGAGGCAGGCGCTCACCACCTCGAGGCCCTTCAAGATGTCACGCGGGGCGCTGTGGCCGTTGCGCGCCAGGCTGAACTGGTCGCACGGAGGGGCTGCGAGGATGCCCCAGACGTTCGCGGGCGGCGTGTACGTACGGACGTCGACAGGCAGCGTCACCAGCTCGACCTCATACCCGGCCTCCGCATAAGGGCGAGACCAGCTCCCACTCCCACCGCAGAGGTCGAGGATCCGCCGCGGGCCCGGGTTGGCAGTGCCGGGCCGCGGCCGGGCACTGCCTCGCCGGCGGGGCACTGCCGACGCTGCGTAGGCACTGCCCACGCGATCGCCTGGGCAGTGCCCGAGCTCGGGCAGTGCCCGGACCAGGCACTGCCCGCTGGAGTCGGCACTGCCCGGTCCCGGCACTGCCCGCGCAGCGTCGGCACTGCCCGGTCCCGGCACTGCCCGCGCAGCGTCGGCACTCCGCGCCTTCCACACCAACCACGCCCCGAGCGCTCGCGGGCCACCATCGGCCTCCATCAGGCGCTCGAGAACGGCTCTTTCCTCATCCGTCAATCGCACGGAGAAATTCGAGCCGCGCCGCCGCCCTTTGCTCGTCTGTACCATCAGCCCTCGCGCAGACGAAACTGGTCGATGGCCGCGCGGACCTCGTCGGGAGTTTCTGGGAAGACGACTGGATTTCCGCGGGTGGGTACCTCGGCGACCACATAGATTGGATGCTTGCCGTCGCGCGGATGCTCGCGCACGTAGATCTGCCGGCCGTCGTCGAGCTGTACGACCTGTACCACCTCGGCCAGACCATTTGAATCGACGCGAGGCGTATGCACCGCGACGTAGCGGCCATAGAGCGTCAGCTCAGGCACTCTCGGCCTCATGCTCGCCTCGCAGCCTTAGCTCGCGCAGGGCAGTCGCGAGCTGCACCGCGTCAAGGCCACTACGTAGGAGGTAATGCACCCATGCGCTCATTAGCGGGTCAACGTTGAACCCGTCGGACCACCACTTCACACCATCCAGTGACCACCACTGGTCGCGGATGAGATAGCCGGGCGGGGGCCCGGCTGCGACCCGCCGGCCGACATGCGGAGGCGGCTCGCAGCCGGACCGGCAGGTCAGGAGGCCGCACCAGCGACACCGCTCGCCGGTGCAGAACTCGCACGGGGTTCGCCGCCCAAAGCAGCAGCTCGGCGCCGAGCCCCTTGGCTGCACCCGCAGCCCGAAGGCCTCGAGGAAGGGGCCCAGCCCGCGCTGCCGTTCCATCAGTTGGCCGCTCCAGCGTCCGGGCCGTGAGAGCAGTGCTCGCAGCCCGAGACGCCACCACCTACCCCCGTACGCTTGAAGATCTCCGCCTCCTTGCCGCAGCTCGGGCACACCTTCGCCCTCTGCTCGAGCGGCCGCGGGTCCGGCTTCACGAGGCGCTCGAGCGCGTCGAGGATCTCCGCCATGGAGTTGCCGGGCACGGGTACGCCGTCGAGCCAGTGCCGATTGAGCGTCCCCTCTCCGCACTCGGCGAGCGCTTGCCGCATGATGTCGACACTTTCGGAGACGGCCTTCGCGTCCATCCGAGTGCCGACACGCATCCGGCCGTTTCCCGCGATCTCCTGCTCGACCAGAAAGCTGACCTGGTCGGCGATGCGCTGGCCCGGCCCATAGTTGGTGGTCCCATCGTCGAGGGCACAATCTCCGCGCCGAGCGTGCAGGCGGCAGAACTCGCGGAAGTCGCCGGGCTCCGCCGCCCGGGACATCGAGCAGGTATCGTCGTAGTGGCGCAGCACCGGATAGCGGACCACGGCGGGCAGCTTGCAGCCGGGCTGCGCGCAATGCCGCCACTCGGCGCGGGACCCCCACGGGTCGCCCTTGCCGTCCTCGCGCCAGACCGGCTCCCACCCCTCATCCTCGAACGTCGCGGGCGCGAGGTAGGGCAGCCGAGCCAGGTGCAGGAGCGCGAAGTCCTGGTCGCGGCTCTCGTAGCGGTAGAGCATGCGCCCCCTGCGGTGCAGCTCGACGACGGTGCTGAAGCGCCACTCGTCGCCGCTCAGGCCGCTGGTCTTCCAGCGCTCGACGAGCCGGACCTCGATCCGGTCGAAGCGGACGTCGTCCGGGTGGCGCTGGCGATGGTGTAAGCAGATCTTGTCGTCGTTCATCACGCTCCGCTCCCGCTCGCCGACTCGAGCAGCGCTGCCTGGATGCGCTCGGAGGCCTGCCCCACGAGATCCGCAGCCTGGCGCGTGTCGCAGCGCGACTCGCTGCCTTGCTTGCGGAGCTCTGGGACGTACTTCCCATCCTCGAAGCGGCCCGCCTCCATGCGGACCTTGAAGGTGCCGTCCTTGAAGTTCTCGATGATGATCGCCTGGTAGGCGACCGGCTTGGACTTCTTCTTGGGTTTGTCGTGGGGCTTGTCGTTCATAGGTCTCTCCTGGCGTTGACGAACTGCGTATGTTTCTGGATGAAGGTCAGGTGTACGGTGCCGATCGGCCCGTTGCGCTGCTTGCCGATGATCAGTTCCGCTTTGCCCTCGACTGCGCGGCGCTGCTCGATCGTCGCGTCGGCCTGCAGGTAGCGCTCCTCGCGGAAGAGGAACAGGATCACGTCGGCGTCCTGCTCGATGGCGCCGGACTCGCGGAGGTCGGAGAGCTGGGGCCGATGGTCGGGGCGGCTGTCGACGGCGCGGTTGAGCTGCGACAAGGCGAGCACCGGCATCCGCAGCTCCTTGGCCATGGCCTTGAGCCCGCGACTGATGTCGCTGATCTCCTGCTCGCGGGACTGGTAGCGGTCCTTGCTGCCGCGCGCGAGCTGGAGATAGTCGACGACCACCAGGCCGTGCTCGTCGGGGTGACCACAAAATATTTTGCGGTTCTCCCGGAAGCGCCGGGCCCGCGCCCGCATCTCCAGGACGCTCGGCGCGGCCTCGTCGTCGATCCATAGCTGGGACTGCGCGATGCGCTCGGCGGCGGCGATCAGGGCCCGCAGGTCATCCTCGAGCAACTGGCCGGAGCGCAGCTTGCTGTAGTCCACCTTGGCCTCGGCGCAGAGGAGGCGCTCCATGAGGGCCTGCGCGCCCATCTCCAGCGAGAAGAAGAGCACCGGCTGGCGCACCGGCTGCACGGGCGAGAGCAGGTCCCGCTCGCGCGGCACGCTCGCGTTTTGCGCGAGGTTCAGCACGAACGCGGTCTTACCCATGGAGGGCCGGGCCGCGATGATCACGAGGTCGCCGGGCTGGAGCCCGCCCGTCATCTTGTCGAGGTCGACGAAGTAGGTCTCCACCCCCGTGATCGGGTTGTGCCGCTTCGCCCGCGCCGTGATGTCGTTGAACACCTTGCCCAGCAGCTCCCGCGACCCCTGAGCCGGCGAGCGACGGCCCCGCTCCGCCGCAGCCAGCATCCGCGCCTCGGCGCGGTCGATCCACTGCGCGACGTCCTCGAGCGGCTCGGTCGCCTCCTGGGCGACGTCGCGGGCGACCGCCGCCAGGTTGCGGACGACGGAGAGCCGCCGGATCGTGACGGCGTGGTGCTCGAGGTTTCGGGCGCTGGCGTACTTGTCCGTCATCGCGCTGATCGCCCCGATCCCACCGACCAGGCGGTCCTTCTTGATGGCCGCGAGCTGCGCCTCCACGCTCGCCGGGTCGATGGGGATGCCCCGCGCCACCAGGGCCGCGCAGGCCTCGTACATCGCCTGGTTCGGCGGGAGATGGAAGTCGTCGGCCTGGAGCAGGTCGGCGGCCTCGAAGTACGCCGACTCGCCACGTAGCAGGATCGCGGCGATCACCGCGGCCTCGGCCTCGACGTCGTGCGCCTGCGCCTTCACGTGGCCCCGCCCCTATTGGATCGGCCGTCGCTCAGCTCGTCAGCTCGGGTCTCGAGGTGGCAGGCATAGACTTGGACCGCGGCCAGCAGGGTCGCCAGATCAGCGTTGTCGAGATCATCGGGCACACCCTCAATGCCCTCGGAGACACCGAGGAGTAGCGCACGCAGATGGAATTTTGCCTCGTCGACGTCAGCAAGGTTGGCTTTGGCCTGCTCGAGCGCAGCGTCTCGCTGTCGGGCGACCTCTTCGCAGTCTCTGACGTAGAGTCTGACGTCGCTCTCCAGCCCGTGGATCTGCTGCCGCAGAGCGATGGCGCTGGAGCACTCGGCCTTCCACGCTGCCTCATAGGTTGCGCTTTCGCTTCGTGCCTCGTCGCGCTCTCGTGTCAACGTGTCAGTCACCGTCCACTCGCTCGCCTCGAACTCCTCCTGGCGCTCGCTCGCCTCGCTCACAAGGCGCTCAACTGCTTGCCGCAGTTCCGTCCGCTCGCGCACGGCCGCGAGAGCAGCACCGCCGAGCGATGGACCACCGATCGCGTCGTGGGCTACGCAGGCCGCATGAAAGAGGTCCCGTAGTCCAAGCGTTACCCGTGCCATTGTCACGTGCCTCCTAACGGCAACTGCGTGGTCGTCGTTGTTCTCAGCAGCCGGCCCGCCTCCGCGAGCGGCACCGGTACCGGCGCCACGAGCCGCCGCGACAGCTTCGCGGCGTCGCGGTGCGTGCTCAGCAGCTCGCGCAGGCGGGGTCGCTCGCTCGTAGCGGGCTTGCGGCCTTCCCCGGCATCCCCGGCGCTGGCCGAGTCGAGGACCCCCTCGAGCGTGCCGTACTTCGCCAGCAGGCTCGCCGCGGTCTTGGGCCCGATGCCGGGGACGCCGGGGATGCTGTCCGTCGTATCGCCGCACAGCGCGAGCCAGTCGAGCATCGCTTGCGGTCGAACGCCGAACCGCAAGGCGACGGCGGCCTCGTCGCTGAACCGCCAGGCATCTGTACCGCGGGCGTACATCAGGACCCGGGGATCCGCGTCGGTCACGAGGTGCGCCAGGTCCTTGTCGCTGCTCACCACGACGACCGGGCGGCCGCCGCCGCGGACCGCCTGCGCGAGGCTGGCGATCACGTCATCCGCCTCGTAGGGCGGCACGCGCAGCGTGTCGGCACCGTAGCGCCTCGGCAGGTCCCTCGCCGCAAGCTCGAGCTGAAAGGCGAGGTCCGGCGGGGTGGCGTCGCGGTGGCCCTTGTAGCCTGGCAGCAGCTCCTCCCGGCGCGAGCGGCCCGCGTCGAACACCGCCACGATGCTGTGCGGTCGGAAGTCTCGCCGCAGGCGCCCGACGAGCTCGCCCAGGCCGCGGGCGGCGTTCACGTTGCGGCCAGCAGAGATCGTCGTCGGCCGCGCGTGGTAGTAGCGATGCATCAGGTTGTTCGCGTCGAGGAGGACGCACGCGTCCGCCGGGCATGTGGGTTCAGCCTGCATCGCGCGCTCCCTCGGGGAGAGCCGCGCGCCGCTTGCTCTTGCGCTCATCCTGGTGCGTCGGGAGGATCGCGGGCAGCTCCGGCATCCGGCTGCGCATCGCGGCGACGATCCGGCGCTGGTGGATCCGTGTGCCATCCTGTGAGCCCCACTGCTCATCCTCGTCGGACCCGTCGCCCAGGCAGTACTCGGTGACCTGCGCATCGCATTGCGGGCACTCCACCCGCATGCCCTCGGGCACACCGTCATCGATCACCGTCTGTCGAGGCTCGACCACGGACGCATCGCCGGGCGCTGGCGCCGGGGCATCGTCGAGGCCCAGGCACTCCCGCCACTTCGCCGGGAGTTGGCGCTCCGCCGCGCTGTCGCCACGCAACATGGCGAAGAGGGCTCGCAGGGGTGCCAGTTCCGGGTCTCGGTTCTCGCTGACTCGCTTCGCCAGCGACTTCACGTCACGCACGCCCATCGACCTCGCCTCGGCCTCGGGCGAGTCGCCAGCGAGGAAGGCCTCGACGGCGCGCTGTCGGGCCTTGGCGGGCAGGTTCGCGGTCGCCTGGAGCGCCTCCTCCTGACGCGAGGGAAGCTCGCGCGCCAGCCGGTACGCCAGCGAGAGCGTGATCTTGGTCCCCAGCTCGTCGCGCGCCCGTTGGCAGAGGCCTGCCAGCGAGCGGATATTCGCGAGCGTCTGCGTCGTGATGCCCATCATCGCCGCGATGGCGACGAGCGGCATCTCGCGCTCGAGTTGCTGGATCCCGGCCAACTGCCGGAGCGCGTCCTCGGGGCAGCGGTGGTAGTTGCTGCCGTTCTTGATCTGCATCACGCGCACCGGGTCCCGGACGCAGATGCAAGACAGCGTCTCGATCAGCACGGGCGGCTCGTCGTTGCCCGCGGCGGACAGGCGACGCAGGTTGACCGCGCGCGCTCCCCGGTTCCGGCGTCGCCCGTCGACGACGAGCGCCGCGCCGCGTTCCTCGGTGAAGTACACGGCCTGCATCACCCCGCCCACGGCCTCGATCCCCTCGACCAGGACCGCAAATTCTTTTGGGTTTGGGTCGGTCTTCTCGTGCCCGCGGACGTCGTACAGCCGGTGATCCTCGTCCTGCACGATCTGCAGGTGGTAGGGCGAGATCTCGTACCGGCCCCCGTCGGTCCACTTGCCCACGGTCTCGACGCCCAGATCGTCCCACAGCGCTTGCGCGACGTTGCGCCAGGTGGGCTTCTTGGGATGCGTGAACGACCCCTGAACCCGTTTTAGGTAGCTGCGAGCGAGGGCCGCCTCGAAGCCCGGCGCGTCGAGATGCACCACGCCCATGTCGGCCGCCTCCTGCGCGGCGGCGGCGGCCGCATACTTCCACCCGCGCAAGCTCTTGTTGCCTCGCGCTGGCGCTGCTGACGGACGGGCCGGGGGCTTCTTCGCGGTCGCCTTGGCGGAGGTCTTCTTCGCTGTCTTATTGCTCGGCATGGTTCTGTCTCCTCGTCGCTATGAATCACTCGTCTCAGCCGCCGCCAGGTCGCGGGCTTGCCGTTGCTGTGATGCTCGTTGCTCGCGCCACCAGGCGCGAACGGAGCGGGTGAAAAGTCGCGGTCGCCCGAGGTGCTCGAGCTTCCGGCATTGCTGCGCGAGGAGATGCTGCAGGCGGCGCAGCTCGTCCTCGAGGGTCCGTACGGGGCGCGTCAAAACGGCCTCCTGGCCGCCATGAAGGCGGAGAAGCGGGGCTCGGGCCGCGTCAGCAGCGTGACGTAACCGGGGCCGTCGTAGGCCGCCTCACCGCGCTCGTGAATGGTCTCCGGGCAAAGCTCGCGGATGACCTGGCGAGCGCGCCCTTGCTGCTCGAGGCGCCAGTCGACGGCCTCGGCGTATTGGTCCACAGGGTCGAAGCGTGGCGCGGACAGTTGCGTATCGATCCGGCCGAACGCACCCTCGGCGATCTCCACGACGACCGAGTAAGCGCCCGTACCGACGCGCTCGTATGCGAAGTACACGTGTGCGCCGGCCTCGACGACCTGGCGAACCACGAGCAGCCCGCGCTCGGCCGACCAGACCCGCTCCTCGCGGCCGAGGAAGTCGCGCTCGGTCATCGTGCCCTCCGCTCGGCGAGCACCTGCCGCCGCTTCTCCGGGTCGCGCAGGCCCTCGTACGGCAGCGTCACGAACCCGGGGAAGGCCAGGTCGCCGCCGAGCTGCTGGAGCGTCTCGCGGTCGGGCTGGACCCCGTGCTCGCGCAGCCGCTCGCGCAGCCGCTCCCACCGCTCGCCGGCCGGCTTCTGGCCGACCCGTGACGCGCAGACGAATGAACGGAGCACGTCGCGCGAATAGTTCAGGGTCACCACGCTCACGCGATGCGCCTGCGAGCGGATGTGCAGCAACTGGTCGGCCGCCTCGGCGAGGGCGGCCCGCTGGTCGGCCGAGCCGCCGGGGCGCGCGAGGTCGTCGAGCACCAGCGCCGGTGCATCGAGCAGCGCCTGGCGACTGCCACCGAGCCACGCGTCGAGCAGGCGCTCGGCGTCGATCCACAGGCCGCCGCAGTGCCGCAGCACGAGGCCGCCCGCGGTGCTCTTCGAGGCGTCGCCGGGGCCGGACAGGAACACCAGGCACCGCTGGCCCTCGAGGGCGGCGGTGGCTGCCAGCGCCGCCGTGAGCACCAGCGGGGACCGCAGGGCCAGCCGGATCTGCGCCGGCACCTGGGCGAGCTGCAGCACCTGTGCTCGCCGCTCCGCTCGCCGCCCCCGTCGCGTTCGCAGGAGCTGCTGCGCTTGTGCGCTCGCCAGTCGCCGAGCGGAGCACGTGCGCTGGCGGGCCACGGCGAAGGCCTCGTCGCCGAGCAGCGCCCGGAATGGCGCTCCGCTCAAAATGTCGCTCGCATGGTGCATTGGGTTCTCCGGTCAGAAGTCATCGGCGGCGGGGTCAGCGAGGGCCTGCGACGACGGCGGCGCCCGAGCGCGCTCGTCGTTCCCGACCGCCAGGGCGTCGAGGCGTCGCACGACCCCCCGGAGCGTCAGCGTCGAGCGCTCGTCCCGGCCCTCGGTCCAGGCCTGGCGCACGAGGTCGACATGACGCCGCACGAGGCCCGGCAGGAGGGCGAGCGCGTCACGGTCGCGGAGGCGTTGCACTGCCCGCCGAACCTCGGTCGCGCTGGGCGGTAGCGCAGGACACCCGAGCTGCTCTCGCCCGGATGCCAGGATCTCGAGTGCCTCTGGGACCTCGGGATGTGCCCGCTCGTCGTCCGCAATCAAAACACGATTCGCAACGCCTAAAACCTCATTCCCCCCCCTGGGGGGTAAGGGGGGATCTAGATCTAGATCGATCGGATCTAGATCTAGATCTAGATCAGGGCCGGGGAGGGCCGCGGGGGCCCCCGGCAGGGGCCCCGCGGGGGCCATCGACGACGAATCGAGGGCGCGGAGGGGCCTCGCAGGGGCCTGGCGACGGCAGCGGGCGGCGAGGGCGTTCCAGTCGTCCGCGCGAGCCGGGCAGAGCGCGGCGAACTCTTCAGCGTGCCGGGCCATCACTTCGCAGCGGGGCAGCTCCTTCGCCACGCGGAGCCAGCCGCCGATCGTCGCGCCCGACTTCGCTGGGATCTCGAAGTCATCGAGGGCCACGCCGACCAGGCGGATCACGCGGGCGACGAGGTCGAACTCGACGGCGCCTCGATCGCGCATTTCCTCGATCGCGGCGAGGGTCGCCTCAGGCGACTCGCCGATATGCTCGGCGATCGTGGCGAGGCCGCCTCGTACGAGGCCGGGCAGGCGCGTGGCCAGCTCGGAGACCAGGAAGTGCGCCCACAGGTGGCGCGCGAGCAGCGAGGCGCCACGCAGGCGCTCGTCGGAGGGCCGCACGGGGCTGACAGTGTGGTACCAGCTCACGACCGGCCTCCGATCGCCAGCTTCGGCCAGAAGACCTCCGGGAGCGGGGACGCCTCGGGCTCGGTGCCAGGGCGCACGTTCCACTCCATGCTCGCCGAGGGCAACCGCTCGAGTTGCCGCTTGAGCCACTCGCCAGGCACGAAGCGCGCCCCCTTTTGCCAGAGCAGCCACTTCGCGCCGGTCATGTCCGTTCCGTAGTCCTCGCCGTTGGGCTTCTTTCCGGCGAGGTAATGCGGGCGCCCCCCGATCTCCAGCTCGATGAGCGGCGGGCAGCGGTAGAGGAAGTCCGAGGCCTCAACGGAGCGGCCCCAGTCGCCGCGGACGTGAAACAGCACAAAGCCGCCGGGTCGGACGATGCGCAGCGCGAGCTGCAGCTTCGGAAGCGTCCGGGTGAAGGCCGGGTTGGACATGACGAGGTGCGGGCGGAGGTCTCTCAGCTCGCGCTCGACGGCGAAGACGTCACGCTCGATCCAGCGGTCGTAATGACGGGCCGCCGCGCGCTCGTCGGTGCGGATCTCGACCCCCACGATCGTGGCGTGGGGCTTGATGAGCCTGGCGCGCTGGGCGAAGACGCCAGACGCGGCGCCGATGTCGACGAGCAGGGGCTCGTCGGGCAGTGCCGGGATCACCGTGCGCAGGCCTTGCTCGCACGGCCAGCCCGCGAGGAAGTAGGCCTCGTAGAGGTCCCATTCAGCGGGTCGGGGGATAAGTAGGCTCATGAGTAGGACCCAAAAGTGTTTGTTGTCCCCACTCACTCCCACCACGGACGCGCGACCCAGGCGGCGAAGGCCGCTCGATGCGCGTCGTCCCAGGTGCCCAGCGCATCCATGACGTCGAAGGGGCCGACGTCCCACACGGCTGCCTGCGCGAGCTTATGCAGTACCTCCTCCTCGGCCACCAGGCGGGGCCCGGCCAGCCACGTCACCAGCGGCGCCCACGCTTGGAGCTTCGCGGCGGCCTTGTGCGCCTGCTCGAGGGACTTCGCGCGCTCCCCGTCAATGTAGGCACTCCGGGCCGCGTCGACGTAGCGATCGGCCCGCGTATCGTCGCCGGCCTTGCGACCGCAGCGCTCGATCTGGCCCTCGAAGTCCTCGAGGAGCCAGCGCCGCACCCGGCGCGCAGGGTTGTTGTTGTTCCCGTTCCACACCGCGAGGATGAAGCGGGCGGCGTGCTGACCACCGGACGAGAGGACTCGCGCCCAGCGGTCGAACTTCTCCGGGTCCCATGGCTCGAGCGGAGCGTTGTCGAGGCTGGGGAAGGTGCGGGCCAGAGCGGCGAGGCGGGGTCGAACGGTAGCCATCTACGTCGTCTCCTTATTGTCGTGAAGGACGAGCTCGCGCTGGGACCCGTGGGGCCAGTGAATATCGGCGGGTGTGGCTTGCCGAGCGGATGCCCAGCGGCGCAAAGCCTCTCAATGCGCTCGAGCGGGTCGCCCTGTCCTTTGGACATCGCAAGCCGCCGCCACTTCTCGGAACGCTCGAAGTACTCCGCCGCGATCGTGGGGTCGCGCCTGCGAAAAAAGACAAGCTCGCCGATCGCTTGCTGTTGCACCGCGAGGTAACGCAGCGACGGCTGCTTTGTCCGCTCTTGCCCGATCCTGTACTCAGCGCAGATTGCGTCTCGCACGGCGCGGCGCAGCCGATACCAGTGCTTTGGGCACATGAACCGCATCGAGGCGACCTCGACATCGCATCCGTGGGCGTGACACAGATGGACGGCTTCGGCGCTATCCATGACGTTCCCTTCGGACCTGCTCGCGATTCACGGCGCTGAGCACCTGGAGCGAGCGGCGGTGGACCCCCTCGAGCTGCGCGTCGTCGAGTGTCTCGAGGTTGTGGGCGCCCCAGGAGACCGAGCCATCATTGTTGGCCACGACCAGGGCGAAGGCGGGCAGTGCGACGGCCTCCATCATCCCGGCTTGCGCGCCATGCATCCGGCGGCGCAGCACGGCCAGCCCGAGCACGGGGCCATGGGTGAAGGGCGTCATGTGCTGCTCGGCCTCAAGGGAGGTCAGCCGGGCGAGCTCCGTCCGCTCGTGAGAGGAGCGAGGGCGTCGGAGAGCAACGCTATGCACGGCTCACCCCCGCGAGGAGGCGGTCGAGGTTGGCGATCATGTCGCGCTTCTCCTGCTCGCTCAGTCGACGCGGGCGGCGGTGCATGTCGCGGGTCGGCGCGGACGCCAGTCGCAGCGCCAGCGAGGCCGAGAGGTCGCGGCTCGTCGCCAGCTCGACACCATCCGCCCGACTGCAGGACGGGCAGAGCGGCGGCGACTCGTGCAGCGCCAGCAGGACCCGCGCGGGGCGGCCGCAAGCGGAGCAGGGCGGCAGCGCGGGTACCAACAGTTGCGGTTGCGGGCTCATTGGGCCACCGCCCTTGCGGCTGCGTCGCGGGCGTCCTGCACGCTGCGGGCGGCGGCGAACATCCCCGGGAAGATCAGCATCCCGTTCGCGTAGACCTTCTTGGTGGTGGCGATGCTCCGGTGTCCGATCGCGGCGGAGACGTTGTCCCAGGTGGCGCCCTCGGCCATCGCCGTCCAGACCCAGCCGTGGCGCAGATCGTGGGGGTTCGCGCCGCGGATACCGGCGAGGCCGCAGGCGCGGTGGAACGTCTCCCACACCGCATTGGTGCAGATGTGCGAGGGCGTCGAGGTCGACGGGAACAGCCACGGCGAGCGATCGCCGACGTGCGCGAGCTGCTGGCTCACCAGTTCGACGGCCTGGCCGACGAGCGGGACGGCGCTCGGGCCCGTCTTGGTGTACTCGAGGAGGATGCAGCGAGCGCTGAGGCGCACCGCAGCGATGGAGACCGAACAGATCTCAGAGATGCGGCGCCCGGTCAGCTCGAGGAGGCGCAGGGCTCGGATCGAGCTCAGCAGCCCGAGGCAGCGTCGCGGCTCGTGATCGCGGCGAGCTGCGAGAGCGCAGCGCTGGGACTCGAGGGTGTTGAGCCCGACCCGCCATCGCACGACTTCCTCCGGCGTGAGGGGGCGGGCCGGCTTGGCGCGGTGCGTGATGTCGAGGCGGCTCGCCGGGTTGCTGGCGAGGCATCCGCGTCGCCGTGCGAACCCGAGTGCGGCGCTGACACTGCGGTACACCGCATGCGCGCGAGCGCTGGTCTGCGACTCACAGAGCCACTCGTGCCAGACGATGATCGCCGGCGGCGAGATCGTGCCGACCGGCATCTCCGCGAGACGGCCGAGGAGTGAGAGGTCTCGGCGGTAGATGGAGAGCGTGTGGGCGCTGCGCTGCTGCTGGCGAACGCGGTGCTCGAGGTGCGCCAACCAGGCGTTGGCGACGAGGTGAAAGGGGGTCGATGGGTCGAGGTGCTGCGGCTCCATGGGCCGCAGGTCGGCAGAAACGGGCCGGGCGTTGCTCTGGGGGGGGCTGTGAGGGGTGCGCGCGGTATTGGTCCAAGTCAAGGATGGGGCGGGCGCGCCCGTCCCATCCTCGACATTGGCCTTCCGGCTACCACGCCCTCAAAGCGAGCCAGAGCCGGCGAGCGCGCGCTTCACGGACTTTCCGTGCGAGGTCTGGTGCATGCGAGGGACGCGAATCCGCAGCGCTGTTGCGAGCGAAGCGAAGCAGCAGCGCGAGGACTGAGCGGCCCTCGCATGCACCAGACCTCGTAAGGCAAACTCCGGCAAAATGCCCGCATGCGCACGGCCCCTATCTCAAAGCGGCGCCATATTATCCCGCGGATTACGATCGATGAGCTTGTTATAGGGATCGACGCCGACGCGCACGGGCATCTCATCAACGACGATCTCGATCGTACTGCTCGCCGAATCGAACGCACGCCGCTCGAGGTACAGCGGCCGCCCGAGCTCCTCACCCGGAGCCGGCGCCGCGAACACCCCGACCTCGATCGAGTCCGCGATCGCAATCGGCGTTTCATCCCCGAGCCCATCGGCCCGCAGCTTCTCGGTGGCGAGCTCGAGCGTGACCACGAATTTGCCGTCCCGCGGCGCGACGCTGGCGCTGACGACCTTGTTATCGAACAGGGTGATCGTCTCGAACATGTCCTCGATCAGGTGTTGATGTTCGGGCGGGGCCACCTCGCGCAGGATCTTGAGCAGGTCGCGGGTGGTCGTGAAGGGCGGCGGCTGGAACGCGACCTGCTTGATGTAGCGGGCCAGGGCCGCGTTGAGGCGGTCCTCGCCGAGGTAGTCACGCAGCGCGTAGAACACCAGCGAGCCCTTGTTGTAATGGATGTACTGCTGGTTCTCGACCAGGGCGAGCGGCAGCTCCTTCTTGCGCTCGTTGCCGCGGCCGCGCAGGTAGCTGCGCAGCTCGTAGGCGAGGAAGCGCTTCATCTTGTCGCGGCCGAACTCCTTCTCCATGACCATGAGGGCCGAGTATTGTGACAGTGACTCCGAGAGCATGGTCGCGCCCTGGACGTTGGCGCCGATCACCTGGTGGGCCCACCACTGGTGGGCGACCTCGTGGGCGGTGACGTAGAACGGGTAGTCGACGTCTTCGGGGTCATCGGGGCGGACCCGGGCGATGAAGCCGATGCTCTCCGAGAACGGGATCGTGTTCGGGAACGCCTGCGCGAACTGGGCGTAGCGCGGGAACTCGAGGATGCGGACCTGGCGGTGCTGGTACGGGCTGAAGTTGGCCTGGAAGTAGTCGAGCGACTTCTTGATCGAGTCGACCATGCGGGCCAGGTTGT
>ERZ795056.3012-NODE-3012-length-18263-cov-6.158721_pt1 | contig 18263 bp, 19 predicted proteins | sample MGYA00375140_ERZ795056 | MGnify/ENA primary metagenome ERZ795056 (study PRJEB30185, sample SAMN05720227) | activated sludge metagenome | isolation source: Anaerobic digester | place: USA | collected 2015-03-09 ... | reverse complement strand
GGTCAATGCCCTGAAGACGACGGAAAGAGCCTCCTCGTGATTCACGATCGGATGCACTTCCTTGAGCTTCCCTTGCTCCCCGGCACTGTAGGTATGAATCGCTTCCTTGCTCCCGATTTTTTCGACACATCCCCGGGTCACAATCGATTCATCCGTGATGGATACGAGTTGATACTTGACCGATGAAGAACCGCTGTTCAAAACAAGAATGTACATATCCGACCTCTTTCGTCTCGTGCAGGATCTCTTCCCGCGAAATGACATTCGAAACTCTACGTCGATTCTGCACCGTACCTACTTGATGGGATGTGCAAAAATCATACGGCCGGCCGGGGTCTGGAATACGCTCGTAACCATGACAGAAATCCGCTGGTTGATGTACCCGCGGCCTTTATCGACAACGATCATCGTTCCGTCGTCGAGATAGGCAATGCCCTGGTTGGGGTCCTTGCCCTCTTTGATAACAGTGACAGTCATTTCTTCGCCGGGCAAAACACTCGATTTGAGCGCATTGGCCAGCTCATTGATGTTGAGGACCCGCAACCCCTTGAGTACGGCAATCTTGTTGAGATTGAAATCGTTGGTCAAGAGCATGGCGTTGTTTCTCAACGCAAGCTCGACAAGTTTGGCATCAACCTCGGAGATACCCGGGAAATCCTGGTCCGTGATCACAACCGAGCAATTGGCGGAAGTCTTCATTCGGTTGAGTATATCAAGCCCGCGTCTCCCGCGACTGCGCTTGATCGCATCGGGGGAATCAGCGATCTGCTGCAGTTCCGTCAGCACGAATTCGGGGACGATAAAGGTCCCCTCGATGAATCCTGCATCGATGACATCCGCAATCCGGCCATCAATCACAACACTCGTGTCGACGACCTTGGGTCTGGCCTGGATGTCCCCCTTTTTTCCGTTTTCAAGCCCGAGAAAAGGGAAGTTGGGCCGTGAGACGAGAACACGTGCAAAACGCAGGGAAAGAAACAGGGCAACAGCGATGCAGAAAACATCGAAGATGAGATCGAGATTCTGGACAGTCTTGGGCACAAAGACGATCTGGATGATTTCCGAAGCGAAGCGCCCACTCAAGAGACCGATCAGCGCGAAGAAAATCCTTTTCCCGCCAATCTTGCGCAGAACGAGGACAAGGATCCAAGCCACCACGGTGATCGAGCAGAAAAAAAGGACAACATCAAGTCTGCTTTTGAGAAGGGGAATCCCCTTGAAGGCCTTCATTTCTACCAGCAGACTGAAAGCAACCACTCCCGCCTGGACAGACAGGAAAAGCAAAAGGTCGCGGACAATCTGCCGTTTGTTCATACGGTCTTCTTCTTGCGGCGGGCGGCGCGCTTTTGCCCCTCTTCAAGCTTTTGGGCAATCATGTCCTCAACCTCGGACCGCTCGGATTCGAGTCGCAAGGAAATCTCGTCCACCAGAAGCTGGTAGGCGTTCTCGTACAATTTCTTTTCGGAACTGGAGAGTTCCTTGTCCTTGCTTCGCTGGAAGAGGTTCCGCACGACTTCGGAAACTTCAAAAATGGATCCGGTGCGGATCTTCTCTTTGTTCATGTTGAACCGGGCTTTCCAGTCATCATCCATCCCGGCATTGCACTTTTTGACGAGGATATCGAGAGCCAGCTCGACATCCTTTTTGCCGACAATGGCACGCAGTCCGAGCTCTTCAGACCGCTCGACAGGGATCATGACAGTCATATCGTCACAGGCGATGCGGATGATGTAATACATCTGCTCGTTTCCCAAGACATCCCGTTTTTCAAGTCGTTCGACGCAACCTACGCCGTGAAGGGGATAGACGACCTTGTCACCAGGGGCAAACTGCATTGTACTCTCCGTTTGAACTGACCTGCCGCCGTTTCAGGGCGGAAGCGCGAAATACTTGCGCTTGAATAAAATATACCATAAATTTATCGTAAATTGTAGCATTTTCCCGCCTGAGGATGTTCTCCATGAGTCTTTTTCTTGTCCAATCCAGCTGGATCTCCGACATGATCGTCACCTTTCCGGAGGATCAGAGTCACCATCTCGTGCACGTTCTCAGAAAATCCTGCGGAGACATGCTCCGTTGCCGACAGATGGACGGACCGGTCCTGCGGACCAGGATCGAAGTGGCTGATGCCCGCTCCTGTACCGCCCGGATACTTGAGGTGATCGAAGCATCCGAGGACATCCACCCCGTCACAATGGTCATCCCCCTCCTCAAATCCCAGCGAAGCGAGTGGATTGTCCAAAAAGTCACCGAACTCGGATGCGACAGGATCATCCCCTATTTCTTTGAGCGCTCGGTCGTCCGGCCAAACAGGGAAAAGCATTCAACCCGGCTTTCCAGGATTGCCTACGAAGCCTGCAAGCAGTCTGAACGCAGCACACCTCCCGAGATTCTTGAAGAAGTGACAAGTTTTGCAGGCTTGGGTGAACTTCTCGCTTCGGAGGGACCGGCCCTCAGGCTCCTGCCATGGGAGAGTGCCAGGCCCTCCCTGATGAGCGTCCTCGCAGTCCATCGGACGACGGCCGTATCCCGGGTCATCCTCGCCATCGGACCGGAAGGTGGCCTCTCGCCGGACGAAGTCCGGAATTTCTCCGAGGCAGGATTCCTCCCTCTTTCGCTCGGACAGAACATTCTCCGCAGCGAAACCGCCGCGATCACGGCACTCGCCAATGTCGTTTTCGCATGTCGTGATGATTGGCAGTCCATCGAACCGGTCAATTGCTCACACCCATGAGTCTGTGAGTATATTTCAGCCAATCTTTGGAAACTCTCGGGAGTCCGCCTGACAGGCTCGGCCGCCTTCCATGAGTAAGGGACGTCACTCATATGTCGCGCACATACTCACACCTCTTCGGGTTTCGCATTTTTGCCGGTTCAATGGACGAACTCCTGGCCCGGATCGGCGAAATGGCCGCTCAGGAGATGGCCGCGAGCATCACCTTTGTTACTGCCAACCGTCTGATCAAGGCGCATTTTTTCAAGAAGTATGCGGCCATCCTCAACTCGGCGACACTCTTGATCCCTCAAGGCCGTGGCATCACCTGGGTCGCCCGCCGCTTTGCGGAACCACTCACGACCTTCTTCTCGCCCGCTGATGTTTCGATGAATGTCCTGCGGGGTGCCATCGAACACAAACAAACCTTGTTTTTCCTCGGTTCCAGGCCGGACACCATTCTCCAGGCCGTCACGACCCTCCGCAAGAGCTTTCCCGAGATGCGGATTGTCGGCTCGTATCACGGACATTTCAAACCGGAACGGGGTGAAGATATCGTCTCGGCCATACGGAAATCGGCCCCGTCCTTCCTCTTCGTAGGCATGGGGTTTCCAAAACAGGAAAACTGGATCATTCAGAACCAGAAAGCGATGCCGTCCACGATAGCCATCTCCGTCGGGAACACCTTTGACCTCTGCGCCGGGATCACAACGCGTGGACCACTGTGGCTCCGCCGCCGCGGACTCGAGGGTCTCTCCAAGGCCTTTCGCAACCCGCTCCGGATGGGCCGCTTTTTCTGGATTATTGTCCTTGTATTTACGGTATTCTGGCATAAAATCTTCAAAAAGCACCGGAGGAAGTAAACCGTGCGCGGACAGACACGCATCCTGATCTGTGACAGTGATCATGTTTCAGGATCAGCCCTGTCCCAAGAACTGGAGTCTCACGGATACCGGACCCTTGTCACATCCAATCCCCGTGCCGTGCCAGTCCTGGCTCGTGAACACATGCCGGGCGCTATCATCCTTGTCCTGCCGGAACCAGTCCCGCTCTCCCACGAAATCAAGATGAGTCCCCAACTCTACGCCATTCCCCTTCTCGTCATAGCGAAAGAGAATTCTGTAACTGAAGAACTCTCGTTTCTCGCCAACGAGGTTCTCCCCGCCACTCCCGAAACCCGACTCGTGGTTGAAGCGCTCGAACGCTATCTTGCCCGTGAAAAGCCGACATCGGAAACGAATCCGAAAAGCGAGACCCGTGAGAGCTGGATTGAAGTCCGGTCACACTCCGCGTATCTCTTCGAGTACAGGGGTGTGATCAACGACGAGAAGATAAGCAATCTGAGAAACCGGATTGCGGAATTGCTTGCTGTCGGCCGGAACACTTTTACAGTCAATCTGACCGGGGCCGGGCACCTGGACAATCTCTCGACCTCGGCTTTTGTCTCACTGAGGCAAATGGTCCTGAAATCGGCCGGCGAGATCCGCTTCGTCCTCCCGGTCTCATCCCTGGCGACATCACTTACCGGCCAGGGCGTTCCGGTCGACGAATACCTGGTTGACGGTCTTCATGGAAGCAGTACCGAAACAAAAAACTGATTCTCATTTTTTTCGGACGGCATTCCATGCCATCATCAGATGACGATTGTGCACCAGATACATCTTGTTGAATGTCGCAATGTACATGTCGTTATGGGCGTCAAAGGCCATACCCACAATGTCCTGTCCGCTCACCACTCTCTGGCGCTCGGTGGATCCGACATGGTACATGTCGATGCCACCGCTTCCCCTTTCGGTGACGGCAACATAGAGCGCATTGGTCGCGTCAAATCCCATCCCGTGGAATTCCATCAGGGCCCGCACGAATTCTTTGACAGTTCCATTCCTGGAGATGTTCCAGATGGCGTTTTCTCCGATTCGCTGTGTACTGCTCGCGTAGAGAAGTCCGGTTCGTGACATTGCAAGATGGATGGATATCTCGCTCGGTTCGATCTCTGCAAGGAGTTCCTTGCGTCCATCAGCCTGCACAATAGAAATCCGTCCGGAGAGCTCGGCACAGTATATCTCGTCTTCGAATGCGGCCAACGCACAGGGGTTCTCGAAACCATCGGCAATCACGACATGCCCACCATCCGGCTTGAGGATGTACAACACACCTTCAGACCGGCTGGCCGCCCAAACCCGCTGATTCCCGTCAACGGTAAGCGCACCGATGTTGTGCAACCCGCCCGAAAACGACTGTTTCCCGTGGTGTGAGTGGATCAAAAACACCGAGACCGGCGTCAGTTGCCCGGGCATGCCGCAAAACGTGGCCAACACCTCGTTTTCCCTCGTGACCGCCGGACTTGTCATGCTGTGCAGTGCATTTCCGACACATCGTGGGACGATAAACCGGTATTCGTTGCTTTCAATACCGTGCTGGATGATGCTCACTTCATTGGACCAGGTGTTTTCGGGAATATGCGTCACCAGCTTTTGCGGAGAGGCCCCTTCAATCATTGCCACCGAACCACAAAAATGCAGTGACTCGTCATCCAGAGAAAGGGGATCCAGTCCGTCACAAAACAAGGTCACCTCGCCACCCGGAAGTCCGATGGGTGGCGAGATACTTCGAATCACAACCGGGGTTTCTTCAAGCTCTCCGGACATCCTGACACTCCTTGGCCCTCACAGAATTTTCCTGTGGGTATAGCTCCGGGCATGAGCTCCGGAATAATCCGCCACACACTGTCCCTCACCACGAAGGACGTATTTGTATATGACCAGTCCTTCCAGACCAACCGGCCCCCTGGCATGGGTTTTGTTGGTGCTGATCCCGATCTCGGCACCTTTGCCATAGCGATACCCATCCGCGAATCGTGTCGAAGCATTGACCATGACCGAAGAGGAATCAACACGCCGGACAAATCTGCTGGCCGCTTCATCCGAACCGGTCACAATCGCATCGGTATGCCCCGATCCGTGCAGGTTGATAAATTCGATCGCTTCATCCAGAGAATCAACGATCTTCACGGAAAGAATCAGGTCATTGTACTCGGTATCCCAATCCGCCTCGTCTGCTGCGCGCACTCCTGGAAAGAGGTTGCAGACATCCCGGTCTCCCCGGATCTCGACACCGGTATCGATAAGATCCTGAATCACCGCAGGAAGCAGGTCATCGACGCGGGAACAGTGGACAAGAAGGTTTTCGATGGCATTGCACACGGCGGGATACTGGGTCTTGGCATCATGGACGAGACGGACAGCAAGCGCGTGATCGGCTTGAGAGTCCAGGTACATGGTACAAATTCCGTCGGCATGCCCCAAAACCGGGATCCGTGTCGAATCCATGATCGAACGGACGAGAGCATTTGATCCCCGGGGAATGATCAGGTCGATAGAGTCATCCATCTGAAGAAGGGCCGAAACAGCTTCCCGTGATTCCACGATACAGGCGAACCCGTCCGGAAGGCCCGCCTGGACTCCCGCCTCATGCAAAAGATGATGCAGCACACGGTTTGAACGCAGGGCCTCACTGCCGCCTTTGAAAATGACGGCATTCCCGGATTTGACGGAGAGTCCGACAACCTGGGGAACAACGTCCGGTCGTGACTCGAAAATGATGGCCAGGACGCCAAGGGGGCAGGAGACTTTTTCGAGAACCAATCCGGAATCCAGCTCGATCTTCTCCTGGAGAACCCCGACCGGATCGGGCAAGGCGGTCACACTTTCAAGTCCGACCGCCATCTGTTCGATTTTGGCTTCGTCGAGCTCAAGCCGCTTGTACAAACTCATTCCGAGACCTGAAGCTTTTGCATCAAGACAATCGAGCGCATTTTCGCGAAGGATCTCGGCAGAATGCACTCGGATCGCCCGGGCCATCGAGCGAAGTGCCTCTACCCGATGATCATGAGCAATATCCTGAAGCTGTAAAGCAGCTTGCCTGGCTTTGCCGGCCAGAAATTCAAGTCCTTCGGATGTAACCGCAGCGTGTTTGTCCATAACGATAAATTACTCTCTTTCGACAGCAAAGTACCACTTTTCGTCCGCGACCAGGACGCATTCCCGCCCGCAAAGAATCACGTCCATCTGCGCAAATACCCGTATTTTTGGTTAATGGCACGTCTCACCCTGCTCGGTACCGGAACATAGGACGGAATCCCCATGCTGGGATGTTCCTGTCCTGTCTGTACTTCACGAGATCCCATGAACACAAGATTGCGCACAAGTGCCTGGCTCGAGACCGAAGCTGGTTCGATCCTGATCGATTGCGGCCCGGACTTCCGTCAGCAGGCGTTGCAACACGGGATATCCGAAATCTCGGCAATCGTGCTCACGCACCATCATGCCGACCATATCGGAGGACTTTCCGAACTGAGGCCACTCTCACGTTTGCATCCCGTCCGAGTCTATGCATCCGGTCATACCTGCACGATTGTTCAAAATACGTTTTCGTATATTTTTTCCGAAAAACCGACGGGAGGCGGACTTCCAAGAATCGATCTGCAGACCTTCAACGGATCATGGAACATCAATGGCCTTTGCATCACACCCCTTCCTGTCCTGCATGGAGAAGACCGGATCCACGGTTTCAGGATCGGGGATATGGCATACATCACCGATGCATCCTTCATTCCTGAATCCACATTCGAACTGCTCTCCGGCATCCGGTACCTCGTGATCAACGGACTGCGCGAGAAACCACATGCAACCCACTTCTCGATCGCCCAGGCCTGTCATGCCGCAGCCCGTACCTCCGCTCAGCATGTCTGGATAACACACATCTGCCACCTGGTGGATCATGCCGCGATCTCGACCTCGCTCCCGCCACCGGTCTCTCCGGGTTATGACGGTCTTGGTTTCGAATTTGACGAGAATGCCGGCGCAAGGCAGTAATCGGAGAAACCGGTCCTCATTCGAGATGCAACTTGGCAAGCTTGGCATGAAGTGTTTTTCTGGTAATCCCGAGCACTTGGGCGGCCCGGCTGATATTATTACCCTCTTCGTGAAGGATTTTTTTAATATGCTGTCGCTCAACCTCTTCCAGAGTCATGCTGGAGGAAAATCCACTGACAAGTGCCTTCTCCGGATGACGGATCTCATGGGGAAGATCATCGGCTTCGATGACATCGCTGTCCTTGATGACAACCAGCCGATGAATCATGTTTTCAAGTTCACGGACATTCCCCGGCCAGGAATACTGGCAGAGCTTGAGCATGGCACGCTCCGAAACAACGATTGATTTTCCCATCTTGGCATTGAAGCTTTGAAGAAAATGTCTGATCAAGCGTGGAACATCGCCCTCCCGCTCCCGCAGTGCCGGAAGCTTGATCGGTACAACATGGATTCTGTAATAGAGATCCTCCCTGAACCGGTTTTCTCTCATGGCCAGTTCGAGATCCGCATTGGTGGCACAGATGATCCGGACATCCACCTGAATCCGTCGGGTGCCTCCAATCCGGGAGAATTCCCTTTCCTGCAAAACACGCAACAGCTTGGCCTGGACATCCAGTCGCAAATTCCCGATCTCGTCAAGAAAAAGTGTTCCGCCATCAGCCAGTTCGAACTTGCCGGGAACAGCGGTCATCGCACCTGTAAAGGCGCCCTTCTCATGTCCAAAGAATTCGTTTTCGATCAGGGTTTCGGGAATGGACGCACAATCAAGGGCTATGAAGGGACCGGACTTGCGGGTGCTGTTGTTGTGAACAGCCCTCGCGAAGACTTCTTTTCCGGTTCCACTCTCGCCCGTGATCAGGAGTGTCACGTCATTGTCAAGGACGCGATGGACCAGGCTGAAGACTTTTTTCATTGCCGAACTCTCGGCAATGATTCCGTCAATACCGGTCGTCCCGGCCTCTTCCCTGAGATGACGAACCTCGTTTTCGAGACGTTTTTTTTCGAGTGCGTTCCGGACAGTCACCAGGAGCCGCTCGTTGTCGAATGGTTTGACGATATAGTCATACGCACCGAGTCGCATGCTCTGGACTGCACTCTCGACATCATTGTTTGCGGTGATCACGATCGGGACGGCCCTGGACTGCGAATCATGAAGATACTGAAGGACCTCGATCCCTGTCATGCGGGGCATCCGGAGATCAAGGAGAATCAGGGGATACTCGATTTTCCGGATATGCTCGACCGCATCAAGCCCGTCCTCGGCACAGTCAACGTCATACTCATCGCTCAAGATCTCCCGCAGGAGCTCCCTGACCCAGGGTTCATCATCGGCTACAAGAATTCGCGTCATGTTTTTTCCAGTTCGGCCATAGGGAGGAGTACCCGTATCATTGTCCCTCTGCCCTCTTTTGAATCCACTTCGATCACACCACCATGCTCTTCAACAATCCTGAATGATATGGCCAGCCCCAATCCGGTCCCGGTTTCCTTGGTTGTGTAAAACGGATTGAAGATCCTGTGCAAGTCTTCACCGGCAATACCGGAACCGGTATCATGGAACTCGAGACGGGCCACCTTGATCCTCCTTCCGGGAGGAAGAATGGCCGTATCTTCGCGAATCAGGATCCTGATCGTGCCACCCTCGGGCATGGCCTGGAGCGAATTGATCAGGATGTTCAAAAAAACCTGGGTTAAACGAGCGGGATTGCACCGCACCGGGATCATCATCTCCCCATCATCGATTTCGGGATTGACCCCGGCCTTGTCGAACTGATACCGCAGAAGCAACATCGTATCGTCAATCACCTTCCTGATGGAAACACTCTGGAATTCACCGATCCCCGGTCGGGCAAAGACAAGCAATCGTTCCACCAGATCATTCAGGCGGGTAATCTCGTTGGCAATGACTTGTGAAAATTTTTCGAGAAATGCCGGATCGGAGAGTCTTCTCGGCAAAAGCTGGGCAAATCCCTTGAGTGCTGTCAGTGGATTGCGAAGCTCATGCGCCAGACCGGCGGAGAGTTCCCCCAGGGCAGCAAGCTGTTCCGTGCGGGCCATCCGTCTCTCAAGCATTCTCCTCTCGGTCATGTCATCAATGGTCACAACAACACCGATTGGCTTGCCATGCTCATCCTGCAATGGTGAAAAAAGAACCCCGAGAATCCTGACGCCATCTTTTGCGGCATACTCCATCTCGGTAGTCTTGATCGGATAGTTTCTGGAGAGAGTCATTGTTGAAAGACTCTCCCGGGAAAAAATCGGTACCGGGAACATCTCGCTGATGTGTTTCCCGGCATACTCCAGAGGATTTCCGCAGAGTTCCTCAGCCCGTCTGTTCATGGTCAAGATGTCACCAGAAAGGTCGATCGAAACAACTCCGCTTTGGATACTCTCCAGAACATTCTCGTTGAAATTTTTTATCTCGATGATTTTGCGATAGAGCGTATAATTCTCCACCGAATTAGCGACCTGGTCCCGCATGACTTCGAAGAGTTCGGCATCCTCTTCGTTGAAATAGCTCCGTCCGGTACCATCAGCGGCGAGACTCTTGTTCGCAAAGAGGAGTATCCCGGCCGGTCTGGACTGGACAAAAAGCGAACCGGCCATCAGGGAATCGATCTTTCCGGCACCTGATCCCCCTCCGTCATACTTGGCGATGTGGACAATCTCCCGGCTTGCAAGAACAATCGTAAGCAGGTTTCGTCCCTGGGCATCTTCCATCTTCGAGAGATCCTGGAGGGATATGCCCCAGTTGATCTCCAGATCGGTCTGGTTTGTCCCGTCCTTGAAAAGGACAAAAATGCCGACCTCTGCCGAGAGCGCACTTGCCGTGATGTTCATGAACACGGACAGGACCGGTCTCAGATCAAGAGTTCCGGAAAAGAGTTTTTTATAATTGTTGAGCAGGGAAAATTTCTTCCGTGTCCGGAACAACTCCCGCCTGAGTTGGACACTTCCCATATAACTGGCGAGAAGACTCGCTATCGCATCAAGAAGAGGACGCATCCCGAGAATCTTGTCATCGCGGGAGAAGAGAAAGATCAACACACTGTGCAGATGGTCCCTGGTTCGGAGAGGATACCCGTAACACGCCTTCCCAAGGGCAATCGGAGCGATTTTATGCTCAACCATCTCTGCGTCAAGTGATGCGACGTGAAAGGGCTGCCCGGTCTCTGCGATCAAGCCGGAGAGTCCTGCGCCCATCGGAAGAATGTACTGGCTGGCTGTCAAGCCTTTGAGGCTCTCAGCAAAATCGAGCCGAAGACTCGAGTTTCCCCGATCCTGAACAAGGCCATAGAGGAGAATGGTATCTCCCCCCAGATTTTTGAGAAGCATTTCAAAAACATCCGGGAGTACAGAGCGGTGATCCCGTTCAGAAAGCAGGAATTCGGATACGAGTGAAACCAGTTCGTAACCAGAGACCTCTCCCGAGCGCATGCGCATCCCCCGTTCAGGGAAAGAGTTTCTTCCCCTCACCCCAGATCTTTTCGAGTCCGTAATACTCACGAAGCTCGGTCAGGAAAATATGGACGATAAAACCGTTATAATCCAGCAGCGCCCAGCCTTGCTGCACGGCATTGACGGCATTTCGCGCATGAATCCCTTGTGCAGACAGCAGGTCCACGATCTGGCTTCGCAAACTGTCAACCTGCAACTGCACCTCGACATCGGCCATAATGAAGCAGTCGGCCATGGATGTCAATGACGAAATATCGATACAGACAACATTATTGGCCTTTTTCTCGACAAGAAACTCTGCAACCTCGCGGGCTTTCCTGAAAACGTCTTCCTGTGTATCAATCTCGGACATAGTGTGTTTTTCCTCGTTTCATTTCACTGGCAGGATGTGCCGCTTCGAGCATCCATTCCAGGATTCCATCCAGTTCAGACCAAGGCAATTGCCCCACCGGAATTCCGGTCCGTAGCACGATATCCGCCAGAATCAAAACTCCTGCACTGACTGGCCGGGTCTCCTCACCTGCCTTGGCCGCACAGGACTCACAATACACGCCGTGAAGAGATACCCGCCGGCACTCGACAGAATGGCATACGGTACAGCTTGACCAATCAGGCATTCTCCCGAAGTGCAACAGTGCCGAGAGCCTCGCGACCGGCATCATGCCCGCAATCTCCCCGGGATTCTTGACACAATGACGAAGAAGTGTCACAGAACGCCGAAAAAGGATCTCATCACCGCCGGCAACTTGGCAAACATACTGCAGGAGCCCGAGAAAATCAAACAGGACACCCATCGTGAACAGATTTGTCTTGAGAACAGTGTGTGCATTCAGGATTCTTCCGTCTGCAACCGTCACAAGATCATCCGGCCGTTTCCCGTAGCGGAGTTCGACCTGGCTCAGAGTCGCCGGTTCCAAAGCAGCCCCGAAGCGGGATGCCGGTTTTCGGGCACCATGCGCCATTCCGTTGATGTACCTGCCGTCTGAAAGAAAAAGACTGACGATTTTATTGGACTCACCATGGGGACTGCTCTTGACGACCAAAGCCTGGAGCCGCTCATTTTTTTTGATAGGCATCTCCCTTGTCATCCTGCTTCTCCATAACCTTTCCGGAAAGGACAAGCTGAATCCGGATGATCCTGTTCTCGCGAAGGGTGTGGACACGCAATCTGTGTCCACGGCAAACGACGGATTCGCGTCTGCGGGGTACGGTTCCAAACAGTTCGAGAAAAAGACCGCCCAGGGTGTCGGCCAGATCCTCCGGAAGATCCGCCCCGGTTTCGGCATTGACATCATGCACGGACATTCTCGCGTCGATATTCCAGGTATTCCGGCCGGATGGAACAAATGGCGTCTCTTCACTGTCGTACTCATCCAGGATGTCCCCGACAAAGAGTTCGAGAACATCCTCAAGCGAAACCAGCCCGGATACACCACCATACTCGTCAACAACAATCGCGATATGCATCCGCTGCTGCCTGAACTCCTCCAGAAGATCGAAGATCCGCTTGGTCTCTGGGACAAATATGGCCTGCCGTCCCATCTTGACCAGTGATTTGTCTTTCATCGACCGGGAATCACGTCCGATGAAGTCCTTGGCGTATATGATACCCAGAACCGTATCCTGATCCTCTCCGATCAAGGGGAGTCTTGAATGCCCGAATTTCTTCACCTTTTCGATCAGTCCGGCCGGGCCTTCCTTCACGCCGACCGTGACCATATCGATTCGGGGGACCATGATCTCGCGGACAATCGTGTCATGCACGTCAAGAACATTCAAAAGCAGGGTCCGTTCGCTTTCGACCAGCCCGAAACGTTTTTCACGCAGCATCTGTCTCAGCTGTTCCCGGTTGGCCGCGAGCTGGGCCCTGTCAGTTTTTCCCCGTTTTCGTGACGATCCCAGCACGTTCCGCCTCCATCATTCCAAGAATCCGCTTTTCTTCGGTACGCATCCGCACGGCTTCCGGGCGACCGGTTTCATGGTCATAGCCGACAAGATGCAAGGCACCATGAACCAGAAGCCGAAGGAGTTCGCTCTCGTATGTCACACCTTCACGTGCTGCCTGTGCAACCGCGACATCCGTTGAAAGAACAATATCCCCGAGAGGACCCGATATCGGTCCGTCCAGACAGTCCTGGGGAAATGACAGGACGTCTGTCGGCCGGTCCTTTCCCCTCCAGTCACGATTGAGACCATGGATGGTTTCTGTCGAACAGAGATAGACCGACAACTCGGCATCCTCTGCCTGGAGATGTTTAAGGATTGCCAGAGCCAGCCGCCGAACCAAGCGCTTGTCAACGGGATGAATCCCCTTGTCCGAACGAATCTGTACAGTATTTGCCATGCCACATCCCTCCGCCGGACCTTATACCCCATCGCCGTCACCGGCATACGCATTGATGATTTCCTGAACCAAACGGTGACGCACAACATCCGCCGCGGTAAAATCGACAAATGCGATACCGTCGATACCTTCAAGGATCCGGCGCGCATGGACCAGTCCGCTCTTGACCCTGGAAGAAAGATCCGTCTGTGTTGCGTCCCCGGTAATGATCACTTTTGAATCATTCCCCAATCTCGTCAAGAACATTTTCATCTGGGTCACGGTTGTGTTCTGGGCCTCATCAAGGATGATGACGGCATTGGCGAGCGTTCTCCCGCGCATATAGGCAAGCGGCGCCACTTCGACAAAGCCTTTCTCGAAAAAAACAGCGTACTCATCCCGCCCGAGCATCTCGAGCATGGCATCATGCAAGGGCCTGAGATAGGGATTGATCTTCTCTGTCAGGTCACCCGGAAGGAACCCGAGGTTTTCTCCGGCTTCGACAACCGGACGGACAAGAACAATCCGTGAGACCTGTCCGGCCAGGAGACTTGACACAGCCCAGGCCATGGCCAGATAGGTCTTGCCGGTACCGGCCGGACCGATTCCGAAGACAATGTCATGGGACCGGATGGCGGCCAAGTAGGCCAGTTGCCCGCGTCCCCGGGCCCGTACCATTTTCCCCTGGCGTGAAACACGGATCGTCTCATCGGCCAGCGCGCTCAACTCGAAATCCGGCTGTTGCACGAGAAGCCGGATATAATACTTGAGTTCGCCGTCGCTGACCGTGTTTCCCGGCTTGTGCATGAACCGCAGGAGTTTTTCGGCCAAATCAAGTCTGTCGCCGGGTCCGGAGACCCGTATCCCGTTTTCGTCAAAACGGATCACGACACCCAGCTGATCCTCGATCAATCGCTGATGCCGTTCCTGAAGGACGTACGGATCATGGACCCGAAGCCCGATCTCGATACTCTCTTGTTCAACCAAAGAAGTCTTGATCTTCGTTCTCCAAATCTTTTTGCAGGATTTCCGGATGACTCAGGATGTCTGCCGTCCAAGAAAATCGATCCGATAGACTGTTCCGGGATGGGGGCGTGAGTTGTTCCAGAAAAAATCCCGCTTGCCCGAGTTCTCCCAGTGACCGTCCTCCCTCCGTCCGATCCAGTAATCCGCAAAAAATGAATAAACCCGCGTCACGCCCGCTGGTGTGGCAATATCGAAACTATCCAGCATTTTCATGCGTTTGTCCAGAACCAATTCGGTACCTGTTTTTGGAAGGATTCGATACAGCCCTGGCAAGAAATAGTAGAGTTCCTTGCCTTGCGAAGACATGATGACAGGAACCCAGCGCCTGACACGGATGCTGCCGGTTTCATCAAGCGTCAATGTCCGGTAATAGCGTCTCCCCCCGATGGTCTGTTCGACCGTGTATCGGGAAAAAGGAAAAACCGCACTTCCCTCAAGACTGCTTCCGTTCACAAACCAGACGCGAACCCGATAGCTTGTCCCCGTGGCCGGCGCCTGCGGATTCGTAACGATCGTGGTCCTGTTTGTCTCCTGCCCGTCCCCAGAACCATTCGGAATCACGGGAAGCCGCGGGGTGACAGGATCAAGGACAGCACCGAGCGGACATGCCAGGAGCACCAGGCAGACCGCCGGAAAAAAAGAAACAAGCCTCACTCTACCCTCCGCGCTTCATGTGCCTTGCTTATCCGGCGCCAGGCAGCCTGAATCCGTGCCAGTCGCTCCGCATCCCCGGAACCCGTATCAGGGTGGCACAAAAACACCATATCGTGATACTGTTTCCGTACCGTTTGCCATTCAGAATCCGGTGAAACCCCCAGATCATTGTAGGCCGCAAGAAGTTCCGTGAGCGGACCCGCACCTTGATAGCGGGCAAGCACGGCACTCCTGTCGGCGGCATGATGCTCCTTCTCAAGATAATACCCGGCCAGGGGTGCCAGAAATATCCCGTCTACCATGCCCTGATGCCGTGAGCAGGCGTTCACCCCGGGCAGCGCCAGTGATGCACAAAAAGAACCATTCCGGTCATCGTAGTATCGACAGGTCCCTGGATGCGGGTATGGGAGAAGCCTGATGCGCATGCAATCCATGTGGAGATATTTTCCCTCGCGATGGAACCGGGCCTGCCAGGATGCCAACCGGTGATACAAGGCAAAATGCCTGGTGTACACAAAGGATGGGTCGTCAGCGGGTGGCCAGGCCAGCCGGATCAAGACACTCTCGAAGACCGGACCGTCCGCATTCAGCAGAAATTCGAGGACGGCATCTTCGTCCATCTCCTCCAACACAACCTCGAGTTCATTTTCTTCGGCAGATTGCACCCTGTCTCCCCCTGGCGATCTTCTTGACCCGGATCCTCAATCGGCTGTAGTTTAAAGTATACCCGTGATTTTTCGTCCCGGGACAAATACCGGTATGCAGGTACACCATGACCGATTTTCTCAACGTGCTGAAGGAGCGCGGGTTTATTGCGCAGATCTCCGATGAACCCGGAATCACGAAATATCTCGGGACTCCCCGGACGGCTTACTGCGGTTTTGACCCGACGGCGGACAGTCTCCATGTCGGACACCTTGTACCGATCATGGCGCTCTCCTGGTTTGAAAAGACCGGTCACCGGCCGATTGCCATTGTTGGAGGCGGGACAGCCATGATCGGTGATCCCAGCGGAAGAACCGAACTTCGCAAGATGCTGACTGTCGACCAGATCATGGCAAATGCCGAAAGCATCAAAATGCAGCTCTCGCGGTATATGACGTTTTCAGACACCGGGGCAATCCTCGTCAACAACGCGGACTGGTTGCGGAATTTCAACTACATCGATTTCCTCCGTGATATCGGCCGGCACTTCAGCGTGAATCGTATGATCGCAGCAGAGACCTACAAAGCACGCCTTGAACACGGTCTCTCGTTTATCGAATTCAATTACCAGATCTTACAAGCCTACGACTTCCTCCACCTCTGCCAGAACCACGGGTGCCGGTTGCAGATGGGCGGAAATGACCAATGGGGGAACATCGTTGCCGGAATCGACCTGATCAGGCGGATTGACGAAAAGGAGTCCTATGGTTTGACCTTCCCCCTGATCACAACCGCTTCCGGAGCAAAGATGGGCAAGACCTCAGCCGGGGCAGTCTGGCTTGATGCGGGTCGGACGACGCCCTACGACTATTACCAGTTTTGGCGAAATACGGAAGACGCGGATGTCGGTCGTTTTCTGGCCCTCTTTACCTGTCTCCCGATGGACGAGGTCAGACGTCTGGCCGCCTTGCAGGGTGAGGAATGCAACGAGGCCAAAAAGATCCTGGCCCTTGAGGCAACCGCCGTCACCCATGGCAGGCCCGCCGCCGAAACCGCGGCCGACTGGAAGGCAAACATGCCGGAAACCATTCTGCCTGCCTCCGCTCTCAATGACCAGCTTCCGCTTCTCGAACTCCTTGTGACCGTCGGTGCCTGTGCTTCCAAGGGAGAGGGCCGGAGACTTGTCCAGCAGGGTGGCATCATGATCAACGACAGCGCTGTCACGGCCATCGATCGAGTGGTGACCGAATCGGATTTTCAGGCGAGGCAACTTGTGATACGTGTCGGAAAGAAAAAATTCTATCGCGTGGTACTCAATTCATGAAAAAGAAAAGCCGGATCCTGGTCATCATTCCAACATACAACGAGAGCATGAATGTCAAGGTGATCACCCCCCTCGTCCTTGCGGTCGATCCAAGAATCGAGATTCTCTTCATCGACGACAATTCACCGGACGGGACCGCCGCCATCCTGCACGCCATGATCAAGCGCAACAAGCGGATCCATATCCTGGAACGACCCGGAAAACTGGGGTTGGGAACAGCCTATGTCACCGGATTCCAGTACGCACTCGAGCACGGGTACGACTACGTCTTCGAGATGGACGCCGATCTCTCGCACGATCCCAAATACCTGGCGGCCATGATCCACACTGTCGAGCATGAGGCGGATGTCGTCGTTGGCTCACGGTACATCCACGGGGTGAGCGTGGCCCATTGGCCACTCAAGCGTCTTCTGCTCAGCAAACTGGCCAACGTCTATGCCAGCTTTTTCACAGGGGTCAAGGTCAGGGACCTGACAGCCGGATTTGTCGGATATCGCAATACCGTACTGGCGGATATCGATGTAGCCTCGGTCCGGTCCAGCGGCTACGCCTTCCAGATTGAACTCAAATACCGCTGCCACAAGCAGGGGTACTCCATCAAGGAGATTCCCATCATCTTTGCCGACCGCGAACGGGGTGAATCAAAAATCTCAAAGGGAATCATCTTTGAGGCACTGCATCGCTGCATCTCCCTGCGCTGGACATATCGCCCCCGCAGGAAAAAATAGGACTCTATCACTACTCGCTACCACCCATCCAAGGCAGTGCGCGCACAGCCTTGGTAAGCCACATGCAGGCCAGGGTCAGAACCACCAGAATCAGACCTCCGAAAAACGGTGCGACCCCGAACAAAGCCAGACCGTAGACGTAGGCGACCAGAGCTGCCAGAATCAGAAATGGCCGCACAGCCGTATGGAAGAGCCAGCGTAGTCCCAGGGAAGGCCAGTCCTCACGGGATCGGACCCGTGTGTCGGCAATATCCAGCCGGATCATCGTGCGATACTTGCGGACGAGAATCCAGACCATCAAAACCAGCCCCCCTCCGAGGACCAGTCCAGAAAAAATCCCCGGAAGACTGGTAGCCAGAAGGACCATGGGGAAGACAATGACAGCCATCAGGACAATCACTATCGAAAAGAGAAGGGCCGCTTTGCCCAGTCCGAGGACCAATCCCTTGAAGGTGGCCGGAATGAACGCTTTTTCAAGACGGAACAGGCACCAGACGGAAAAACCGAACCACGCAAG
>ERZ795056.3007-NODE-3007-length-18279-cov-21.590156_pt1 | contig 18279 bp, 9 predicted proteins | sample MGYA00375140_ERZ795056 | MGnify/ENA primary metagenome ERZ795056 (study PRJEB30185, sample SAMN05720227) | activated sludge metagenome | isolation source: Anaerobic digester | place: USA | collected 2015-03-09 ... | reverse complement strand
CCCACAAAGAGGGTCCATCAAGCAGCGGCTTCGGGAGGTTACTTTTTGCAAAGATTTTCCTTGCGCACTGATTCTATGATCAGTACCTTCGCTGCGCTTTTAGGAACTCAACAACCCCCAATTTTTTGCTGTTAAGGAGTCCCCCGATGAGCCTCACGTTCTACTACAGCCCCCAGTCCAGCGCTTCTCCCGTTCACTTCACTTTGGAAGAGCTGGGCATTCCCTACGACAAAGTCATCATCGACATCAAAGCTGGCGCGCAAAAGCAGCCAGAGTTCCTAAAGCTAAACCCCAACGGTCGCGTGCCGCTGCTGGTCCACGACGGCGTCGCCATCTTTGAGTCCGCCGCCATCCAGATTTACTTGGGCGAGACTTTTGGCGTCGAAAAGGGCATCTACCCCGCCCCCGGACCCAAGCGCGGCGAGGTCCTTAAGTGGATCATCTGGACCAACGTCACGCTGGGCGAGACGCTCTCGCGCTATGCCCGCAGCAGCGGCTTTTATGGCCCCGAGGGCGAGCGCAACCCCGCCACTGCCGCCGCCGCCAAGACCGAGATTGAGGGCCACTTGGCAATTGTGGAAGCCGCCCTCCAGGGCAAGCGCTACCTCACCGGTGACAGCCTCACCATCGCCGATATGCACCTAGCGTCGTGGCTGGATTATGTGCGAATGATGCAGGTCGATCTGGCCCCATTTCCGACGGTCAGCGCCTGGGCATCCAGCATTACTTCGCGCCCAGCCTACGCACGCGGTGACTAACAGTCTCCAGCGCTGAATCAGCTTGGAAAAGAGCGCACATCTCGCAGCGGAGCCGATGACTTAGGGCTACTCAAACTGGGTGGTGTGCGTTCTATGATGGCGGCATGTTGACTACACGTGCCGACTTGTGTGCCTCCCGCTTTTCTACTGCGGTGCTGTGTGTACTGCTTCTCGGTAGCATGCTCTCACTGGCGCAGGCCGCCTGGCCTCCCGACGAGAGCAAAGGCACCGTCGATTACAGCAGCCCCGCCAGCTGGCCCAATGACCCTGGCTACGCAGGCGAGTGGCAGCTATGGAGCTTTGCCCCCAGCAGCTCCAGCAAGCTCGATGCGCGAACTAGGCGCTTGGGAATCGGTGCCCACGTCGACCGCGCCTGGGCCAAGACCGCAGGCGACCCACGCGTCCTGATTGCCGTGCTCGACTCCGGTGCGTATTGGGACCGACCCGATCTGGTGAACAAGTGGTTCCTAAACGCCGGCGAGCTGCCGCCTCCCGACGATGCCTGCCAGACCCCTGAGCACCGAGGCCCCGGCAAGCGCATTCACGACGCCAATGGCGACGGCGTCTTTAATGTCCAGGACTACACCACCGCCCGCGGCCACGAGCAGCCGCTGCCCGCCAAGCTCTGCGACCCTCGTCTGCGCGATGCCAACAACAACCGGCTGCTGGACCCGCAGGATCTGCTGCTGACGTTTTCAGATCGCAAAGACGACGACGGCAACGGCTACATCGACGACATCGCGGGCTGGGACTTCTTTCACAACGACAACGATGCGTATGACGACACGCGCTATGGTCACGGCACAGGTGAAGCCACCGACTCCGCTGCGGAGGCCGACAACGGCATCGACGATGCTGGCGTCTGTCCGCGCTGCCGCGTCACTCCGCTGCGGGTTGGCGACAGCTTTGTTGCCGATGCCAATAGCTTCGCGGTGGCTGCAGCGTATGCGGTGGACCTGGGTGCCTCCGTCATTCAAGAGGCGCTAGGAACGATCTCGAATACGCCGCTGTCCAAGTGGGCGATCGATTACGCGTATGACAATCACGTCACCGTCATCGCCTCGGCTGCCGACGAGAACAGCTTTCACCACAACTTCCCCGGCACCAACAATCACACCGTCTACGTCCACGCCATTCGCTACAACGCGCAGCGCCGCGAAGACGCCACCCATGCCTTTGCTTTTGACAACTGCACCAACTACGGCGCGCAGCTCCAGCTCTCGGTGCCCGGCACCTCGTGCAGCTCAGAGGCGACGGGGCGAGCCGCAGGCATGGCAGGACTTTTGTACAGCGCCGCACTGCAAGCGAACCTGCCGGCCCTGCCCAGGCTGCACGGCAAAACCAGCGACGAGGCTCCGGCAGGCGATGACGGGCTACCAAGCCAGCGCGTACGCCGCCTGACGGCAGAAGAAGTGCGACAGCTGTTTATCGGTACCGTGGATAGTTTTTATGATCCTGCAGACTCCGCCAATCCTGCGGCATATCCGACGGGGCCAGGCTTTGTGCGACGGTTTGGGTATGGTCGTACAAATGCGCGCAGCGCCGTCGATGCCATCGCCAGTGGCCGCCTCCCGCCGCAAGTCGACATCGAGAGCCCCGAGTGGTTCCAAGTGCTGTCGCCCGCTGCCGGCAAAGTCCGCATCAGCGGTCGCATCGCGCTGCGCTATCCCGGCAGTGGCTCGGTGCCCAAACCTGGCCAAGACACCTTCGACTACACCGTCGAGTGGGCCCCCGGCGTCGATCCCAACGAAGCCGACTGGCACCTGATTGGGCGAGGCGATCAGCTGTCGATGGCGATGGAAGGACCGCTGGCGGATCTGCCTGTGGCTAGCATCAAGGTGAAAAATGTCGTGCCGCCACGCGACGACCCCAGCTGGCAGCCCGATGATGCCTCGCACATCTATACGATCTCGGTGCGCGTCCGGGCGACCCAGCACTCGCTGGAGCCCGCGCGCGACCGAGTGGTCGGTGAAGCGCGGCGCGCGGTGCATGTCCACGACGACCCCGATCTGCTGCCTGGCTTTCCCAAGAACCTGGGCGCCTCGGGGGAAGCCTCGCTAAAGACCGCAGACTTAGACGGCGATGGCAAGCGTGAGGTGATCGTAGCCGACGCTGGTGGGCTGATTCATGCTTTCCGTAGCGACGGCAGCGAGCTCCCCGGCTGGCCTGCGCAGACGCCCGCACTGCCTGCACTGGCTGCCGACGGTAACGGCCACTTGCAAGCCCCGGCCTTTAGCCGCCCCAGCACGCGACCTCGACCCGGCTACGGTCAAGCAGTGATGGCCACGCCCGCAATCGGCGATGTCACTGGCGACGGCAAGCCCGAGGTAGTGGTAGCGACCTTTGATGGCAGCGTCGTCATCCTTGCAGCAAGTGGTCAGCACGTTCCTGGCTCGCCGCTGCAGCTTGATCGGCAGACCGCCAATCTCACCTCGCCGCGCCGCATCCTGGCCGATGGCGTCTTTGCTGCGCCGGTGCTGTACGATCTAGACAAAGACGGAACGCTGGACGTGATCGTGGCGGCCATGGATGGCCAGGTTTATGTGTTTCGCGGCGGCACCTTGGCGCGCATGCCGGGCTGGCCGCTGCTGGTGCAAGATCCGCAGCGACCAGACAAAGACGGCGACCCGCAGCCGCAGCAGCGCGCACGCCTGATGTCTACACCGGCAGTCGGTGACTTAAACGGCGATGGCCAGCCCGACCTCGTCCTGGCCAGCAACGAGCAGTACGGGGAGTATGGCCGCCTCTACGCGCTAGACGGACGAGGCAGCCGCGCACCTTCGCCCATCCTGCCCGGCTGGCCCATCAGCATCGCCTCGCGCGAGGTCTTACCCGTGGTCGGTGTCGGCATCCCAAACGCCCCGGCCCTGGCCGACCTCGACGGAGATGGCCGCCCCGAAGTGTTTATTAACGGCATCGGCGGCGCGCTTGAGGTCTATCGCGGCGACGGCCAGCCCTACAGCACCAGCCTCGGTCGTAACCGCCAAGCCTACGGCAGCAGCAGCAACGCGCAGGAGTTTGCCACCCTCGGCTTTATCGCCAGTCCGGCACTCGGCGATCTGGATGGCGACGGTCAGCTTGAGGCCGTACTACCGACGGTGGGCGCCAACGCGCTGCTATCGATGCTCAAGCAGTGGGAGCGCATGGACTTCGAGATGCACCTGTCGGCGTGGGACCTAAAATCCGGCAAACAAAAAGTCGGCTTCCCGCGCACCATCGAGGACTACACCTTCTTTGTAAATCCCATCATCGTGGATATCGACGGCGACGGGAAAAAGGAAGTCATCGCGGGCTCGGCGGGCTATTTCCTGCATGCCTGGAACGAGAGCGGCAAAGAGCCTGCGGGCTTTCCCAAGCTCGCTGGAGGCTGGCTCGCAGCCACACCTGCCGTCGGTGATACCGATGGCGATGGACGCCTTGAGCTATTTGCCAGCACCCGCAACGGCTGGCTGTTTGGCTGGAAGACGCGCGGCTTTGCCAAAGGCCGCATGGACTGGGACAGCTTCCATCACGACGCTCGCAACACCGGCAACATGCAGACGCCACTAGGCCAAGGCGGCGACCAAATCGAAGAGCCCGAGCCCATGATTAATCCCGTCGCTGAGGGTGGCTGCTCGTGCTCGCTGGGACGGCGCGCCGCACTGGCCAGCGGCAGTTCATCGGAAGGTCGCAGCTCCGACTCCCCGCCAGGAGCCGCCGCCACCGTGTTTGCCTTGCTGCTACTTACCTACTACGCGCGCCGCCGCCGCCACCTGCTTGACTAGACGCCCAGCCACACACCGCCCTGCCCATCGCCGCCCGTTTCCGATATGCTCGCGGCGATGCCTTCTGACGCTGCTTCTTCCTTATCGGCAGACCTAGCCAAGCCACGCGGCTCGGCCTCTTTCTTTACCAAGCTGTCTGCTCTGGCGCTGGGCCATCCGCTGGGCCGCATCCTGCTATGCGCCCTTTCGGGCACGCTGCTGTTTTTGGCCTGCGCCGACTTTGACATCTGGCCGCTGTGCTGGCTGGGCATGGTGCCGCTGCTGTGGGTCTTGCTCGATCGAGACGGTCGCCCGCGCACCGAGCATCCGTTCCTCTACGGCATGGTCACCGGCATCCTGGCCAACGGCGGCGGCTTCTACTGGATTGTCGGTCTGCTACAGCGCTTTGGAAACATTCCCTTCGTCGCCGCCGCGCCACTGTTCCTCCTACTTATCGCCTATCAAGCCCTGACCTTTGGACTGTTCGCCTCGATCTTGTGTCGCCTGCGCAGCCAGCTGGGGATCAAAGTCACGTTCCTGGCGCCGCTGTGCTGGGTCGCCTGCGAGCTATGCGTCCCCTACGTCTTCCCCTGGTATCTGTCCATCACGCAGGCCTGGGTACCGACGGTGATTCAGATTGCCGACATCACCGGACCGCTGGGCGTCAGCTTTCTTTTGGTGCTCAGCAACGGCGCGCTGTTCGATCTTTTCCACGCGCTGCACCGCCTGCGCACCGAGAAACGCCCCGACTCAGAGCGTCGCTTCCGCAGCCAGCTGAGCGCGCCTCTGACTGCGGCGTTTTTGATCGTGCTGGCCTTGGGCTACGGCGTCGTCCGCATCCACCAAGTCAATCAGGCCCGCGCCGCCGCCGAGAAGATCAAAGTCGGCGTCGTCCAAGCCAACATCGGCATCAACGAAAAGTTTGTCCCCGGCCTGCGCGAGCAGCAGCACGCCCTGCACACCCAGCTCTCTCGAGAGCTGACGGCACGCGGCGCCGACCTGATCATGTGGCCCGAGTCGTCGTATTCCTATCCGCTGCTACGCCCGGTGCGCGGCGACTTCCCGACCGGTGATCCACGCAGAGTGCAGGCCGGCTTTGACACGCCGATCTTGTTTGGCGCCCTCACCGTAAAGCGCACCACCGACGGAGAATTCACCCCGTACAACACCGCGCTGCTCTACGACAAATACGGCCAGACCCAAGGCAGCTTCGATAAAAACTTCCTGCTCATCTTCGGTGAGTACCTGCCCTTTGCCAGCGAGCTAGGCTTTTTGCGTCGCCTCATCCCGGCGATCTCGAACTTTGCGCGCGGCACCACGACCACCACCTTTCCACTGACGCTGCGCGGCAAGCAGTACGCGCTCGGCCCGATGATCTGCTACGAGGACATCATCCCGGCGTTTGGCCGCCGCCTGTTTGCCGACAAGACGCCGCCGAACCTGCTGCTAAACATCACCAACGATGCCTGGTTCGGTGCCACCTCCGAGCCGTATGAGCACCTAGCGCTGGCGGTGTTTCGCGCCGTGGAGCATCGCGTGGACCTGATCCGCGCCGTCAACACGGGCGTATCGGCGTTTATCGATGCCACGGGGCGCGTGTACCAAAAGGGCCCCTCGGTGGACCCGACGCTGCAGCCGGGCGTAAAGCCGGTGACGCTGCTGGAAGAAGCAGCGCTGATGCAACCGGGAGGCCTTTATCAGCAGCTCGGCGAGACATTCGGGAGTGGCTGCCTGGTGCTGGTGTTGCTGTTTGGCGTGCTGGCGCGACAGCGCGCCGGGCTGCCGGTGCGCTGGGGGATGCTGCTGCTGGGCGCGGTGGTGCTGCACGGCGCCGTGCTGCTTGGCGCGCTGCTCTCGCCCAGTGCGCCCTTCAGCGCGTTTTACGCAGCACTGCTGCACCGCGATGAAGCCGCAGTGCCCGACTCGCAGCTGTTCGCAGCCACCTGGCAGCTGATCGTGCTGCTGATGGTGGCAGGGGCGGGGCTTGGGGCGCTGCTCAAGCGTCAGACCGCAGCCGCCAGTCACTCCGAAAATGGCACCCACGCCGCGGGCCGACTGGAGCTTTTGGCAGCCACCGCGCTGGTGGTGGTGGTACCGGTGGTGCTGCTAGGCCGCATGGAAGGCAACACCGGAGCAGTGGTGATCCTGGGCGGACTTTGCGTGCTCTCAGCTTTTGTGACCCAGCGGCTGGTGCCAGCGCAGCGCAGCCAAAATCCTTAAATCAGCCAATTCCGCCCAATTCCGCCGAAATCGGCCCAATTCCGCCTAATTTGACCTTGCTCTAGAAGACTCATCAACAGGTTGCGGCGGCCCCAAGGCTTGAACATTGCGGCCCAGGCTGTAGATCCAGCGACGGGGAGCGAAACTGCTTTCACGGCTGAAGGCGATTAGTATACTGCCCGCATGCACATCACCCCATCTCTGCCTACACTGGCTACACAGCCGTCGTCTCCGTCGAGCACCGCAGCAAGCGCGCAGTCCGGTGGTGGTCTTTGCGCCGCCCGCCCGCGCAAGCGCCGAGCCACGCTGGCCACCTGGATGATGGGCACGCTGCTGCTCAGCTTGGGCTGTAGCGCCGAGCCAGGAGACAGCGCCAACCTCGATCCCGTGCTGCCCGCGACGGACAGCCGTGGACCTTCAGCTTGTGCTGAATCGGGGGCGATGTCTTCGACGGGAATGAACGTGATTGGCGGCGATATTGTGATGCTGCCGTCGTGCAAAAAAGGCACGACTCCAGGCTGGGCCGTCGGTGCCAACGGTCGTCACGTGCTGTTTGTCAACTTTGAAGGCATCGATGTGCGCCCCGGCGACAATGCGCTGGAAAACGAGGCGCTGCGCAACATGGACCTGTACTCCAAAGGCGTCATCGAGCTGGATGCCTTTGACCCCGACAACCCCAAGCGCTACGACGCCATCCTGGGCATCCAGAAGCAGGTTGCGGCTTGGTACCAGGACGTAAACGTCGACGTGGTCATCAGCCGCCCGCTGACCGGAGACTACCAGATGACCGCCGTCGGGGGTCGCCAGAGCGACATCGTGCAAATGGACGGCGTGGTCGGCATCTCGCCCGGCGACTGCAAGAACAACAACGAGGCCAACCTGAACTATGCGTTCTCGGGCTCGCTAAACCAGAACGCCGAGCAAGTGGCCGTCACCATCGCGCACGAAGCAGGTCACGCTTACGGCCTGGGGCACACGCAGAACAACAAAGACATCATGTTTCCCAGCGTCTCCAAAGTGGACGGCTTTTTGGAGGGCCCGGCTGCGGATCCGGGGCCGTGTGGATTCAAAAACGGCGACCGACAAGACAGCAAGCAGGTGCTGATCCAAAACCTGGGGGCTCGCAGCGGGCCGCGACCGGGTAGCGATGCACCGACGGTGAATGTAGTAGAGCCCAAGGATGGCAGCGATGTTGGCAAAGAGCTGACCATCGCCGTGAAGGCTTCAGCCAATAGCGGTATCGACCACGTAACGCTGAGCCTGTCGCGCATCGAAGGCGGCAAGTCGCGCGGCGGTCATCCCGTGGCGGAGCTGCGACCGCCTCAGTCCTCGGCGAGCGTGCGCATCTCGACCGCAGGCAGCTACCAGCTGACCGCTACCGCGTACGACAAGATCGGCAACGTGGCGCTGTCTCAGGCGCGCTTTACCGTCGCTACACCGACCTGCAAAGTGCCCAACGACTGTGCTCCCGGCCAGCGCTGCGAGAGCAATGTCTGTATGACGCCGCCGCTGCCGCCACCACCCGCGATGCCGCCTGCGGGGATGATGGCCGACTCGAACCTGCGCGCGTATGGCACCGCATGTGACAAGAGCAGCGATTGCAAAGGCGGCCTGTGCGCGATCACTGCCGTCGGTCAAATCTGCACCCACTACTGCACTCCCGAGCGTCTGTGTGCCGGTGGCCTAGAGTGCGTAGACGGAACCTGCTTGCCTCAGATTTACCCGCGCTCGACGCCCAAGATTGGTCAGCTGGGCGGCAAGTGTACGCGTAACCAAGACTGCGTGACCGGCGAGTGCAGCGCTGCCGGCGACATCTCGACACCACGGTACTGCACCAAGACCTGTGACCCGAAGGTCGCTTGGACCTGCCCCGCGACCATGGAGTGCGTGATGAGCGACGGTGCAAGCGGCAGCAAAGAGCGCTGCGTGGCCAAGCCGGTCGGACTGGCATCTGACCCAGCAGGCGGCTGCAGCATGGCCCCTGCGCATGGCAGCAGTGACAGCACAGTCGAGGACAGCCGTGACTATGCCCGCAAAGCCGCTGGCGCCGCGATGATGCTACTGCTTGGTGGGCTGTACATGATCGGTCGTAGACGGCGCATTGATCCAGCCCTGTAAGACTGCGCGGCTTGTCACAAATCCAGCCTGAGCTGTTGACCTCTCTGCGGTACCTCGCGCATCCTGCAATCATGAATCTTCGCTGCCTGTCTACCTTCGTCGTCGCTAGTCTGCTGAGCTTGCCGGTTGCATGTGCGGACATCACGCCCCCGCCAGTTCGCGTCCAGCCCGTCGCTAAAAAGCCGACCAAGCCGATTCCGGCACAGCACCAGGATGGCCGCGACGCGGTTTCACAGGCCCGCAAAGACGCCACCATTGCCGACATGCTCAAGAAGGCCCGTGGCGGTGAGACGCAGGGCAAAGGCCCTGGCATGGACGAGAGCGTGACGGAGATCCAGCTGGGCGGTCAGTGCGGCTTTGCCGGCTGCAGCACCACGACTTTGGTGGCCTTTACGCTGCGCACTCGTGGTGCCAATACGATGACGCAGACGGTGATGGCGCTGGTCACCTGCGGACCGGTGCCAAATACTCCGTGCGTGGTAGCTCCCGCTGAGGTGCGTGCATCCCAGCCGGGAACCCCCGTGGGCTCGGCAGCGCAGTAACCTCGCCCCGTCGTGATGTCTGCGTCTGCAAATCCGCCTTCAGAGTCGCCCGACCTGGGAGCTTCTGCGGCTGGCCCAATGGGAAAGAAGCGGCCCAACTTCGGTCGCTGCCGTTTCCCAGCTGCTGCTTTGCGCGCTGCGTCTAAGTGCGAAAGCCGCTGATGTCGCAAGGAAAACTCCATGCGGTCTGGGCGCTTGAGTCGGTGCCGCTGACCTTTTCTGGCTCGCTGTATCTGGCGGGCGCAGCGGGGCCATGGCGAGCCCAAGCCATCGAGCTACTCCGGCGCGCAGGCTTCGATGGGGTGGTCTTCGTCCCCGAGGCCGTCCGCAAGCAGTCAGCGACGAACGGCGCCGACGGTCCCAATCCAAGCGACCCCAATGAGCACAGCCTGCAGCAGTGGGAAGAAGACGCACTTCGCCACAGTGACCTGGTCCTATTTTGGCTGGGAGATGGCGGTGGACAAGACGTAGCAACGGCGCAGCTATGGGGTCAGTGGCAGCGCTCAAATCGCATGGTCGTGGGAGCACCGCCCGAGGTCAGCTCCCCGCTGGTGCGCTCTGCGAATCGGTTGCGGCTACCACTGGCACCGACGCTGGCTGAGACCATCGCGCAGGGACTCGCGCACCTGCGACCCGGCGCGCAGAGGCGTGGTGGCGAGCGCGCAGTGCCGCTGATGCTGTGGCGGAGCCCGGGCTTTCAGAGCTGGTATCGCAGCCTCAAGCGGGCCGGTCACCGACTGGATGACGCGCAGCTTGAGTGGAGCTACCGCAGCAAAGCCACCGGACGCCCACCGCTGCTGTGGGCCATCAAGCCACGGGTGTTTTTGCCCAGCGAGCGTCGGCACAAAGCCAGCGAAGTAGTCATTGGCCGCACCGACGTGAGCGCCACTGTGCTTTACCATCGTCCACAGACAAGGCACAGCGACGGCACGATGCGTCCGGTCGAGCGCGATCAGACCTTGATTGCCTTGGTGCGCGAGTTCCGCTCTGCGACGCGTAACGGCAGCGGCTACGGACTGATGATTCCCGGCGGCTCCTCGGCACAGGCCAGCGAGCGAGAGCAAGACGCCCGCAGCACCGCGCTCAAGGAAGTGGCGGAAGAGACGGGGCTGCGACTCAATCCAGCGCAGCTGCAGGCCGTGCCGACCGGAGATCGCCAGCTCTTGACGTCGCTGTCTAGTCACCACGCGTTCTTGTTTCGTGCCGAGCTCTCCGATGCTCAGCTGCAGGAACTGCGCGCCACCGAGACCAACGGACGCCCGAACGGTGCCAATCCGAACGAGCGCTGCTACGTCACGCTGCGCCCCCTTGGCGAGCTGCAGCGCGACCCAGACCTGGACTGGAGCCAGCTCGGGATGCTGCTGCACGCACTGGCAGATCTGAGCTAGCCGCTTCGTTGGTCGCAAGCCACTGCGAACCAAGGTCAGCGTCAACAAGACCACCCACTGAGCGTCAGCAAGACGCCTAAAAACAACAAACCCCGCCGCAGCAACAGCTGGACGGGGTTTGGTTCAGGCGCGAAACATCAGCCTATTTGGCTGGTGCTCCGCGACGCTTCATCTCACGACGGCGACGCTTCCGCGCTTCGCGCATCTTGCGCTTGCGCTTCACGCTGGGCTTCTCATAGAAGCGGCGGCGTTTGACCTCTTGCAGAATGCCTTCTTTCGACATCTTCTGCTTAAGGATTTTCATCGCTTTTTCTAGGTTGTCGCGAACTTCAACCTCTAGCGGTTTTCCGATCAAACTGCGCACCTCCTTTCCACCCAGATTTGTAGCTTATGTGGGCTGTCGAAGGTCTTACATAGCCACCGCGCACCGCCGAAGTCAACCGCATTTTCGTCGGAGTCCCGGCACAGTGCCCAACCAGCCCCGCCCTTTTCCACTCAGCGAACTTTCGCTTGGCTGTTTATCCCAATACCGCAGCGACGCCAAAGCACCTAGCTTGGGATCATCGAGCAGCTAGCACCACGAAAGACGGCCACGTCATTGCCGCTCTTGCACTGGCCGGCTAAGCGACCTCCTTTGCCATCATCGCCGACGCGCATATAAACATCGCGCGCTCCAGAGGGAGGATTTACCCAGTCGCAGGTAATCCCTCCGCACTGTCCCGGCATGAGCGCAGTGGTCGTCTGCGCGCTGCAGATCACCTTGCCGCCAGCGTCGGGAGCACCGTCGTAAAACGTCGCCCACAATGGGATCGGCGTGGTGCCAGCGCCGCGGTTGCAGATCTCGCCGCGCAGTCGCCACAGCTTGCTGCAGTCAGTGGAGTCCAGGTTGGGCACGCTACGTCCCGTCGGATCAGGCAAGTTGCCGCTGCCCATCGGGCCTCCTTGCACATTCTGACGGTAGTTGTTGTAGCCCAGCCAGTTGGCAGGCTCACTGACGGGCACCGACAGGTCATCGTTGATGTTGGTGATGTGGTAGCTGTGCTGATTCCACAGTGGCCGCGACGGCATCCAGCGATTCATTGGATCGCGCAGCACATAGATGCCGTTGGTCAGGCCCGTAAATGGCGTGCCAGTGTCCGGGTCCGTCCGACCACCGCCGCAGGCACCAAAGCTGTCGCTGGTCACGATGATGTCGGCGTGTCCATCGTTGTCCACATCGGCAATGACGGGCAGTTCCAAGCACGTATTGCTGGTGATGTTGAAGGCAAACAGAGTCTTGCCATCGCGACCGTTGTAGACGCGCAGGAAGCACTCGTCGCGATACACAACCTCGGCGGCGCCGTCACCGTTGAAGTCAAACACCGACGAACCCGTGCCGCCCGATGACGCATCCTGGGTCTGCTTCTGCCACAGCACACCGGGCTCGCTACCAGTGCAGTCCGCAGGCTTGGGCAACGTCGAGCACTTCAGCGCGTAGGTGTAATAACGACTGGCCGAGGCGAGCCCAAAGTCAGGCACCTTGTCCCCGTCAAAGTCCGCAATGACCGCGGGCCCTCCCCAGCCACCTTCAGAGACGCGATAGGGGCCAAAGATCACCCGCCGCGCGGCGTAATCGTAGACGCTGACGATCTGGCTGCCCTGCTGTGACTGCACCAGTAGCAAGTCCGGCTTCTTGTCGCCATTAAAGTCGGCCACCTGCGCATAAAACGGCTTCTCTGATAACCCCGCAGGCGTCTTGTCGGCCCCCGTCACACCGTCATAAATTCGGTCGCTCGCGATCACCTCTGGACGGCCATCTCCGTCGAGGTCGGCAGCGATTGGCAGCGACCCCCACCACGCGGTGCGATTCGGCCTAGTCCACAGAACATCGATCCGCGCCGGAGGCCCTTTGACAAAGCGCGAGACCTGCGCCCCAGCAATGATCTCCGGCGGAAAAACCCCATCCACATCTGCGATCGCGGGCGCACTCCACGGCTGCTGGCCGTAGGGATTCTGCTCTTGGATTTGAACCGTGGACGTCGCTAGCAGCCTGCCGGTGCGATCCAGCACCATCACCCGCTGGCCCTCATCGACGGCCACAATCTCGGGATAGCCATCGCCGTCCAGGTCTGCCACCGCCAAGCTACCCTGACCTCCTGAGAGCAGGCGCAAGCCGGTCTGCTGCCATACAACGGCGCAGGTATCGCCACGCATGGCTACGATGGTGTTGCTGTACGCAATCGTGAGCACCTCGGGCTTACCGTCCCGATCCAGGTCCGCTACGACCGGTATCGACAGCGACTGCAGTCCCGGAAGTCGACAGCTTACCGTCGGGGCTTTGAACTGCTCGGGCGTAAACACCTGACCTTTGCAGTCCTGGTCATAGGGCATCAGCTTCTTGCAAGCGTCAAAGCCCACGCACGAGCCCGCATAGCAGCGCGTGTCGTTGCTGCAGTCGTTATCGGTGGTGCAGCTGCCGTTGTCAGCCACGCACACACCGACCACGCAGCGACGCGAGCTGCCGCAGGGCTTGTCCGCCGCGCACGCAACGCCTCGACAGCCCGCAGGATTTTCAGACACCTGGACGGTCCCAGCATCCTCGCCGCCACTGCCCGCTCCAGCGTCAGAGTCATCGACGCTGTACTCACCTACTCGCAGCGCCGTGCAGCCAAGACCCAGGCCAAGGCCCAAACCAAGCGTGAACACCCAGCACAAAAACGCAGTCAAGCCAGTGCTTGCAGGTCGCGCTCTGCCCTGCGACGAGCGGCTTTTTCCGAGTGAGACTTGCCTACAACAACCCTGCGGCAACTTGGTCGGGAACATGCGGTGAGACATGGGCCACCTCCCTCAGTGTGAGCGACCGTAGCACATGGCTCTGCGCACGCCAGGGTTAACTGCGTACATCCCCTTACCAGCCGCGAGACTCCCCCTTTCCTTTGGCCAGGCCTCAGCGGTGCTGCCAAGCAGAGGCAACGCAGACGCAAGCCGCCATCCCCGAGCTGTTTGCGCATCGGCGGCTAAGCAACCCCTCGCTGCGAGGGGATTTGCTATGATGTTGTGGGGATTTCCATGTCAAAGCCACCATCGGCAGTACCAGGCAGCGGACCACGCGCAATGGGCGACGCTGCTTCTAAGACGAACGACGTAACAGCAGCAGCGACCACGGATGCGGCTGCCGACGATGCCGTAATGGCCTTCGGCGAAACCGAGGCGGCACCAGCACTCACTGCTTCTGGCACGCCTGTCGCAACCGCGCCCACGGTCCAAGTCACCGTCAACGGCGGTCACAAGACCAGCGAGGACTTAGCGGCTGAAGCGGACGCACTGATCGGCTCGGTGCTCAATGAGCGATTCAAGCTGCTGAAGCGGATTGGCCACGGTGGTATGGGCGTCGTCTACAAAGCCCGCCACATCCACCTGGACACCTTGGTGGCCATCAAGGTGCTGCTACATGCGCAGCGCAAAGAGGACCAGGAGCGCTTTGTTCAGGAAGCGCGCCTCGCATCCAAGGTGCTGCATCCAAACACCGTCTACATCTCGGACTTCGGCGTGCTGCCCGACGGGCGGTCGTATCTAGCGATGGAGCTTATCCAGGGCAAGACCCTGATGAGCGAGATCAACCACGGCGCCATGGACGTGCTGCGGGCACTGCGGATCACGATGCAGATTGCACGCGGCCTGCAGGCCGTTCACGACAAGGGCATCATCCACCGGGATATGAAGCCGGAGAACGTCTTTCTGCTCGATCAGGACGGCGCGCACGACTTTGTAAAGATCGTCGATTTCGGCATCGCCAAGGCGACGGCGAAGGTCAGCCTGGTCGATGAGGCCAGCGGACAGCTATCGATTGCCGCGATCGAGAAAGCAGCAGCGGCAGAAGCAGAAGCCTTGGCCACCACGGGTGCCGCCTCAAAAGCCAGCGCGGGTCCCGCTCGCGGCTCCACCGAGACGATGGCTGGTACGACGCTGGGCACGCCGCCGTATATGTCGCCAGAGCAGATCCAGGCGCTGCCGGTGGATGGACGCACGGATCAGTACTCCCTGGGCTGCATGTTCTACGAGCTACTGACGGGCACCCTGCCATTTTCGGCGCGCAGTCCCGTGGCGCTGATGATGAAGCACCTGAATATGCCGCCGCCGCCGCTGCGTCAAAACTACCCGCACCTGAAAATTCCAGCCTCCGTCGAAGCGCTGGTTATGAAGATGCTGGCCAAAGAGCCGGCAGAGCGCTTCGCGTCGATGCGTGAGCTGGAGCAAAAGCTGCAGCTGGAAATCGAGCTGCTGCAGATCGAGCGCGGCGAGCGCACAGTAGTTCCCACCGGCGTCGCCAACACGCTAAAGGGCCGGATCCAAGGCACCTCGCTGCTGATCGGTGGGCGACGGCTGCCGCTGTGGGCGCTGCTACCGGTGGCGGTGCTGCTGCTTGGCGCGGGCAGTCTGCTGGGCATTCGGCTGTTACGCAGTGGTGGTCCGCCTCAGCGACAACAGCTGACCATCAACGAGCTGGCCGCACTGCGTCTGCGCGCGCTCACGGTCTTGCATGACACAACCAAGGCGACCAGTGCAGGCACCGAATCCAAGCGAGCAGCCCTTTCGGCCCTCGGTCAGACCCGCGATGCCAGCGAAAAAGGAGTCCTGGAAGCGGCCCTGCAAGACCCCGACCCCGAAGTTGCCAGTCGAGCCGCTGAGGCGCTGGGTAGCTTGGGAGACCGATCCTCCGTCGGAAAATTACAGGAAGCACTGAAGACCGGGACGCAGCCCACCTTGCGAGTCGCGGCGGCAGGAGCGCTGCTACAGCTAGGTGAAGAGTCGGCACGAGGGCAGCTAGAGCAGTTCCTACGCGACCCCAATCCCGATATGCAGTTTCGGGCCGCCACCATCCTGGCCGAGCTAGGACACAAAGAGGCGCTTGAGCAGCTGCGCACGCTGATGAAGCGACCCGGCATGCCTGAGCCTCTGCGCATTACAGTCCTCCATTCACTGGCACGCGGTGGCGACGAGGACAGCGCCGCCACACTGCGCCACATGATGCAGCCCCCCGGACCGATCGCACTTCGGGCCGTCGCAGCCAGCAAGCTAGTGCCACTAGGCGACGCCAGCAGTCGCAACATGCTGCAAGAGCTTGCACGCAAGCCTGGCCCAGAGCAGCTTCTGTCCGCACGCCTACTAGCCAGCCCCGAGGAGACCGAGCTGCAGGCCCTGTTTCGCAGCACCCTGGCAGACCTCCAGCAGCAAGGACCCGCACAAGTGCTATCGGCAGAGGGTCTTGGTGAAAGTGGCGACTCTTTGGATGCGAAGCTGCTTGGGGACCGACTGCAACCGACCGCGATGGATGCACTGCGACTTGCGGCTGCGGTGGCGGTGGTCCAGATCGCAGCGCGCGATCCCAGCACGCTGGCAGCGCAGAGCCTGGCCTGGGCGCGTGGAGCTGCGACGGACCGCAACTGGCTGCTTCGTCAAAGCGCAGCGGCAGCCCTTGGCGAGACCCAAAGCAGTGAGTCACTGCCGCTACTTGCAAAGCTGCTGACCGACGAGCGCCCCGAAGTTCGTAAACAGGCCATCAGCGCCTTGGGCAATCGTGCCGAGCCAAGTGCATTGACGCTGCTGGCCACTGCGCTCGGCGATGCGGATATCTCGGTGCGTCGTGCCGCACTGCAGGCTATCGCCAGACAAACGCTGCTGCAGCTGCGCAACGGAACTCTGAACAAAAGCCAGCTGCAAGAACTACTGGCCAAGACCCTGAGCAGCGGTAGTGCCGAGGAACAACTGTTGGCGGCAGGAGTGCTGCTGCGCGCAGGTGACGCGGGGCAGCTAGAGCGCATCCAGGCCGCCCTGGCCAGCAGCGACGCGAGCCTGCGACTGCTAGCAGTTGAGCAGCTAACCACCCAAAAAGAGCTCCTCGCCAAAGCTCTGGAAGATGCAGATGAGGCGGTGCGTTTCGCAGCTGCGCGCAAGCTCGCAGAGCTAAAAGACCTCCGTGCGGTGGCGGTGCTGGATGCGGCGCTCAAGCGCGGTGGCCACCAGGGTCTACTGGCCTTCGCGCTACTCTCGCAGCTGGGGCAGAAGCGCTCGCCGCCAGCTGACTTGCAGCAGGTCCTGAAAACCGCGCCGACGGCAGAGCGCATCAAGCTCATCGAGGCCCTGGCGCACCTGCCCGCAGAGCTTGCACTGCCACTGCTGCTGCGAGCCACGCAAGACCCAGAAGTCGGAGTTCGTCACGCAGTAGCGCAGTCGGCCAGCGAGCTACTGGATGCGCAAGGCAAGCCAGCCGGAGGACTTGTGCTGAGGCGACTGCTGCAGGATACAAACGCAGGCGTTCGCGCTCAGGCGGCGGGCCTACTGGCCAAGCTGACACGCCCGTACGGCGCCACGGCCAATGGCGAGCCGTCCACAACGGATGAACCGGCCCCCGCAAAAAGCACGGCTACCAGCCCAGAATCCGACGGTGGAATAGCGGACGCGGGCGCAGAAAATACGCAGGAACCACCGCCGGAAAACGGCGCTGCAACTGGCAAACTCGTCATCGAGTCGCCGCCGGGCGTGCTCTTTCAGCTCGACAAGCGACCGCTGCAGACGGCTACAAAAGTGCCCCTCACGCTGCCGGTGGGAGCCCACCGCATCACGGCGCTCAGCGGTGTGCAGGATGTGACGATCAAAGAGAACGCCACCGTGACCATCGTCATCACGGCCTCGCAAGCCGAGCAGCTGTTTCGCAATGCCCGCGACGCCATCTTGCGCAAAGACTTCAAGCAAGCGCTGCGTCAGCTGCAGAAGGCGACGTCGCTGTGTGAAAAAAACAAGAACATCAAAGTCGCCTGCGAGAGCTTGGTGGTCGAAGGCAACCTGATGCTGGGGCAGCTGTTTGAAGAAGAGAACAACGAGCCTGAGGCGATGACGCACTATCAGCGGGTGCTCGCGGCCAGCAAAAATCGCAACCACGCTGCCGCCCGAGCGACGGCGCAAGCTGGCGCAAATCGACTGCGACCGCTGGTGGGCGAGGTCATCACCACCAAGCTCATCAGGAAAAAGTGCGAAGAGACGTCGATGTGGGTGTCGCCCAAGTCCACGAACATGCTGTCGATCGGAAACGAGCTAAAAGAAGTCAAAGTGCAGGCAGGAAAGACGCTGCGCATGGACTCCTGCACCAAGTAGTGCAGCGACGATAAGCGCGCGCCGCCGCAGTCAAGCAAGCCCTAGCTGAGCGGCGTCGCAAAGCCGCGATTTCACAGGACGCAGCACCCACTTTTTGCGCTAGGCTCCAGGCAACCGCAAAGCCCCACAGGTTGCCAATCATGTGCTCGTTTCTGACCTCGCCCAGCTACGCTGCTGCTGTGCTCTCAGACCTTCTGCAGCGACGGGTTACTTCCACAGAGAATGCACGACCGACGACATGCCCGCCCCGAGCGCGGCGGCAAGACTGGCGTAGGCTGGTGGTGCTGCTCCTGTTTGCGATGACCAGCGCCAGCGGACTGTGGCAGCGCGATGCGGGTCCGTACGCCGCAGCTGCACGTCGGGTGGTAGCCGATGAAGG
>ERZ795056.3003-NODE-3003-length-18292-cov-7.265066_pt1 | contig 18292 bp, 13 predicted proteins | sample MGYA00375140_ERZ795056 | MGnify/ENA primary metagenome ERZ795056 (study PRJEB30185, sample SAMN05720227) | activated sludge metagenome | isolation source: Anaerobic digester | place: USA | collected 2015-03-09 ... | reverse complement strand
CCCCGGTGCATCGATCCTGTATATTCGTTTTGGTTGATTTGGATCAATTGTCCATTTGCTGGTTTTTTATGGGTTCGTCACGTCGATGCGTGAGAACTCGCTGCATCGATGCCGTATCAAATTCATTGGGAAGACCGAGGGGTCGTCTTCAAGTACCTGGGGCACGCCAGCGACGCGGACATTGCCGCGGCCACGCGCTGCGTGCAGGCGGATGCGCGCTACGACAGCCTGCTGTACGCGCTTCATGACTTCCTCGCAAGCGAGAGTTTCACTTTCTCGCAAGCGGCCATGGAGGAACTGGCCGCGGTCAACGCAGCTGCGGCCCGGTCGCTGCGCGCCGGCAAGCTGGCGATTGCCGTCATGACCGAAATGGAGGAGGTCGTGGCCGCGATTCACGCCTACGTCGCTTCCGGACTCAGCGCCCACGATTTCCGCATCTTCAAGTCGGTCGATCCCGCACGTGCCTGGCTGAAAGGCATGACTCGGCACTAGCGCCCTTCGGGGTGCTCGCTGCGCCGAGATCGGGATTCGCGCGTGGTCGCACGGTGGCGGTGGGATACTGCCCCGCGCGGGAGCCCTCCACCGAGATCGCACGAGCGGTGCGGCATCGACGAGCGGACAGACCGCGCAGCAGACCTCCGGGATGCTTGGCAGACAACGAATACAACAACGAGGCAAACAGTAATGAGCATCACCTACAAAGTCGAATTCAAGAATGACCCTGCATGTTCCAACAGCGGGGCCCTGGCGGCTGCTGCCGGTGGTTGCGTGCGCACGAGCATCCCGCGCTACGACGGAGAGCGCGACATGGCCATGATCGAGGTGCCTGACGACGCGGCCGCGCAGCTGCTGGAGAAGCTGGCAGGTGCAGACGGCAACGTGCTGACCTTCAAGGTTCGCTGACAGTCGGCCGCGGGCCCTCCGCGGCCGCTGTCGCGGCTCAGGTCGCAATAAGAGCAAACGGCTCCATCGGGGGCCGTTTTTTTTTGCTTCAGACGCAATGAAGGACATGCCCGGAGAGCGCAGGCTGCGCTCCCCCGGAAGCTTCGAATCCGGCATCAAGTTCGAGCCGGATCAGCCGAATACACGAGCATCGAGCGTTTCGTTTTGTTCATATTCAGGGGGAAGTCATGGGTCTGTCGGGTTCAATGGGAATCACGAAGCGGTTGTGGATCGTCGCCGCCGTGCTGTCGCTGTCGCTGGCTGCCCTGGCGGGGTTTGCCTATTTCAAGCTGAACAGGGTGGTTGCTTACGCCCAGTCCGCCGAGCATTCGCGAGTGCCGCAACTGGCCGAAGCGGGTGCGATGCAACTCAACATCACCCGGATCTCGCTGCAGCTGCGACATGCCATGCTGTCGCGCACACCCGCCGAACGGGAGGCCTCGCTGGCGGACATCGCGGCCAAGCGCAAGCTGGTCAATGACTCGGCAGGCCTGTACGAGAAGGCCCTCTTCACCGAGGCCGGCAAGGCCATGTTCGCGCCGCTGCAGCCCCGACTCGAAAAGCTCTGGCAGAACGCCGATGCGAACGTGGCGCTCATCCAGTCCGGAAAGAAGGACGACGCGTTCGCCTACCTGGTGGACCACACGATCCCGGCCCGAAACGACGTGCTGGCGGTACTCGACGGGATGGTCAAGTACCAGCGCGACCAGCTCAGCGCCGACGTCGAACTGATCGCCGTGGACATCCGCAGCACGCTGGCGAGCCTGGTCACGCTGGTCGTCTTCTCCATCGTCGGCCTGCTGTTGTCGTCAGCCTACGTCGCGCGCGTGCTCCATCGGCGCATTGCCCTTTCACAGGGCGTGGCCGAGCGGGCGCGGGATGGCGACCTGATGACGCCGATCGAGGACGACGCGCGTGACGAGTTCTCGCCTCTGCTGAGTGCGTTGCGCGAGATGCAGGGTGCGTTGGCTGCCATCGTGTCCAGCGTGCGCGGCAACGCAGAGAGCGTGGCCACCGCCAGTGCCGAGATCGCCCAGGGCAACCTGGACCTGAGCCAGCGTACCGAGCAGCAGGCCAGCGCGCTCGAGGAAACCGCTGCATCGATGGAGCAGCTCGGGTCGACTGTCAAGCAGAACGCCGACAACGCCCGCCAGGCGAGCCAGCTTGCCCAGAGCGCCAGCGAGGTCGCGGGCCAGGGCGGCGACGTCGTGAGACAGGTCGTGGACACGATGAAGGACATCAACGACAGCAGCAGGAAGATCGTCGACATCATCGGAGTCATCGACGGGATTGCCTTCCAGACCAACATCCTGGCGCTGAACGCGGCTGTGGAAGCCGCCCGTGCCGGAGAGCAGGGTCGCGGCTTCGCGGTGGTGGCCAGCGAGGTGCGCAGCCTGGCCCATCGCAGTGCGGCGGCGGCCCTGGAGATCAAGAGTCTCATCACCACCAGCGTGGAGCGTGTCGAACACGGCAGCACGCTGGTCGACCGGGCCGGCAGCACGATGCTGGACGTCGTGACATCGATCAAGCGTGTCACCGACATCATGGCCGAGATCAGTGCCGCCAGCATCGAGCAGAGTTCAGGCGTCTCGCAGGTCGGCGATGCAGTCAGCCAGATGGATCAGGCCACCCAGCAGAACGCCGCGCTGGTCGAGGAAAGTGCCGCTGCTGCGGAGAGCCTCAAGATGCAGGCGCGCAAGCTGGTGGAAGCTGTCGCGATCTTCAAGCTGACCCAGTCCGACGCGTTCGTGCGGCCGGTTCACCCCGTTGTGGTCGCGACTGCGCCGAAGGTCGATCGCCGCGGACCGGACCGGGCGAAGAACGTGAGCCGCCTGACCGTCAAGGCCCGGCCGCTTGCGTCACCGTCACCGGCACCTGCGGCTGCAGTGCCCCGCGTCGTCAGCGCAGCCGCCAAGACCGGCACCGACGACTGGGAAACGTTCTGAACCCGCCCAGCCGAACCCCTTTTCTTCTTGTCAGGAGACCCACATGAGCACATTGATTGAAGAGCGCCCCGCGGTGCAGCAAGCCACGGCACCTGCCACTGCCGCCCCCGCCATGCCCAGCGAATTCCTCACCTTCCGTCTGGGCGGCGAGGAGTACGGCATCGACATCCTGCGAGTGCAGGAGATACGGTCCTACGAAGCACCCACGCGCATCGCCAATGCGCCTGCCTTCGTGAAGGGCGTTGTCAACCTGCGCGGCGTCATCGTGCCCATCGTCGACATGCGCCTGAAGCTCGGGTGCGATACCGCCGAGTACAGGGAGTTCACGGCAGTCATCGTCCTGAATGTGCGCGGTCGCGTGATCGGCGCGGTGGTCGATTCGGTGTCCGACGTGCTGGCGCTGGGCGCCGACCAGATCAAGGCGGCTCCCGAGCTGAACTCGTCGATCGATGCCGGTTACATCATGGGCATCGGTTGCGTGAAGAGCGGGGATGTCGAGCGCATGCTCATCCTCACCGACATCGACGCGCTGATGAGCAGTCCTGAGATGGGGTTGATCAACGCTGCCGCTTACTGATCACCCGGGAGCGCACGCGAACCTGTGGCCCGCCGGGGGCCGATGCGCCGAGCGTGCAGTCAGATCCGGACCGTCAGGTGCGCAGGGTGTCCGAAGTCGCGGGATGGGGTCGCGCCGTGCGGCCTGGACGCGAATTCTTTGGGGCAATTGCCCCAGGTCTGGTGGGCGATGTCCCCCATTCGGATGTGCGTCACCCGGGCTCTTCGCAGGAGAAGGGGACCGCAGACAGGTGGGCACGCAGCGTGCGCTGCACAGTCCTGCCATGTCGGCAAACTGTGTCCCGGAGCCCTGTTCATGTTGAAGCGCCTGCTACCCCTTCTGACCCTCTTGCCCGCGCTGGCGCCGGCTGCGCAGGTCGTCTTCACCAACTCCACGGACGTCACCACCTACAGCATGGTGACCGTGGACAGCAGGAAGTTGAAGACCGGTCTTGCGGCCGGCCTGGTGGCCTATCCGGGTGAGGAGTGCATCGCATTCACCGACACCAACGTCGTACCGGTCTGTGGCGGCTTCACCATCAGCAATGGCTGGATGTACCCCAATGCCGGAGGCTTCCCGGGTTGGCCCGACCCCAACGATCCGCGCAAGGACCTGCGGATCGACGGGCTCAAGACCAAGGACATCACCAACTTCCTGAGCCCGGGCCAGTGCACGGCAGCCGGCTGCCCTGCGGCGCCGCCGCCGGTGCCGCTGACGCTGACCTTCACCCGTCCCACGGTGGAATTCGGAATGATGTTCCGCGCCTCCTGGGAAACCCAGCAAACGCCCTTCACGACAGGCTTCCGTGTCATCGCAAACGGTGTGGATCTGGGCACCTACCCGGTACCCGTGCAGGGAGTGCAGACGCTGGGCGTGTTCGCTCCCGAAGGCCTGAAAACCGTGACCATCGTTCCCTACAACATCGACCCGACCGTCGTCGGTCCGACGGTCATTCACCGGATCTACACCAAGTAACAGGAAGCGCTGCGCCCGCTGGCGCAGCGTTCAGGCCGCGTGCAGCGCGGCCGCGTTCTTGCGCGTGAGTTCGCCGCACAGCGTCGCGAAGCGCTGACGGGTCGGGTACTTGTCCATCAGCACGCGTGCGCTGCTGTGGAATTCCGGCGGAAGCTGGTGGGCGTTGGTCGAGTTGTGGAACAGCGGCACGTCCAGGATCTGCGCGATCGGCCGACGGGCCTTCTGCTCGGCCTGCAGGCACAGGTCGGTGGCCCACAGGTGCCAGCCCAGTGCAGGATCGATCGAGACATCGCTTTCGCGATGCAGCGCGACGGCGAACTCGTCCATCGACACGGCGCCGGCCGAGGGCTGATGCCGGAACAGCGTGGTGCGGTCGATCACCAGACCGGCCTTGCGCACCGTGCCCTTGCGTGCCGGGTCGGGTTCGAGGCCGGCGAAGCCGATCGGCGCGCCGATCAGCCCGGCCTGTTCGACTGCGCCGAGCTGCTGTGCCAGCGCGTAGCCGCTGCCGGTCGGGAAGTAGACGTCCTGATGGGCCATCACGCGCCACGCGTGGGTGGCCCGCTGCGATCCGCTGACGTAGGCTGCAGCCGCGCTGCTGGCGCCCTGCACGCAGATGACCTCGGCATCGATTTCCTGCAGGCCGGGTGAGCGCGCCACGTTGAGCTCGTGCTGCCACGGGCGATTCACCGGAACGATGACGCTGAACGGTACGCGCGGGCCGGGTCGCAGCAGCGACTGCAGCGGCCACTTCTCGCACACCAGGATCATCTGGTACAGCCCGAGGTTGTGCACCGCGGTCTCCATCGGCAGCCCCAGCGCCACCGCGGCATCGACGATGCGCGCGGCGAAATGGGTCTGCGGCAGCTTGAACCGGTACTGGTCCTTCAGGTGCGGCATCCAGCCGCTGTCGAGGAAGGTCTTGAACGCCGACGACGGCGTGTAGAAGCGCGTGTGCGTGCGGTCGAGCAGGCCGGCCGCGTCGTAGCTGATGTCTCCGGCGACCAGCCGTTCGATGACCGACAGGTGGCCCATGTTCGGCAGGCAGCAGGCGATGCGCGCGTCCTCGGTGCCGAGGTCGTAGAGCGCGCTCAGCACGCGCCCCGGGTCGCGCAGGTGCTCGAGCAGGTCGCCGATCACGATGACATCGAAGCCGCCCTCCAGCACCGACAAGTCGGCGTTGTCCAGGTCCAGCTGCACGGCGCGGTCCAGGTGCTGCGAAGCGGCTGCCACCGCGTCTGCCGACACGTCGACGCCGCACCACTGCACGCCGGGGTGCAGTTCCTTGAAGCGGCGCCCGAGCAGGCCGTTGGCGCAGCCGAGCTCCAGCACGCGACGCGCCTTCGCGGGGATGGCGTCGAGCAGCTTGAGGTTCAGGCCGTCGTAGTAGTTCGTGGCAGCGGGAGTGGCGGTGGGTGCACGCATCGAGGGGCTCCGGTTGGGCTTCAGCCTGCGACGGCGGCCTGCGCCGCGCGGCGCAGTGCCTCGCTGCGCGTGGTGGCGAGCAGGTCGAGGGTGGCGATGTCGAGGCCGCCAGGGGCGGTGGCCGCGGGGCGCGCCGCAGGCAGCGTCGGCGCGCCGACGGGCGCGGCGGCAGCCGGCAGGATCGACGGCATCGGTTTCATCGGTGCAGGCGAGCCGGCGGCAGGCGCAGAGTAGACAGGAACCACCGGCCTGCGTTCTGGTGCCGGGGCGAATTCATCGTCCGGCAGCCGCAGATCGGCCTGCATCGTGCGCGCGATGTTGCGTTCACGCGCCGTGGTCTCGACCTTCATGAACGCCACTCGCATGAAGGCCGCGTGCTCCTGCGTGCAGGGCTGCAGCTTCAGGTCCAGGTAGGTCGAGTCGATCATGTTGAAGCGGTGCTCGAACCAGCCCAGGTACCAGAACCATTCCGTGTAGTAGATCCACGAGTTCTGGTTGAGTGCGCGAACGTGGGTCGGGTCCTGCCACGCTGTCAGCGCGCGCTCGTAGGGCACCTCGATGTCGAAGCGTCCGCCGTCCTTCAGCAGCGCAAGCGCGTTGGTCATCAGCAGGCTCAGGTCGGGCACGTGCTCCAGCACGTTGTTGGCATACAGCCTGTCGATCGTTCCGGCGGCCAGTTCGATCTGTCCGCCGTAGCGGTTCTCGATGACCAGCGGCAGCGTGATCGGCTGACCGATATCGAGCACCGCGTCGGGCTCTGCGCGGTCCTGGACGTCGAGGTTGAGCCAGCCCGGCTTGTAGTCCTTGCCCGAGCCGAGGTTGATGTGCGAGGGGCGCCAGGCGCCGGTGTCGCCGGTGCCCAGTCGCGTGATGCCGTGGCCTTCGAGATAGCCGCATGCAAACCACAGCAGGTCGGCATAGCTCTCGATCGGATCGTGCCCGCGGAACGAGGCCAGCTTCTGCCCAGCCTCGCTGGCATAGGCCCCGGTGCCGAAGTGCTTCGTGAAGAACGTCTCCAGCGCATGACCGGCCGGGTCGATCCAGAACACCGAGTCGGTGAACGCCGCCGGCACGTGGGCGTCGGCATGGTGTTCCGAGATCACCGGTGTTCCCATCGACAGGCACTGGAAGACGCGTGCCTGCTCGAAGCGGCTGGTCTCGTAGAAGCTGCAGTTGAGCACCGCCTTCGACTGGCGGATGTAGGCATCGCGCTCTTCGCCGTACAGCGGGTGGTCGAACATCGACACCGAGACGCCGCAGGCCTCGATGCGGTTGATGAAGGCGCGCCTGCGCTCGTTCATGCTGCCGAAGAAGAGCAGGTCGATCGGCCGTTCGGCGATCGGCATCGTGCCGGCCGATTCGAGGTAGGGCGCATGCAGGAACGGCAGCACCGGCACCTCTGCGGCGTCTGCGGCGTAGGCGGGAATGTTGGCTGCGTCGTAGTCGGCGACGGCCGAGCCGCGCAGCAGCTTGATGTAGTCATCGCTGACCGGCGCGCCCCCGGAGCCGAGCTGCTCCAGGTTGAAGAACACGCAGGCGTGGCGACGACGCCAGTCGGGCGGGAATCCGAGATGCGCGCCGAACACGATGTTCAGCGCGTCCTCGCGCACGCGGTTCTTGGCGATCGTCACCGTCGCGCCGAGACGCTGCAGCTGGTACCGCACGTAGCGCGCCTGATCGAGCAGGCCGAGTGAATGAACGTAGCCCGCAGGCTGCATCAACGTGATGTGGATGGGGGGCAGGTTCGTCATGGATCGGCCTCGATGGACGGCAAGGTGCCGCAGGTGAGTCGATCCTAGGCAGCGCCCCCGGGCATCGGTGGGTCGATGAAACCGCCAAAAGGCCGGCAATTCTTCGGGACATGGCGCGGGAAGTCCGGGCCCGGACCGTACCGGTTGGGGCATATCCCCCAGTTCAGGGTGTAAGCCCCCAGCTTTCGCCGAACCGTTCCGCGGCAGCCGCCCAGCGACGTGTAGGGATTTCTTGGAGGGCCGGTCGGCAGGCGGCGCCAATGCGGCGTCTACACACTCTGTAACGGATCTTGCCCCTCGATGGCACAGCCGTTGCGATCCAGAAGGCATATTCCGGCTCGCCCGAAGGCTGCTTCAGGCATCCGACCAGCGGAACTGCCCAGGGTCGCCGGAATGAGTCGTGGCAAGTCATCAGCAACCGCATCGAATCCAGGAAGCACCCCATGAGCAAAGACAGCAGCAAAGACCGAGACTCTTCCGACGACAACTCGACCGTCAGTGGCTCATCGAGCAACGACGGGTACCAGTTCACCATCGTGGGCGGCGCGGTGACGGCAGTCTTCGAGATCGAGGACGGTGCGACCCGAGCCAAGCAGATGAAGTCCAACGAAACCTGGACGGTGGTCGGCGATCAGGTCGTGAAGACCGAGGTCGAGCATGGCTACACCGAGGTCTACACCTTTGCCGACGCCAACGGTGATGGCATCTACCTCAAGATTTCCGAAGTCCACACCGACAGCACGACCGGTCTGCCAATCTCCAACGGCGACTTCGGCGACGACTCCAGCTCGAGCTGGTCTGGCTCGGGCGGCTCCGAGAGTCACCACGGCCGCGGCGGTGACGACGTGCTCGAGGGCAATGCGGGAGACGATCGCCTTTATGGTGAAGACGGAGACGACCACCTGCACGGCGGCGACGACGACGACTACCTGTCGGGTGGATCGGGCATCAACACGGTGGTCGGTGGCGCCGGCGACGACCTGATCGATGCCACCGGTGGCACCGGCAAGGACCTCTACGACGGTTCGGAGGGTGTCGACACGGTCAACTACGGAGCCGCCACCAAGGGGTTGAAGGTCGACCTCAACAGCGGCAGCGCCAAGGGATCGGAGTTCGGCAAGGACAAGCTGATCAGCATCGAGAACGTCGTCACCGGCAGCGGCAACGACAAGGTCTCGGGCAGCACGGCGGACAACCGCATCGAATCCGGCGCGGGCAATGACCAGATCAGTGCCGGTGATGGCAACGACTGGCTGTCCGGTGGCCTGGGCTTCGACAAGCTGACCGGCGGGAAGGGAGCCGACACCTTCGACTTCAACTCGCTCGACGAGCTGGGGCTGGGCAAGGCGACCGACAGCATCAAGGATTTCCGGCATGCCGAGGGCGACAGGATCGACCTGAGCGGCATCGACGCAAACGCGTCGGTCGCCGGTGACCAGGCATTCACGTTCCTGTCGGCCGCACCGGTCGATGGCGATCAGACCGGAGCCGTCTGGTTCTCGAAGAAGGCGCTGTACATCAGCACCGATGCCGATGTGCAGGCCGAGTTCCAGATCAACCTGTCCGGCGTGTCGGCGCTGGTGGTCGAAGATCTGATTCTCTGACGCGACCACCGCGCGTCTCGCACTCCCAGGGCCTCGCCCTGGGAGTTTTTTTTGGTGGGTGCCGAATCCGGCCCGCAGGTGTCGTGCCGAGGCACCGGGCGGCAGCGGGAGGGATACTCTGGCCCCGCCCAGGCGACATGTCCGAATGAATCCCCCTGTCACCCCGTCGGAGCTGCGGTCTGCGGCAGCAGAGTTGCGGCCGCAGCTGGTTCGAGCCACCGCATTCAGCATCCTGGCCGGCCTGCTGGTGCTGGCCCCGACCGGCTACATGTTCGCGGTGTACGACCGTGTCCTGAACAGTCGCAGCCCGACGACGCTGGCCATGCTGACCCTGCTCGTGCTCGGGGCCTATGTCGTCATGGAGGTGCTGGAGTGGGCGCGTGGCGAACTGCTGCGTGAAGCTGCTCTCGCGCTCGATCGCCGGCTCTCGAACCGGGTGTTCGAGGCGATCTTCGAGGCGGACCGCAGGAACCTGCCCGGCGGCACGACTCAGCCGATGAGCGACCTGCGAACCCTGCGCGAGTTTCTCAACGCGCCGGTGCTGCCCGCGCTGATGGAGCTGCCGGTGTCGCTCGTGCTCCTGTTGCTGCTCTTCGCCATCAGCCCGCTGCTCGGCGGGTCGGCGCTCGTTGGCGCCCTGCTGCAGACCGGTCTGACCTGGCTGAGCGAGCGCGCCACGCAGCCCCCGCTGCTGGCTGCCACGCGCGGCGCGGCGGCCGCCCAGCAATACGCCGATGTCGCCATGCGAGATGCCGAAGCGATCGAGTCCATGGGCATGCTCGACGCCATCCACCGCCGCTGGAGCGTGAAGCAGCGCGAGTTCCTGCGTCTGCAGGCACAGGCCTCCGATGCGGCCGGCGGCTACCAGGCGGCGTCCCGGTTCGTGCAGCAGGTGCTGGGCTCGCTGCTGCTCGGTCTCGGAGCCTGGCTGCTGCTGCGCGACGAGATTCCTGGCGGTGCGGGCATGCTGATCGTCGGGTCGATCCTCGGTGCCCGCGTGCTGGCTCCGATGGTGCAGGTCGTGTCGAACTGGCGCCAGGTGGTGACGGTACGCGACGCCTGGGCTCGACTGGATGCACTGCTCGCGCAGTGGCCCGCACGGACCGCGTCGATGCCGTTGCCGACTCCGCGCGGCGTGCTGAGCGTCGACGGCCTGCATGCCGGCGTGCCGGGCAGTCCCGCCAACATCCTGCGCGGTCTGCAGTTCGCCTTGTCGCCGGGGGAGGCGCTGGCCGTGATCGGACCCTCCGCGTCCGGCAAGACGACGCTCGCAAGGCTGCTGCTCGGGCTGTGGCCTGCGGCCAGCGGCAAGGTCCGTCTCGACGGGGTCGATGTGCACGGCTGGGACAAGGCAGAACTCGGCCCGCATGTCGGCTACCTGCCCCAGGGGGCCGGTCTCTTCGAGGGCACGCTGGCCGAGAACATCGCCCGTTTCGGCGAGATCGACATGGCGCAAGTCGAGGCCGCGGCGCGCGGCGTCGGTCTGCACGACTTCATCGTTGCGCTGGACCGGGGTTACGACACCCCGGTGGGTGCCGACGGCGCAAGACTCTCCGGTGGCCAGCGCCAGCGGGTTGCGCTGGCCCGGGCACTTTACGGAGAGCCGGTCTTCGTGGTGCTGGACGAGCCCAATTCCAGCCTCGACGAAGCGGGCGAGGCCGCGCTGGCGGCCGCCATCGCGGCGGGCAAGCGGCGCGGCGCGACCTTCGTCGTGATCACCCATCGCAAGAGCGTGCTCGACGTGGTCGACAAGATGCTGGTGCTGCGCGATGGGGTGCAACAGCTTTTCGGCCCGCGCGACGAGGTGATGGCGCGCTTCGGCTCCGCCCCGCAGGCGGCCCGCGCGTGATGATGCGGATCGCGTCATGACGACCTCCACCGAACGGGTGCCTCGCCGCGAGCTGCCGCAGACGCTGTGGTCGCTGCGACGCGCGTTCGCGCTGGTGGCGGTGTTCAGCCTGGTGGTCAATGTGCTGATGCTGGCGCCCACGCTGTACATGCTGCAGGTCTACGACCGCGTGCTGGCGAGCCGCAGCGAGCTCACGCTGCTGGCGGTGTCGCTGATCACGCTGTTCCTGCTGGCAGTGATGGCGACCTCCGAAGCCGTTCGGTCGCGTGTGCTGGTGCGCGCCGGGCGGCGGCTCGACGAGCGGCTGAGCTCGCGTGTCTTCCATGCGAGTTTCGCGGCCGGACTGGGCCCGTCGGCTGGTGTGCCGTCGCGCGCCTTCGGCGACCTGATCGAACTGCGGCAGTTCCTGACGGGGCCAGGCATCTTCGCGCTGTGCGATGCGCCATGGTCTCCGGTGTACATCGCCGTGCTGTTCCTGCTGCATCCCTGGCTGGGTGTGATGGCGATCGGATTCGTTCTGAACCAGGCCGCGCTGGCCTGGTTCGGCCACCGGCACACGGTCGCACCGCTGGCCGTCGCCGGCGAGGCCCAGGCCGAAGCCACGGCCTACCTGAAGAGCAAGCTGCGCCACGCCGAGGTCATCGAGGCCATGGGCATGCTGGGGCAGTTGCGCCAGCGCTGGGCTCGGCGTCACCAGAACCATCTCGCGCGCCAGCACGCCGCGCTGGGGCTGGCCGGCCGCGTCACGGCATGCAGCAGGTTCGTCCGCTATGCGCAGCAGTCGCTCGCGCTCGGCGCGGGTGCGCTGCTGGTGATCGACGGCCAGTTGTCGCCGGGCGCGATGATCGCCGCGAACGTGCTGATGACGCGGGCCCTGGTGCCGATCGACCAGCTGGTGTCGGCCTGGCGGGGCTTCGTCGGCGCGCGCGACGCCTTCGCGCGACTCGGCAGGTTGCTTGATGCCCATCCCGAGCGCCCTCGAATCGTCGCCACTGCCATTCCTTCCGGTGCCGTCCGTCTGTCCGACGTGGTGGCACGGGCGCCGGGACGCGCCGCGCCGCTGCTCGATGGTGTCAGCCTGTCCGTGGCTGCCGGCACCGTGACGGTGGTGCTCGGGCCTTCAGGATCCGGCAAGTCCACGCTGGCGCGGGTGCTGGTCGGCCTGTGGCCCTGCGATTCCGGAAGCATGCTGCTCGACGGCCTGCCGATCGACCACTGGAGCCGCTGCGAACTGGGTCCGCACATCGGGTACCTGCCGCAGGACGTGGAGCTGTTCGAGGGTTCGATCGCCGAGAACATCGCCCGTTTCGGCGAAGTCGACGCGGCCCGCGTCATCGAGGCGGCCCGCGCGGCGGGTCTGCACGAGACGATCCTGCGCTTTCCGAAGGGCTACGACACGCCGGTCGGTGCCGAGGGCGGACTGCTGTCGGGCGGTCAGCGCCAGCGCATCGGACTGGCCCGTGCCCTGCATGGAGATCCCGCGCTGGTGGTGCTCGACGAGCCCAACGCCAACCTCGATGACGCCGGCGAGGCCGCCCTGCTGGCAGCGGTTCAAGGCTGCCGGGAGCGGGGCCGGACCGTGTTCCTGATCAGCCACCGGCCCGGCATCGTCGAGGCCGCTGATCGCCTGCTGATCCTGCGCGAGGGCCGCGTTCAGATCGAGGGTCCGCGCGAGGCCGTGGTGGCCGCGCTGAAATCGGCGCAGCCCCCGGCGATCCACCCCGCACCTCTGAGGCCCGAACCCGTGAGCTCCCCGTCATGAATGTCGACGCGTCTTCCTCGCCCTCCCGGATGGCTGGCACCGACCCGCAGGACCCGCCGCTGTCGTCGGGAACGCGTCGCGCCGCCCGGATCGGTTGGTGGGCACTCGGTGCCGGCCTCGGCGCCTTCCTGATATGGGCCGCGCTTGCACCGCTCGACGAGGGCGTGCCGATGCCGGGGCAGGTGAGCCTGGACACCAAGCGCAAGCCGGTGCAGCACCTGGCCGGCGGCATCGTCAGGCAGGTGATGGTGCACGAGGGGGCGCATGTCGACGCCGGGCAGGCGCTGATGACGCTGGTCGAGACGACCGCACGCGCGAACCACGAGGCGGTGCGACAGCGCTACCTCGGGCTGCGAGCCGTGCAGGGCCGCCTGCTCGCCGAGCAGGCCGGCCAGACCGCGATCGAGCTGCATCCGGACCTGATCGCCGCGGCCGATGACCCCTCCGCCCAGGCGCAGATCTCGACCCAGCACCAGTTGCTCGCTTCGAGGCGACTGTCGCTGCGCGCCGACCTGCAGGCGATCGAGGAGAACATCCGCGGGCAGGAAGCGCTGCTGCAGTCCCATGCGGCGATGTCCGCGCAGCGGCGCAGCCAGCAGGTCTCGTTGACCGAGCAGCTCGACGCGATGCGCGGGCTGGTCACGGAGGGATACGTGCCGCGCAACCGCCAGCGTGAGCTGGAGCGGCAGGTCGCCGATGCCGAGGCGGCGCTGGCCGAAATGACCGGCAACAGTGCGCGTGTCCGCCGCACCATGGCCGAGCTGGCCCAGCGTGCTGTCGTGCGTCAGCAGGCGTACCGCGAGGAAGTCGACACCCAGCTGGCCGACGTGACCCGCGAAGTGCAGGGCGACGCCCAGCGCCTGGTGGCGTTGCAGGCCGAGCTGGATCGCATGGCGATCCGCGCGCCTGCGACCGGGCAGGTGGTCGGGCTGGTCGTGCAGACCGTCGGGGCGGTGGTGCAGCCCGGGCAGACGCTGATGGACATCGTGCCCGACGGTCAGCCGCTGCTGCTCGAGGCGCATGTCGCGCCGCACCTGATCGACAAGGTGCGCGTCGGCTTGCCGGCCGACATCCGCTTCCAGTCCTTCTCGCAGGCGCAGCAGCCGGTCGTCGAGGGGCGTGTGGAGTCGGTGTCGGGCGATCTGCTGACCGATCCGCAGAATCCGCAGCGCACTTATTACCTCGCTCGTCTGAGCGTGACGCCCGCGGGCCTGAAGGCGCTCGGCGAACGCCGCCTGCAACCCGGCATGCCGGCCGACATCGTCGTCAGGACCGGCGAGCGCACGCTGCTGACCTACCTGCTGAATCCGCTGACGCGGCGCGTCGCAGCGTCGATGAAGGAGGAGTGATCGATGGCACCGGTCACTGACACGCGAGCAGCCTGCAGGCGCTCGTTCGCCCGGTCGGCGGTCCTGGCCGCAGCCCTGATCGTCAGCCTGCCGTCGCCGGCCATGGATCTGAGGGAAGCCTACCTGGCGGCGCTCGACCGGGACGCCACCCTGCGGGTGTCGCGCGCTGCGGCCCGCGTGGGCCAGGAGCGCCTGCCTCAGGCGCGTGCCCAGATGCTGCCGAACCTGTCTGCCAGCATCGGTCACACCCGCAACGACCTCGATTTCAGTTCGCCCGACCCGGTCACCGGACGCTCGCGCCAGAACGACAGCCGCTACAACAGCAACAACCAGACGGTCACGTTGCGCCAGCCGTTGATCCGACCGTTCCAGTGGGCACAGCTCCGGCAGGCCGAGGCGCAGGTGGCCGATGCGAACGCGAAGCTCGACAACGAGCTGCAGAACGTTGGCGTGCGCGTTGCCGAGGCGTACTTCCAGACGCTGCAGGCGGATGACGAACTGGCGCTGGTGCTGGCCCAGAAGACCAGCTTCGAGGCGGAGCTCGACGCGGCCCGCAAGTCGCTGGCCGCGGGTGTGGCCACGCGGGTCGGGATCGAGGATGCGCAGGCCCGCCTGGACATGGTGGCCGCGCAGGAGCTCGAGGCGCGGCAGCAGCGGGATCACGCCCGCCTCCAGCTCCAGACGCTGGTCGATCGTCCGGTCGATCAACTCGCGCCGCTCGATCTGGATAGCCTCCAGCTGTTGCCGCCGGAGCCGGCGCGCGTTGACGACTGGGTGGAGCGTGCACTGCGCGGCAATGCGGAAATGCGCGCCCTTCAGGCGCAGCTGGAGGCCGCCCGGCAGGAAGTCGACAAGGCCCGTGCGGGTCACTACCCGACGCTCGATGCGACGGCCCAGTGGTCGCGCAGCCAGAGCGAGAACGTGCTCAACACCGCGTCGCGATACACCAACGTGGCGGTCGGTGTGCAGCTCAATGTGCCGATCTTCGCGGGCGGGCAGGTGGATTCCAGCGTGCGTCAGGCCCTCGCCGAGCAGGATCGGGTCGAGGCCTCGCTCGACGCGATGCGCCGCGATCTGGGCTTGCGCGTGCATCAGGCGTACCGATCGGTGACCGAGAGCATCCTTCGGGCTCGTGCGCTGGAGCAGTCGGTGCGCGCAGCCGACCACCTGGTGCGATCGGCGCAGAAGTCTTTCGAGGGCGGCAGCCAGACGCGCCTCGACGTGCTCGATGCCGAACAGCGGCGAACCGGCGCGTTGCGCGATCTCGCGCGGGCGCGCTACGTGTGTCTGGTGTCGGGCATCCGGCTGCAGGCGCTCGTCGGTGGCGAGCGCGATGCCGCCATCGATGCAGTGAACGCCAGCCTGAAACGCTGACGAATCAGCTTGCGGCTGCGAGTGCCTGCGGCGGCAGGCCCTGGCGCGATCGATCCACCATTCGGCGGTAGAGCGCTTCGACATCCTGCGCGCAGCGGGAGCCGTCGAACAGCGGGAACACGGACCGACCGCGGTCGAGATGCTCGCGCAGTGCCCGCAGTTTCTCGGGATGCCGCAACAGGTGAATGACGCCGGCCTCGTATTGCGCCACGTTCTCGTAGACCAGGCTGTCCAGTGCCACCGCATGCAGCAGGCTGGCTGCCACGCGTGATGCGAACGAGTCACCGATCACCGTGGCCAGCGGCACGCCCATCCAGAGGGCGTCGCTGGCAGTGGTGTGGGCATTGCAGGGCCAGTTGTCGAGCATCAGGTCGGCCAGTGGCAGGCGCGCAAGGTGCTCGCCGACGCTGACCTTGGCCGCGAAGATCAGGCGCTCGGGGTCGACGCCGCGTTGCTGCGCTTCGCGCCGCAGGTTCGCGGTCGCCAGCGGGTTGTCGTTCAGCAGCCAGAGCACGGCATTCGGCACCGCACGCAGGATGCGCATCCAGGCATCGAACGTCTGCGGCGTCAGCTTGAAGCTCTGGTTGAAGCAGCCCAGGACCAGCGCCTGCTTCGGCAGCCCCCACTGCATCCGCTGCGACGGCGCCGGCCGGGGCCGCTGGCTGTCGTTGGGCTGGTAGCTGTGCGGGAGTTGGGCCAGGCACTCGGTGTAGTGCGCCGCGTGCGACAGCGGGGTCGCGACCGGGTCGCCGATGAAGTAGTCGATGCAGTGCATGCCTGTCGTGCCGGGAAAGCCGAGCCAGCTGACCTGCACGGGCGCAGCGCGATAGGCCAGGACCGCCAGGCGACTGCCCTGCGTGTGGCCCTTCAGTTCAACCAGCACGTCGATGCCGTCGGCACGGATGCGCTCGGCCATCTCGCGAGGCCCCATCGCGCGCATGTCGACGAAATGCTCGCAGGCCGCTCGCACGCGATGCTGCATCGCGGTGTGGTCGTCGTGGCCATATGAATAGAGCGTGACCTCGAAATCGCGCGTGTTGCGTTTCTCCAGCGTCTCGACCAGCAGCTGCGCGGTGGCGTGGTTGTGGAAGTCGCACGACAGGTAGCCGATGCGAATGCGACCAGCCGAGTCGCGTTCTCGTGTCTGCGGCGGCAGGGGCAGCACGCGGCCGGTGTGGAACGCCGCTGCCTGCTGCGCCGCGACCTTGAACAGCGCGGGCGGGTGGGGGATGCCCAGCAACGCGAAGGTGGCGCCCTCGCCGTGTTCGGGCTGCTCGGGATTCAGCCGTGCCATCGCCGCGACGGCTTCGCTGCAGCTGGCGTCGAAGTCCCGCCAGTCGCAGGCGTACTGGCGCATGTGGATCGCCATCAGGCGCGCCGACAGGCGATCCGGCTGCAGCGCGACGGTGGTCAGGAAGCTCTCGGCCGCCTCGTCGTACATCTTGAGGTCCTTGAGGACCAGGCCGATGCGCAGGTGCACGCTGGGGTCGCTGATATTCAGTGACAGTGCGCGCAGGAAGACATCCAGGGACTCCTTCAGCCGGCGCAGCTGCCAGAGGGCGGTGCCCTGATTGACCAGGAAGCTGAACGATTCCTGGGCCGCCTCGAGATGGCCATGGCTCTCGAACACCTCGACCACTTCGGACCAGCGGTGCTGCTCCATCAAGGCGATGGTCAGCACCTGCACCACGCGGAAATTGTCGGGATCCTCGGCCAGCGCACGCCGTGCGGCCCGTGCTGCATCGACCAGCGAACCCGCATGGATGCTGGCGATGGCGAGAGACAGCCAGTCCTTCGCCGAGAAGCGGGCGTCCGTGGAAAGTGCGCCCAGGTCCTGCGCGGCGCCGACCCAGTCGTGCTTCGTGACGTGCTGATAGGCGTTGCGCTTGGCAGTGAGAAAGGCGCGTTCGGATTGCATTCGGTTGCCGATGGGTGAGTGCGTTCGTCGGGCCGGGGGTGCTGCGGATCCGGGGCGCATGCGAACTGCCCAACTCGCGTGAATCTAGGGGCGACAGGCGCGGGCGATGCGTTGAAAAGCTCTCGACCCACCGTGCTTTTCTCGAGGATGTTGGTTCGGGTTCTCCAAATTTCCTCAAGTTGCAAAGTGATCTGACGAAAAACATGGCAACGAGGCGTCAGTCCCAAGCCTCGTTGTCCGGAACAGCAGACCGCAGGTCCCCGTAACAAACGATCAGGGGTTTTGCAGGATGACTGCCGCCGGGCGCAGCCGGTCCAGGGAGTCCCGGAAAGTGCCTAGGCACCGCCCGCCCGAAGACTGGCTCGATAGAGGTGGGGCGACCCGCCTCCATCGAGGCAAAGCCGGCGTCCACGCCGGGAGTTCATCAACATAAGGAGCTTTTTCATGGCAATGACCATCAACACCAATGTGGCCTCGCTGACCGCGCAACGCAACCTGAGTTCGTCGCAAAGCGCCTTGTCCACATCCATGCAGCGTCTGTCTTCCGGCTTGCGCGTCAACAGCGCCAAGGACGATGCGGCCGGCCTCGCGATTGCCGAGCGCATGAACGCAACCACCCGCGGCCTGAACGTCGCTGCACGCAACTCGAACGACGGCATCTCGCTGGCGCAGACCGCTGAAGGTGCGCTCGGCAAGGTCGGCGACATGCTGCAGCGCATGCGTGAACTGGCAGTGCAATCGGCCAACGCCACCAACAGCGCTGACGACCGCACGGCTCTCCAGTCCGAAGTCGGCCAGCTGCGCGATGAAATCAACCGCGTCGCCAAGCAGACGTCGTTCA